>ERZ1106915.256-NODE-256-length-85460-cov-15.306516_pt1 | contig 85460 bp, 69 predicted proteins | sample MGYA00403653_ERZ1106915 | MGnify/ENA primary metagenome ERZ1106915 (study PRJEB35170, sample SAMEA104062404) | human gut metagenome | biome: human gut; feature: human-associated habitat; material: faeces | place: Denmark | collected 2012-06-06 ...
TTTTTGATTCGTGGTGCAATTTTCAGGTTAGAGATTGCTCCGTGAATAATTCAGGATTAAGATTATTTCCGGTAATCCTCTCGATCAATTTTCGATGTCAGGACTCTTTTTTCTGAATATCCTATAATAACAACGAAAGGCATTTCAGACACACGCTCAGGTGTGTCCGGGAAATTGGATTCTCATGGATCATGCAAGACTTCTCATAAACGGAAATGACGACTGTAATTTGACCGGAGCCGGCATCGGAGTCGCTGTTCTTGATACCGGCTGTGCTCCCCACCCGGATCTTAGCGGTCAGATCGGGGCTTTCTGCGATATTCTAGGGCACAGAGTTCTGCCCTATGACGACAATGGACATGGCACCCACGTCTGCGGAATTATTGCGGGAAATGGCAGTCTTTCCGATGGGCGTTTTCGCGGAATTGCCCCCGGATGCACGCTGATTCCTGTCAAAGTGCTCGATCGTCAGGGAAGCGGTCGCGCCTCGGATGTCCTCGCCGGTCTGCGCTGGATTCGCCAGCATCAGAAACAATTTGGCATTCGGATCGTCAATATCTCTGTCGGCTCGTTTTCCCGAAGAAATATGGGCGAAAATTCCGTCCTCGTCCGCGGAGTCGATACCGCCTGGGATGCTGGACTTGTCGTCGTTGTCGCCGCCGGAAACCGTGGACCTGAACGCAGTTCGATCACAACTCCGGGGATCAGCCGAAAAGTCATCACGGTTGGCTGTTCCGATGATGAGAAAGAGATCCTGATTATGGGAAATCGCATGGTTCACTACTCAGGACGCGGACCTACCTGTGCCTGTATCTGCAAACCGGACATCATCGCCCCGGGCGCTTCGATCACAAGCTGCTGCACCTCGTCACAGGGATATATTGCAAAGAGCGGAACAAGCATGGCGACCCCTCTCGTCACCGGCGCGATTGCCCTGCTTCTCGAAAAATATCCGGAAATGTCAAACCGCGATGTAAAGCTCCGCCTAAGAGAAAGAGCCGTCGATCTCGGGCTCTCCCACAACCAGCAGGGCTGGGGAAGACTCGATCTCAAACGGCTCTTGGAATAATAGATTTAAGACGATGCAGTCATCGACTTGGCGCGTAATTCTGGTCAGCTCTGCTGACATCTTCTAATCAGAATCACTGCGCATTATATTTACAGAACGCGCACGCGCAGAACCCCCTGAATGGCGTTCAGCTTCTGAACAAGAATGTCATCCGGAACGGACTCGAGATCCATCAGCGTGTATGCATATTTATCACGGCTCTTGTTCGTCATGTCGGAAATGTTGATTCCGCCACCTGCGAGGACACCGGTAATCTGACCGATCATGTTCGGAATATTCAGATGCAGAACTGCCACACGGGCAACGGTCTTCTTCACACCCATATCGCATGCCGGATAATTTACGGAATTGCGGATATTTCCGTTCTCGATATAGTCCATGATCTCCTTCACTGCCATCTTTGCACAGTTGTCCTCAGACTCTGCCGTGGATGCACCGATATGCGGGGTAACAATTGCTCCCTTCATATGTACAGACTTCGTGTTCGGGAAATCGGTCATGTAGTGCTTTACTTTTCCGGATGCAAGTGCCTCTGCCATTGCGTCCTCGTCAACGAGAAGGTCACGAGCAAAATTCAGAACGACAACGCCATCCTTCATCTGCTCAAGGGCATTCTTGTTGATCATACCCTTTGTGCTGTCAAGTGCCGGCACATGAAGCGTGATGTAATCGCACTCCTGGAAAATCGTGTCGAGGCTCGTCGTGTGCTTGACATCTCTTGAAAGCATCCATGCTGCCTGAACCGAGATAAACGGATCGTAGCCATATACTTCCATGCCGAGACCGGCGCAGGCATTTGCAACCTCTGCACCGATCGCACCAAGACCGATCACGCCTAGTTTCTTTCCGCGGATCTCGCATCCGGCAAAGGCCTTCTTCGCTTTCTCAACAGACTTTGCAATATTTGCATCCTCTGCATTGTCGATGCACCAGTTGATTCCTCCGAGAATATCGCGGGAAGCCAGCATCAAAGCGCCGATTACCAGCTCTTTTACTGCATTTGCATTTGCACCCGGAGTATTGAATACAACAATACCTTCCTGTGCACAAGCGTCAAGCGGGATGTTGTTGACACCTGCGCCGGCGCGGGCAACTGCCAGCAGAGAGTTCGGGAACTCCATCTCATGAAGAGATGCACTGCGGACAAGAATGCCCTCTGCCTCCTTCACATTGTCAGTCAGCTCATAGTCAGCTGTCAGCAGGTCGGTGCCATGCTTGGAAATTGCATTTAAGCAGTGAATTTTTCTCATGCCTGATGTTCCTCCTCAAACTTCTTCATGAATTCTACCAGTTTCTGTACGCCCTCGATCGGCATTGCGTTGTAGATACTTGCACGCATACCGCCAACCGTGCGATGTCCCTTTAAGTTCACAAATCCAGCAGAAGCTGCCTCCTTTACAAACTCTGCATCAAGATCCGGATCACCGGTTACAAACGGAACATTCATCAGAGAACGATCTTCCTTTGCAACCGTTCCGTGGAACAGCTTGCTCTGGTCAAGGAAATCGTAGAGAATCTTTGCCTTTTTCTCGTTGTACTCCTTCATCGCCTCAAGACCACCCTGCTTCTTGATCCACTTGAAGACCTTTCCGCAGATATAAATGCCATATGCCGGCGGAGTATTGTAAAGGGATTTTGCATCTGCCTGAGTCTTGTACATGCAGATCGTCGGAGTTCCGTCAAGCACATCCTCGGTCACAAGATCCTCTCTGACAATCACAATGACAACACCTGCCGGTCCCACATTTTTCTGAGCACCACCGTAGAGCAGACCGTATTTCGTCACATCAACCGGCTCAGACAGGAAACAGGAAGAGATATCAGATACAAGCGGTTTTCCTTTCGTGTTCGGCAAAGTCTTGAACTTCGTTCCGTAAATCGTGTTGTTCTCACAGATGTAAACGTAATCGGCATCTTCATCGATCGGCAGATCGGAGCAATCCGGAATGTAGCTGAACGTCTTGTCTTCACTTGACGCAACCGCAACTGCCTTTCCGTATTTCTGAGCCTCTTTGTACGCCTTCTTCGCCCACTGACCCGTGATGATGTAGTCAGCAACGCGATTCTTCATCAGGTTCATTGGAATCGCTGAAAACTGTAAATGTGCACCACCCTGTAAAAACAGAACCTTGTAGTTATCCGGAATGTTCATCAGATCACGCAGATCCTGCTCTGCCTCCTGAATGATCGTCTCAAACGCCTTGGAGCGATGACTCATCTCCATCACGGACATACCGGTTCCCTTATAGTCCAGCATCTCCTCTGCTGCCTCTCTCAGAACTTCCTCCGGCAGTACAGCCGGGCCAGCCGAAAAATTATACACTCTTCCCACGTTTGTTCCTCCCTCTCTCTATTCTCTCTTGGAGTTTTCCTTCATGTTTCATCCACAGAATGATGCAAATAAAATGACAAACCATTCTGTAAATAGAAGCACTACCACTACATATGCGGGAGCAGACTCCCGCATGCAGTTTGACATGTTTCCGAGTATATCTGAAAAACCCTGTTGATGTTTTTCAGACGGACTCTCTCGCTATTCGGTTGTTGGTTACTAATTAATCTTTAAATCTGTATCATCAAAGGCGTCCTGAATCGGAGCGCCCGGGGATACCATCGGATATACCTTGTCGTCACAATTTATCTGACAGTCAATCACAACCGGACCCTGATGAGCCATCGCTTCCTCAAGAACGCCCTTTAAGTCGTCCTTTCCGGTCACGCGGTATGCCTTGACACCAAGTCCCTCTGCGGTCTTCACAAAGTCAACCTGATCGTCAAGCACCGTCGCGGAATAACGCTTTCCGTAGAACAGCGTCTGCCACTGGCGCACCATGCCGAGAACGTGGTTGTTGATGACCACTTCAATCACCGGAATGTTGTAACGGGAAGCCGTCGCAAGCTCATTTAAGTTCATGCGGAAGCATCCGTCACCGGCAATATTGAAGACCGGAGTATCCGGACATCCCATATCTCCACATCCCATCTTCGCGCCCATCGCAGCACCAAGGCCGTAGCCCATCGTGCCGAGACCGCCGGACGTCAGAAGGGTTCTCGGTTTTCTGTATTTGTAATACTGGGCAGCCCACATCTGATGCTGGCCAACCTCAGTTGCGATGATTGCATTTCCCTGTGTCAGCTCGCTGATCGTCTCCATGATAAACGGACCGGTCAGCTGGCTCTTGTCGTAGCGAAGCGGATACATATCTTTCAGACGCTCAATATGAGCAAGCCACTCCTCATGGTTGATCGGGTCAAGACGGGCATTGAGTTTTCTCAGAACCGTCTTTAAATCTCCGACAACGCTCGCATGGGTGCGAATGTTCTTGTTGATCTCTGCCGCATCGACATCGATCTGAAGAATCTTTGCATTCTTTGCGAACTTGGATGCATTTCCGGTTACACGGTCACTGAAACGTGCGCCCGCAACAATCAGCAGATCACACTCGGTGATTCCGAAGTTGGAAGTCTTTGTTCCGTGCATGCCGACCATACCAGTGTAGAGCTCGTCAGTTGCGTCGAATGCGCCTTTTCCCATCAGGGAATCGGCAACCGGAGCCTGAATCCGATGTGCCAGAGTGCGAAGCTCCTCGGATGCATTTGACAGAACTGCACCACCGCCGACAAAGATAAACGGCTTCTTTGCGTTGCGAATCAGGTCAAGTGCAGTCTCGATGTCCTCCTCGCGGATCGTGTCTGTCTGAGGAACGATCGGCTCCGGAGTCTTCGGCTCATACGGATATTCTGCTGCGGTCACATCCTTCGTGATATCGATCAGAACCGGACCCGGACGTCCGCTCTGAGCAATCTTGAATGCTCTGCGGACAACGTCTGCGAGCTTGCTGACATCCTTCACGATGAAGTTATATTTTGTGATCGGCATCGTCACGCCGGTGATGTCGATCTCCTGAAAACTGTCGCGTCCAAGCAGGCTCACACCAACGTTACAGGTGATCGCAACAATCGGGATAGAATCCATGTATGCAGTTGCAATACCGGTAACCAGGTTTGTTGCACCCGGTCCGGAAGTTGCAAAGCAGACACCGACTTTTCCGGTTGCACGCGCATAGCCGTCTGCTGCATGTGCTGCGCCCTGCTCATGTGAGGTCAGAATGTGATGAATCTCATCCTGATGCTTGTAAAGCGCATCATAAATATTTAAAATTGCTCCGCCCGGATAACCGAATACCGTCTTGACACCCTGCTCCTTCAGGCATTCAATCACGATCTCCGAGCCATTGAGTACTCTCGTCTCCGCCATAGCAAACACTCCCCTTTATCTCACATTAATTTCCCTGCAATACTGCTCCCTTGTCTGCGCTTGTCACGAGCTGTGCGTAACGCTTCAGATATCCGGTAACCTCTTTCTTCTTAGGAGTCCAGTTTGCACGACGTCTTGCCAGTTCCTCATCGGATACTTTCAGCGTGATCGTATTCGCATTGATGTCGATTGCGATCATGTCGCCTTCCTCTACCAGACCGATCGGACCACCTGCTGCCGCCTCCGGGCATACATGTCCGATGGATGCTCCTCTGGATGCTCCGGAGAAACGTCCGTCTGTGATCAGTGCTACGGAAGAGCCAAGTCCCATTCCTGCGATTGCGGAAGTCGGGTTGAGCATCTCTCTCATTCCCGGGCCTCCCTTCGGTCCCTCGTAACGGATGACAACGACATCACCAGCCACGATCTTACCGCTCTTGATTGCGACAATCGCATCATCCTCGCAGTCGAAGACGCGGGCCGGTCCCTCATGCACAAGCATCTCCGGAACAACAGCAGAACGTTTTACCACGCAGGAATCCGGTGCAAGGTTTCCGCGAAGAACAGCGATACCACCGGTCCTGGAATACGGATTGTCAATTGTGCGGATGACTTCCGGATTATGGTTGACAGCATTCTTGATGTTCTCGCCAACAGTCTTTCCGGTTACGGTCATACAATCGAGGTTCAGAAGTCCGAGCTTGCTTATCTCTTTCATAACGGCATAGATACCGCCTGCCTCGTTCAAATCCTCCATGTAGGTCGGACCTGCCGGTGCAAGGTGACACAGGTTCGGGGTCTTTGCACTGATCTCGTTTGCGATGTCAACGTTCAGCTCAACACCAGCCTCGTGTGCGATTGCCGGCAGATGAAGCATGCTGTTCGTACTGCATCCAAGTGCCATATCCATCGTCAGAGCATTGCGGAACGCCTGCTCGGTCATGATGTCACGCGGGCGGATATTCTTCTTGAGCATATCCATAACTGCCATGCCGGCATGCTTTGCAAGAACAAGACGCTCGGAATATACAGCCGGGATCGTGCCGTTTCCGCGAAGACCCATTCCGAGAACCTCTGTCAGACAGTTCATGCTGTTTGCGGTGTACATACCGGAGCAGGAACCACAGGTCGGACAAACCTTGCACTCGTACTCTTTTACATCCTCCTCAGTCATCGTACCTGCTGCGTAGGAGCCAACTGCCTCAAACATGCTGGAAAGACTGCGCTTGCGTCCTTTCACATGACCTGCAAGCATCGGACCACCACTGACAAATACGGTCGGGATGTTTAAACGAGCTGCTGCCATCAGAAGTCCCGGAACGTTCTTATCACAGTTCGGAACCATGACAAGGGCATCAAACTGATGAGCCATTGCCATACACTCGGTGGAATCTGCGATCAGATCTCTCGTCACCAGAGAGTACTTCATTCCCACATGTCCCATTGCAATACCATCACATACTGCGATTGCCGGGAACACGATCGGAACGCCTCCTGCCATTGCCACACCCTGCTTAACGGCGTCTACAATCTTATCCAGGTTCATATGTCCCGGTACAATCTCATTGTAGGAGCTCACAATACCGATTAACGGTCTCTCTAATTCTTCGTCCGTCAGTCCCAACGCGCGGAACAGGGAACGTGCCGGTGCCTGTTGCATTCCAGCTTTTGCGTTATCACTTCTCATTTTTGACTCCTCCTGTACTGTATGTGAATTTCTGAATTTCTGATTTCTAATCAAATAACCCAATTAGCTTTCACTCTTTTTATTTCTCGATATTTTCTGCTACCAGATCGCCCATCTCGGTAGTTCCTACTTTCTTGCATCCATCTGCCATAATGTCAGCGGTGCGGTATCCGTCTGTCAGGACCTTCTGTACTGCCTTCTCGATTGCATCCGCCTCCTCGTCAAGATCGAAGGAATATCTCAGCATCATTGCTGCGGAGAGAATCGTCGCGATCGGGTTTGCAATGTCCTTTCCTGCGATATCCGGTGCAGATCCGTGGCTCGGCTCGTAGAGACCGAACTTCGTCTCATTCAGGCTTGCGGAAGAGAGCATTCCGATCGAACCGGTAATCATGCTCGCCTCATCAGAGAGGATGTCTCCAAACATGTTCTCAGTCAGAATTACGTCAAACTGACCCGGGTTCATGACAAGCTGCATTGCACAGTTGTCGACAAGCATATGGCTCAGTGTTACTTCCGGATAATCCTTTGCAACCTCCTCGACAACTTTTCTCCAAAGTCTGGAAGAGTCTAAGACGTTTGCCTTATCTACGCTGATTACGCTCTTTCTGCGCTTCATGGCAATGTCAAATGCCTTGACTGCAATTCGACGGATCTCCTTCTCATTGTAGGTCAGGGTATCGGTTGCCTGAAGACATCCGTCTACTTCCTCGGTGTGACGCTCTCCGAAGTAGAGACCGCCGGTCAGCTCTCTCATAATGACCATATCAAATCCGTCTCCGATGATCTCTTTCTTCAACGGACATGCCTCTGCAAGCTCCTTATAGAGGTAAGCCGGGCGAATGTTTGCAAACAGATTCAGCCCCTTACGGATTGCCAGAAGTCCGGCCTCCGGTCTCAGATTCGGTGCTACATCGTACCATCTTGAATTTCCCACGTTACCGCCAACTGCTCCAAGCAGGACTGCATCGCTCTGTTTTGCTGTATTCAGTGCCTCCTCGGTCAGCGGAACTCCATATGCATCAATGGAACAGCCTCCCATCAGGATCTCTGTATAATTAAATTTATGTCCGTATACCTCGCCGACACGGTCCAGTACCTTGCATGCCTCTCGAACAATCTCCGGTCCAATTCCATCTCCAGGAATCGTTACAATCTTACAGTCCATGGCTTTTCTCCCTCTATTTCTCCGTTTGTGAACTATTTTCAAGTCGACGCCAGCAGATATTTGAGTTGCGTCGTTTCTTCCCATATTAACGCATTTGATGGCTTTTTTCAACTCTCTCCCCCGAATTTATTCCAGAAAATCCATACGAGATTGGAATTGACTGCATAATTTCAAGTTATGGAAATGCGCCAAGAAACGTCCTATTTTCCCAAAATCTCACAGGATCCGATCAATCTGATTTGCCATAATATGATAGAATGCAATTTCCTATCATACAAAAAAAGGCAGGATCCGTGGAGATCTCTGTCCCCACAATCCTGCCGGTTTTCTTCTCACAATTCTTCTTGTAATTCTTTTTGCAGTTCTTTTTGTATTTCTGTGTGTCTCGACCCGCAAATTTACTGTTCCTTTAAATTTTCCTGCTGAATCTTACTGTTGAATCCAAGCACCATCCTTGCCGACATAGTAGCTGTTGATGTACTGGCTCACTGCCATTGTGTGATCCTCAAAAAAATAATACCATTTTCCATTAATCTGCTGCCAACCGGTGACTGCACAGCCACTCGCATCAAACCAGTACCAGGTCTTTCCATCCTGATGCCACTCGCTGACAAGCATTGTCCCGTCTCCCTGAATCCAGAACAGGGAGTCCCCATCCTTGAGCCACTGATCCTGCGCAAGTGTCCCGTCTGCGCTGTAATAATTCCACGCAGAACCATTATAGACCCAGCCGGTCTTCGCATATGCCGGAACCGTCACTATAAGAAAAAATACCACCGTCAGTATTGTCAGTCCCGCTGACCGTCTCTTTCCTCTCATCTACATCCCTCTTTATCGGATTTCATGCTCTCCTGTTGCTGTTCTTACTCATCAATGTCATACAAACAAGAAGAATTTAGTTCTGCACCCATTTTCCATCTGCACCAACCCGGTAACCACCCGGAACAAGTGCATCCACTGCCATAACTCCGTTTTTCAGGAAATAATAATAATCTCCATCAATCAGCTTCCAGCCATTCTTGATCGCACGACCATTTGCCTGCATGTAATACCACTTACCTTCTTCATTCTGAACCCACTCGTTAACTGCCATCTTTCCATCTTCCTTGAGCCAGTAAAGGTCGGAGTTCTGCTTGAGCATCTGGTTCGTCAGACACAGTCCATCCTCGCCCACATAGTACCAGGCATCATCGGTATTCACCCACTGACCGGCTGCCATCACACCGTCCACACCGACCCAGTATTTTCCAGTTCCATCAGCAGACTCGATCCACTGGTTCTTCGCAACCGTGCCGTCCTCCTGATAGTAAAAATATCTCTGACCAACTTTTCCCCACTCTCCTGCAAAACTTGCTGTCACAGACATTGCGGACATTGCAAGTGTCAGAACTGCCACTTTCATCCATGATTTCTTCATCTCTATCGTCTCCTTTTATTCTGATCTTTCTCAATTAGCGACTCCGTGTTTTGAGTTATCTGTTCTGGATTTATTATACGTTCTGCCCGATACAGCGTCAACGAATTTCTGCTTACACATTCTGACGATTTTCTTTCGGTTCTCTATATTGTAGACATAATTTGTGAATTTGTACAATTTCTGTTTCGTTTAAATGACCCAAATTTCCCACTTGGACAAATTTATTTTTCCGCTTCCACAAGACCTCCGACAAATGGAAGTTCTGCAACGGAAAGTTCCTTGATCCAGTCAATCAGGTTGGAAGAAATGATTGTCGTCATCACGGAAAACAGGATTCGATGCACCGGAATGTAGGTCAGTGAGAGTGCAAGCACAGTAAAATCCGTAAACATATACGTTCTCGAAAGTCTCCATTTGGTCAGATGAGAAATCGTTAAGGCAAGCGCATCATCGCCACCGCTCGATCCTCCCTGACGCACGACAATCCCGACTCCGATTCCGACAAAAATTCCGCCGAGCACACTTGCGAGAAACGGATTTTCGCTCAGATTCGGTAGAACCGGTGGGAACTGTTCCCAGAGCCGGAAAAATGCAGACATGCTGAATGTTGACACAATCGAGATCCGGATGAACTTTCCACCCAGGTATTTGAACGCCAACGCATAACAGGTCAGATCGAGAAGCGAAGTCAGAATGGAGTTGGAAACACCGAACCAGTGATTCAGCACAAGAATCATTCCAAGCACACCGCCCTCAGTGATTCCCGACTGGCGGTGAATGTTGTAGATTCCAAACGATGCAATCGCCGTTCCGACCACAATCGCCATCACCTTGCTCCAGGTCAGCTCCTTCGACATCAATCTCAGATTTTCTTTTATAAACGCAATCATTTTCTTTTTAAAACACATGATAATTTGAATCAATTCCTTTCTGAAATACACACTTGCACAGACAAAACAGATCAATGGAGTAGGCGCACGATTATCTCCTTCATATACACAGATATACAACAACACAAAACCGCCAGAATACATTCTCTCTCTGAAAAATGTACTCTGACGGATCATTCTGTCATGTCTCTCTTACCATCTCAGAATCACCAAAATGCTCTGGTAACTCCAGGAAATCAATAAATGTGAACTACCCATTGTCTGAAACCAGTGGGATTGCGGCAGTCTCATTTCAATCAACGCTCAAAAAGCGTCCTAAATCTTAGTCCTCAAGATCCTCTTCGCTTACGAGTTCATCAAATTCCTGATCGTCTAACAGCTCATCGAAAGCGTCAGAAACGATCTCGTACTCCTCGTCGTCCTCAATGTTGTCCAGATTCGGGTTGCCGTCTGCATCCTCGCTGTAACGGTACAGATATACTTCGCCTTCCTCAGCCTCAATGCCCTCGCTCGGCAGAAGTGCAATGTAATCACGGTTTCCAGCCTCGAAGATGGTGAGTACTACACACTCCAGCTCACTTCCGTCGTCCAGAGTCAGGGTGACAGTCATCTCCTCCTGCTCCATATCCATGTTGTTATCGTTCTGATTATTTGCCATGTCTGTTCCTCTCTTTTGTTTCAGGATATGCATCTGACATACTCCGAAACATCTTTTTTATTTTATAGTTTCACTTTATCAGAATGGGACACCAAAATCAAGCAGTATTTGAGTCCCAAATGATAACCTAATACTCAATCCCCTCGCGCGCCCCGATTCCCTGCGTGTAGGGATGTTTGACCATTTTGATCTCAGACACATAATCGGCAAGCGCGATCAGGCGATCTGACGGATCTCTTCCGGTCAAAACCACCTCCATCTCCGCCGGACGATTTCTCAGAAACTCTGCAACATCGTCCTCTCTGACCATTCCATAATTGCAGGATGCCAGAATCTCATCGAGCACGAGCAGATCAACTCCATCCTCCACGGCTGTCTTCACTGCGTTCTCAAACCGGCTCTGAAAATACGCTCCCGCCTCGCGCTTCTGCTCCTCATTCATCCGAAATACAAATCCAAATGTCCGATCGCACGGTGTGACGGTAATACCCGGAATCTTTCTGAGTACCTCAACCTCACCGGAATCCTCTGTTTTCAGGAAACGCACAATCAGAACCTTTTTTCCACGCCCCGATGCACGAACCGCAAGACCGACTGCCGATGATGTCTTTCCTTTTCCATCCCCACAATAAATGTGAACGCATCCCCTCATAAATCAAAAGCCTCCTGTCCTAATTTATCGTATTTTGCTTATTTCCCTTATCTGTTTTTCCCGTTTCTACATTTCTGTACTCTGCAAGAAAACGCGACGGCTCCTGAATTTTCCCGTATCGCTGTCTTGCAAAGCAGACGTGAAGTCGATCTTTCGCCCTTGTCATTGCGACATAGAACATGCGCCGTTCCTCCTCGAGATCTGCCTCAAGCACTGCCTTGTGATGGGGTATAATTCTCTCATTTGCATCTAAAATGTACACGATCGGAAATTCCAGTCCTTTTGAACTATGCATCGTCATTAAGGTCACACAGTCCATTTTCTGTCCATTCTCTCTTCCGTGCGCCAGCGCCTGTGTTTTGAGTTTTTCTGCATACTCTCTCTGGTGCTCCTCCCATGCCTCAAGCGTCTGATACCCACTCGCACTCTCCTGAATCTGATCCGCGACCTCAAAAAGTTCCTCCGGATTCATTCTGCGAAACTCAGCATACTCCCTGAGATACTCATCGTATCCGACTGCCTTTCGGATGTAATTGATCGCCGGTGCCGGGGCCATCCTGCCAATCATTTTCAAGTCACTGCAAAGATCATCGATCCGATCCATCATCCAGTCCTTATCCTGATACCAGGACTGTACCTGATCCCACGAAATCACACCTCCCTCAAGTGCTTCCCGACTGATGTAACGCTTCGGGCGATTCGCAATCCGCAAAGCATCCTCGCGCTTTGCCTGACGTCTCGCGCAGAGTTCACTGTGCCCGATTCTCAGATAAGCAAGAATATCTTTTGCAATCCAGTGCTCATACAAATTCGGCAGGGCATCCCGCATCTGAAATGGAATGTTGTACTCCATCAGACGTTCCATCAGCAGACGCGGTTCCATACTCGTCCGATAGAGCACGGCAATATCCGACAGCTGATACCCCATCCGCACATAATCCTGAATCTCCCGCACAATTCCTCTCGTCTCCGCCTGCGCATCCAACCATCCTGTTGTCGTCACCGGATGTCCCGCTCCACGGTTTGCATGAATCTCCTTCGGAAAACGCGTCTTATTATGAGAAATCAGCCTCTCCGACGCATCCACAATCTCGGACGTTGACCGATAATTAATCCCCAAAAGCACCTGTCTGCACTGTGGATAGTCCTTTCCAAATCCAAGCATGATCTCCGGCTTAGCCCCGCGAAAGCGATAGATTGACTGATCATCATCTCCAACAATAAAGAGATTATTCTGGGGAAGCGCAAGCATTTTCACGATCTCATACTGCACCCGATTGATATCCTGAAATTCATCGATCAGAATAAATTGAAACTTTCTCTGCCACGCACTCAAAATATCCTTTCTCTGGGTAAACAGCTCATAGCACATCACAAGCATATCCTCGAAATCAATTTTGCCACTCCGCTCAAGCTCTGACTGGTATCCCTGATAAATCCTGCGAAAAATCTCCTCCGAGCAGTTTTTTGAGTAATAATAATCAAGGCTCATCATCTCGCCTTTGACAACACCGATCTCCGACAAAATCGAGGAGATGAATTCTTTCTCATCCTCCAACTCAAGGTGCAGTCTTTCAATCATTTTTCGGAGGATCTCCGTCCGCTCCTCCTCCCGTATAATACAGGAGGCGTCATAACGATAAGCATGGCGAAGAATGTTAAAAAACACAGCATGAAACGTGCCAAAATTTACCGGAGGATGCCCCCCGCTTCCACATTCAACGCTTCTTCGCCCCTGCATGTTTTCTTCTGCCTGTTTCGATGAAGTCTCCATCAACTTCCAGAATCTCTGCTTCATCTCCTCCGCTGCCGAGCGCGTAAACGTGATCACCAGAATGTTTGATGGATTCACCCCATGCTCCTCAATCAGACAGCGAACCCGGTGCGTGATCACCGTTGTCTTGCCCGATCCCGGACCTGCAAGCACCATCATCGGTCCCTCAAAGTGATGAATCGCCTCGATCTGTGACTCGTGAAATGCCATTCCTGCTGTCCTTTCTTAATCCTAGAAATAATTTTCTGTACGTATCTACTCTACTTATCTGTTGTCCTTTTCGTCAACATCTACCCCCAAAAAACAAAGGAGGGTTTTTACAGAAGAAAAAAGACTGCCACAAAACAGGATATTCTCTTCTCACTGTCTTATGGCAGTCTCGCCAATTTACAAATGTACTTGTATTGCTAAAACACCTTGGTTTTTCATTGCTGAAGCCGTTTTATTGCCGGCGACGTAAGGCGGGAAAGTACAGGCAAACCCGTGTGAAACGTCGGTGCTTAGGTTGCGTATTTTGCAACCTTATGCACCGCTACGTTGAACCCGGAGCGCGAGCGCGTTTGCATGACTTTCTTCCGCTGTCGTCGCCCTTAGACACACCTTAAATCCAATCTAGGAATCCAGATATACTACCAGTCGCCCAAAAACAATCTCACCGTCATTCAGCAATCTTTCTCTTCTTACAGGTTGCTCAGCTTCTCAATTCCCTTGCGGATACGCGCCAGAGACTCCTCTTTTCCGAGTACTTCCATGATCTCCGTTGCGCCTGCCGGTGTCATCTGCTTTCCAGAAACAGCGGTACGGATCGGCCACATTACAAAACCTGTCTTCACACCGGTGTCTGCCACATACTTGGACAGTGCCTCATACAGTGCGTCGTTGCTGTAATCCTCCTGTGCCTCAAGAAGCGGAAGAACATCATTCAGAACCTTCAGCGAAGTCTCTGCATTTGTCTTCATCTTCTTGTGCGTGTACATTGCAATATCATACTCCGGAAGCTCCTCAAAGAAATCAATGTGATCTGCGATATCCGGGAAGATCTCGATTCTCGTCTTCACCATTCCCGCAATCTTCTTCAGATCCAGATCCTTCCTGATCACAGCCTTGATATACGGCTCTGCCATCTTGTAGAAACGATCTGCATCCATTGCCTTGATGTACTCGCCATTCATCCATTTCAGCTTTGTCATATCAAACACAGCCGGGGACTTGCTGATATTGCGATAGTTGAATGCCTGTACCAGCTCATCGAGAGAGAAGATCTCACGATTGTCTTCCGGAGACCAGCCAAGCAGTGCCACATAGTTGACAACTGCCTCTGCAACGAATCCCTGCTCAATCAAATCCTCGAAAGAAGAATGACCGCTTCTCTTGCTCAGCTTCTTGTGATTCTCATCGGTGATCAGCGGACAGTGTACATATACCGGAACTTCCCATCCGAATGCATCGTAAAGACGATTGTACTTCGGAGAAGAAGACAGATACTCATTTCCACGAACGACATGGGTGATTCCCATCAGATGATCGTCCACAACGTTTGCGAAGTTGTAGGTTGGATAACCGTCAGACTTGATCAGAACCATGTCATCAAGCTCGCTGTTGTCAACCGTGATGTCTCCGTAAATCTCATCGTGGAAGGTCGTGGTTCCCTCCGTCGGGTTGTTCTGACGGATAACAAATGGCTTGCCCTCTGCCAGATTTGCCTCGATCTCCTCTTTGGACAGATGCAGGCAGTGCTTATCATAGGTCATGATCTCCTCGCCGTTTACAACGTGCTTCAAAGAGTTCAGACGCTCCTGATCGCAGAAGCAGTAGTAAGCCTCTCCTTTTTCGATCAGCTTCTTTGCATACTCCATGTAAATACCGGACTTCTGGCGCTCACTCTGCACATACGGACCGCAACCGCCGTCCTTATCCGGACCCTCATCATGGATCAGACCGGTCTCTTCCAGAGTGCGGTAAATGATCTCCGTAGCGCCCTCAACGTAACGCTCCTGGTCGGTATCCTCAATACGCAGAAGGAAATCTCCTCCCTCATGTTTTGCAATCAGATATGCATACAGCGCGGTACGCAGATTTCCTACATGCATACGTCCTGTCGGGCTTGGTGCATATCTTGTACGAATCTTAGTCATATCCATTCTCCTCGTATTTCTGTTCTTCTTTTTGTTTTTTCTTTTCCTGTGTTTCTGTTATTCTGAGCATGTCGAAGCATTTCTGTTTCCGTCTTCTATTCCTGTCACTGCTTCTCCATGCCCTGTTTCGCAAATGTCATTATATACCCGACTTTCCTAAAAAGAAAGTCCTTTATTCGGCAAAATCTTCCGCCACTCCTGTATCACACAGAATTTTCCGTTCAGAAACTTCCTGCCTGTCAGAAAATTCCCATCTGTGATTACCTGTGATTGCCTGTGATTACAGATGAATCGCAATCTGATCTCCCTCCGACTTCATATAGGAGGAGAACAGCACTCTCGCCGTCTCGATCAGATATGCGGTGTCCCTGCTTCCCGCCGTCTCGTAATTGGAATGCATTGCAAGCTGAGCCAGTCCAATGTCCACGGTATTCAGTGCAACCTGATTGCCGGAGATATTTCCGAGTGTCGAACCGCCGAGAATATCGGAACGGTTGTGGAAAATCTGTACCGGAACTCCTGCGTGACTGCACATCGTGCGGAAAATTGCTCCGGATACTGCATCTGTCGTGTACTTCTGGTTTGCACTGTACTTAATCACGATTCCCTTGTTCATATACGGGCGATTCGTCGGATCTGCCTTGTCCGGCTGATTCGGATGCACGCTGTGCGCATTGTCCGCGGAGACCATGAAGCTCGATGCAAGCGCCGTCAGATAATCCTCCTCGCTGTGTCCAAGCGCACTGTTGATCCGGTGCAGAACATCCTTCAAGAAGGTCGAGGCAGCCCCCTGCTTCGTCCCGCTTCCGACTTCCTCGTTATCGAGAACACAGTGCACCGCAATGCTCTCGGTCGGCTCTGCTATCAGAAATCCCTTCAGAGATGAAAATGCACACTGGAGATCATCAAGGCGCGGAGCAGAGATAAATTCTCCGTCAAGACCGACAACCGTTCCCTTCGTGCGGTTGTAGAGGAAGAGATCCATATCAAGAATATCCTCCACCTTCACTCCTGCGGATTCTGCGATGAGCGCACAGAACTTCTCTCTTGCGCTAGATGCATCGCTCTGTGCGAGCAGAGGAAGCATATCCTTCTGTGCATTGAACTCATATCCGTCATTTGCCTTGCGGTTCATATGAATCGCGAGATTCGGAATGATCATCAGATCACGGTCCACATTCACGAGACGGCTTGCAACGCCCTGCTCAGTGCGAACGACAACTCGACCTGCGACAGAGAGCGGTTTGTCGAGCCACGGCGCAAGAAGCAGTCCACCATATTTCTCCACATTGAGTTTTACATAGGTCTTGTCCACCTCAATCTCCGCATTCGCCTTGATCTTGAGTGCCGGAGAATCGCTGTGGCTCGCCATGATCTGAAATCCGACAAAATCCCTTTTCGGAATCTTAAATGCGATCAGCGCCGAGTCATTTCTCGTCACATAGTAACCCTTTCCCGGCTCTAAATTCCAGTGCTGTCCCTCTAAAAGGCGCTTACATCCGGCATCCTCCAGCTCTTTTTTCATGTTTGCAGCTGCCTGAAAGCTCGTCGGGCTGTTATTTAAAAATTCCAGAAGTTCTCCTGTCGTCTTCTGAAATACAGACTCTGTAAATTCCATGTTTCATGTTTCCTTTCCAGTTTCTTTTCCAGTTTTTTGTTTCTTTTTCTGTTTCTTTTCCAGTTTCCATTTTTCTTTTACTTTTGATTTTTCATTCCGTTCATGTTTGATTGATTTCTCCGCCGTCCCTATTTTTCCACCGGCATGTTCACTTTCTCGACCTCTTTAAGAACGGCATCGAGGTGGCTCACATCCCCGTCGTCATGGCAGTAGCCATCCATTCCGCAGGCACGCGCGCCCTCAATATTTATGCGGAGATCGTCGATGAAAAAGCACTCATCCGGCTTGAGCGAAAAGCGGGAGAAGAAATGCTGATACATCTCTTTCTGCGGTTTCATGCAGAGAACCTCAGCGGAAAACAGTGCTCCGTCAAAAAGCTCTGCCTCCGGAAGCAGGCTCTTCCACTTTGCAGGCAGACGCACACTCGCATTCGAGCAGATATAGAGTCCAAATCCCTCCTGTTTCAGACGGCGCAGAATCGGCTTCATCTCCTCAATCTGCCACATGCATTTCTTGTCCCAGTTTTCGAGGCAGAGGCGCGCCGACTCATGCAGACGCTGTGGCAGACGACTGCACACCTGGCGCAGAGCCTGTTCCTCGGAAATAATTCCCATATCGAGCTGTACCCATTCCGGAGATACAAAAAGTGCCGTGCAGACTTCCTTCTGATCTGCCTCATCCTCGATATAAGCCTTGCACGCACGCATCGACTCATAGTCCATCAGGATTTTTCCCATATCAAAAACGAAATTTTTAATCATAGTTTCCTCCAAGTATTTTTCCGCATCTTCTCATGATGTTTCTTCTCATCCGTGCTCTTTATTATATCGAAAAGCCCATCAAAAGTCTACCGTCCCCCGTTCAGCATTCTCCACAGCAGAGGCGAAAAACGTTTGAGTATCCACGATGCTGTTCCACAGATCGCAAGCACGATAACCGGCATTATCAAATACAAGACAAGAGGTGTCCACCTGCTCGCAGGAAGAATGAGCGCCGATGCCTTGTTGATAAATCGCACAACTGCAAAATGCGTTGCATAGAGAAAGAAATTGCAATGCATAAACAGATAGGCAGGCGGAAGCCACTCGCCCGGAACCATTAACCACAAACCACTGACTGCAAAGAGACGGCTGATCACAAAACCAGGAATAAATGCTGTTCTGAGTCCGAATCCGTAAAACCAGATTCCCCAGAAGAGAAACAACACACCGACAAGCCCACGCCGAATGTTCCAGCTTCGTTCAGGAATCGGGACAAAAGGTTCTCTCTTCTGCCCGTTCTTTTGATTTTTTTGATTCTTCTGATTCTTCTTTCGCTGGCGATCCAGAGCAAGAGAACCAGCAAACGCATAGTAAATCAAAGCGTCCGAGTTCAGTGGAATCAGGTCAATATTTTTCCAGACTGCATACCACAAAATTGCAAACAACAAAATCCGACTCCACAGACATTTCAAAACCGGATAGAGAAGCGGTGCCAACAAAATCAGCATGATCAGCTGACAGAGATACCAGAACACATAATTGTAGGTATAGTTGATGACCGCATCTGTGAGTGCCGGAAGAGAAAACGGGACAACGCCTTTTCCGACAATCGTTGAAATTCCCGTCAAACGGCTCCCGACAACGTATCCCATATAGTAAAGAAAATTCCAGAGAATGTATGGGACAAGAACACTGGAAATTCTGCGCTTCCACTTGCCCGCAAGCAGATTCCAGTCAAAATCCCGATAAAACAGATAACCCGATATCATAAAGAATCCCGGCACTGCAATCTGACCGAAACGGTCTCCGATCCAGTGCTCCGTCAGATAGACCTCCGCCGTCTCTCCGCAGATTCCAAGAAACATCTGCGCGTTATAGGAATGCACCCACACGACAAGAAGACTGAAAAAAAAAGAAAACCATACCACTTTATTGCGAAACTGCGGTTCCGTCATCCGGTCGCCTCCCTCCGTTCCCTGACCTCCCTGCCTCACAGCCATCTCACCTTTAATCTCACCTTTTTTATGCGATTTTCCATGTGGCTGACTGCAAATATCTAAAAAAACATTCTAAGAAAATTATACCAGTGCAGGGTAAAAAGTCAATGGACCCGGCTATGTAGGAGATGGCATTGTCTGCGCAGTCCTCTGCCATCCCCCAGGTTTCCCTGATCTATGAGAAGCATCCTCCGGATGCGGAGCCCGGTTCTGATTCCTGCCCGCATTGTGCACGGTCAGCAACCTATTCCATTCTATGAGGAACGCCCCGCCGTTGTGACTGCCTGCCGATCAATCTCTTTGACAAGAATCAGGCAGTCTCCCGCCCTGACCTCATCGCTGTTTAATCCATTTCCCTCGACAATGCTCTCCGGTGTCGTGTGAAAGCGTTTTGCGATCTCCCAGAGCGTATCGCCCTCCTGAACAAGATAACCGACGATTCCCGGAAGTTCCCGCATTTTTTTGCGGTCCGCCTCCTCCACCTGCACGCGCTCAATCACCGGACAGGTCACCGGTTGAAGAATCAGAACATCCAGATTTACTACCGCCTTGATTTCCGCAAGATTTCCCCCGTTCATCACAGCGGTCAGCTGTTCGGTATTGCTGTCGAGATACCAGATACTGTCGGGATGAATTCCCGGCGCAGACGCATCGTAGTGGAACGGAAAAAGTTCCGTCACCGACTGAATCGGTCGGTCGTCCTCATCCGTCAGACAGAGGAGCTGAACCTCAAGTGCTCCATCAATCGAGAGTACCTCCTCGCCCGGCTCGACGGCATCGAGCTTCACACTTCCACTGCTGTGACAGATTTGAAGCACTTTTCCAATTTTTCCGAGATCAAGCTTCTCAGCGACCCGACATTTGCCCGCATTATGCGTCAAAATCTGATCAAAGCAGGCCTTTCCAATCTCTAAAGTCACCTCCCGATTTGTCGAATAGAGATCCGCAAGAAGCTCCAGCTCTTTTTCCTCATACAGACGAACATCGAGCTCCGCAATCGCATCGACCTCGATCTGGCGCATTTCCCCATCGTAATCCGGCTTTTCCTCAACACCGCGGTGAATAAGTTTCGGGCTGACCGCAAGGATCAGATCCGGTCTGCATCCCGGCATCTCAAGATCGCCAGAGAACGGAATGCTCTCCTCCATCCACGAGATCGTCTCCTCTCCGCTTTCCCCCTCGTAAATCACAAAGACATTCAAGACACCCTCGAGATGAGCCCTTCCGTCTTCCGGTCGAACCTGCATGTTTCCGAGAGCAACCTGCGTCCAGAGCATTCTCCCGATCGCCGGTTTACTCGGTGAGAGCGTCAGCTCCTCCTTCATCCGCCATGTATCTTTTCTGTGAAGCACAAGTCCTGCGACCTCAAGTTTTCTGTGTTGCATCAAAAGTTTTGGCGGATCATCGCTCTCCTCATTCTCCCGGTCTGCGACATCAACTGTCACCTCCGTATCCATCCGCGTCTCCGCCTTGATCTCAAGACGGACGACTGCGCGGATTCCGAATTTTCTCGAGTGAATCAGTTCTGCATTCAGATCCTCAAGATAGCCTCCTGCGCTCACATCATCCTGTGCATTCACATCCGGGACATTGACCGGCTCTTCAAATGGAATCGAACCGCCGAGCGTCTGCATTCCGCCCTCTTCTCTCCGGTATAAGACGTGAAAATCCAGCTTTCCCCGCACCAGGACTCTTCCGTCCTGAATTTTTAACGGTTCCAGCTGGATCTCTCCCGCGCTCAGAATCATCTGATCCGCATCGCTCATCGTATCCGGTATGATAAAATCATCGTCGAGCGTCACCTGCGTGCCTACCTGATTTTTCCATCGATTCATCTGTATCTGTTGTCTTACCAGTTCCAACATCTCCATCTTCTCTCTCCCCGCCTGATGATTGCGATTCGCACATCATGCAAATACGTCGTGTAAATACATTGTGCAAATATATTGTGCAAATCGCAATGCCTGCATCACCTTTTTGTCTGTGATAAATTTATGCGAAAATCTGAGAAATATGAATCCGCTATCACTGCTCATGAGAAGCCTCGAGTTCTGCCTGAAGCCGTCTGAGCTCCTGTTCTAACTCGATCACACGCTCCTCCATCCGATTGTAAGTCTCAACAGAGACATGCTTTTCTGTTTTCCTGACCGGAACACCTCCGACCTTGACCGGACGCGCCGGAACACCCACAGCCGTCGTATCGTTTTCAAGCGGTTTCAAGAGTACGGCATTTGCCGCAATCTTACAGTTGTCTCCAACCTCAAATGCTCCGAGAATCTTTGCTCCCGCTCCCACTGTGACGTTATTTCCAAGGGTAGGATGACGCTTGCCCTTGTTCAGACCAACACCACCGAGGGTTACTCCCTGATAGATCGTGCAGTTATCTCCAACCTCTGCCGTCTCTCCGATCACGACCCCGCAACCGTGATCAATCAGGATTCCATGTCCGAGCTTTGCTCCCGGATGGATCTCAATCAGCGTAAAGAAACGCGCAATCTGAGAAATCATTCGCGCGATGAAAAACATGTGGTGCTTATAAAACCAATGCGCAAATCGATGCCAGATCAGAGCATGAACACCCTGATACAAAATCAAAACCTCCAACGCATTGCGTGCCGCAGGATCTCTCTCCTGAACTGCCTTCACATCCTGCCAGATATCTTTTAAAATCATTGTTTCGACCTCACCTGTTCTTCCTTCTAGTTTATGACTCAAGCTCCGAAACGGCTTCCTTATCGCCTTTCATAATTCAGCGCTGTTATCTCCCACTATATAATTTTGATGAGAAATTGTCAATGGAAAACCTGTCGTCTCGTCAAAATTCCTACTATTTTTATAGGAATTTGATTTTTTGTACACAGACGGACATTTTCCGGGCGAAGTTTTCCCCGAAGAAGCAGAAAGACTGCCGGAAAACACCAGGGCGATGTCTCACGGCAGTCTTTCTTGCGTAGGTCATATGTAGACAGTTCATTCCTGTACATGGGTAGGAATTTTCAGGGAAAGTGCAAATTCATTTAAACAATTACTGATTTTTATTTCAGTCCGTTGATCGTATCTACCAGATAAGTCGTGAACTCTTCTGCGGTTGCACCGTCCTTATCAGTCGTCACAACGAGTTTGCGCTCGGTGATGGTGCAGATGTCGAGTGCGCGGTCAAGAAGCTGTTTTCTGTCGCCGTATCCGATATGTGCAACGAGCATGCCGACTGCACGGATCAGGGAACACGGATCTGCGTACTGACCTCTTCCGTGGCTGATCAGGAACGGAGCGGTTCCGTGAATTGCCTTGAACATTGGATACTTATTTCCGATGTTGGAAGAGGAAGCAGTTCCTAAGCCTCCCTGATGCTCTGCTGCCACATCGGTTACGATATCTCCGTAGAGGTTCGGAAGTACGATTACCTCGATCCCCTTATTGAACTCCGGATCAAGCATCTTTGCGCACATTGCATCGACAAGACGCTCCTGAATCTCGATCTCCGGATACTCCTCACCGACTTTGCGGACACCCTTGATGAAGTTTCCATCAGCCAGCTTTACAATGTTTGCCTTGGTAACGATCGTCACGTTCTTCTTGCCGTTCTTTCTTGCGAAATCAAAGGCTGCACGGGCGATTCTCTCAGTTTCCTGCTGGGTCTGTACCTTGAAATCAACTGCGAGGTCATCATTTACCTGAATACCCTTGTTGCCCCAGATGTACTCGCCCTCGATATTCTCGCGGAAGAAGGTCCAGTCGATGTTCTTCTCCGGAATCCTGATCGGACGAACAGCTCCAGGTTACGGCGCAGAAGACTGTTTGCGCTTAACAGGTTCGGCCACAGATCGCCAGCTCTCGGAGTTACCATCGGTCCCTTAAGGATAACATCACACTTCTTAACCTCTGCCAGAACCTCATCCGGAAGGCTCTGAAGGGTCTCTGCTCGGTGCTCAATCGTCATGCCTTCGATCTCACGGATCTCCACCTTTCCGGATTCCAGCTCATCCTTCATCAGAGTCTTCAGAACGCGGAGTGCCTGTGCCATGATGATCGGACCAATGCCATCGCCAGGCAGTACGCCGATGACGATCTTCTCCTGCTTGGAGAAATCCTTGATCTCGTTGTCCTGCTTCATGCGCTCGATACGCTCAAATTCAGACTTGATCAGCTCTGCAAATTTTTCCTGTGCTATTTCAATGTTCTTGGTGTTGTCACTCATTGTAAATAGCCCTTTCTTCTCTATATCTAAATTTATTACTTTGCTTCCTTCCTCATCTCTTCAAGCTGATGCTTTAAGTATCTTAACTGACCACCGCAGAGGATAACTTCCAGCTCACTATCGGACAGATCCAGTTTTGCCTTGAACGTCACATTTTTATCTTTATCCTTAATCACAACTTCTCTCGTCTTGATCTGCTCTCTGAGGTTCTCGATCTCAAGCTCATCCATCTGATCGATTTTGTCGTAATCTGCCGGGTCTTCAAACAGCATCGGGATGATTCCGTGGTTGACAAGGTTACCCTTGTGGATTCTTGCAATGCTCTTTGCAATGACAGCCTTTACGCCGAGATACATCGGGTTGATCGCTGCATGCTCTCTCGAAGAACCCTGACCGTAGTTCTCACCACCGACGATGATGCTCTTTCCAAGGCTCTTTGCTCTCTCGGAGAACTCCGGATCGTAACGGTGATAGCAGTACTTCGACATCAGCGGGATATTGGAACGCATGCTTGAAAACTCTGCACTTGCCGGGGTGATGTCATCGGTTGAAATGTTGTCCACGGTCTTTAAGCTGATCTTTGCCTCAAGATGATCTTCCGGAGCATCCGGAACCGGAAGCGGAGCGATGTTCGGTCCACGCTTGATCTCAACCTTCTTTGCCTCCTCAAGCGGAAGCGGTCTGATGATCATCGAATCGTCGATCTTGAACATCTCCGGCTCTTTGATCTCAGCGAGTTTCTTCACATCCTCGCCCATCACTTCCTCTACGGTTGCAAAGGTTCCAACGATTGCGGTTGCAGCGGCACTCTCCGGGCTTACCAGATAGATCTCTGCGTTCGGGTTACCTGCACGTCCCTTGAAGTTTCTGTTGGAGGTACGAACTGCAACGCCCTTCGTAGCCGGTGACTGACCGATTGCACAGCACGGTCCACATGCGACCTCGAGGAAACGAACGCCTGCATCAAGAAGCATCTCTGCGTATCCGTCTTCCATCAGCTTGCGATAGATCTGCTTGGTGGAAACGGCACAGGTACAGCTTACATTCTCTGCTACATGATGACCCTGCATCACGAGGGCTGCCTTTGCGATATCGGAGTAGCTTGCATTCGTACAGCTTCCGATGAATACCTGCTGAACCGGCTTCTTCTCGACTTCGCTTATCGGGATAACGTTGTCCGGCTGATGCGGGCAGGCGATCAACGGCTCAAGCTCGCTCAAATTGATCTCCATCTCACCGTCGTACTCACAGCCCTCATCCGGGAGCATCTCTACGAACTCATCTTCACGTCCCTGAGATCTCATAAATTTACGAACCTGCTCATCTGCCGGGAAGATCGAGGTCGTTGCACCCATCTCAGCGCCCATGTTCGTGATCGTCACACGCTGGGAAACTTCAAGAGTCTTAGCACCCGGTCCTACATACTCATATACATTTCCAAGACCACCCTTGATCGTCACACGGCGAAGCATCTCAAAAATGACTTCCTTGGAGTTCACACCCGGACGAAGCTCTCCGGTCAGGTTTACCTTGATAACTCTCGGCATTTTCAGTCTCATCGGGACACCGGTCATTGCTGTCGCGATGTCCATACCACCAACACCGATACACAGCATGCCAATTGCACCGCCGTGAGGAGTATGGCTGTCACCACCCATAGAAAGCTTGCCAGGTGCGCCGAAACGGGATACCTGAACGGCATGGCATATTCCGTTACCCGGACGGGAAACATGTACACCAAAACGCTCTGCTGCCGACTGTAAATAGATGTGGTCATCCGGAGTCTTGAAGTCCAGATACAGCAGGTTGTGATCGAGGTAGCTGACTGCCTTCTCTACACCGATGCGGTCGATGCCGATCGCCTCAAATGCAAGATAGGTCATAACCGCGTTGATGTCATGAGTTAAAGTCTGATCTACCCTCAGATAGATTTCCTCGCCGGGAATCATATCAGACGATTTTGCAAGGTGCGCCGCAAGAATCTTTCTCGTTAAGTTCTGAGCCATGATAACGCTTCTCCTTTACATATGAAATATGGTACTGACTAAAGCCCTATGAAATGTGCTATCAGCCGTGCTATGTTCGCTCAACTTTCAAATCTCCGAGGTTTTATATTTCTCATTTGATAATTCGATTATAGCAAGTGTGCATTCAGTTGTAAAATGCCATTATTTTCTTGATTGTCATGAGCTTTTACTCATGGTATTTTCTTGCAAACGTGAGGGCTTCGTGATACACTGAAATTATAGATAAAATCAGATCGGAAAATGATGTCAATAAGATGGCGATACACAAGTGGCGCTCCTACGGCTGAGTAAAATTCATGCAAACTCGTTCTCACTCCGAGTTCGACGTAGCGGTGCATAAGACTGCAAAGTACGCAGTCTAAACACCGACGTCTCACACGGGTTTGCATGTAATCTTCTCAGCCTCCGTCGCGCCCCAAGTAGTTCTCAATTTTAAAGAAACAAATTAAGTTTACAAATGTCACTGGCACTTTTATAAAACGAAATCGTATTTAAAAAATAAAGAATATGCTTTGACTACGCATTTTTGTTTTTTAAGACATTTCTATGAAAATGAAAACTTAGGGAAGGAGAAATGTAATTTTATGGACTTCAGACAGTTGCAATATATCACCACTGTTGCACAGTATCGAAATATCACCAAGGCTGCCGACGCACTCTTTATCTCCCAGTCCGCATTGAGCCATTACATTCAAAAAGCTGAGAAAGAGCTTGGAATTCAGCTTTTTGACCGCTCCACGACACCGCTGACTTTAACGCTTGCCGGGGAACACTATATCGAAATTGCACGTCGGATTCTGCTTGAAAACGATCAGCTGATGAAAGTCTTTCGCGACATTACGCATCACATGACCGGAACGCTTCGCATTGGAACCTCCAGAGAACGAGCATCCCACATGATCCCGCGTCTTCTTCCTCAGTTTTCAGAGCGTTATCCGGGTATCGAAGTGACGATTCTGACCGACAGCGGATACAAACTGACCGAAGCACTGCGAGAGGGACGGATCGATCTCGTCTTTCTTCCGGTATACGGCAGAGAATCTTTTTCTGGAATCGAGATGCAACCTCTCTATCAGGAGGAGCTTGTCCTCGTCGCCCGCAAAGGCTATGTTCTTGATAGCCAGCGTCTGCCCGGTCATCCGTCCAGCGTGGATCTTCGCACGTTCAAAAACACTCCATTTTTCCTGCTTCATCCCCAGCACCGAATTCGCTATGCCACAAATGAATTGTTTAAAGCAAGCCACATCCGACCGCCGGTCAAAATGGAATTTTCCAGCAACGTCACAAGTTTTCAGATGGCAACAACCGGCATGGGAGTCGCAATCATGCCTTACCAGATCATTTGCCTGACAAAGTCAGAAGAACCCGTCGAACTCTTCTCTCTCGGTGCTGAACCTGTGACCTGGGATGTTCAGGTCTGGACTCGAAAAGGAGCTTATCTCGGTCAGCCAGAACGTGACCTTATAGAAATGACAAGGGAGAAATTCAAAAATGAATTTCTCCCCCGCCCGGCTCTCACAGAGCCTACTGAAAAATAACCGGCTGTTCAAGATATTCCGTCTGAACAACTACATATGGATAGGATTTCTCCGTTCCACTCTCCTCAGCACTCTCCGGCCCCTTTAATTCGGTGTCAATGACGATCGCATTCTCCGTCAGATACAGCTCATTCACCACAATGCTGTATCCGCCGGAGGGCTGTTCGCCATACCCCACCACTATGTAAAGTCCACCGTCATTCGTGTATGTCAACTTAAACGGAGCCGTCTTTTTTTCCTCCGTCAGTTTTCTCAGTTCTTCCGGCAGATCCTCCACCGCAGTCACTGTAAAATCCAGATCACGCACCTTGTCCTTGTTTTCCCTTGTCACACTGCATCCAGTTATCACGTGCACGACAAGCACCCAGAGAATCAAACAGCCTGTCAGCAGTAGATTTCCCCCTTTTTTCATAAAAACAGGCCTCCCAGGAACAGATTGTGTACTACTAATCTATTCCAAGGAGACCTTTCTTATTCCAATTTTTCTATGCCAGCTATTTTTTAGTACCTTGCATGTGATCTAACATATATATCCGTTTCTGTCATTGCGCTCCGAGGCAGGAAAGATTCTGCAAACAACCAAAATCAACCAAGCAACACAATCTAATAAATTCCTATCTCACTCCAAACCGATACAAAAACTTCCTTCCCGCAAACAGCAGAACCCGGTCTGCAAGAAATCCGAGAAATCCAAGCGTGAAAATTCCAATAAAGATCCAATCGGTCTTGTAATACAGACGAGAAGTATAAATCAGATATCCGATACCCTCGGACGCTGCAAGCATCTCCGCTGCCACAATGCAGATAATCGCTCCGCTGAGTCCCAGGCGAACACCGGTAAAAATCTGAGGAATTGCCGACGGTGCAATCACCGTGAAAAAGATCGTCCGGCCGGATGCCCCGAGCGAGCGGGATGCCTCGACGAGAGACTGGTCAACTGCCCGTACTCCCGCGATCGTGTTGATCATTACCGGGAAGATCACCGCATAAAAGATCAGCGCAGTCTTAGAATTTTCTCCCACTCCAAACCACATCAGAAACAGCGTGATAAATCCGATCGCCGGCACAAAACGGAAGAAATTTAAGAATGGCTCCAACACCCATCCGACTTTCTTGAAGTTGCCGATGCAAAGCCCAACCGGAACTGCAAAAATCACGCCGAGCAACCATCCGCGAAGCACTCGCTGAAGGCTGACGGAAATATCCGTCGCAAGCGTTCCATCCTCTATCAAAACCCCAGCCCCCGCGAACGTCGTCGCCGGTCCCGGAAGAAAATCATCTGTATAGAAAAGTGATCCGATCTGCCAGATCACCAGAAGCAGAATCCAGGTCACTGCCCCGCATTTTAAAATCTGATTGATGCCCTTTTTCACACCAAACACCTCCGCTCTCTCGTCTCTCGTATTCTCCCATTCCTGCTTCGATTCCATGATGATTTGATTTCATAACACAACATCGTTCATCAATCATCGCTTATTCCATGATGTCGTTCGTCCTTCATCAAATGTCGTTCATTCTGTTGACCAAATATAGGTTGACTAAATATAGAACACATCACCCGGGGTCAGAAGCTCATTCTTCAGAAGATGTGCCTCCCCGTCATGGAACACATAGAGCCGGTAAATCAGCACATCCACCTCATCACCACGCTTTAACGGTTCCTCCTCAAGTCCCCACGATGCCGAAATCTTCAATCCCTTCACATTGATCTGAAGTTCCGTGTAACTTCCACGAAATGCAGTCTCCTCGACAACACCGTGCTCGTAGGCACTCGGGAAATCAACCGCCTCCCCGGTGCGCACTGCCTTGACAAACTCCGGTCGGATCACTGCCTCGGACTCTCCGAATTTTGCAGAGAATCCCTTGAGTTTGTCGTATCCCTCTAACTTAATCGACTCTCCAATAAACTGGGCGACAAACGGAGTCTTCGGGTTTTTATAGATCTCGATCGGTGTTCCGCTCTGCTCGACTCTTCCACGGTTCGTCACAATGATCTCATCCGCGACTTCGACTGCCTCATCCTGATCATGGGTGACGAAAATGCTCGTGATGCCGAGCTGTTCGACCATCCGCTTGAGCCATGCACGCAGTTCCTTGCGGACTTTCGCGTCAATCGCCGCAAACGGCTCATCGAGAAGCAGAAGCTGAGGATCTGGAGCAAGCGCACGGGCAAATGCAACGCGCTGTCTCTGTCCACCTGAGAGCTGTCCCGGGAGACGATTTTCGAGTCCCGGAAGACCGACGAGATCGAGAAGTTCTGTCACTCGCTTTTTGATCGTCTCCTTATCCTGCTTTCTGAGTTTCAGTCCATACGCAATGTTGTCGTAGACGGTCATATAGGGAAAGAGCGCATAGTTCTGAAATACAAATCCGATTCCGCGCTTCTCGACCGGCACATCGTTGACACAGACACCATCAATGAAGACATCTCCGCTGTCCTGATGTTCGAGACCTGCAATCATTCTGAGAATCGTCGTCTTTCCGCTTCCGCTCGGTCCAAGAAGAGCTGCGAGCGTTCCTTTTTCTATTGAGAAGGACACCTGATCCGATGCCTGATAATCTCCAAATTTTTTATTAATGTTTTTCAGTTCAAGGTACATATCACTCAGCCACCTTATCCGGATATAATTTTTTGATTGCAGTCAGATCGGTAAAATCGTTCACATCATAGTCCTTTGCAAACTTTCCATTTTCAAGTGCCCACGCCTTAATGCCGTCAAAATGCTCCACAGCCTCCTCCGGGAAGTCGAGATCCATCTTGTAATTGCCAAATTTGTCAATAAACTGCTGTTTCGGAACTTTCAGCTTGTTCTCAAGAATCTCGGATGCCTCATCGGTATTCTCCTCAACCCACTCCTGAGTCGTCTTGAGCGCCTTCACAAAGCTCTCAATCGTCTCCGGATTCTCTGCGAGATACTCCGTTGAGCTGATCAGATACTGGTCTGTGTAGAGTCCAATCTCATCCATCGATACGAGCGGTTTCATTCCGGCTTCCTCAAGCTTCTTTGCATCGACTCCGCCAGCCCAGAATGCCACGCCCTGACCGGTCGTCATCACCGCAAGACCTGCCTGAGAGCTGTCGACTCTCACAAGATTCTGCTGATCCTCAGGAATTCCTGCCTTCTCATAAGTCACTGCATTCCAGTAATCCCATGCAGTTCCCGGGAGAGTCAGGAAACCCTGCCCTGCCAGATCGGAGAGGTCTTTTACCTTGTCCGGATTCACGTAAAGAGAATTTCCTGCGCCCTGTGCAAGACGAAACAGAATTCTCAAATTCGTCTTGTCCTGTGTATTTCCGATTCGGTTGACTGCCGCATAATCAGCGAGAACTCCAATATCTGCCTGCCCGGTCACAATTGCGTCCACTGTGTTGATTCCTGCTGCAAACTCCGTGACTTCAAGTTTAACGCCCTCATCCTCAAAAAATCCTTTTTCCGTTCCGATGATTGCAAGCCACTGGTCTAAGTTGTTGGACATGACTGCTTCACGGACAACCTTCAAATCGTTGTTTCCACTTGTCTCGCTCGTCTTCGTCTCAGCGGAACTTGAAACTGCACTGCCAGCAGTTGTTGTGTTCTCTGCCTGTCCGGAGCTTTTGGAACATCCGCTTAAAAGGCTCATTCCGAGTGTTACCGCCGTGATCCATGTAAGCATTTGTCTTTTTCTCATAATCATGTCCTCCTCTTTCCCGTCCGCGCCCTCTCAAACTCTGCATTTTCTTCTGCGTTTTCTGTTTTTCTTTTTTCCTGCGCTTCGGTGTTAGTGCGTATCTTACAGGCAGAAGAAAAGAAAGTCAACGCCAGAACAAAAAAGGCGAATTTTTTCATGGATCGTCCGAAAACATTCTGGACAACCTGAAAAAATTCGCCTGAACAAACTTTTTTGAAGGTTTATGAAGGGTTTTTATAAAACGTTTTTCAATCTGCTCGATCTGCCGATCATTTCACTGATCATTCTGCTTCTACGAATCATTCTACTGATATCCTACTGATCATTTCCTGCAAAATACTCCTGTGTCAGCTTCACAACCGTTCCTGCGAGCAGGAAGAGCGCAATCAGGTTCGGGATTGCCATCAGTCCGTTGAACGTCTCCGCAATGTTCCACATCAGACCGAGATCTGCGGTCGCACCGAGAATTGCAACGAGGGAATACACCACCATGAACGGGCGAATCACGCGCTCAGAGAACAAAAACTCAATGCATCGTGCTCCGTAAAGTCCCCAGCCGAGGATCGTTGAGAACGCGAAGCAACACATTGCAACTGCGGTGAAAATCGATACCCAGTTGCCGTAGGTGGATGTAAAGCCCTGAATCGTCAGCTCTGCGCCTGCCGGCTCTCCGTAAGCGATTGACACCTGACTGCAAAGAATGACGAGAGCAGTCAGGGTGCAGATCAGAATCGTGTCAGTGAACACCTCAAAGATTCCAAACATCCCCTGCTTGACCGGTTTTCTCGTATCCGCACATGCATGAGCGATCGATCCTGTTCCGAGTCCCGCCTCATTCGAGAAGATACCGCGGGAAACGCCCTTCTTCATGCTCATAAACATGCTTCCGACAAGTCCGCCCGTAACCGATGCCGGCTTAAATGCTCCCTCAAAGATGGAAGTGAACACAAGCGGAACAACGCGGAAGTTCACAAGAACTACACCAAGTGCCAAGATGATGTAGAGCAGAGCCATAAATGGAACGAGCCTCTCCGTAACCTGTCCGATTCGCTTGATTCCTCCAAGCAGAATCAAAGCGACGAGAACAGCGATCAGCACACCGATAATCAGATTCGACATTCTGACATTCTCCTCTGTGATCACCTGATAGTTCAGAAGTGCAGAGTTAATTGCAGTCGTGATGGTGTTTACCTGAGTCGCATTTCCGGTTCCGAATACGGTCAGCACACCGAATGCGGAAAAGAGATAAGCAAGCCAGATCCATTTCTTGCCGAGTCCGTTCTTGATATAGTACATCGGACCGCCGACCTGATCGCCCTCCGCATTCGTCTCACGGAAATGAACGGCAAGCGTTACCTCCGCGAACTTTGTGCACATGCCGAGCATTGCAGAAACCCACATCCAGAAGACCGCTCCCGGACCGCCGATTGCGATTGCTCCCGCTACACCTGCGATATTTCCCGTTCCAACCGTCGCCGCGAGTGCGGTACACACTGCCTGAAACGGGGTGATTGCTCCGTCTGAGGCATTTTTCTTGCGGAACATTCGTCCGATTGTCGTGCGAATTGCGTAAGGGAATTTCCGAATCTGGAGAAACCGGGTGCGAAGACTCAGATAAAGTCCTACACCTATAATGCAGACCATCGCCGGAACTCCCCAGATGAAATTATTCACGGCGGTGTTGATTGTCTCAATTGTCTGTAACATAAATTTCTATGTCCTTTCATATTTTCGTAACAAAAAATCACGGGGAACATGGCGCAATTTTCCTTTCTTCATCGAATTCCAAATCTTGCCATGAACCATAAAAACATCGTCAAGCATACCATAAAATCAAGGGATTGTAAAACCAAATATAACTCAGAGCGGATGTCCCCCTCTTGTAAAAGTGGGGATATCGCAAACTTTCTCAGGAAGGGAAACAATCCCCTTCTGATGAAATAATAAAGGGGAAACCGGCACAACTCTCCTGCCGGTTCCCCCTTGAACCTGATTTTCTCTCACAGAACCTGATGTCCTAAAAAACAATCTCCTTATTCTCTCTTCTCCACTGTCTGAACTCTGCGGAAGCAGACAAAAGAAGATCTGAGGAAGAATTCAGTGCCGTCTCAACAGAATCCTGAATCACACCGATGATGAATCCGATTCCAACAACCTGCATAGCGACTTCATTCGGAATTCCAAAGAGTCCACATGCCATCGGGATCAGAAGCAGGGAACCACCTGCGACGCCGGATGCTCCACATGCGGAGAGCGTTGCAAGAATACTCAGGACAATCGCACTTGGAATATCCACATTGATTCCCAGTGTGTGTGCCGTCGCAAGCGTCATTACCGTGATCGTGATCGCTGCTCCGTCCATGTTAATCGCAGAGCCGAGCGGTATCGTTACAGAGTAGGTATCCTTATCAAGTCCCATCTCCGCACAGGCTTCCATGTTGATCGGGATATTCGCAGCAGAGCTTCTCGTGAAGAATGCAGTGATCGCACTCTTTTTCAGGCACTTGAAGATCAGCGGGAACGGATTCTTGCGGATGCACCAGAATACAAGAATCGGGTTCGTCACAAAGTAGATAAAGAGCATCGAGCCGACAAGCACCGCGAGCAGCTTTCCATACTCGGTGAATGCTGACAGACCATTCGTCGACACCGTGTTGTATACAAGACCGAGGATACCAAACGGTGCAAAGCTGATGATCCAGGTCACAACCCTTGAAAAAGCACCCGAAAGATCATTGAGCATCTTTTTCGTCGCCTCCCCGGCACCGCGCAGACCGAAACCGAGCAGAACTGCCCAGAACAGAATTCCGATATAATTTGCCTCCATCAGGGATTTCACTGGATTCGACACAATATTCATTAACAGATTTCTCAGCACATCCGCGATTCCCTGCGGTGCTGACATATCAGCTGCCTCCGCGCTCAGCGTCAGGGATACCGGAAACAGCATGCTCGATACGACTGCAATCACAGCCGCAAGAAAAGTGCTGAACATGTAAAGAATGATAACGGTCCGGATCACACCACCGTGACTCTTTCCGGAATAGCAGAGCGAACTGACGATCAAAAAGAAGACCAGAAGCGGTGCCACCGCCTTCAGCGCTCCGACAAACGCATCACCAAGAATTGCAACTCCCCCTGTTCCGGGACACACAAGACCCAGAACTGTTCCGATGATCAGACCTACCACAATCCGTTTTACCAGACTGATCTGATTCCATGCCTCAAACAGCTTTTTCATAGATTTTTCTTCTTTCTGTATAGATTTTTCTGTTCTATTATACACAATTCGCCTTTAAAATACAAATGTTTTTATCACGCGGACATTTTGAGTTATTTGTCTTTTCGTTTAAAAAAAATCTCCTCAACAAGTTTTCCTCAAAACAACTTACAAGTTTCCCTGTTTCACACATACTTTTCCTTTTTTTCTAATAGGATGTAAAAAACGTGTTCGGAAGGACATTCATGAAAGATTATATTGAAGAGCGGGCGGTTGCAATCGCCAATTACATCATCGACCACAATGCCACAGTACGTCAGACTGCAAAAAAATTCGGAATCAGCAAGAGCACGGTTCACAAGGATGTGACAGACCGGCTTGAACATATCAATCCATCCCTCGCTGCCCGCGCCCGGATCGTCTTAAACATCAACAAGTCCGAGCGCCACATTCGCGGTGGACTTGCGACCCGGGAAAAATATCAGCACCGGCTCGCGATTTGCAGTCAGGAAGAACAGAAATAATACTTGACAAATCTGCTGTTTTTTCATACGGTTATTTTGATTATTGATAGTTTTTCTCAATAATCAAGTATTTTCAGTTATTTCACACTACGATTTCATACAGAAGAGGTACAGAGATGACACTGCGAGACTTACCAATCGGAAAAACTGCTACAATCCGCTCTGTCGGGGGAGAGGGCGCACTGCGCCAACACTTCCTCGATATGGGTCTGATTCCAAAAGGCGAGGTTACCATGGTGAAATATGCTCCCATGGGCGATCCGATGGAACTTCGGATTCACAGCTATGAACTGACCCTGCGTTTAGCGGATGCAGAAAAAATCGAAATTGAGAACATTCGGGATGCAAAGATGATCCCTCCAATGCCGGCTCCGGATGCGGAAACCCTTCCTCATCCGGGACTCGGAGAGGGCGGACGCTTCCACGAGAAATCCACAGAGAACCCACTCCCTGACGGGACAATCCTGACTTTTGCACTTGCCGGAAATCAGAACTGTGGAAAAACCACCCTGTTTAATCAGCTGACTGGCTCAAACCAGCATGTCGGAAACTTCCCAGGCGTGACTGTCGACCGAAAAGATGGAGTGATCCGAAATTACAAAGACACCCTCGTGACCGACCTTCCCGGCATCTACTCGATGTCGCCCTACTCGAGCGAGGAGCTTGTGACCCGCGACTTCGTCCTGCGCGATCACCCGAAGGGAATCATCAACATCGTCGACGCGACAAACATCGAGCGAAATCTCTATCTGACGATGCAGCTGATGGAGCTTGACATTCCGATGGTTCTCGCATTAAACATGATGGACGAAGTGCGAGCCAACGGTGGTTCCGTCATGATCAACAAGATGGAGGAAATGCTCGGAATCCCGGTGATCCCGATTTCCGCATCCAAGAACGAGGGAATTGACGAGCTGATCTCCCACGCCGTCCACGTCGCAAAGTATCAGGAATGTCCAAGAAAAATGGACCTGTGCGATGTTAATGACGACGGTGGTGCGGTTCACCGCTGTCTGCACGCAATCATGCATCTGATTGAGGACCACGCCAAGCGCGCCGATATTCCCCTGCGCTTTGCCGCCTCAAAGCTTGCGGAAGGCGATCCACTGATCTTAAAAAGTCTGCACCTCGATCAGAACGAGCAGGAGACACTTGAGCACATTCTCTGCCAGATGGAGAAAGAGCGCGGTCTTGACCGTTCCGCTGCGATCGCCCACATGCGCTTCGATTTCATTGGAAAAGTCTGCGATGCCTCGGTTGTTCGACCGAAAGAAAGTAAAGAACATCTGCGAAGCGTACAGATTGACCGCATCCTGACCGGAAAATATACTGCAATCCCCTGCTTTGTCGGCATCATGGGGCTCGTCTTCTACCTGACATTTGGGGTCATCGGTGCTTTCCTCTCGTCGCTCCTCGATGCAGGCATCTCTGCGCTGTCCGACCTCGTTCAGAATCTCCTGATTGCCTGGAACGTCAGTGATGTCCTCCAATCTCTCGTGATTGACGGTCTCTTCAACGGTGTCGGCAGTGTGCTGAGCTTCCTGCCTGTTATCGTCACGCTGTTCTTCTTCCTCTCGATGCTTGAAGACAGCGGATACATGGCGCGCGTCGCTTTCGTGATGGACAAACTGCTCCGCAAAATCGGTCTGTCCGGTCGAAGCATTGTCCCAATGCTTGTCGGATTCGGATGCACGGTTCCCGGTGTCATGGCGAGTCGAACACTCCCATCTGAGCGTGACCGCAAGATGACGATTCTCTTGACTCCGTTTATGAGCTGTTCCGCAAAACTGCCGATCTATGCATTTTTCGCAAGTGCCTTCTTCCCAAAACATGGCGCACTTGTGATGGCGATCCTCTACTTTGGCGGAATCTTTATGGGAATTCTCATGGCACTCATTTTCGGTCAGACGCTGTTTCGCGGAGAAGCCGTTCCGTTTGTCATGGAACTGCCAAACTACCGCATGCCGGGAGCAAAAAACGTCGGTCACCTGCTCTGGGACAAAGCAAGAGACTTCCTCCAGAAAGCGTTCACCGTGATCTTCATGGCGACACTCGCAATCTGGTTCTTGCAGACATTCGACCTGCACCTGAACATCGTCACCGACTCGAGAGACAGCATCCTCGCCTGCGTAGCCGGTATGATTGCCCCGCTCTTCGCCCCGATGGGATTTGGCGACTGGCGGATCTCCACCGCGCTGATCACCGGATTCATGGCAAAAGAGAGTGTTGTCGCAACGCTCTCCGTCCTGTTTGGAAGCACCGCGATTCTGACATCCACGATCAGTCCTCTCTCAGCCGGTAGCCTGCTTGTCTTCTGCCTGCTCTACACCCCGTGCGTCGCCGCGATCGCGAGCATCCGCAGAGAACTCGGCGAACGCTGGGCCTTCGCCGTTGTCCTGATGCAATGCGCAATCGCATGGATCGCCTCGTTTGTGGTCTACCTGATCGGAAGCCTGATTTGAATGATCTAAAAAAAAGAATGTGCCTTGGCACATTCTTGCGCCGAGGCGCGGTTGCTTCGGCAGCGACCTTCCCGCTTTAGTTGTCTAAGATTGTTCACAGACAGCTCGCTACATATACACGCACACATAAATCGAATGACATTCCCAAACGAAATCAATCTAATCCCACACTCTTACTCCGCGCGATAATAGATCTTCCACCTTCCACTGCGATAACGCCAGATAAAGAACGACGCGCGCACAATCCAGTCCACAACCATCGCAATCCACACACCGATCGCTCCGAGTCCCATTCCAATTGCGACGATATAGCTCAATCCAATTCGAAAAACGATCATTGATCCAATCGAGACCACCATCGGGAACTTCACATCATTTGCCGCACGCAGAACACTCGTCAGCGTAAATGCCGACGGCCACAAAAGGATCGCACAGCCATCATGAATCAACACCAGCGTCGATGCAAGCGCAAGTGTCTCATCCGACAATCCGTACAGATTCAGAATCATCGGCATCGCTCCAAGCACCGCAAGACAAGTCACCATATTAACCGCATACGTCACCGTCATCAGCTTCTTCGTGTAATACTGCGCCTGATCGTAGTCCCCCGCTCCGACACACTGACCAATCACCGTAATCATCGCCAAATTCATCGCACTTCCCGGAAGCACGCCCATCGAGTCGAGGTTATTTGCAACTGCATTTGCTGCAATCTGGATCGTTCCAAATCCCGCAATGATACCGACGACGAGCACTCGTCCAAGCTGGAAGATACTATTCTCCACTCCGCTCGGAATTCCGATATTCAAAATCCTGTGAATCATTCTTCCATCCCAGTGAATTCCATGTGCCCCTGCATGAATGTCGAGCACCGGATTTCTCAGTCTCAGATAAAGAAGCACGCAGGCAGTCATTCTCGAAATCAGAGAAGCAAGTGCCGCACCTGCCACGCCCCAGTGGAATCCAAAAATGAATACATAGTCGCCCACTGCATTCATCACATTCATCAGAATCGAAACCTGCATCGAAATTCTGGAGTTTCCCATCGATCGAAACAGCGCCGCACATGAATTGTACACTGCCAGAAACGGATATGACAACGCAGAGAGAATCAGATAAATCAGCGCATTCTGCATGACATCCGCCTCAATCTCTCCGTACAAAATCGAAAGAAACAGTCTGCGGAAAATCAGGCACAACACCATGATACCGACTGCGATAAGTCCCGTAATCAAAAGCAACTGATCTGCCGCCTGACACGCCTTATTCTTGTCCTTCTGTCCCAGATACTGCGACGATACAACAGCTCCTCCCGTCGCTATCGCCGCAAAAATATTGATGATCAGCGTGTTTATCATATCCACCAGAGAGACACCGGATGTCGCCGCCTCCCCTGCACTTGAAACCATCACCGTATCCACCATTCCGACCGTCACTGCCAGAATCTGCTCCACAACAAGTGGCGCAATCAACCACCACAGCGCCTGATTGGAAAAAAGGGTTCCTTTTATCTCTTTTTCTCTCATAATCCGTCACACTCTTTTCCCTTTTATTCTCTTTTACGCTTTATTCTCTTTTACATTTCCTTTTATTGATCTTTGCAAACTTTAATTTTACAAACCCGCAAAATCTCTTTCACCATCACTTCCGGGTTGATTGGCTTTGTCAGATATCCAGTCATCCCGGCTTCCCGACACTCTTCATAACTCTCTGCGGTGGATTGCGCTGTCATCGCAAGAATCGGAATCGCCCCGACATCCGAAGACTCCATCGCACGAATTTTGCGCGTCGCCGTAAGTCCATCCATCACCGGCATCATCACATCCATCAAAATGATATCGTAAGTTCCCGGCGGAGCTTTTGCAACTTTCTCGCTTGCCTCCTGCCCGTTCCACGCCTGATCAACGCTTGCGCCATAATCCGTCAGATAAAACTCTGCGATCTCCATATTGATCTCATTGTCCTCCGCAAGAAGAATGTTCTTTCCGGCAAGCTCTTTTTTTAATATATCTTTTTTTGATGTGCCTTCTTTTGATATGTTTTTTTCTAAATTCTCTGTCTCCGCCCCATCTTTTGAATACGTTTCAGTCTGATTTCCAATCGTAGCCGATCCATTTTGCATATTCTTAACCCGGCTCGCCTGCACATCAAGCTCAAATGGAATTGTGACGACAAACGTTGTCCCAACTCCGACACGGCTCTGAACCTGTATCGTTCCGTTCATCTTTGCGACCATCTCTTTCACGATCGACATACCAAGCCCGGTTCCCATGTAATGTGTTCGGGCATCCGTTTTTTCCTGGCTGAACGGCTCAAACAATCTGTTTTTCACAAAGTCCTCACTCATTCCGACTCCGCTGTCCGTGATCTTAAACTCATAGACAACCGTCTTCTCATCGGCCGATGCCTCCCTCGTGTAGACATCGATTGTTCCATTCGGCTTGTTATACTTGATCGCATTGCTCAAGATATTCAGCAAAATCTGTCTCAGATGAAGCGGACTTCCGAGCAGATGAACATGGCTGAGATTTTCCTGGTATGCATGATAGCCAATTCCAGTCTCCGACAGTTGACCTTCGATCAGCGATGCAACCTCATTCATCAACTCCTCAATATCAAACGGCTTTCTCTCCGGAACAAAGTGCCCCGCCTCCATCTTGCTCATCTCAAGCACATCGCAGACAAGCGCCAGCAAGTGCGTGGAAGAGAGTCGAATCTTTTCAAGGCAGACATCTACCTTTTCCGGATCTTCCTTATTCCTCGCAATGATATCGACCATTCCCATGATTCCATTGATCGGTGTCCGAATGTCATGACTCATGCGATTCAGGAATTCTGTCTTTGCCTTGCTCTCAAGATCCGCCTTCTTAAATGCAACCTGAAGACGTTCCCTCTCCATCTTCTCCTGCTCATGAAACACTGAAGTATTCTTGAAGAGAATCATTCCATGCACAACACTGCGCTCAACTCCACTCTCATCATCATAAACGGGGTCCTGGGACATCAGAATCATTTTCTGAAGCCAGATCAGCGTTTTCTTTGCATCGAGTTCCCGGTACTCGACTGCAACCTGTTTTGCGCCCGTGTTAAAACGTTCCAACAGTTTTTCCGAGGAATCTGCAATTCGATAGTTCTCCATCGTCTCACCTGAGATAAACTTCCGCCGTCCCTCACAATATTCATTGTAAGAACACGGAAGATCAATCCCGAGCTCAAAGTGGTGAGCCTCCGCATCCCGATAGAAAATCTTTTCAATCCGATCATTTGTCAGATCTACGGTATAGACCGCCTCAGCCGTCTCGAGAAGCGCATCGACGTAATTGCTGTTCTCGAGGATCGACTGCTTCATCTGCTCGTAATAGCGGGTCAACTGGCGTTTCTCAATCGCCTCAAGCTGTGCAGAGTCGCGGAAATACTCAAATCCGAGCACAAAGTGATGCAGTTCTCCATGTGCATTGGAATCACAATAGAGGATCGTCAAGCGCCCTCTTCTCATATGGTCGCCTTCCGGATACTGACAAAGATACTCGCTCTTCTCATGCGTTTTGGAGAGCGTCTTTTTCAGATATGAGAGCTGAAGCTCCTCCCAGAGTTTCTTCCTCGTCTCCGGAGTCGAAAGCTCCTGCACAATCTGTTCCACCGCTCCGGAATAACTTCCATCGTCCGCGAGGAAGAAGGACGAGCTTGCACGCAGTACCCGGTACTGATCCTGCAGTCCATCGCAGTACACACAGTCCGTAAAGGAAAATCCTTTTTCTTTTATGAACCTGAGAACACTCAGATTGATCTGTTTCTCCTTTATCTCCTCCTCCATCTTCGCCCGGTTCTTGTCAATGTACATGTTCTTATCCGCATAGCGGAAAAGTTCTCTCATCGTGCACTCTGGGAAATCATCCGACAGTGCATATCCCGCCGCATAACTGATCGGCATCTCCGGATGTCCCTTCGAGTACTCCGCCATATGCGTCCGAATCTGTGCCATGCAATTCTGGACTTCCTCATGGTTCAGACCATGCAGAACTGCAAGGAACTCATCTCCGCCATTTCGCCCGACAAAATATTCCGATGCAAGCGCCTTTCTCAGCTCCACCGCAAAATTTCGAATGTACTCGTCTCCTTTTGCATGTCCCAAGCTGTTGTTAATCGTCCTCAAATTGTTTAAGTCAAAGACGCAGAGCGCAGTCGCTCCATTATCCCCCGCAAGCTCGGGTGTGCTGAGAATCTCCTCGCACTTATTCTTATTCGAAAGACCGGTCGCCTCATCTAAATAGACCTTGCTCTGCAAAATTCGGTTCATCGCCGCATATCGCAGAGCTTTAACTAACTCAATTCCGATCAGAATCACCAGACCGATCGTATCCAATACCACGACCTGTTCAAGATAACTCAGCGCAGTCGCCTTTTTCTGGGAATACGCCTCCGCCAGTCCGGTCGCCTCATCACAGATGCAAAAAAAGGCTTCGCTCTCCGCAATGATGTCGGTATTCTGGTATCCCACCTGGCGCACCTTCAAAATTTCTTCTCTCATATCATCAAAATCTGCACTCAGCTCTGTCAACTTGTGCTGAAATTGTGCATCATTGAGGCGGACAAGATTCCATGTATCACTGCCCTCTCTGAGTCCCTCAATAAAAGATGCCACGCTCTCAATCATCTCATCCTGCGGGGAACCCGCAATCTCCAGCTTTATAATCTGCTGTGTCGTTCCTCTCACAAGTCCGGCATAGTTTACGACGCGGGCAGTTCCCTGAATTTTTCCCACAATCGACATAATGCAAAAAAACAGTACAATCAGTACTGTCGTCAAAACCGTCATCCCGCCACGAACCAGATAAGAGAGTTTGTTCTGTTTCTTTTTCGTTGCCACGTTCTGTCTCCCGCATTTAATTCTTACTGTTCACGCACACGTGCCCAGTAACGGAATTTGCCGTGGTTTCACATTTAAATACGGCAAATTTCCGCTACCACTACGTTATCTCACGGCACCTTCGGTTCTAAAAGTGCCTACCTGTAAACAGTAACATCCATTTCTTATTTACATTTACATACTCATACTCACTCAACCTAAATTTCATTAACAATTTCTACGATTGCACCTCCAGTTGTAAGCAGACAATAACTTTGTGACCAAAATATCTCTTTCCATAAAGACTTTCTTATCATAGGAAATTCTTTTTTAATAATGCGACTACTTGCGGATTTATATGCATTAATAAATTTACTGATTTCGGTATTTGGCTGTCCTCGAAACAAAATGTGCACATGATCAAGCTCATGGTTCCACTCTTCTAATTCGATATGATAATTCGGTGCTATATACTCAAAGATTTCCTTTAAACGACTCGAAATCGAATTATCAATCACTTTATTGCGATACTTAATGCACATAATCAAATGATAATTTAGTAAAAATACTGAATGCTTATTCGTATCAAGATTCATAATAAATACCTATTATGCCAGTTACGACTGAATGATAAGAAAATTATAATGCAATCAAAAATAAAAGTCAACGCCATGTATCCCGCAATTCATCCCACCACCTACACATTTGTTTAGATGTGGGGGGGCTTGCTCACGGCATATTAAAAGAGCCCTTGAGAAAATAGTCTCACAGGCTCTTTCTGTATTGCTCCGGGGTCATGCCCTCGACTTTCTTAAATACTTTTGAAAAATAGGTGCTGTTTTCATAGCCGAGCAGATCGGAGACCTGATAGACCATCTTTCCCTCCGCAAGCAACTGTTTTGCCCGTCGGATTTTCTGGCGATTTACATACGGGATAAAGTTCTCGTTCATCACGCGCTTGAAAAAGGAACTCAGATACGGCTCCGACACGCCTATATAGCGCGCAACATCGGTAAGCTGAATCGGAGAGCTTAAATTCTGTTCAATGTAATTGAGCGCCATCTCAATGATGTCGGACTCTGATTTTTTCTGTCTCGTAAAATACGTCCCGGCAAATTGTTTCGTAAACTCTTTCCACCAGATGCGAAGATCTTCAAGGTTTGCCATGTTCACAATCTTCCGATAATGGCGTCTGCTGTCTGCGACCTCAAGTTCATCGATCGACCCGCCAAGCTGGGCGGACTTATCCGAAAACCGGCTCAGAATCTCAATCATCAGCCGTTTGATGTACGACACTGGATAATTTTCTGCCGTCTCGATCTCATCAAAAAGCTCGGAGATGTTTTTGTCCATCTCTTCGAGTGACATTTTCTGGATTGCGCGCTCAAGGCGCTCCATATATTCCGCTCCGCCGAGAGTCTGATGTTTTTCAAACGTAAATGGAGTCTCGAGGTCAACGATCTCTTCCCGATTTCCATAAAATCCATACGCCTCGATGCTGTCCGCAAGACGGGTAAAAAATCCGGTCTCATGATCCCGGTCGCTGTACGGCGTAATTCCGATATAACACCGGTTTGTGATGAAAAGTTCAATCTGTCGTTTAAGCGATTCAACCTCCGCTTTCTCCGTCCCCTCACGGATCAAAACAAGGAGTTTGCCCTCCCACATCAGGGCGAGTGTATGCCTCCCGAGTCCCTGATAATACTGGGTGGCGACCGTCTCGATCAGCTTCATGTCCGTCATCTCTTCCGCATATTTCCACACCATATAGAAACTCAGACAGCATCCGCTCTGGAATTCTTCAGGTATGTTGCGAACCCGCTTTCGCATCTCATAGCCGGTCTGGGCAGCGGATTTCTGTTCTGGTACAGATTTCTCCTCAACTTCCATCTCAGGAAACGAGTCTCTCAGATGTTTGAGAGAGGCGAGAAGCTCCTCCTTCGAGAGTCCGAATTTTCGGATGTAGTCGACTGCCCCAAGTTTCATCGCCTCCTTCACGGTGTCAAAATCATCGTAACAGCTGACAACAATCGTCTTCACCGAGAGATGACGACTGCGGATGATTTTTAAGAGTTCCAGACCGCTGATCTCAGGAATATTCAAATCCAGAAACATCAGATCCGGATGACCACTCTCAATCTGTTGCAGAGCCTCCCTGCCGTCGCACGCATCCTCAAGAAGTGCGATTCCAAGCTCCTCCCACGGAAGCAGGGAACGCATTCCAACTCTCGCGAGAAGCTCATCCTCAACAATCAGCGCTTTCATTTTCATCCCCCTTTTCCTCAATCGCCGGAATCCGTAGCGAAACCCGGAATCCGCTCTCGATCTCTGTGTCGATCGCAAGGCCGTAGCCCGCTCCGAACAACCCGGTCAGTCTCTTGTGAATATTAGGAAGACCGATTCCGGTCAGTCCCCGTTTTCCCGGCTCTTCGCGGTTTAAATCAAGCGTTTTTCCCCGGAGTCCCTCGCCATTATCAATCAGCGTCAGCACAATATCTGTACCCTGCATTTCCCCGCGAAGCGCAATTACACCGCACTCCACATGAGACATTCCGTGAATAAACGAATTCTCGACAAGCGGCTGGAGACAGAAACGCGGAATCTGGTACTTTCGGATATTTTCCGGAATTGAGAAAAAGAACTGAACCTTGTTTCCAAAGCGGATCTGCATGATTTTTACATAGGCATTCAGGATGCGCACTGCATTTCCAATGCTCTCCATCTCCTCATCGCTCTTATACGTCTCGCTCAGAAGAACGCCAAGCTCCGACAGCACATCTGCGACCTCCTCATCGTGATTCATCGAAGCCTTCCAGCGGATCGCATTCAGCGTATTAAACAGAAAATGAGGATTGATCTGTGCCTTGAGCGCATCGAATCTCGCCTTCTCCTTCATCACCGCTTCCCGTCTCACGTCCTCCATCAGCTTTGCGATTCTGCTCTGTGCGCGGATCATCCCGTTCTCAAGAGCCTGCGTCTCAAGGAAACGATTTTCCTCGAGTGTCAGCTTCTTCGGATCGTTCTGCTCAATCCAGTCAACCTGTCGCGCAAAGAAGAGAATCGGGTTTGTGATGTACCGGCTGATCATCAACATGATTGTGACAAGAGCAATGCCTGCACCTGCCATAAACAGAATCACGACCAGCTGAATCTGCTCACTCTGTGCAAAAATTTCATGATAATCTCCGACGTAAACGACCTGATTGTTGCTCGAAGTCAGATCTGATGAGAGCACATAGGCATTGCCGATTTTCCCCTGCTTTTCACCGGATTTTCTCCAAACCTCGATCGTTTTCTCCGCGATCTCCGGCGAGAGTTCCTCGGGACCGGATGTGACAATTCTGCCGTTCTGGTCACACATGAAGACCGTTCCGCCTCGATAAACCGAATCGGACGAATTCTTCGCCTTTCCGAAAAAGACATCTCTCGGAATCCGCACAAGCGCATAGCCGAGCGCATTTCCACGATAGCGCACGAGTGCGCGCCCAAAGCTCACATATCTTCGATTATCCTTGTAATCAAAGTACGGCGTCATCGCACTGTCCCAGTACGGAATCTGACCACTCTTTTGCATGTTTTGATACCAGGCAGTCTCCTGATATTTTTCCGGAATCTCAGCGATCCTTGTGGAACTGATCTTTTTTCCGTCGTTCATAAAAATCATCAGCTCCGCCTCAATGCTTCCAAGGGTCGAGACATTCGTATTGAGGATCATCCCCTCGATCTGTCCGACCGCGCGATTTTTCGCATACTCATTTTTCGCATTATAATAATTCTTCAAAAACCGGCTGTTCTCCATGTAGGTAATCATCGTACTGCTCGCATAATTTGAAAGCAGAATCGCACTGTCAATCTCCTGCACATTCTGCGCAAACATCATCTGCATCGCTTCCTCAATCCCGGAGTCCGTCTTTTTCTTCAACAAAAAACAAAGGACAGTCAGAGCGAGAAAGAGGGGCAGCAGAATGTAAAGCGTCACACTCTGAACCATACTGCGCCAGATGCTCGGCGCAACCTTCCTCTCTCTCATCTCTAACTGTCTCCTGAAACGTCAATCTATTCGGTCTACTTATTCTGTCTGTAAATCCACTGGTCTGCTCAATCGTTTTTCTTTGCCACCCCGATCAAAAGCTCTGACTGAAAACATCTATCCTCGGATGGGATGTTCTCTTGCAAAAATCTCATCCCTTAACGGCTCCGGCAGACAGACCACCTACGAGGTTGTCCTGAACGAAGACGAAGAAGACGATAACCGGAATCAGGCTCAGGATAACAGATGCCATCAGCGGTCCCCAGTCGGTCGAATACTCTCCGATGTAATCGCGAATACCAACCTGAACGGTCTTTTTCAGCGTGGAATTGATGAACGTATTTGCATACATGAACTCATCCCAGGACATCAGGAAGCAATACAGCGTCGTCGCGGAGATACCCGGTTTTGCCATCGGGAAAATCACCTTGATAAACGACTGAAATCTGCTACATCCGTCAATCAGCGCCGACTCCTCGATCTCCCACGGAATCTGGAGGAAAAACGTACACATATTCCAGACCGCAAACGGAAGAACGAACGAGCAGTTGATGATGATCAGACCGGTATGCGTATCAACCAGTCCCATATTTTTCATGATAACATAGTAGGGAATAGAAAGCAACACGCCCGGAAACATTTTCGTGAACAGGATACTCAGCTTCATTTTCTCTGCTCCGACAATGTTGTAACGGCAGAATCCATATGCCGCCATGACTGCTAAAATCATCGAGATCACAGTCACGACAACGGAAATATACGCGCTGTTTAAAAAGTAGCGCACGAAATTCGACTGAAACAAAACTCGTTTAAAATTGTCAAATGTAACGTATTTCGGTATGATCTGATTCATATCATAAATCTGCTCCGGCGACTTTACAGAGGTCATCAGAACCCAGATAAATGGCAATACCGAGCACAGGGCAATCAATGATGCCATCACATACAGAAACGTCCACTCACCCTTTGTCCGCTTCATCTCTCTACCTCCTGCCTTCCCGATCTGAGGAAATCATCTTTACATAGATCACAGTCAGAATCGCAATCACGATGAAAATCACAACGGAAGTCGCCGCTGCATATCCAAACTTGTGGTCCACAAACGCCTGACGGTATGCATATGTATACATAATTTCAGTACTGTCAAGCGGACCTCCCTTTGTCAGAAGCCAGATTGCATTGAAGTTGTTAAAGATGGAAATCAGATTCAAAATAACCGCAACTGCCATCGGCTCCTTGATGTTTGGAAGCGTGATGTAGAGGAAGCGTTTCAGCTTTCCTGCTCCGTCAATCGCTCCGCTCTCATACATATCGTAAGATACGCCCTGAAGGGCTGCAAGAATAAAGATCATCAGAAACGGCGTGCTCTTCCACACATTTGCGACGATAACCGCCGGCATCGCGCTCGTGACATTTCCGAGGAAAGAATATCCCTCCTTCAGGATTCCGAGGCGAATCAGAATTGCATTGAAGACACCAATTTTCGTATCGTAGAGTGCGCTGAATGTCAGTGCACTGATCGCTGCCGGGATCGCCCACGGCAGAAGTGCCATTGTACGGAATACACCGCGTCCCTTGAGCTTCTCATTGAGGATCAGCGCTACTCCCATCGCAAGTGCAAGCTGGATCACGATGTTCACAAGTGTCCACACAACTGAGTTCATCACCGCATTGCGATACTTGGAATTTGCAAACACAACGAGATAGTTCTTGAGTCCGGCGAATGTCCCGAAATTCGGGGCATTCGCCTTTGTCATATCATAGTTCAGCAAGCTGATCCAGATTCCCTGCAAAAGCGGGTAAACGCTGAGAAGCAGGATTGCGAGGATTGCCGGTGCAATCAGCAGATAACCGTGAATATTTCTCTGAAACGAGTACTCATCGGGTCTTCGTTTCTTTGTCTTCTCTCTCATAAAAGCGCCTCTATCATTCTTAACCGTTCTAGTAGTTTTCGTTGACAAAGTCATTCAGTTCTGCTTCCAGCTCATTCAGTGCTTCCTCAGAAGTCTTCTGATCGAAGAACACTTTCTTGAACGCATCTACAACCTTCTGATCAACAGAAGCGGCATTCTTTACGCGCGGTCTCGGAACGGTGTAAGCAGACTCGTCGATGAAGACCTGATACTCCGGATTCATCTCCAGAATCGGGGTGTAATCTACATCGCTTCTTCCAGGAATTCTTCCCTGCTCAGTCATGACATAGTCACATTCCTTGCTCGTCAGGTAGTCAACAAATGCCCATGCAAGATCCGGATTTGCGGTGTTTGCATTGATTGCCATATTGTATCCACCAAGGCAGACAGCCTGTACGCTTCCCTTCGGCATCGGAGCCAGACCAAATTCCATATCCGGGTTGCCCTTCTGGATATTCACATAAGCCCAGTCACCGCAGACAAAGAAGAGACAGTCATCAGAGACGAACGTCGTGTATGCGGTTGCCCAGTCGGTTGCATCCTTCATGCCCTCTGGGAATGCGTGATACTTCGTGTGAAGACCAGTCCAGAATGAGAATGCTTCTTTACCAGACTCGTTGTTGACGGTTACGACCGGCTTCTCTCCGCTTGTATCGATCACATCGTTTCCATTCTCAAAGAAGATGTTGAAGAGTGCGTATCCATCGAGACGGGTGGAAATTCCGGAATATCCCTTCTCTGTTGCAAGTTTGATATCCTCCTCAAGCTCATCCCAGGTCGTCGGTGCGCTGTCCTTTCCGATCTCGGTCAGGATTCTCTTATTATAATAGAGTCCGGTGTTGTTGTAATACCACGGAACGGAATAGTAATTTCCCTCATAGAGTCCCGACTCGAGCGGTCCCTGAAGATACTTGTTGTCCGATGCTTCGATCTTGTCATCGAGTGGCATGATCAGTCCCATTGCTGCCAGATCAATCGGCCAGCCGGAGTTGTCGAGTGCCACGACATCCGGTCCGGAACCTGCCATTGCAGTCGTCGTGAACTTGCTGATCAGCTCCTGACCTGCCAGTCCCTCAATCGTGACCTTCGTGCCCGGGTTCTGCTCCTCAAATGCCTTCGCCGCTCTCATGATCGCCGGATCGTCCATTCCCGTGAACGTACTGTTTACCATCACGGTAATCTCTCCGGATACGCTTCCGTCTGATGCCTCAGCCGACTCTGATCCGCCGTTCTCTGCGGACGACTTCGCTACTTCCTGTTTCGTCTCCGGTGCTACCGCCGATTTTCCTGCGCTTGCTCCCACACAACCGGTCAGTGCGCTCACTGCCGTCAGAGTTGCCATTGCCAGTGCCAGATGTTTTTTCATACCAACTTCCTCCTGTCATTTTCGCTCCCGGAATCTGAACTCTCTCATCTCAGATTTTATTTCTTCCAAATCTGATTTATCTGTTTCAGATCGTATTCGTTTCAGATTCCGGGAACTTTTTGTTTCCACCGTTTTTCTATGTGCCTATTATAGAAAAATCTTTCGACAAAAGGAATGGCGGTTTTTTTTCAATTTTTGCTCGCTTTTATGAATTATTTTCTGTATGTAATTTTTTCACCAGTTTTCTGCGTTTTGTGATTAAAATTTAGCCGATCAGCATCTCGGTCAGCACAGCCTTCCAGCTCTCCGGAAGCTCAAGACCCGTAAGAGATGCCAGAATTTCTTCTTTCGTGTAGTCTCCTGCAAAGTACTGGTAGACATTTTTCTTCTTCACGATGCTTCCCTGAACCTGATCAAGGAACTCAAAGACTCTTTCGTTCAACCTCTCACGCGATTCTTTTGCAGTGCAATCGTCTGCTCCCGGAAGCGTCACACTCACACTTCTTCCTGCCTCCAAAAGCTCTGTCGTCAGTGTCAGCGTTCTCGTCTCGGAATCATACTCGCTCTCCATCGCCTCACTCGAAGCAGTCAGCTCTATCTTTGCAAATCCACGCAGACGAAGAACATAGCGGCGTTTCTTAGGCACAACCGAGAGATCTCCCGACGGACGAACTTCAAGTGTCACTGCCTCATCCTTCCAGCTTAAGGAAATCTCTGTTCTTAAGCACACACCATTCTCATAGTCAAATCCTTCTCCGCCATCCTCAAACAGCGTGTAGGTGTTGTCCTGTCCCGGGAAAACAAGAATCTCAAGCGTCTCCGGATTATCGATGCAATTATCCCCGGTATCCGGTGCCATCGGAACAATCGCGCCCGCCTTTGCGAGAACGCCCTGACGGTCAATCGGTCTGCTGATCGTCGTGTAATGTCCCTTCGGACCTCCGTGGCAAACTGCACCATTGTCAAAATCATACCAGTTTCCAGCCGGAATCCATGATTTCTCCGTCGTGTATCCGGTCTCGTGATCGGTCGGATGAACCATCGGCTGAACGAGAAGTTCCGTTCCGAAGAAATACTCATTTCGGCAGACGTAACTTCCCTCCTCCATCGGATAGTAGTAGTAGGCCGGAACAACAACCGGAACCATCTTTTCATGGCACTGTGCGTTCATCGTATAGATGTACGGCAGAAGGCGATGACGCAGACGCAGTGATTCTCTTGCAAGATCATCATACGGCTTCGGATAACGCCACGGCTCTTTTCCGCAGAACGGGTTGCTGTTGCTGTGAAGGCGGTTGATCGGGGAGAAGACACCAAACTGAATCCAGCGCACATACAGCTCATTATCCTTGATTCCGTTCATGTGACCGCCGATGTCATGGCTCCACCAGGTGTAACCGACGTTCGATGCTGTCGCCGTAAAGTATGGCTGATACTGAAGTGCATTCCACGTCACATGCGTATCGCCCGAAAATCCGATCGGGTAGCGATGACTGCCGAGACCACTGTAACGCGACAGCATAACTCCGCGCTTTCCGGTTCTCGTCAGATCAAAGTGATGATAGTGGTTCAGCATCCAGATCGGGTCCATTCCCTCGACTGCCGAGATCTTACCCTGTTGCCAGTCCATCCACCAGAAATCAACTCCGTTCTCCTCGTTCGGATGATGCAGGAAATGGAAGTAGGCGCGGATAAATTCCTGATTTGTAAAATCAAAGCGAACCGGATACTCCGACTCCGGATCAACGCCCATCGCCTTTGCCATCTCCGGATATGCCTCCTCAAACGCGCGCACACCGTCCGCCGGATGAAGATTCAGCGTCACGCGGTAGCCGTGCTCATGAAGCCATGCCATAAAGCCCTCCGGATCCGGGAAGCATTCGTTGTTCCAGGTATAGCCCGTCCAACCCTTTCCGAATTTCTCCGGAATGTCGACAAGATGCCAGTCCATATCCATGACAACGACAGAGAACGGCACATGCTCTCTCTCAAAACGCTCAAGAAGCTCGCGATATGTCTCCTCGGTGTACTTCCAGTAACGGCTCCACCAGTTTCCGAGCACATATTTCGGAAGCATCGGCACAGCACCCGACAGGCGGTAAAAATCATGAATCGCATGGAAATAATCACGCCCGTATCCGAGGAAATACACATCGACACAGCCTTTCTTTCTCGGCGTTACCCAGCCGTCCTCCTCCATGATCAGGGACTCGCTGTCATCAAAGAACGTACGTCCGCTCGTATCGCAAAGACCCATGCCGAGATCGACATCTCCATCTTCGCGATTCGTCTTTCCCCCCGTCGTGCGCATGCGCTCAAGCGGACCGGAGCCCACATACCACTCACCGTCACAGCGGTCAAGCGTTCTCGCCGTTCCTTTCAAATTATGCTCTCTCGCCGGATCACCATAGTCAGTTCTTCCGTAATACCATCTTCCGCCGTAGTTCGTGAACGCATACTTCACATCAATATAGAGATGGTTCGGACTGAACTCCTTTTTATCATACACAAGATGAAAATACTCGGTATCTATCTCAAGACAATTCTCCTGATCCCTTACCGTAAATTTCGGAGTCTCAAAATCACGGTTCCACACGATCTGAGTCGGGCGATCCTCAAACTCTCCAGTCTCCGAGTACTCCATACGAAGCATCTGGGAAGTCAGCACCGTAAAACGATACTTGTCCCCCTGCACGACCGATTCCGGACGACATTTTCCATTCAGTTTCAGACAAAATTGTTTTTCCATAACGTTCCCTGTCTCCCTTCTTTTTCATTCAGCCTTATCGCTATTACTGTTCATGCGTTGCACAAACGATAATGGATTTTGCAAAATCTCCCTTTCATATTTCTATAAACTTTCCCATAAAAATCTAATCCTATCGTACCACGACTCCCCCAAAAAGTCGCCATTCATTTTTCACCTGACCCTGCACTTTTTTCATGTGCAAAAAAATTCTCACAAAAAAAGCTGGCAGAATTTCTCCCACCAGCACGTTTCATTTTCTATAACTAATACACAATGATTCTGATTAGAAGATTTCAACAAAGCTAACCAGAATTACGCGCCAAATTTCCGCGAGCGTCGACTTGAATGATTTGATACACCTGGCACAGCGACAAGGCGAATAAGTCCATGCAAACCCGTGTGAAACGCTGGTGTTTAGGTCGCGTAGTCTGCGACCTTATGCACCATTGCGTTGAACCCGGAGCGAGAGCGCGTTTGCAGGACTTTATTCGCCATTGGAGCTGTCTGAGACATTTTTACTTTTCAATAACCTTATCGCTCAGCAGTTCCTCGACCGTCAGATACGGCTTCTCATACCCAAGCCGACTGCAAAGCTGCATCACATGCGGCTTCTGGAGACACGCTTTTTTAAGCGCCTCCTCCTGCTCAAAGACTTCCTCTGCTCTTCCATCTGCAAGCACCATTCCATGCGCCATGACAATCACGCGCTCGAAATTCTCTGCGACGAAATCCATATCATGAAGAATCGCAATCACAAGTTTTCCGCGCTCCGTCAGACTGCGGATGATCGACCCGATAATCCGTCGTCCGCGCCAATCCTGCGCGATCGTCGGCTCATCGAGAATCAGCACATCCGTGTCCATCGCAAGCACGGACGCGATCGCCGTCATCTTTCTCTCATACATCTCGAGATCGTAGGGATTCTCCCCCTCTTTTCCGGCAAGCCCGGTCAGCTCAAGCGCCTTTTTCGCCTCGCTCTTTGCGCGCTCCGGGTCCATTCCGATATTCAGCGGTCCGAACATCACCTCATCGAGAACGTTGTACTTGAAAATCTGATCATCCGGATTCTGAAATACATAGCCGACATTTCCGGCAAGCATTGCAACGGTTTTTCCCGCCATGTCCTCCCCGCGGAAATAAATATTTCCAGACACCGGCTTTAAAAGTCCCTTGAGCAGTTTGACAAGCGTCGTCTTTCCGGCTCCATTCTGCCCGATGATCGCCGTCGGTCTGCCATCAAGGTGAAGATTCAGATCTTTGAGAATCGGAACATTTTCAAGATACGAGAAGTCAAGATGCTCAATCCGAAACATTTCCATGCTCCTCTTCACGGCATCGTCTGCGCTGTTCGACCCATCTAATCCATTCGATCCACTCAATTCACTCGATGCATCTAATGCATGTTTCGCCTGCATCACTCCAACCGCTTCCTCAACCGTCACCGGATATGTGCCATCCGGAAGCGTGACATTCTCTGCACGGCAGATTCTTGTAAATGCCGGTGCCTGAACACCATAATCCTCAAGATTTTCCATCGAAAAAATCTTCTGTGGCGTATCAAATGCGATCTGCTTCCCCTGATGCAGAAGCAAAATCCGACTGCAATATGCCGCCAGTTTCTCGATCTTCTGCTCTATCATCAGAATCGTGATCCCCGACTTTGTCAACTTCTCAACCGCACGGAAAACTTCCTCGCTTCCCTCCGGATCAAGCTGGGAAGTCGGCTCATCAAGCACTATCACATCCGGTCTCATGACGAGCACACTCGCGATTGCAACACGTTGCATCTGACCACCTGACAAATCAAACGGATTTCGTTCGCGATACTGCCAGATATCGAGCAGTTTCAGCGCCTCTTCGGCACGCTTGTGCATCTCCTCCCTCGGCACGCCGAGATTCTGCATACCGAATGCAACCTCATCGTACACCGTATCCTTTGCACCCGAAAGCTGATTAAACGGATTCTGGAACACGAGTCCGACATTTCCACACATCTGCGCAACCGGTGTATTCCCCGCTTCCTTGCCATTGACGATGACTTTTCCACCGTAAGCACCTTTATAAAACTGGGGAACAAGTCCAATCAGTGCCTGACTGAGCGTGCTCTTTCCGGCTCCGTTTTCCCCGATAATTCCGATGAATTCTCCTCTTTCCACAGAAAAAGTGATTCCATCCAGAGCGAGTTTTTCTGCGTGCGGATACTGATACCGCAGATTTTCCACTGTTATCACAGACATTCCATAACCCTCCAAATCACGGCTACCAGAATCAGAATACCGAGAAGAATCGTGATCTCCCGATCCCCCTTATGTTTCGGTCTGTCCTGAAGCCAGGTTTTCTTTCGGTTTGCACCGAAGCCACGCACCTCAAGCGCAATTGCACGCTCTCTCGTGTTGATCAGAGAACTCATGACAACCGGTGAGATCAGCGGAAGAAAGGCTTTCGCACGGGTGCGCAGATTTCCCTCCGTCTCGAGTCCACGACTGCGCTGTGCATCCATGATCGTATTCATCGTTCCCATCATCTGCGGAATGATCTGGAAAACAGAGGTGACGATATATCCGAACCGCGGAGAGAAGCCCCGTTTTTCAAGCTCATCGACAAGCTCGGACGGCTTTGTGGAGAGCACAAAGACCGCAAAAGAGAGAAGCATATTTAAAATGTTCAGTCCGATTCGCAGTGCATAGAGCAGACCCTCCCGGTAGAACTTGAGCGGTCCGATCCGAAACAGCACATTTGTATTTTTCTGGTTGAAAAGTCCGTGAATCAGGAAAATGGTCAACAGAATCGTGAAAGAAAATGCAATCAGCGGAACCGTTTTTCTTAGAATCTTTCCGCTCGCCAGAATACACAGACTGACGGCAATCAGAACACCAAACATCCAGAGCCGACCCGTGATCAGCGGAATGCTGATCGCGGTGGCAATGTACATCAATTTTGTAAAGGGATGAATCTTTGTCAGATACGTCCCGTTGTCCACAAAAAGGCTTATACTTTTCATTCTTTATTTCCTAAACTTTTTAACTATTTTGATCGATTATCGATTCGGAATGCTAGATTTTGTCCAACTTTTAATAGCTTTCAATAGCTTTTAATAACTTTTAATCCAGCGTCTTAATCTCGGAATCTGCCTCGTAAAGGTTGGTCAGCTTCTTCGGAAGTCCCTTTAAAATAAAGAATACAACGATCAGAGTGATCAGCTTATCCGGAACATCCACAACAACCTCATCGAGCAGAGAGCCGAGCATAACCGGCATATTGGAAGCCTGCGTTACTGCAAAAACGGCATCGCCCCAGACATTTCCGGTTGTACCACCCCAGAAAATAACGTTTAACGGAGTCGAGATTGCAACAGCCGTCAGACCGGCCACACATGCAGTCAAAATTGCCTTCGGGAATGACTTCATAAATCCAAGACGCGCCATAATTCCGACCGCAACACCGATTCCCAAACTTGTGAGCGCATAAACCAACGTAATGTTATCACCGGCTGAAAAGCCATAAATCAGGTTGTTTGCCGCACCACAGATCGCACCGATCAGCGGACCGCCAAGACAACCACCGATACAGGTTCCGATGGAGTCCAGCCACAGTGGCAATTTCAGCACACTTGCAAACAGTTTTCCTAAATAGTTGATTCCGATGCATGCCGGAATCAGAACGATCGTAACCGCATCAAATTTCGTTTTAAACAGATTGTTCATATTCACCCGTCCCTTCCCATTTTTGCATTTCAATTTTCTTACTCTGATTTTCTTACTCTAATTTCTTTAATTTCTTACGCTTATTTACCACTTACTACCTACTACTTACTTATCGACTTCATGTTTGGCATGCTCCAGACACTCAAATGCCTCAAACGCCGTCAGGATTTCATGCTCCTCGCCGAGCGCAGTCAGTTTTTCCCCATCCGCATAGCGCCCGATATCCTCCGCGACATCACTCTTGCATCCTGCAACGACATTCAGAATCGATGCTGTCTTTACTCCACGGACCCTTCCGACTACATACAGAGACGCTGTCTCCATGTCGGATGCCATGACTCCCCGACGTGCCCACTCCTCATAGATCTGCGGATTCTCGTCGCGATACAGACAATCATGGCTTCTTCCAATTCCCATATGCCATGAAAACCCCTGCTTTTTCGCACTCTCTTTGCATGCCGAGAGGAGTTCAAAATCTGCGACAGCCGGATAGCTTAACGGAGCATATCCGAGGGAAGTTCCCTCATCGCGCACCGTGGCCTCCACAAGCACCAGATCGCCGACTTTTGCCTCCGGCTGAAGTGCTCCACAGCTTCCGATCCGAATCATCGCTTTCACTCCGGCTTTCTTTAATTCCTCCACCGCAATCGCTGTGGACGGACCACCCATGCCGGTCGACATCACAAGAACCGGAATACCATGCCAGGTTCCGCGATAACTCTTGTACTCCCGGTTAAATGCAAGAAATTCCACATTTTCCAGATACTTCGACGCACGCTCTGCACGAGCCGGATCTCCCGGAAGAACTGCATACGCAATCCCGAGATTCTCTGGAATCTGGATGTGTGGCATACGCTTTTGTGTCTCTGTGTTTCCTGTGTTCCCCATGTTTCCATTCCCCCTTTCTGCTTCTATTTATGTTTTGGCAAGTTTTTTTGATTTTCTGAATTATTCCCAAAACTTTTCCCAAAATATAGAAACAATTTACGTTTACGATAGCATTGTATCTGAAAAAAGTCAATGAAAAGGGAGGTTTTTAAGCTCGCATTGTTATTATTTTAACGATAATTATTTTTCTCCTTGTCAGCCCCATTTTCTCCCCTTATACTTATTTTCAGGAGATTGTTTTTCGTGTAATTTTTTGTGTAACAACGTGTGTTTTAAATATCTATTTTGGAGGGATTTTTATGGAAAAAAATACAGATCTCTTTCTTGTCATCGATATGCAAAATGTGTATACAAAAGGACAGGAATGGGCATGCGAGGGCATGGACTCCGCCACTGCCTCGATCCTGCGCGTCTTAAATGCGGATGTCTGCCCGAATGTTGTCTTCACCCGCTATCTCGCCCCGGAATATCCCGTGGGAATCTGGAAAGAGTACAATAAAGTCAATGCCAATGTCAACGCCGATCCATTTGCAAACGAGATGATCGCGGATTTTCTCCCGTGGACTGAGAAATATCCGCTTCTGACAAAGAGTGTCTATTCCTCATTTGCAATTCCAGAGGTAAAGGAGATGGCGCACCATGCCAGAAATGTTGTGATTTCCGGCGTCGTCGCTGAGTGCTGTGTCCTCTCTACCGTTCTGTCCGCAATCGATGAGGGATGCAAGGTAATCTATCTGACAGATGGCGTTGCCGGTCTGAGTCAGGAGTCAAGACAGGAAACAGAAAAGATCATCTCCTACTTTGCTCCCCTGCACACTGAACTCATGACCGCAGACGAGTACATTGAAAAATGCCAAAAAGAATCTGAATCCACCATCCAGTGACAATTGCATCTTTCCCCATACATTCTCAAATCTTTGCTCACACACGCTCACTTTGGGCAGACGGTCAGTCTCCGGATATGACCGTCTGCCGTGATCGAATACCGGCAGAACAGAAACTTATTTCGGAAAAACGATCTCTATTTCTCGCTCTTCTGCGTCTCCATCCACTCCTTGAGTTTCTCTGTTACCGTTCTCGCAAGGTGATGGTCTGCTCCCGATGCAGTCACACCGGCAACGAGACTTCCCTCTCTCGCAATTCCCGGGAAGTAGAAATCGCACTGCTCTTTATCTCCGGCATTGTTCACAAGAATGCCTTTTTCTTTTCCCTGCTTTGCAATTCTCATATTCAGAGATGCATCATCGGTTATCGCAAGTGCCATCTTTCTTCCGTCAAGGTCAGACAGCGTAAACGGGCGATGTTTCCAGAGAATCTTCCCCTCTGTCTCAAGCTGTCTCATCGCAGTACAGCCCTCCGGCGCAATCACCGTCACCTCCGCGCCAAAGTCTGCAAGCACAGACGCTCGGCGCGACGCGATCTTTCCTGCACCCACGATCAGAACATCAGCACCATTCAGGTTAAAGAACAGCGGAAAATATGCCGTCGGTGTCTCTGACTCCTGTCCCTCCTGCTTGTTCGTGTCCTCTGCGTTATCCGCATTCTTCTGAGCCTGAGTCTCCTGATCCGATGCCTGTTCTTCCCGACTGCGAATCGCCTCCCGGTAAAGCTCACTGTCCTTGACAACGCGGTCCGACTTGATCTTCTCAACCGGAGCATAGTGCTCCTCCTCGGTGTCTGCAAGAATCACTGACGCAATGCCGGATGCTGTGTACTCGACAGCATCCGCATAGACCGGAAGTCCCATCTCGCGCACGGTTCTTGTCGTGTACGGTCCGATCGAGATAATTTTCGCGTCAAACTCTTTTTCCTCGAGCATGTTGCAGAGTGCGCGCGCCGCAGAACTGCTTGCGACTGCCACATAGTCAACCTGATGGATGATGCGATTGAGTTCTTCTTTTCTTCTCGTGTCGACCCAAGTCTCATAGAGCGGGACATCGTCAAAATCGATGCCTGCTTCTTTGAGCTTTCTCGGCAGAACCTCAGATCCCTCTTTCGCACGCATTAAAAGAACTCTCTCATCCCCGTTCAGCGTCGGAATCCACTCTCTCGCGAGATCCGTTCCAGAGAAATTCTCCGGAACAAAGTCGCAGCGGAATCCATGCTCTTTGAGCGCCGACTCGGTCTTTCTTCCGATTGCCGCAAATTTCAAATGCATCAGACAGCGCAGATCGCGGTCTGCACGGCGCATCGCCTCAAAAAAGAGGTCGACACCGTTACTGCTCGTAAATACAAGCCACTGATAGCTTCCCATATTGTCGAGCGCCCGGCGAACCTGTGCATTGTCGAGAAGACGGCTCTCAATCAGGCTGACGGCGATTGTCTCTGCTCCAAGCGGGCGAAGCTCGTCCTCAAGCTCCTGTGAGATATAGCGCGTTCCGGTCACAAGCACACGCTTTCCGGAAAGCGGACGACCAGATCCGAACCACGAAAGCTTTTTCTCAAGACCAACGACCGGTCCGACAACCGTGATCGCTGGCGTCTGGATTCCACAGCGCTCTGCCTCCTCTGCAATGTGGGCGAGATCAGAAAATGCTACTTTCTGATTTGCCGTTGTTCCGTTCTGGATAACCGCAGACGGCGTGTCTGCCGGCTTTCCGCCCTCAATCAGACGACGGGAAATCTCACCGAGATGGCGCAGTCCCATCAGGAAGACGAGCGTTCCCTCCTCTTTCGCCAAAACCTCATAATTTAAGGATTCCTGCGCCTTTCCTACACCCTCATGACCGGTAATCACATGGAAGGAAGAAGCGAGCTTGCGGTGCGTCACCGGAATTCCGGCATAGGCGGGCACGCTGTACGAAGAGGAGATTCCCGGAACGATCTCAAACGGAATTCCATGTCTCGTCAGCTCAAGTGCCTCCTCTCCACCGCGTCCAAAGATATACGGATCTCCACCTTTCAGACGAACGACTGACTTGCCGGTCATCGCGAGCTGTACGAGGAGCTGGCTGATCTCCTCCTGCTTCATCGAGTGCTGACCGGAGCGTTTTCCCGCATAGATCAGTTCTGCGTCAAGGCGGGCTTCATTGAGAATCGATCCCGAGATCAGGTTGTCATAGACAATCACGTCAGCATTGCGGACACACTCAAGCCCCTTTCTCGTGAAAAGTCCCGCATCTCCCGGGCCTGCGCCGACGAGATAGACCGGACGGAAACGCACCTGAATCGCAAGACTGTCCGCGAGCTTTTCTGCAATCTCGAGTCCACACTCAAGACCCTCCGCACTCGTCGCAATTTCCGGAAGCTCCACTCCACCTCTGCGGAATACCGGATGCACACCGTCTCGCGCATACATAACCGTCATCACAAGCTTGTCGTCCTCTTTCCGGCAGTACGCTCCACACGGCGCATTACAGCTTCCGCCGAGAATCGTCAGAAACTCTCGCTCTGCGCGAAGCTGTATTGCTGCCTCCGGTGAGTGGATCGCCTGCATGATCTCACCAAGTTCTCCATCGCGGATCTCAAGTGCCAGAATTCCCTGCCCCGCAGCCGGAATAAAGAGTTCCTTGTCGAGATATTCCAGATGCAGATCTTCCGGATTCTGAAGCTCAAGTCGCTCAAGTCCGGCAGCCGCAAGAAGAATTCCGTCGTACTCCCCGTTTCTGAGTTTTTCAAGACGGGTCTGCACATTTCCGCGGAGCATCTTTGTAAAGACCTGTGGATTCAGACTGCGAATCTCAATCTGACGGCGCAGACTGCTTGTTCCGATCACACTTCCGGCCGGAAGTTCTCTCGCTGGGATTCCACTTCTCGTCACAAGCACATCCGATGCCTCCGCGCGCGTAAGCACAGCGCCCATCGCAAGTCCCTTAGGAAATTCCATCGGCATGTCCTTTGCGGAGTGCACAGCAAGATCGATCTCATTTCTCAGCAGTGCCTCCTCCAGCTCTTTTGTGAACACACCCTTTCCTCCAAAGCTCGTCAGCGAACGATCGAGAATCTTGTCTCCCTTTGTGCTCATCGGAATGACTTCAATTTCCAGATCCGGAAAACATTCTTCCAGTTTTTGCTTTACCATCTCCGTCTGTACCATCGCCAGACGGCTTTTTCTCGTCCCAATACGAAGTTTCATACGCTTACCTATCCTCTCATTCCCGTAATTTTTCAGGCAGACTTCAAGTTCACACCTGCAACACCCAACTTCTCCAAATCACATTTTTATCTCTAATGTCCGAATATCGGACATTTAAATAAGTTTTTCTCTGTGAAAACGAAAAACGCTACTCCAGTCTGCACTGCCGGTTCCCCCGGGCTGACGGACAACAGTAGCGTTCTCGTTTCTCGTTTTTTACTTTATCGTTTTTCGATTTTTCTTCTGTGCGATTTACTCCAACAGCCCAAGATGCTCCATCGCATACCAGATTCCGTCCTGCTCAACCGTCTTCGTGCAGAAGCTCGCATACGGCTCAAGCTGTGGACTATGCTTGCCCATCATGATCGCATTTGGAACATGCTCAAACATCGAAAGATCATTCGTGCTGTCTCCAAACACATAGGCGTCCTCAAGCGTCAGACCATAGGCTTCGAGAATCCGGTCAATCGCATTGGCCTTGGAGTGACCTGCCGGCACACACTCATAAAATCCATTTCCGCGATCAATCACATCGATGTCCAGACCGAGTTTTCGGAAAAATCCTGCCCGATCACTCTTCTCATCCGCAAGCACACAGAATTTCTCCACATCCCCGCAGGACTCACCCCAGTTCATCGAGCGAAGTGCAAAGTGAATACTCTCGCGAATCCGTCGTCCCTCCGCAAAACGAGAGTCCGGACTCGGCACATAACAGCCTTCCTTGCCCTCCATGAGTCCATCCATATCGGCATCCTCAATCGCCTGACAGATCATCCGGCGCTGTTCCTCCGGCATGACTCGGTGATATAAAGGCTTCCCATCAACCTCAATATAGGTTCCGCATCCGCACAGCCATCCGTCCGGCTCGACCATCTGCATGATCTTTCCAAGCTCGCTGTAAGAGCGCCCGGTATTGACAAATACCAGATTTCCGCATGCGCGGGTGCGCCGGAGTGCTTCTTTTGCGCTCTCCGGCACCTCCCTCGTCACCTCGCTCATCAATGTTCCATCAATATCAAAAAACAGTGCTTTTCTACTCATTCTTTCCTTACATTTACTTTCTTTTTTCACTGCCTACGTGTTGCTATTATTTCTTTTTTGCGATTGTTTAATAGTTATCATAGCTATTTTTGCACTTTATTTTACAACTGCATTGTCCTTGATGAAATCAATTACCTTGTACATCATTGCAGTCTGGTTCACTGCCTCTTCGCCATAGCTCTGCTCAAGGGTTGCAACATCCATACCGTACTGGTTTGCGACTGCCTCCTTATCGGCATCCTCTACCTGAAGACCCTCTTTCTCTGCAATCGCCTCAGCCATCAACTGCTGTTTGATTGCATTCTCAGCAGATGTTCTGAGCTGAGCCTTGAAGTCATCCTCAGTCATGCCATACAGGCTTGCATAGCTCTCTAAAGTCATGCCGTAAGCCTGCATCATGCTCTCATAATAGTTGAGCTGGTTGTTGTACTGCTGATCCACAGCTGCCTCATTCAGATCAAACTCACAGTCATTCAGAGCTGCCATGAACGCATCTTCCTCAACCTGCTGATCTGCTTCCTGCTCCTTCTGCTCCTGAAGCTCTGCAAGGTTGTCTGCACGGAACTCATCTACGGTCTTGAAATCGGATACTCTCTGAACGAAATTATCATCGAGAACTGCATCCTTCTTCTCCTCGATTGCATTCACAGTCACATCAAATACAACTGCCTGACCAGCCAGATCGCTGTTGCCATAATTCTCCGGGAACGTCAGATTCAGGCTGAGCTCCTGACCAACAGATGCGCCAACCAGACCATCCTCAAAGCCGTCGATAAACGTACCGGAACCAAGCTCCAGCTTGTATCCCTGAGCCGTACCGCCATCAAATGCAACTCCGTCCTTCATTCCCACATAGTCGATGTCAACGGTATCGCCGTTTTGTGCCGGACGATCGGTGATCTCCACATACTCCGGATTTGCATCGAGGATACTCTGAATCTTCTGATCCACTTCCTCATCCGTAACTTCGGTGGACTCACGCTTTACTTCCACGCCCTTATAGTTTCCGAGCTTTGTCACCTCGCCCTTGTCCGTGATCTCTGCCTCGGTCTCAGTAGAAGCACTGCTGTCAGACTCCGTCGCCGTCGTCTCTTTTGCCGTATCATCTTTTTTGGAACAGCCCGCTGCCAGCATTGCAACTGCCAGACCGCAAAGCACCAGTTTTACATGTTTTCTCATGATTATTCTGCCCTTTTCTTTGTCAAAAAAATTACACAGTCAAATATGTGCCCCTCAAGTATAGCATATCCGCCAGAATTTAAAAAGCAATTTGCCGGAATTCATAAATTATTCAGATTCGGGAAAATCCACCTGCTCTCCCTCTGCACACATCACCATGCAACGTTTTTTATAAAAAGAAATCCCGTAACAGCAGATCTGGTCATAATCATCCTGAAAGTCTTTCGCATACATCCGATCGGAAATCTGACGGATCGCCCTCTTGCAATCCTCCGTCATATCCTGCAACGTCTTGGAATATTTTGCTTCAAAAATTGCGACACGACCATTCACCGAGTCATACACAACCACATCGCTTCGACCTTCTCCATGCTCCTTGTTTGATTCCACCTCGTATCCCGCTCCCGCAAAAATTCCTGCCAGAAATGCGTGATAAAAGTCCTCCTTATAATCATGATAACTGATCGTCTTGCGAAGCAATTTGCTCATTTCCTGTGTAAGAACCTTGTCATCCTCGCTCCACACTGCATGAAACAGATTTCCCCGATCCCAGCTTTTTGCATTGTCGTCAAACCACTTCATCACCGTGGTTTCAAAAATCTCCCGGATCTCCTTATTTGGAATTTTCAGTTCAAATATTTCATTAGACAGCCCACTTCTATCTTTCATCTTTCTGACTTTTGTCAGATATCCGGTCAGATACAGCACACTCCACAGATTCTCCTCGGAAGAATGGAGATAATCATATGTCAGATTTTCATCTACACGTTGAAGAATCGATCCACCCGCCAACAGAGTCTCCATCTTTTTTGTAATACTGCTTCCCGCATAGTCAATAAAAGAGCGAATAATCGCATTATCACTTGTATTTCTCCAGTAACTTGCCGGTTGCATATTTGAATTTTTCTGAATATCAAACAGATAATTCATCACATCCCAGGGACAATATACATCAAAATCTCCAAAATGATATCCGTCATACCATTCTTTGATACAATCTCGTTTTTCCACTGCATCCGCATCGCTTAAAATCTGCGCGACTTCCTCTTGCGTAAAGCCAAAATATTCATTCAGCTTGGAATCCGTGATCGTATCAGAGACAAAATTATTCGTTCCGGTAAATACACTCTCCTTGGCAATTTTCAGACATCCTGTAATCACCGCAAATCGAAGAGACAGATTATCTTTTAGTGACGTACTCATCATCGTTTTTACGATCTCCATCATTTGCGCGTAATACCCATTACTGCTCGCCTTTGCAATCGGAACATCATATTCATCCAACAGCAAGACAACCTGTTTTTTATAATATCGGTGCATCATCCGCATCAAAAGATTCAACGAACGGCTAATTTGAGTTTCATTTGCATTTCCCGCTTTTATTTGAAGAAAAAGATTTTTATCATCTGGATCAATCTCATCAGAGTCAAGCAGATAAGTATATTCTTTATATAGATTCGCAATCTGCATCTGCATTTGATTATATGCGTTTAAAAAAGTCAATCCATCAATATCTTTCAGAGAAAATAAAATCGTAGGACACTGATTCATCCAGCGCTCACACAACGTTTTATTTTTCGTGATTTCCAAACCATCAAATAATCCACTGCTGTCTTTGCGAATATCAAAAAAATTGGCAAGCATGCTCATTCCCAATGTCTTGCCAAATCTCCGCGGGCGCGTAATCAGCGTCACCTCCGCAGTCTCCCTCTCCAACAACTCCGAAATCAAACCACTTTTATCTACATAGTAATATCCATTTTCACGAATCTTTTCAAAATCAGAAATCCCCACCGGCAGATTCAATTTTTTCAATGCTACCGCTCCTTTCTGCCAACCGTTTAAGATAATTTTTCTACACAAATACTATCTCAGTAATGTTATATTTAGTTGAATCTCTAATCGTATATTTATATTCTTCATTATATGGGATTTTAGATTTTACAGCAAGTTAAATGATTCCAAAGAGGATAACAGATATAAAAAGGAATCCGACACAGACCTTTATGTCGGATTCCTTTTTCGTATATTTTTTGTAGATTTCTTCTATCGTCTTTCTTTTATCGCTTTTCTTAGTATTGCTTCTCTTATCTCTTGCACGATCTTCTTACTTGTAGAATGCTTTAAATGCCTTGTACGTATTATAAATATCCAGCTTTGCTGCCAGCTCAAACGGAGCATGCATCGACACGATCGGCACGCCGAGATCTACTACATCAATGTCGAGATGAGCGATGTACTTTGCGATCGTACCGCCACCACCTGCATCGACTGCGCCGAGCTCGCCGGTCTGCCAGTAAACGCCGTTCTCTTCCATGATGCGGATAACTTTTGCCATCGTCTCTGCGCTTGCATCGTTGGAGGAGGACTTTCCTCTTGCGCCGGTGTACTTCGTCAGTACACAGCCCTTGTTGATGTAGCTTGCGTTGTTTGCCTCAAATACATCGGAGAATGTCGGATCGTAAGCTGCATTGACATCGGAAGACAGGCACAGAGAACGGGTGAAGACATCTCTGACCGGAACTCCTGCCATATCTGCGAGTCTCTCTACATAGTGCTTAAAGTAATCGGAATTCATTCCGGTATTTCCCTCTGAACCGATCTCCTCCTTGTCGGAAAGAATCGTGACGGTCGTGTACTCCGGATCTTTCGCTTCGATCTCTGCCATCAGAGCCGTATATCCGCAGACCTTGTCATCCTGTCCGTAAGCGCCGACAAGGCTTCTGTCAAATCCGACATCGACTGCCTTCTGTGCCGGAACCATCTCGATCTCTGCGCGGAAGAAATCTGCCTCCGTGATGCCATATTTCTCATTCAGAAGTTTGAGAGCGAGCAGTTTTACCGGTTCTTTCACCTTGTCATCCACAAACGGAATCGAGCCGACGATGACATTGAGCTCCTCTCCGCGAAGTCCCTCAGACAGCTTGCGCTCATTCTGCTTTCCTGCCAGATGCGGAAGAAGATCGCTGACGCAGAATACCGGATCGCCCTCTTCCTCACCGATGCAAACCGTCACTTCTTCTCCGTTTTTCTTCACAACAACACCGTGCATCGCAAGCGGAGTCGTTCCCCACTGGTACTTGCGGATTCCGCCGTAATAATGGGTCTTAAAGTAAGCGATATCGCTCTTCTCATAAAGCGGATTCGGCTTTAAGTCGAGACGCGGAGAATCGATATGAGCCACGTTGATGCGGACACCGTCGCTGACCGGACGTTTTCCAAATGTCGTCATCAGAATCGCTTTCTTTCGGTTCACATAGTAAACCTTATCGCCCGGTGCGTAAGATTTCTTCTCATCGAGTTCCTCGTATCCAGCCTCTTTGAGCAGTTTCAGCGCGCCAAGAACGCACTCGCGCTCGGTCTTTCCTGCATTCAAAAATGCCTTGTATCCCTCGCAGAATGCATTTGCCTCCTCATTCTGCTCCGGTGCTTCCTTGCCGATATGCGGGAATTTCCACATCAGTTCCTCCTCGAGCAACTGTCCGGCACTCTTCTCTTTTTCCATCTCTGCCATGATATACACTCCTTTTTTACTCAGTAAATTTATGAATTCAAGTCGACGCTCGCAGAGACTTGGCGCGTAATTCTGGTCAGCTTTGCTGACATCTTCCCATCAGAATTACTGCGCACCCTCGCGGAGCGTATAACTCAGAAGGGGATTGTCCCCCTCCTGAGAAGACTTGTGATACCCCACCTAAAGAGGAGGGGGACATCCACTCTGAGTTATAATTCTTTACTGTCAAGCATCAGCGTAAACGGGCCGTCATTGAGCAGTTCCACCTTCATATCGGCTCCGAACTGTCCATGTTCAACCGTCTGCACATGAGTCTGACAGCGTTTCATGAAATACTCATAAAGGCGGTTTGCCTTTTCTGGATTTCCTGCCTTTACAAAACTCGGGCGGTTGCCCTTTTTGCAGTCCGCATACAGCGTAAACTGGCTGACTACAAGAATCTCCCCGCTGACATCAGCGAGTGAGAGATTCGTTTTTCCATTTTCATCTTCAAAAATTCTCAGATGGCAGATCTTGTCTGCCATCTTATCTGCGATGGCTTCGTCATCTTCCTCTGCGACGCCAAGCAAGATCAGAAATCCCTTTCCGATCTCTCCGATTGTCTGACCATCCACTTTTACACTGGCATGGGTCACACGCTGTACCACTGTACGCATCTTTTGTTCTCTTTTCTTTTTTCTCTATTGTTATTTATCGTTCTGTTTTTTATTTCATTTGTTTTCATTTGCTGATAATTCTTTGCCTACCGGAACACCATCCGCAGATACTCAAAGAGTGTCTCTGTCGCTTCTTCCCGGTAAACAATCTCCCTTGCAAGAACCGGGCGGTCTGTGATGATTCCATCCACGCCGAGCATCATCAATCTCTCCATCTCGCTCTTGTTGTTGACCGTCCACGCAAAAACGCCCTTGCCCTGTGCATGAACATTTTCCACGAGATGCCGATCAACAAAACTGCTTCGCAAACTGATGAAATCAAGGGCATCGCTCGAATAGAAATTGCCGTATGCCGCCGAGATGATATATCCCGTCACAATCTGGGGATCAATCTCCTTGACCGCCTTCAAATAACTCAGACTTGTCGAGGTGACCACACACTGCTCTTCCATTCCCGCACTCTTAATCAGATTTACAACGCGGGCGGGAAGATCGCTGTCTGCCCCCACATTTTTGATTTCAATGTTCAGGTGCATTTTTCCATGGCAGGCCTCAAGCACTTCCTCAAGTGATGGAATCTGCTCCCCCGCATAGGAATCCGAAAACCACGAGCCGACATCCAGTTTCTGAATCTGCTCCCAGGTCATCGAACTGATCGGGCGATTGACTCCCGCCACACGCTTCAGGCTTGCATCGTGACCGAGAACAACCACTCCATCCGAAGTGAGCTGAACATCGATCTCCGCGCTGTCCGCCATCTCTTCCATTGCCATCTGAATCGCTGACATCGTATTTTCCGGAGCATTTTTGGAACTTCCGCGGTGCGCCGTGATCTCCACCTGAGTCAGCAGTCGATCGGTCACGGTCGGACCCGTCCGCACCATATCCCAGATCGAAAATACGCCAATCGATGCCAAAATCGCCATCACCATCACAATTCTGCGCCGTTTTGGTGTCCCCCGTGCCGGATAGCGAAAATCCCATCGTTCTTCATGGAGATGCCTCGTCCCGTACTGGTAATAGCAGACCGAAAGCGAGGCATAACAGCCCACAACCGCCAGAATGCTTCCCGCAAAGAGAACCGCCAGCTCAATCCGATCTGCGACGCGCAGAAGGACTGCCATCGCAAGCGTCTGATCCGCATAAAAATTCACAAGAACCGCTGCAATCACAACTCCCACGAGATAGGCGAGAATCGAGACTGCGCAGACGCAGATCTCACACAGAATCATGAGTCCGGCGACAAACCGTTTCCGATGACGGGTCAGAACATGACTCCGGTGCAGGCTGTCCGAAAAGGCTTTCTGCTCAATCATACATCCATACGGCACAAACATCGCCGGATAGACCGCCACGATCAGGACAATCAGAAGAACCACAAGAAAAAATGCCACCCACGGCTCGTTCATGATCTCTTTGAGCACAAAATTCAACGGTTTTGTGTGCGTCAGAATCCTTAAAACAAAAAAGAGATTCATCAGCACAACCTGAACAGAAGTTATGACTGCCAGTTTCCAGTTTTTCTTCCAGATCTCTGTCGCGGTTTTTTCCATTCCGCCCCATAAAATATGCAAAGGGGTCAGCTTCTGATAATAGGCTGACCCCTGAAATGCAGTAATGAGTCCGGCTATCTCCAGAACAACCAGAAGCATTCCCACCGCCACAATTCCAATCAAAATCAGAATCGTCCACGGACAAAGAAAAAATCCTCCGATATTCCCTGCTGTGAGATAGCTGTATCCGGCTTTCTCAAGGGCCAGACGCACCCCACGGCTGATCAGCCGTAAATAAGCCGGCATCGTCACCATACGGTACAGAAGCTCGAACAAAAGAATATTTTTCCAGTTCTGACAGGCGATCTGCCAGGTGTCTTTTGCCAGTGTCTTCATCTTATGTCTGTTTCTCCTGTGCTGTGTCATACCCTATCCCGCAAACATCCCGCAGTTATCCTGCTTCATTTTTGCAGAAAATATATGAAACTAATATGAGACAGCACAATTTTTACTCCCAACTCTATATCCTTTATTTATCTTTCTGTTCCTGCACATTTTCCAGTCCATCCTGTCCCAGTGCCAAAATGGACTGGTTCAGAGAGAACATCTTCGCGTCAAGCATATCCACCATGTCGGCGCATGCTTTCAGCTCCGCCTCGAGAAAATCAGGAGCATTGCCCTCAAACTTATAATAAATCTTGTGTTCCAGACTTGCCCAGAAATCCATTGCGACCGTGCGAATCTGGATCTCCACCTTCGTCTCTACCGGTCCCTCCGTCAGATAAATCGGAATCGTCACAACCATATGATAACTCTTGTATCCGTTCGGTTTGGGCTGTTTGATGTAATCCTTCACATAGAGAACAGTCACATCCTTCTGTCTCGCAATCATGTCCGCAATCTTATAAATATCCTGAGTGAACGAACAGATAATCCGGATTCCGGCGATGTCACTGAGTTTTTCCACCATATTTTCAATCGTGACCTCGTGACCATCGCCTTTCAGTTTTTTGACAATACTCTCCGGCGTTTTCAGGCGCGACTTGATATGTTCGATCGGAGTGTGCCCGTAAATATGGACAAACTCTCCATTCAAAATCTCTATCTTTGTGTTGATCGCCTTGAGCGCCGAATCATACAGAAACATTACCGAGTTCCACTGGTCCAACTGGCTGTATGCATCGGGGATATTCATCTTACCTATCCCTCCTTCTTTTTTCTAAATGCATGATTTTTGCATTTGCTTTCTTTTTGTACATAAGAGCCTGCCGGACCGGAATCCCAGAGTGCAGATGATCCTATCAGGTGAATTCAGCTGCACTCTAAAGTTTCAGGCCTTTCAGCAGTGCGCCAAGACCGGTTGTTGCCTCACCGTTCTCCTTGTAATCATAGGTATTGGTCTCTTCTGCCACTTCCACATCCTCATCGAGAGCCTTGATGCTTAAGCTGATCTTGCCATCCTTGAGTGCGATGATCTTTGCCTTTACCTTCTCGCCTTCCTTGAGAACAGCAGCCGGACTCTTCACTCTCTGCTTGCTGATCTGGGAAACGTGAATCAGTCCGCTCAGTCCGTTGTCCAGATTTACGAATGCGCCGTAATCTTTCAGAGAATCTACGGTTCCCTCTACAATCTCGCCAACCTGAATGCCTGCCATCTTCTCTGCGCGCTCAGCTGCCTCTTTTTCTCTCATGACAGCTCTTGCGGAGAGAACGAGTCTCTTCTTCTCCGGGTCAACAGTGATCGGAACAACATCGAGATGCTGACCGACACAGTCTTCCAATTTCTCTACATAATGAGTAGAAACCTGAGATGCCGGGATGAATCCCTGTACATCATTGATATAAGCAACCAGTCCGCCTTTGACAGCTTCCTTTACCTTCACGGTGGTTACAGTCTTGTCTTCCATCATCTGAGCCAGCTCTGCCCACTTTTCTGCATCCGGACCATCCTGTTCCTCATAACGACTATTCCGACGCTGATCAAACTCTTTATAGGATGCCTCCAGCTCGCTGGCGTAATCCTCCATCGTCTCTTTTACTTCTTCGCTCATAAGTCAAGTCCTCCTCTTTCCTCGCCGATTTAAACATCGGCAACTATGTTGTTACTGCTCATATTTGCATGACCAGCAACGAAATTTGCCGTGGCTTCGCATTTGAATACGGCAAATTCCCGCGACCATTTCGTTCTTGTACAGCACTTTCGGTTCCAAAAGTACCTACTTACATACAGTAACACTATGTTGACTTTACCACATTTTTGCCCTTTTTTCCATAGTTTTATGTGTAAAAATATGCTATAATGAACGAATGGGAAAACATACATAAATGTAAAACATTTGCATAACATTTCGCCAAATGAAACAAACTAAAATACAATGAGGACATTTTTATGAAAGACATCATGGACCTGCACAGCCACACAATCGTCAGTGGTCATGCATACAACACTCTTTACGAGATGGTTCGCTCTGCTTCTGACAAGGGACTCAGTCTCTTGGGTGTCACGGAGCACGCGCCGGGAATTCCGGGAGCCTGCCATCCATTTTATTTTATCAACTTTAAGGTCGTTCCGAGAGAACTTTACGGCGTTCGCCTGATGCTCGGATGCGAGTTAAATATCATTGATTATCTCGGAAGTGTCGACCTGGAACCGCGCTTCTTAAGAGGCCTCGACTTCGGTATCGCCAGCATTCACGATCCATGCTTCACAAGCGGAACCGTGGCTCAGAATACCTCTGCCTACCTCGGAGCGATGAAACATCCGTCTGTTCAGATTATCGGTCATCCGGACGATGGCCGTTTCCCGGTTGATTACGAGACTCTTGTCTGCGCCGCAAAGGAGGAGCATGTGCTTTTGGAGGTCAATTCCAGCTCCCTGCACCCGCAGAGCAACCGAAAAAATGCGCATGAAAACTATCTGACGATGTTGGAGCTCTGCAAAAAGCACAAGACGTCGATCGTCCTTGACAGCGATGCGCACTGCGAGGCAGATGTCGGCAACCACAGCCGTGCTTACGATCTCTTAAAGGAAGTCGATTTCCCGGAGGAACTTGTCGTGAACACCTCTCTCGAGAAGGCTGCCTCCTACATTCCATGTCTCGCAAAAATGCTGACTGCAGGAGGTCCGGCAAATGATTAATTTCCTGAATCTGGAATATTTTCTTGTGGCTTCTGAGGAGCTGAATTTTACAAAGGCCGCCAAACGGCTCTTCATCTCCCAGCAGTCCCTGAGCAATCACATTTCCAATATGGAAAAAGAATTTGATGTGGTTCTCTTCAACCGCACTACCCCATTGACTCTGACTTATGCCGGTCACGCACTCCAGGCAAAGGCTCGCCAGCTTCTTGAATTGCGCGATGAGACCTACCGCGAACTCTCCGATATTAAGGATTTCTCTGTCGGTCAGCTGACAATCGGTCTCTCCCACACCCGCGGTCGTGTGATTCTCCCGGAGATTCTTCCTGTATACAAGGAGCGATTTCCGAATATTGAACTGCGACTCGAGGAGGGCAATTCCTCTGAACTTGCGGATGATCTTCTGCACGGCAACATCGACCTGCTGATCGATATGCTCCCGATCAAAGTGGAGAATGTCGAGACTGTTCCGATCTGCGAGGAAGAGATTCTTCTCGCCGTTCCCGATGCTGTTCTCGAAAAAGCATTTCCGGGACAGCTTCAGGAAATCAAAGAACAGCTCTCCAAGCACATTGACTTGAAACTCTTGAGTCGCTGTCCGTTCCTCTTAATCAACAAGGGAAACCGCGTGCGCACCCTTGCAGATGAGATGTTTGAGGAGGCAGAGGTCTCCCCGAATATTGTCCTTGAGACGGAAAACATCGAGACCGTTCTCGCGCTTGCGTTCAAGGGAATGGGAATCACCTTCTACCCTAAGATGTTTATCTCGAGCTACAGGGAACTGTCCTCGAACGCAGAAAACGGAATGCCCGTGAATTTTTATTCCCTCGATTACCCGAAGGCGCACGGTGTTCTCGCAATCGGCTACCACAAAGGTCATTATATGTCTCAGGCAACAAAAGAATTCATCCAAATTGCAAAAGAGACGATTTAACACAATTATTTTCTGACAGAATTTTATCCACTTCTTGACTTTCTTTTCTCTTTCTTTTATGATTATATCAAATATAGGAATCGTTATTATTTTTATCTTTATACAACAACAGCGACAACTCAATGAAACTTGACAACTAAATATGATTCCGCTTAGAGGGAAGGCTTCCCTCTGGGCGACATTCAAACCTCATAAAAGAAAGGGAGTTTTTTATGAAAGTACTGAAATATAGCCGTCAGCGCGAGTCCATCAAGGCCTGTTTGATGGGAAGAAAGGATCACCCCACAGCAGATGCCGTTTATTCCAGCATCCGTGAGGAATTCCCGAATATCAGTCTCGGAACCGTTTACCGCAACTTGAATCTCTTAGTGGAGCTCGGAGAGATCCAGAAGCTCACCTGTGGAGACGGAAAGGATCATTTCGATGCCGACACCTCTCCTCACTACCATTTTGTCTGCTACTCCTGCGGAGCCGTCCAGGACCTTGCGATGTCTCCGCTCTCCAACTTAAATGACATGGCAAATGCAGTTACAGACGGAAAGATTGACAGCCACACCGTATATTTTTACGGAACCTGCGGAGTCTGTTTAAAGCAGAATCTGCACTAAGAATGCACTAAGAAATTTGCTTATTGGCGCAATCATTTTGCAATCAAATAATTCGCAAAATTATTTGATTTTTTTCTCAAATAGGCTTGACATTCTCAATAAGATATGGTATCTTAATATCAGTAATCATTACTGTTTTTGATTTAAGAACTTGAAGAAACTTAAAGATCTGAATTTCCAATTTATTGACGAAATCATCATCTTCCAAAGTTCAGGATTCCAAACCTTTTGCGGAACAACAGAATGATTGCAGCAAAGACTTCATTCACATTTAATGATAGTAAGAGTCACAAAGTCACAAGAGTCAGTTAAAACGAATCAATAAAATTTATTTTTATAGAAAAGGAGAATTGGGTTATGAAGAAATGGGTTTGTACGGTATGTGGTTATGTATACGAAGGCGAGAATGCACCGGAGTTCTGCCCGGTATGTAAGGCTCCTGCTTCCAAGTTCAAAGAGCAGAGCGGTGAGAAGACCTGGGCTGCTGAGCATGTAGTTGGCGTTGCTCAGGGTGTGAGCGAAGATATCCTGAAGGATCTGAGAGCAAACTTCGAGGGTGAGTGCTCTGAGGTTGGTATGTATCTGGCAATGGCAAGAGTTGCTCACAGAGAGGGCTATCCGGAGATCGGTCTGTACTACGAAAAGGCTGCATATGAGGAGGCTGAGCACGCTGCTAAGTTTGCAGAGCTGTTAGGCGAGGTTGTTACCGACAGCACCAAGAAGAACCTTCAGATGCGTGTTGACGCTGAGAACGGCGCAACCGAGGGTAAGGTAGATCTGGCTAAGCGCGCCAAGGCTGCAAATCTCGATGCAATCCATGACACCGTTCATGAGATGGCTCGTGACGAGGCTAGACACGGCAAGGCATTCGAGGGTCTGTTAAAGAGATACTTCGGCTAATTCCGATTTCGGATTATTCTGAATTATTCCTGACTTCATCCTCATTGAAACGATTTTTGCGGAGTCGTTTCAGTGAGGATGAATAAAAAAGCAACCATCTACTCCTGCGCCGAGTGCGCATCTTCGTTCCACTGCGGTCGGTGCATAACAAGCGCTACTGGTGATTTGCACCCTTGCGGGGCATTTATTATTTCATAGGACGCAATTTCCTATGAAATAATAAAAAGGGTTGTCACATCAGCAAATATTTTTGCTGAGTGGCAGCCCTTTTTTGCAGTAGTTTGAAGTGGTGATACAGTCGTGCAGTAGTCAACAAAAAGCAATCCCTCGGCAGAAGTTCGCAACAGCTCCGGTTCTTTTTCGACCATTTTTACAATTAAAAAAAATATTGTATCTTCTCCAATATAAATCCCCGAATCAAAATGAATGTCCTTCAACAAATCTCTATGATAAAGTGCTCTCCAACACTGACTGCACATTGTTGCACCGCCGTAAACATAATTTTGCTTTGTAACAATCTCTCTCAATTTTAGGTGATTCCCAAAATAGCTCAAATGTAGGCTCAGCTGTTTCGTCTATCTGTGCAAACTTACATACAGCCAATTTTGCATTTTCTTTATTTAATGCCCCGTACAACCACTCCAGATATTGTTCTGCATTGTAAACTGGTACAATAATGCTTATCTTTGGAATATGTTTTGTCATCTCATTAGATTCTGCCTTTTCCTTTTTCTGCCTCTGAGCGAATCCGAATCGAGGTATTTAAAATCTCCACCACAGAAACCGGCTTGTCTAAATACGCCTGAATGATTCCGCGCTCTCGCGCCTCAATCAGCTCCTTCGTCACATGATCTGCCATCACAATCTTGATCAGATCCGGTTCCTGTCCCTGAATCGCCATGCAGAAGTCAAGCGCACTCTGCCCCTCTACCTCCTGATCAACAACAAGAAGATCAAACATCTGCTCCTCAAGTTTTTGTCTCGCCTGCATAAATGTCATGCTTCCGCTCAGATCAGCATTTTGACGATCGGCATCTCGCTTCAAAATCTGAAGAACTTTCGCATTGTCGTCAATCACAAGAATCCGAATCTGAGCACTTCCTGATTTTACCTGTCCATCCCCGTTTTTCTGTCCAGACAAATCCATCTCTTCTTTCTGCTCATTGATCGGAAACCAAATATGAAACGTACTTCCCTGCTCCGGCACACTCTCCGCCTGAATATAACCTTTGTGTGAGCCGATAATCTGTTCCACGAGTGCGAGTCCAAGTCCCGTTCCCTTTCCCCCTTTCTTCGTCGTGAAAAATGGATCAAAAATCTGACGAAGCACCTCGTCACTCATTCCACATCCATTATCCGAAATATCTACCTTCACATATCTCTCCCAGGTCTCCGGAATCTCATCTGTCACAACTTTCGTGAGTTCCTCCCGGTCGGCAACCCGCGCAGTTACACGGAGTTTTCCGTCCTCCCGATGCCCGATCGCCTGGATCGCATTGACACAAATATTTAAGATCACCTGATTCATTTGCGTCTCATTGCAGAGAATACAGACCTGTCCAACATTCAGATCTGTCTCAATTGTGACATTGTCCGGACAGACGGAAGTCACCATCTTGAGCGCCCTGCGCAAAACATGGTCGCCACTCGCATTCTTATAAACGGTCTCCATATTTTTACGGCTCAGAGAAGAAATCTGCTGAATGATCTCCTTCGCCTTAACCGATGCCTCATAGATCTCATACGCATTGCTGAAACTCTCCGAGTCCTCCGGCAGATCCATCATCAGAAGATCTGCATATCCCATAATCGGGGTCAACAGGTTGTTGAACTCATGCGCAATTCCTCCGGTCATCGTTCCCATGATCTGAAGACGTTGCTGGTGAGCGATTCTTTCCTCGCTCTGGTGCATTTTTTCGAGAATTCCATTGAGTTCCGTCAGATAGGCGATCCGCTCCGAATCCTTCTTGCTCTGCATGAACATCCCTCCGAGTACAATTCCCATCACAATCAGGATTCCAAAGAAAATGACGAAAATCGTGATCAGGCGCACAACTCCGACTGCAACAGGGATGTAGACCTCATCGTAGTCCATAACTGCACTCAGCACGAGAAAATCTTCCCCGATATACATCGGTGAGTACGCACAGATTTTCCGCACACGAGGCTGATTTGGCTCCATCCACCAGTAAGAATAGTAGTCGTCGACGCCCTCCTCTCCCTGGTTCTGTTTGTTTATGAGTTTCTGAAGACTACTCAAATCAAGTCCGGGATAGAGTTTTTCTCTGTCCTGAATCACATCGATTCCCCACTGCTCCCGCTCCGGGTGGAGCAAAATGACTCCCCTGGAATCCTTCAAAAGCACATATCCATTTTTGCCGACGCGAAGTCCCTCCATCATCGTCTCAAAGTACCGCTCTGTGTTGAGAATCAGCGACAGTTTTCCTTTTTCTGGGATCTCTCTCTGAAGAATCAGTTCCATATTGCCATTTGTGAGCTTTGCCTGAATCAGCGTCTGATGGTCATCAATCTGACTCTTTGAGTAAATCGTCTCAATCTCCGACCCGTGAACGCTCTCAATCACATTTCCGTCAAGATCCTCTGCGACTACATCGGCAACTCGCCTCTCATGGGTGTCCACATATTCCTCTAAACAACTCCAATCCGCAACTTCTTTATTCTGCACTCCATTCCTGTCCTCTTTCTGATCCCAGTTTTTCTCTGACAGGATGCATAATCCCTCAAGATCATCTACATAAGAAGCCATGAATTCTTCCATGCTGTCGCAAAGTCCCTGAACCGTCAGAAGTAATTGCTTTTTCTGATTATCGATGATCGAATCCCGGTATTCATTCCAGCTCTGCTTTCCGATCAGGATCACCAGCAAAACTGCAACCACAAATAGAAGCACCGTGATTTTCGGAATATGGTTTTTCTGGAAATTTTTCTCCTGCTTCTTTTCCTCCTGATTTCTCGTCTGTGCATCTCGTTGATTTTTCTCGCTCTGCTTTTTTTCTCTCATTTTTTCTTTTCATTCTTCCTCGCTTTCTCCAATTTTTGTCTTCCTATTGTCTCGCATTTCTTATTCTTTCGTTCTTTTATTCTCTCATTTTTTATTTTCTCGTTTTTTATCTTCCCGTTTTTATTTTCCCGTTTTTTCTCTCACTTTGATTTTTTATTGTATTTGAGTTCACACGCTCCCCATCACTTCATCTTTTTTATCAGTAAAATCCATTCCCGTTTGCACAATGCATAAACCGGAACACAAAATTTTTTGCGTCGGCCCGTTTACCCCATCCTATATTGACTCACTTCTTTGTTAATATTATAATATTTCTTACAAAATGTCCAAACGTTCTCACCAAACTCGTTGCGGTTCACGCATTGCACAAACTGCAACGAATTCCGTGTACAGGAACCAAAACTCCCGCTATTGTCTGCACAACGTGTGAACGGAAACGATCGGAAAATCGGAAACGAAAAGAGGGGATTTTTATGAATGATAAAGTACTGATTGTCGACGATGATCCGGCAATCTGCAAATTGCTTGAAAAAGTCATGCACAGCAACGATCTCGACACCGACGTCGCAGACTGCGGTGTCTCTGCCCTCTCCCTGCTCGCAAGAAACAGCAGCAGCTACGCGCTGGTTCTTCTCGATGTCATGCTCGGAGATATGGAGGGATTTGAGGTCATCAAACAGATGCGCAATCAGGGAATCAAAACTCCTGTTATCATTGTCAGCGGGCGCAGCGAGGACTATGACTCCCTCTACGGTCTCTCGATTGGTGCCGATGACTATATTACAAAGCCATTTCGCCCTCTCGTGCTCGGCGCAAAAGTCAAGGCTCTGATCCGGCGCAACAAAGACCTCATCCTGAACCACTCCGATGTGCTTGAGTGCGGTCCATTTTCCTACCACTCTTCCACGATGCGTTTTTACCGAAACGGAGAGGAACTGACTCTCTCCGCGCGGGAAAGTGCAATCCTTCTGCTCTTCCTGCGCCACCCCAATCAGGTCTTCACAAAAGAAATGATTTACGAGCAGGTCTGGGGGAATTCTGTGATTGTGGATGACAATGCGATTATGGTCTATATCAACCGTCTGCGCAGTAAAATTGAGGACGACAAACAGAAACCCCGCCACATCGTGACTGTGCGCGGACTCGGTTACCGCTTTGTTCCGTAAATTCCGCAATGCACATGCACATTCCGTAACAAGCCACTTGCAAGACAAGGTATCAAGGCGGGTAGGGGAACGAATCGCCTTTTATTCGAGAGCTTCGCGCAGAATCTTTCCGCCCTGAATCACGATCGTCGGCAAAAGTGCAATCAGAAACAGAGCTGTGGTCTGCCTTACATTCAAATCTGCGGTCTCAAACAGCGATTGTAAATTCGGCAAAAACAATACGGCTCCGAGAAGCGCGGTTCCGGCAACCAGCGCAAGCACAGTCCACAGATTGCTGAGAATTCCGATCCGGCACAGCGAATGGCGGCTCCGACAGTTGAATCCGTGAAAAAGGCGGGCAAGTGTCAGCGATGCAAACGCCATCGTGCTCGCCGTCGTCGCATTGTCGTGAATTCCAACCGCATACGCCATCATCGTACTGCACGCGATAAGCCCACCCTGAAACAGAATCTCAAGTGCAAGTTTCCGTGTGACAATGCTCTCCTTCGGATTTCGGGGAGGCAGATCGAGAAGTCCCTCCTCCTGCGCTTCCATTCCAATCGCAATTGCCGGAAGCGAATCCGTCACCAGATTGATGAAAAGCAGGTGAACCGGTTCAAATGGAACAGGGAGAGCAAGGATTGATGTATACAATACACAAAGAATCCCCGCCATGTTTCCCGACAGCAGAAATTCAATCGCATGGCGGATATTCCGGTAGACATTTCTCCCGTTTGCCACTGCCTTCACAATCGTCGCAAAGTTATCGTCAGTCAAAATCATCGACGATGCATCCCGCGACACCTGAGTCCCGCCATTTCCCATCGCAATTCCTATGTCTGCCATTCGAAGCGCAGGCGCATCATTGACTCCATCCCCCGTCATTGCCACGATCTTTCCCCGCTCCTGCCATGCTCTCACAATCCGAATCTTGTGTTCCGGCGACACTCTCGCATAAACCGAGATTCGCTCAAGTTTTCCCATCAGCTCTTCCTCTGTCATCCGATCAAGTTCCGCTCCCGTTACAGTTTGGTCGTTTCGGTTGGGATCTTTAATTCCGACTTTCTCTGCAATCGCCTCCGCCGTGCCTTTGTGATCTCCCGTAATCATAATCGTCCGGATTCCTGCCCGCTTTGCCGTCGCAACCGCCATCTGAGATTCCGCACGCGGAGGATCTAAAAATGCCACCATCCCAAGAAATATCAGATTTTTCTTATCTACCCTGTCCCTACTATCAATTCGCTCTAATTTCTCACCATATCTTAATCCTCTTTCTCGGCTCGCCTCCCTCTCCTTACTCTTGCGAAATGCAAATGCCAGAATGCGAAATCCATTTTTCGCCCAACTTGCTGTCTCCTGTGCAATCTGCCTTCGCCACCCTGCATCCATTGTTCGAACTCCCGTCGGGGTCTGAATCTCCGTGCAGAGTTCAATCACCACCTCCCACGCTCCTTTCACAATCAAAAGTTCCGCTCCATCCGGGCAAGCATGCAGAGTCGTCATCCTCTTTCGCCTCGAATCAAACGGAATCTCATCCACGCGCGGGTATTCCCTCTGCAATTTCTCCACTGCGATTCCTGCCTGCCCCGCATTTTTCAAAAGTGCCTTCTCCATCGGATCACCGATTTCGCCATGACCGTCATTGTTCAGAACAGAAGCTAAAAGAAGCATGCTCTCACTCTCTGCCCCGTTCTTCACACCTCGCCCACCGCTCCAAAATTCTTCCACATGCATCTGGTTGCGCGTCAGCGTCCCCGTCTTATCCGAACAGATCACCGACACACAGCCAAGGCTCTCCACCGCTTTCAAATCCTTGATGATCGCATGCTCTTTCGCCATCTGTTGTGTTCCCATCGCCTGCACAATCGTCACAATCGAGCCGAGTGCCTCCGGAATCGCGGCAACGGCAAGAGCTACAGCAAACATCAACGCCTCGAGAACAGGCATCCTTCGGTACAGACTCAACACAAAGATCAGCGCACAGATAATCAGAATTCCTCCCGCCAGCCGACTCCCGAAACGCTCCATTGAAAGTTCAAGAGGAGTCTCCTTCTCCTGCGTCTCATTCATCATTCCGGCAATCTTTCCAATTTCCGTCTTCATTCCGGTCGCCGTCACAACTGCGATTCCCCGCCCCGCTGTCACAAGCGATCCCGAAAATACCATATTGGTCTGATCCCCGATTCCGATTGATCCATCTTCTTGGTAATCTCCGGAGTGCTCTGCGAGATGATTATAATCTCTAATCTTATCATCTGTGCGGTTGCGCTCGGAAATACCTGCCAAAATAACCTGCTCCTGCTTACAGGCACTCTCCGCCTCACCGGTCAATGCACTCTCATTCACCCGAAGACCATGCGACTCCAAAACCCGACCGTCTGCTGAGACCAAATCTCCCGCAGACAAGATCAGCAGATCCCCCGGAACAATGGCACGCGATGGAATTTCGATGACAGTTCCGTCCCGCAGAACATGGGCAGACGGTACAGACATCGCTCTGAGACTCTCCAAAGACTTTCTCGCCTTTTCATGCTGAACCGTTCCCAGGACTGCATTCAAAATCAACACTGCCCCGATCACTGCCGTACTCTCAAAATCTCCTGACAGTGCAGAAATTATCCCCGCACCAAGAAGAATCCATACAAGCAGATCCGCAAACTGTTCCGCAAAAACCTGCCAGACTTTCTTCTCTCTCTGCCCGCTCAGGCAGTTTTCACCAATCTGTACAAGGCGCTTTTCCGCCTGTTTTTTGCTCAGTCCATGCTCCGATACCTGAAATTGTCTGCACACTTCCTTCCCCGAATACCGATACCATTCACCCATCCTGCCACGCCATCCCTTTCCTTTTCGGTTCAGACTCTTACATCATATGACGCAAAAAAAGCCTGCATGCGGAATCCTATTAGACTCTCGCATCAGACTTTTTCCCAAAATAAAATATAAAGAATAAAATTTTCGATAATCAGTTAATCACTTTTGTCCCCCTATCTATACGATAACAAATGGAGGGACATCTGCGCTGTCTTGGCTTATGCCAACGTATATTCCAGCATCTCATAATGGAGACGGCTTCCCTCCATAATCCCATCCGGAAGCAGGGCGCGCGCCACCAGCTTGAGTTCTTCCTCCTGTGCATCCGTTCTTCTCAAATGCGCATAATCTCCATCTATCTGTTCTACTACATATTCGCGTGGTTCCATCGTTCTTTTTCCTCTCCTCCATCATTCTTTCTTTTCCGGCGTCATCAGTCCCCACTTGCCCTCATAGACAAAGTGGTAGAGGCGCACAAGTTCCTGATATGCTGAGGTATTCTCAAGCTCTTTCAAGCCTTCCAAAATCCCTTCAAGATACCAGCGATGACACTCCGGTCTCGTCTCATGAAAGCGCTGCCAGATGTTCTCACCCTCCACCATATAATCACGGGCAGTCGAACGCATATTACTCAACTTGTCCCCTAGCGTAAGAATCTTTGTCTCTAACGATGCCGTCTTCAAACGCTCAATCGTCGCTCCCTTTCGCTCTTTCCAGGTCAATTCCTTGTTCTCACTCTCTGATTCTACCAAACTTCTCACTCTCGGTCCAAAAGCCTCCTCCAGTTCTTCAGGAGTCACTTCTGTATCTTCCAGCACATCATGCAGATATGCCGCTGAGATCACTTCCTCATCCGTCGTCAAAAGCGCTACAATCAGCGCTACCTCCATCGGATGATAGATGTAAGGAACTTTGCTTCCTTTTCTCATCACACCCTCATGTGCCTCTGTCGCAAATTCCGCTGCTCTCTCGATCATCGTACTTCCTTTCACACCGGTCAGCCCGCCCTGACACGCCCCCGTTTTCTTTTATGAATGATAATTTTAATTTTTTCTTTTGCGCTCATTATATCATACCTGATTGTGACTGAAAAGAATGATTGTAAGAAAATCTTTTCTTGTAAAAGCCCTGTTTTTCTGTTATGCTTATGTGCAGAAATCAAGGCATCAGCCTGGAAATAAGGAGTGTTCTATGGGATCATATCAGAATCAATCCAGTCGGCAGTCCAGCCATACCCGGAGAAGATCCGATGGGTTTCGGCATGTACTGCTTTTTTATGTCCTTCCGTTTCTGATTTTTAACGGAATTCTTTTTTACTGTGTGACGACTTCCCCAAAACTTACGATTGAAGTCGCAGACACACAGGACTATCTGACTACTCAGGTTCGGGTTCAGGTTACCTCCCTGTTCCCAGTAAAATCTCTTGAGGTAACGCTCGATGGAACTCCGCTTGAGATGACTCAGGAATCCAAGCGTTCCTATGTCGTGACCGTCAACAAAAATGGTTCTGTGGAGGCTGACATCACAAATATCAACGGAATGTTCGGACAGTTTTTCGACCATGTCAACGTTCTCGACGATGTTCCGCCGACCTTCGACTCTCCGAAGTTCGACAAAGACATTCTGACCCTGAATGTCAACGACAGCCAGTCCGGAGTCAACTTTGACTCGATCAAGGCTGTAAACGCTGACGGACAGTCGATTGAACCGCTTGTCTTTGACCGTTCCTCCGGCATCATCTCCTACAAGGTGGGAAGCAATGGAATTCAGATCACCGCTCTGGACAAGGCAGGAAATGAAGTTCAGCGCAGTTATATGATTCACAAAAGCGGAATGGCAGAATCTTTGGAGTCCTCAGATGGCCCGCTTCACCAGATCGGTGAAGGCGAGACTGAGACGATTCTTCCCGGAGGGACCGATCAGAATGACGCTGTGATCTCTGATTCAGACAAGACAGAGTCTACAACATCCATCAGTGAACGTTCTATCACCGACACAGATAAAACAACGACGGAATCTTCGAGCGAGGAAGAATCCGAGGATGGACTTGTTCTTGATCTCCAGTAAGATTAAGATTAAAATCCTTTCCCGTTGGGATGATTTCAACGAATAAAAAAAGCTGTCTATTTTGGTTTCGCAAGGGAACCGAAACGGACAGCTTTTTCTTTGCTCATTTTATTTTATCTATTTTGATTTCCTTATTTTGTTTTGGGCATTATTTTTATACAGTGTTTTTCACTTGATGCTCACATTTTCTCTAAATCTTTTTCCGGCTCATCTTCCTGCTTATCCTCCGGCACACGGCTGTACTGCTCCGCCATCTGTCTGCACCGCTCAAGAATCTCCTCCGTCAGATCTCCCGTCTTCATTCTCCAACGCCAGTTCTTTCCGAGTGTGGACGGCTCATTGATTCTCGCACGGTTTCCAAGTCCGAGATAATCCTGAACCGGAATCACGGCAAGGCGAGCTGTACTTGCGAGCGCAAGGCGAATGTAATCCCAGTGGATCTCCCCCTGAGGAGTCCGCTCATTTCCGAGATAATTTACCGCAAATTTTTTCGTCTCCGGGCTCAGCTCATGATACCAGCCCTGAAGCGTCATGTTGTCATGCGTTCCTGTATACACCACACAGTTCTTCTCATAGTGATGTGGCAGGTACTGATTTCCCGGACCTCCGTCGAAGGCAAATTCCAGAACCTTCATTCCCGGAAATCCCGTCTTTTCCACAAGTTTAAATACCGATGGAGTCAAAAATCCAAGATCCTCGGCAATGATATCAAGAGTTCCAAAACGTTCTTTCATCTTCTTGAAAAGGTTATATCCCGGGCCGTCCTCCCAGTGACCAAACTCTGCGGTCTTTGATCCCGCCGGAATCGAATAATAGGCATCAAATCCACGGAAATGGTCGACACGAACGACATCATAAAGTTCAAAACTGTACTCCATGCGATCCATCCACCAGGAATATCCCGTCTTTTTATGATAATCCCACCGATAGAGCGGATTGCCCCAAAGCTGTCCGGTTGCAGAAAAAGCATCCGGCGGGCATCCTGCAACCGCGGTCGGGCGACAGTCCTCATCGAACTGGAAAAGCTCCGGATGCGCCCAGCTGTCTGCGCTGTCCGATGCCACATAGATCGGAATATCTCCGATGATGCGGATTCCACGCTCATTTGCATAAGTCTTGAGTGCCTTCCACTGCTTCTCAAAAATCATCTGCTGGAACTCATAGAATGCAATCTCTTCTCCCAGCTCTTTCTTATAATGCTTGAGCGCATCATCCTCGCGGGTACGAATATCCTTGTCCCACTCGCTGAAGCTCTTTCCTCCGAACTGATTCTTCAGCGCCATATAGAAACAGTAATCTCTCGTCTCTGCACGGAGTTGTTTCTTTAAGTACTTCCGGATTTCTTTCTCATCCAGCCCTGCCTTCTTCTGCTGTTCCTCCCAGCGCAAAAACGCTTTCTTCAGAAGCGGGAATCGATTCTCGTAAATCTTTCCATAATCGATATCGCGGTCATCACTTCCGAAGTCTGCCATCTGGCATTCCTCTTCGGTCAGCAGACCAGCTTCAATCAACTGCTCTAAGTCAATAAAGTATGGATTTCCTGCGAACGCACCAAATGCCTGATACGGAGAATCCCCATAGCCCGTCGGTCCCAACGGCAAGATCTGCCAGTACTGCTGTCCCGCCTTCACAAGTTTATCGACAAACTCATAGGCTTCTTTTGAAAATGCTCCGATTCCATACTTTGACGGAAGGCTCGCTACCGGAAGTAGCATGCCACATCCTCTCTTTTCCATACACGTTCCTCTTTTCTCCCCAAGGCAATCTCAACAATCACCTGGTTTCTATTATTTGTTATTCGATTACTTTCTTTTCCACCGCCGGATTTCCTGCAATGACCGTATTCTCACGGTATTTACCCTTTACAACACTGCCAGCTCCAACAACACAATTATCCCCTATCACACTATCTTTTAATATTGTAACATTAGCTCCAATCCAAACATTTTTCCCAATCGTGATTGATCCGACTTTGAAATTGCCCTTTCTGTCGCTTGACCTATAATCGTGATCATGATCAAATATTGCACAATTAGGTCCAATGTTTGTATCGTCTCCAATAGAAATCTTGCCACGGCAGGTTAATGTACAATTATTATTAAATGAGACATTCTTGCCTATATTTAAGGCACTGCCCTTTCTGAGTCTTAAACTGCATCTATGTTTCAAAATCAGTCCTTCAATCTTGTACTGAGCACCATTTTCACATTCAATCTGTGAAGAAAGAGGTAACGCTCTATTTTGGAATTTACAGTAATTTCCATGTTTATTCAAGCCATGTTTTACCCACTCTATATAAATATATTGTGGAAGTCGACTTATTTTCATTATATTTTATAGCCTCCTCACATGATTTTTTCGGGAGTAAATATTTTAGATTGATTATATCTTATTCACCACTCTTATTGCAACAATATTATAGTTTTGAGCGAAGTAAAAAG
>ERZ1106915.257-NODE-257-length-85324-cov-5.463040_pt1 | contig 85324 bp, 86 predicted proteins | sample MGYA00403653_ERZ1106915 | MGnify/ENA primary metagenome ERZ1106915 (study PRJEB35170, sample SAMEA104062404) | human gut metagenome | biome: human gut; feature: human-associated habitat; material: faeces | place: Denmark | collected 2012-06-06 ...
CGCTGTTCACGCTATGACCTCCAGGGAAAGGAAGTCCTGAAAACGCAGGAGAAATTCTACCTCGCCGATACCTCGTTGCGATACAACGTGCTCGGATATAATTCCGACACCGTGGCAGCAAGCCTTGAAAATGTTGTATACCTTGAACTCTGCCGCAGGGGCTATACCGTCAATATCGGAAAGACCGCTGACGGCGAGATAGATTTCGTGGCAAGCCGCCAGAACGAGAAAATATACGTCCAGGTAACGCAGGAGATAAAGACCGAGAGAACAGAAAAGCGCGAATATGAGCGCCTGCTCAACATTCACGACAACTACCCCAAATATGTACTGCTGACAGATGATTTCGCCGGCGGTAACTATGAGGGGATTAAAACAATGCACGTTGCGGATTTTCTTCTTTCCGGTGAATACTAATGCGTTATCATGACAGGTGTAAGCAGCATAAATCACTTGACAACATGATACAGGCGGAGTATAATTAAATCAGCGATGATACCAACAAGCAACAAACGGCGCTGTTAAGCGAAGAATAAGGTCGTGAGCGATTCTGGTCATGGGTCATCTCGACCAAATAAGCACGGTAATTTTGATACAATGGTATCTGAAACTACCGTGCTTTTTCTTTTTGCCTAAAAGCCTTTAATAAAGGGTTTTAGGGCTTTTTTACTTTTTATGTATAGTTTTATTTTGACGTTTTCCCTGCTCTGCAGAGGGAAGATAAAGTCAATTTATGGGTGATAATAAGTCACTCTGAAACTATTCTTTTAGGAAAAGTTTCAGAGTTATATTGACAATTTCTGTGACATTACTATTGTAAAGTAACTGGAATCTATCGCCTTCTCTCTACAGGGCTTTCATTCTGTCTCGCTGTTTTCCGCAGAACAGAAATAGACTCCCCGAGCAGGTTCCAGACTTAAATTTCGTTTCACTATTCCCGTCAGGTCATCGGTTGACTGCCGTAAATCTTGCATCCACAGACTATGACACCTGCCATAAGTCGCTTCTTCTAGCATGATGACAGTTCTTTCAAGAGCACCATTAGTAACTCCGATGATATGTGTCCTGCAGCAGTTCTGTGGTTATTCAACGTCCGGTTACTTGGATAATTTCTTAGGTGATTTCGTTTCTTCGACACACTCTCTAATAGCAACTATTTCGTGCTCTTCCTGTCGCAAGGGTTCCTCTCTGAACTTTTGCAGCCTGTAATAGAATGTCTTGGGTTAACACTATTTTCAGCGCACCACTGGCTGACTTTCTGCCTACTTTCCGCTTTCGATTGGTACATTATCCACCAGTTTCGAAGTCTTACTTTGGCCTTTGCCTGTGCTATCTCATTCATTCTGATCTATTCCAAACTTCTCTCTTGACTTCATGAGATTCATTTTAGCACTTTTCTGGCGATATTTACAATGCTTGGAATAGTGTTATCCAAAATCAATGTAGCTGTAAGTAGTCGATAGAAAGTGTTTGTCCACTTAAATACAACGTATATAATTTGTCGGTGGGAACGAAACGCACTTGAATATTTTCAAGCTGGATATTGTCCTCTTGAATACTATTTGCATTTTTGGTTACAAGTAACAACTCATTTAAGAATTTCAGTTCCGCATAACCCTTATCCACAACAATATCACCATTCTCCGGAAATAAAAAACAATTCTTTACACTTTTAAAGCCTTGCAATGTATAAAAGTTACGAAAAGCAAGCTGATATAAATATTGCTTTGCGATATCTTCCACTCCGGGCATACCTGAATCTATTTTATTGGGGCAATAATATTTTGCATCAAGGATAACAAAGCAATCTTTATCAAAACAAACAGTATCCAATATGAGCGTGTATTTTGATGTTCCGTAATTGCTCCAATATGGATAATCAATCAGTTCTTTGAGTTTCTTATGTTTGTTTGTAAAGAAGGTATCGAGAGACTGGTTCGGGGTTTGAGGCGCAAGATTGTCTAATGTTGATTCCAAGCGATTGTTGAAAACTGTTTTACAGACATCTTCCCAAACTAGGTCAAACTTCGCTACCATTAAATTGGTTTGAAAGCAGCAATCGCTCAAATGCTTATCTTCGGAAATGTAAACATATAATGCGTTCAAAAGTTCTTGCTTGTGGGTGTTGAATTGAATATTTATCTCCCTTTGCAAGCAATCTAAAATATACTCCGTATCGCCGAAATCGCTTATATCTTTGTCAGATAACTCCACCGCATCAAGATCGAAAAGGTTGATTAATTCAGCGTCTTCAAGTTCCTTAGAGCATTTTGTCAGAACACATTTGTGGAGTTGCTTGATGAAGTCTTGTTCATCGTCAATGCGTTTTCTTGTATATGTATCGGGATAAAATGGTCTCCCCCCGCTTATCAGAGCCGTAATCTCATTTACGGTTTTATCCCACAAGACATAACTTGTGCCATTAATCTCGATAATACTCTGCTCGTTGGAATACAATCCATTCTCATAATAATCCCGCAGCAAATACAACATCATTGAAAGAACATCATATTCATTTTCCTTTTCCGAAAATGGAGCATTGAGATCATTGGAGGTTGTGACTTTTTTATAGCGTTCAATTACTTTTATAAGCTGTTTAAACCGATTTGCGTCATACTCTTCCCAGTATTTAGGAAAACACTTTATTATATTGCCATTGATCAAGACAAGTCCAACTGCGGTAAAGCTGTAATCGCAATTCTTCTCTTTTTTTACCCCCGTAGGCAATTTAGTCTGAAAAGCAGATAGAATTTCCGCCAGGCTGTCCCCGCTGTAATGCTCATTCTCTTTCAGTAGAATATGTTTCATACGCTGTCACCGTTACCGCTATTACCATCATTGTTATCAACAACAGCATTAGTCAAACGTACGGGATGATATTCCAAACCTTTTAAGATATCAACATCAAAATAGTCAAATCTCTTACAGAGTTCCGAATACAAAAGTTCCCCCTTTGAATTAGGCGTAAATATTTCAGCGCGCTTGTGACGTGCAGCATCTTCAAACAGATACATAAGCACTTTACTCTTAAACGCTTCAATAAAGCTTTTCGCGCCGGCATTGAGAGTATTTAACGATATAAAGAACGGTCCCATGAGTTTATCTTCGTTAAGCTTTAACTTCAAAAGAAGGCTGTTTATTGCTTTACGCAGTTCGTTCCAATTTATGAATTTTCCATTGATGTCAAAGGAATAATTGTCAATAACAGACTCACCGTCATCTATTCCTACATACATAAAATCCCAACGCCGTTTGAATGCTGTATCCATCGGAAAAACGCCCTGATCCGCGCTGTTCATTGTTGCCCAAATATACATATTGGAAGGCAAAGAAAGCGTATCGGAATTGAAGTTCTCTACCTTATCCTTCAAGAACGCTTTCATATCTTCGGACATATTTATGGGAAAAGTACTCGTGCCATCGGATTCTCTGTCCAAAAGCTGGAATATATCACCAAATACTGCTGCAACATTAGCACGATTTATTTCCTCGACAATCAAGAGGTGGGGTACGCCGTCATTATTCATAGCGTTCACAAGGACCCTCAAAAAAGGTCCCGGAACAAACTCATAAGAAATATAATCATCAGGTTGACCGTTTGCAGAAGAAGCATTTTGGTTTTTAACCTTTATGGGCTTGTAAGTTCCGACGAACTGCGCATAAGAATAGTCAGGATGAAAAGTCACACGTTCATATTCCCCATTCGGACACAACTCTTTAGCTTTTTCGTTTAATAAAAAGCTTTTACCTGTGCCAGGTGCGCCAAAATAAATAAGGTTGCGAGGAATTGCGAGGATATCGGGCGGAAGTTGAACGGGCTGAGGTTTATGGTGAGAAATACTGGTTAGGTTCTTGAGATAATAGAACAAAAAATCCTGTTTAAAGCAATATACATAATCGCCACTTCTTTTATCCTGTTTACAAAATCCACTTTTACTTGCCTCTTCGATAGTATCTATGGTTATTTGTTTTGAAATTGTACCATTACCATTTGAATATACCGCTTTAAACGCGGCAAGAATTGTTTGATTATTATATTTGCATACTCCCAAAATAATTCCTATATCTCCATTGGTAATCTTATCACAAATTATATTATTATTAGAGGCATAAATCTGTACTCTATACTCGTTTTGTGAACGGGATGAACTGTTCGCTCCGCCGCCAGGAGTTAATTCTTTTGCAAGAATGTATATATCCTGCAAATTGGAATTAACGGTGGTCACTTTAAAAAGTTCATTTGCCTGTGAATTTAACTGAGTAACTATCGCGTTATACGATGGAAAAAGCGCAAAAACATTGCTTAATACATTCATAACATTCTGATTGCTTGTGCTGTTTGCCATAAAGATACCCCTTTCATTTAAAATACTGCATTATTATTGCTTCTGCTATGGTTTGAGCCATTTTTACAGGTACAGCGTTTCCTACCTGTCGCCATTGGTCTCTAAAATCACCGCACAATTCGTAATCATCATCGAATGTTTGAATTCTTTTTATTTCACTTATTCTTAGAAAACGATTTGTCCAGTGAAAAGGTCCCATATTATTGGAGAAACTTGCCTGAATAGTCCAAGAAGGTCTATCTGGTGACAACTTTAACAAGAAAGACCAATATCTAGACCTCCACTTAAATATAGGATTAGGGTATCCTCGCTCTTTTGTAAAAAACAGATAATTATCACCTGGGGGAACTAATTTTAATAAATCTTTGTGTTTTGATCCAGCTTGCATTTCAGCATCTTCAGGAAGCGGATAATCAAGATCACCAATAGCCTCTCCGCAAGTAACCCACGGTTTTTTTCCTACTGTAAGTAGACTTTCTTCTTCAGGATTATAGTGTGTTTCTTCCGGAAAAACAAATTTTCCAGCAAAATTCTTTCTAACACCAACACAAATAAACCTTTCACGAGTTTGCGGAACGCCATAGTTTGCTGTATTTACAACCCTGTATGTAATATCATAGCCGTATTGTTCTGCTCTCTCCTTGAGTAAATCGAATGCTGCTTTATGTGGCTTATATACAAAGCCGAACACATTTTCAAAGAAAAACACCTTTGGCCGTATTTCATCTAAAGCTCGAAAATACTCATATAATGTAAATGAGTTTTCATCTTCTAACGCTCTTTTCTTATCAGTGCGATAAAACCTTGATTTTGAATATGCAGGACATGGAGGTCCGCCAACTAAAACATCAATGTCAGTTTTTTTCATACCGATTTTTTCAAGGCAAGCATCATAGTCTATTTTGCGTATATCATCACAAACAACCATTTTACCAACCTTATTTTTTTCAAGAGTATCGCAAGCTGGTTTCCAAAAATCTGTAGAGAAGCAGATGTCAAATCCAGCTTTTTTGAAACCACAATCTATACCACCACCGCCGGAAAAAATACTAAGTACATTTGGCATTATTCTAAACTCTCCTTTAAAAATTCAATCATAGCTTTTCCCATCAAGCAAGGAACTGCATTACCAATTTGTTTCTGAACCGAACGTCTATTTCCACAGAATATATAGCCTTTCGGAAATGTTTGAATAGCTGCTACTTCCGGTGCTCTCAATCTTCGATTGTCCCAATGAAATGGACCAACCCATGGCCCTGGCTGTGCGCAAACTGTCCAGGAAGGCTGATCAGGAGATAGTTTCAATAGGAAATTCCAGAACCGTTTGTCAGCGACAAATTTTGGATTTGGGTATCCTGCCCATGCAGTAAGCGCTTTGTAATTCATTCCAGGAGGCACTTCACAAAGTTCGTTATAGTATGTACCTCCCTTAGTTACTTCATATTCTTCAAAAAATTCATCACCATCAAATCCGGCTATAGCCTCACCAACAGTGACATATGGTTTAAGACCGCTTTTTTCACAATTTCCCGGATCATCATGTGTTTTTATCGGTTTTTCTCTTTTGAACTCACCCTTTGTACCGATAATGAATATCCTCTTTCTCTTTTGAGGAACACCATATTCAAGAGCATTGGCATGGATAATTTTATATTTATAGCCAGCCTCTTCAATAATCTTTATAAATGTGTCAACGATAGAACGATTGGTGGGATGAAGAAGACTTTCGACATTTTCGAATACAAATCCATAAGGTTTTATATCGGTAACAACACGAAGATACTCGTTAACCAATGTTGCTCTAGGATCGTTTATTCCTCTTCGAGCTTGATTTGTTACCCAATAACCCGCCTTAGAGAATGGCTGACAAGGAGCTCCACCGATTACAATAAACTTTTCCGGTTTATTTTTTTCTACGATTTTTGTAAAAACATCGCTTTCAATTAGGTGCAAATCACCTTCAAAGATTTCAGTTGAACCGAAATACGCATCGTTTGCTTTTAGAGTTTTAATGCAATCCGAATCGAAATCAGTACTTGAAATAACAGGCACACCGGCTAAAACACTTGCTATATCCAGACCACCGGCTCCTGAGAATAAACTCACAGCTGCAATATTCATCTTTTTTCCCTCTCTATTTCAACAATATCGTCCAAAGAGCAATCAAGTGCAATACAAATACGAACCAAAACATCGAGAGATACATATTCGTTCCTACTCATTTTTGCAAATGTGCTTGATGCGATTTCAGTTTTTATTCTTAAGTCCGTTTTAGACATTTCTTTGTCAATTAACAGCTTCCAAAGTTTCTTGTAATTTATTCCCATATCCCACCCCTAAATAGCAAATATAATTATTATAATTATATCATTTTACTTGCGATTTGTCAATATTTTATTTTGAGTTCTCGTATTTTTTGTTGCGACACTCACTGCATTATTGCGCAAAAATTTATAAAGAAAAGTAAAAAGTGCTGACTCATTAGTCCAAGAATAATATGTAGGGGCTCTCCGATACATAGAAGGAGTGCCCCAAAGTTTTTAGCCCCTACAAAACCGCATCTACGCTTTTACACTTTTCAGATTCCGTGAAGAAAAGAAGTACTGAAGATAAACACCTAGGTTGTTCACTTCTTATAGATTGTCTCATGCTGTTTTATTAGCTACTTACATTAAATATCATCAAACCAGTCATCATTATCATGTTTTGAATTTAATCGATTAAACCGATTATTCAAAGTGTCTGTGTATCTTCTTACTAGATAGTATTCTTCTTTTAATGGGAACGAATCAGCATCAATAAAAGCCACTAAATCAGAAAATATACCTTTTCTTCTTTGAACTTCTGATATATCAATTACGATGTTTGAACCTTCAATATAAGGCTCGTCTTCATCGGTGGCGCCATAATTTCTATACTGAGTTTCCCATTCAGAGTATTTCATGCATTGATACTTTTCGATGTGTTCGCCATATGCATTTATATAAGGGACATTAGTAGTTACCCAGTCCTCTCTATGACAGTATTCAATCGAAGAAGGCCATTTTATGTCATACAACTCGCCATTTTTTCTGATAAGATTCTCATTTATGATGAAATTGTACAAGAAAGACAACGGTTCATTTTCATAATATTCTCCAGGCTGCCCCTCATCAATATATATTTCGCAATACATTTCTTCTAGAAAAGTCCAGTAACCATTTGCATTATCGCATCTTTCCCACAAGTTTTGTAAGAATGGGAGAAACACATATCTATCAATTCTCTCTGGAATCATATCATATAGCATATCAAAGGTATGGTCCCCGATTAAACGTGTTGAATGAGCTTCAAAAAAATCTCCAATTTTCTTAAGCTTGTCATCCATACGAGTTGAAAAGAACAAAGCACAAAAGTACTCTTGAAAAGAACGATGAATAAAATAACATCGATTGCCTTCTTTATACATAATGCAAAGATTATCTGTAAGATCTGATAGGAAATCTTGAGGTGCCGCTTCGATTGTTTTCCCAATACGTTTTATAGTTGCATCCATGTACTTGTTAAAATCGTCAATTGTGAATTCAAAGGCACCGGCTTTATATGTTCTAGCACAGAATTCGGAGAAATACTCGGAAAAGGTTTCCGGCGAGAGGTTTGTTTTCATCGGACGGATAAATGCTCCCTTTGTAGCATCGTGAAGCCTTGCCATTGTTTCATATGCTTTGGCATAAAATATATGTCTCTTTGCCGGAACCTCTCCATATGACGAATAAGTCATAAGCATAATCGTAAGCAAAAGAGGGTTACTTGCAAATTGATAATGTGACCGAAAAAGTTTCACATTCAAATCCATTTTAAACTTCTCTTTTGCAACCTTATCGTGGAAATCTAACTTATCGATGAGTTCAAGTGCCTGTTCTTTCTCAAATGGGAGAATATCAACAACTTGAAAATGTCCCATTTGAATAAATGTGGTATTGGGTCTTGATGAAATAATAATTGTGTTATCCGGATACTTTTTTATAAAGCTGATTAGCGCTGCCTGTAATACATTTCTACTATTGCCAACAACCTCATCTAAACCGTCAAGCAGAATGACCAGTTTGCCGTCTTCAAGTAAAGCATCGAAATCTTCTTGCTCAACATCATCTGTAAATTCGCAAATTGTATCATACAAAACCTCGGATAGGTCTGTTTGCGTTTCCTTATAATTATTTAATGGAAACATGACAGGTATAAGACCAGTATCTTTATAGGTCTCTGCGCAATCAAAAAATAAGTGACGCATCATCATTGATTTACCAATTCCGCCAGTCCCAGAGATAATAAGTCTATTGGATGTAGCTAAAAAGTTTTCTATGCTTGGATAATCTATCAGTTTAGCATTTGAACTAAGCGCAAATTCTTTTATCTGTACATGATTGCATACATAAAAATCCTTAAATAATCTTGGTTTCTCTGAGTAGAGAAGAGTCTTTATGTTTTCATAAAATTTAGTTGCTTTCTCTAGGTAATCATCGAATACTCCCATATCTACGTCATTGAGCAGAGCTTTATCCATTAGGAGAATATCTCCATTTAAAAGATTGCCAAGGTCAGGTGCAATCCCATCACGGTCAAATATGACAGGAACGTATTTGGACATATCCGGCTCACTATCCATATCATCTGTTTGAAAGCGACCGATAGATATTTCTTGAGAGATTAAAGAACCAATGTTTTCATTTATGAATTTCCATTCGGAGCGTTCTGATTTTCTTCCGAACCATTCATGAAACGTATCTATCCCCAAACTATTATCAGTTCTGTTTTGCAAAATAAATCCAAAAACAGACAACAGAAATATTTCTAATTCAACAGTATCCACAGATAACAATTCGGTCACTGTAATACTCTTTGTGTGGCTAATATCAAATAAGGTACCATCATTTATAGCCACGTCTTCATGAATAGTTTCAACTAATGCTTTTACAAGCCATTCAAATTTGGCTGGATTTATGAATCTATCTATAAACTTTGACATTCGCACTTGAAGGTCAGAGTCTTTTCTTTTTAAATCCTCTATAAAAGAGGATACAGTAGCGGGTTCCTCAAACGGAATATATGTATTGCTGTTGCTTCTGCAAGTTTTGTACTCTGAAGTGCTTTTGCTGAAATTACCATATGAATTCAGGTCGTCACCCGTAAGAACATATACCAAACCTTTCATCACATCAGGATCAGAAAGACCGTCCGTCCCACCATTTTGTTTATCTCTAGCTTTTCTGCGGGGCTTTCTTGCTTGCAACAACAAGTCAAAGAAAATACCACCACATAAAAACGGTACATTTTTGTGTGCCATATTTACAATCTCCTAAAATAAAGTAACCATAGAAACCATAGAAACGATAGAAAGTTCACACAAGTATTGACAGAAACCTTATCTACGATAGTCTATAAATGTAAGGCAGATGCAATGTGTTTATAAGACCTTTCCCTTCCTATTTTATATTATACACCAAAAAAATTAAAAGATCTACACTCTTTTGCAATTTTTGCATTGCCTATGGCAAATAGTGTTTGTTGCTTAGGTTGCTGACTGTAATGGCTTGAAATAAGAATTATTTTTTGCAGTTTTTTGCATTTAAATCAATGGTATCATGGTTATGTATGCCAATTCATATTTGCAGTAAATTGCAGTTCCTTTTAAGCTACAATATCCCATGCCGACTTTTTTAGACACAACTCTAAAATAGTCGCTTTAAACCGTTATTGCCGCATGGACTGATCCCCGTGACCCAACGGCAATTACGGACAATAGAATAAAACAGCTGCCTATTGGGTTGGCCAGCTGCAATCCGAAACGGAGATTATTCTCCTGGGACTGCGGCGCTTTTGTTGTGCCCTTTTGCAGCTGTGATGACCTCCGTTTCGAACTATCGACAACGGAGGTTTTTTATGAAGAACTATCAGAAACTCAGCTATCAGGAATACCGCATCATGCTATCTGACGGAAGCAGTATCGTAACAACAAGACAAGAGTGCTTTTCCATCGAGCCTGCTTCCGAGGGTTGCCCTTTCAAGCAGAGATGGTATTACTCACCCGACCAGTACATGGCTGTCCGCCTGCCCCGCAACGAACTCGGTGAGCGGCTTGGTAAGGATAATGCAGCCGACCTCAAGGCGCAGGAGCGTCTTATCGCAAAAAATCGGGAACGCAACACGGAAATAGACGCATATACAACCGAAGATAGCGTATCTTTTGAAATTCCCGACCCGGATACTTCTGTTGAGGATACCGCAATCATGAAAGCAGAGTTGGATGCGATACATAAGGCAATTTCTGAACTCCCAGACGAATTAAAAGACTTGTGCAAAGCGCTTATTCGCAAAGAAAAACAGTGCTCTATTGCTGCCCGGTGCGGTGTAACAGACGCAGCAATCCGTAAGCGTATAAAGAAACTCCGCTATGTTTTACTGAAAAACGAAGAAATAAAAAATTATTTTGAAAATTTCTGAAAAACGGTTCGGTTTTTCATTTAGCCTGTCCGGTAAGAGGTGAAGGCGATAATCACCAACGGGTGAATATCCCTAATAAAACGAACGGAGGTAAATCAATGAGCAAAATGTCAAAGTTGGATTCCATCCTGAAGGAAGCCGAAGAACACACCCAGGCACTTGTTTCGTGCATTAACGAAATCAGAGTGCTGTACAGCGGTGCTAACGAAGTCGCTCCCAAGAAAGAATCCAAGCCAACACCCGAACCCGAAGAAAAGCCGCCTACGCTGGAAGAACTGCGTGCAAATCTTGCAGACCTTGCAAGAAAGGGACATACGCAAGAAATCCAGGCAATGCTGCTCCGTCACGGGTACAAGAAAATCTCTGAAGTTCCGGCAACCGAGTACCCGGCAATTTTGGAAGAAGCGAGGTCCTTGGAATGAGCCACGCACTTCTTTCCCCTTCCGCAAGCCATAGGTGGCTTGAATGTCCGCCCAGTGTAAGACTTACCGAGCTTATGGAGGACAAGCCATCACCTTATGCCGATGAAGGTACTCTCGCACACAGCATTGCAGAGAACAAACTCAATAATTATCTCGGCTACACAGATAAAAGCGTCAAGTGCGAAGATACCTCAATGGACGAGTACACCGATGACTATGTCGCGTTTGTAGCCGAGCAGATGAGAGTTCTCAATAACCCATCTGCTTTTGTGGAACAGCGAGTCGATTGCTCAAAGTATGTTCCTGAATGCTATGGTACCTGCGATGCCCTTATCATTTCAGACGGTGTTCTTCACATTTGCGACCTGAAATACGGCACAGGCGTAAAGGTTGATGCCGTGGGAAATGACCAGCTTCGCATATATGCGCTTGGCGCTTTGGAGATGTTCTCTTGTCTGTACGACATAAGCATGGTGCGAATGAGCATTTTCCAGCCAAGGCTCAGCCACTGCGACACCTGGGAACTTCCCATTGATGAACTGCTGAAATGGGCTGATGAGGTACTCGTCCCCGCTGCAAAGCAAGCGTGGAACGGCGAGGGAGAGTTCAAGGCGGGTGAGCATTGCCGTTTCTGCAAGGCAAAATCCAACTGCCGCAAGCGCGCTGAATACAATCTGGAACTTGCCAGATATGACTTTAAACCGCCGGCAACACTTGACAACATTGAAATTGCCGCGATTCTCGCCAAAGCAGACGAACTCGTTTCTTGGGTGACGGACGTTAAAGAGTACGCTCTGCGGCAGGCGCTCAGCGGTGTTACATACGATGGTTTCAAGGTGGTTGAGGGTCGCTCCAATCGCAAGTATACAGACGAAAATGCCGTTGTCGAAGCGGTAAAGGCAGCAGGATTTGACCCGTATGAACACAGCGTTCTCGGTATCACAGAAATGACTGCGCTTCTCGGAAAGAAGAAGTTCAACGAACTGCTCGGCAGGCTTATTGAAAAGCCGCAGGGCAAGCCAACCTTAGTTCCTATGTCGGACAAGCGTCCGGCAATCAATACTGCAAATGAAGATTTTAAGGAGGACAACTAATATGTCAAAGTTCATCAATCCCACAAAGGTTATTACCGGCCACAACACAAGATTCAGCTACGCGAACGTCTGGGAGGCAAAGTCAATCAACGGCGGCGCTCCGAAGTTCAGCGTCAGCCTTATCATTCCGAAGTCCGATACCAAGACGGTCGAGAAGATTAAGGCTGCCATCGAAGCGGCTTATAAGGAGGGCGAGTCCAAGCTCAAGGGCAACGGTCGCTCCGTTCCTGCGCTTTCCGCAATCAAGAATCCGCTCCGTGACGGCGATACAGAGCGACCCGATGATGAAGCGTATGCAAACAGCTACTTCATCAACGCTAATTCTGCGACCGCTCCCGGTATTGTTGACGCTAATTGCAGTCCCATTCTGGAACGCAGCGAGGTTTACAGCGGCGTGTACGGCAGAGCGTCCATCAGCTTCTACGCATTCAATTCCAACGGTAATAAGGGTATCGCCTGCGGTCTGAACAACCTGCAAAAGCTACGCGATGGCGAGCCGCTCGGCGGCAGAACCCGCGCCGAGGACGATTTTGCAACAGATGACGATGATGATTTTCTTTCGTGAGGTGCAGCATGACAGAGTTTGAAAGCATTATGCTTGCCGCTTGCTTTGGAATTTCGGTGGGAGCGGTCATTGGCAATCTCATCACCGTTATCGGCTCACTTATAGAGGTAATCAAGCGTCACCGCAAGACTAATTACAAGTAATATTGGCAGTCTTACTGTCGGGCGGGTGGGTAGGTTTCTTATGGAGGTTTTTATGGATATTTCAACTTTTAACAACTCGGAATTCGGAGAAATCCGTACAATTCAAAAAGATGATAAGGTGCTGTTCTGTGGGGCAGATATTGCAAGAGCGCTCGGTTACGCAGATACAGCAAAGGCAATAAAACTGCACTGCAAGGAAGATGGGTGGGCAATTTGCCCGGTCATAGACAGCATGGGCAGAAATCAGCAGGCGAAGTTCATTACAGAGGGCAATGTTTACCGCCTTATTGCGCACAGCAAGCTGCCCGGCGCAGAACGCTTCGAGAGATGGGTGTTTGATGAGGTCCTGCCCTCTATCCGTAAGCATGGTGCATACATGACTGAAGATGTTCTGGAACAGGCGCTTGCTTCTCCGGATTTCCTTATCGAACTTGCTACCAGACTTAAAAGCGAAAAGGCGAAGAATGCACAGCTTACCGTTTCCAATCAGATTATGCAGCCGAAAGCAGACTATTTCGATATGCTCGTTGACAGGAATCTGCTCACGGGTATTCGTGACACGGCAAAGGAACTCGGTGTAAGGCAGAATGATTTTGTTCGTTTTCTGCTTGACAAGGGATATCTTTTCCGCACCAAGAAAGGCAAGCTAAGGCCGTATGCTACATACGTTGACAGCGGTTTGTTTGAAATGAAAGAGTTCGTCAACGACAAGACCGGATACACAGATACTCAGACGATGATAACTCCAAAGGGCAAGGAAACATTCAGATTGCTGTGCATCTGAGAACTAATAGGGCGGTAGATAAACTTTACCGCCCTTTTTGAGGTGAACTATGGATAAAATCAAAACACTATCAATCGACTTGGAAACATTCAGCGATGTTGACCTAGCCAAATGCGGCGTGTACAGATATGTTGAATCACCCGCATTTAAGATACTCCTTTTCGGGGTTTCTGTTAACGGCGCCGATGTTGTGGTATACGACCTTGCGCAGGGTGAGAAAATACTCGCAGAAATCCTCGCTGCGCTGACTGACAGCAGCGTTATCAAGTGGGCGTTCAACGCGACCTTTGAAAGGGTGTGTCTGTCGAATTACCTCAGCTTACCTGTCGGCGAATATCTCGACCCGCAGTCGTGGAGATGTTCGATGATATGGTCAGCCTATATGGGTTTACCGCTGTCGCTTGCCGGCGCAGGAGCCGTTCTCGGATTGCCGGAACAGAAGCTGAAAGAGGGCAAGGAACTCATCAAGTATTTCTGCGTACCGTGTACTCCTACCAAAGCGAACGGCTTCAGAACGAGAAATCTTCCCGAACACGCTCCGGAGAAATGGGCTCAGTTCAAGGCTTACAACAAGCGTGATGTTGAGGTCGAAATGGCTATTCAGGACAAGCTGCAAAAGTTCCCTGTACCTGATTTTGTGTGGGAAGAATATGTCCTCGACCAACAAATTAACGACTGCGGAATTGCTCTCGATATGGCGGTCGTAGATAATGCAATCGGTTTTGACGAGCGGTCAAAGGCTCTGCTTTCGGCAAAAATGCAGTCGCTCACTTCTCTTGAAAACCCGAACTCCGTTCAACAGATGAAACAATGGCTCTCCGAGAACGGCTTGGAGGTTGACAGCCTTGGCAAAAATGAGGTAGCGTCAATGCTGAAAACCGCACCGCCGCAGCTTGCGGAGGTTCTGGAACTCCGTCAGCAGCTTGCGAAATCCTCGGTAAAGAAATATCAGGCAATGAAAAACGCTGTTTGCTCCGATGGACGAGCACACGGAATGTTTCAGTTCTACGGCGCAAACCGTTCCGGCAGATGGGCGGGTCGGCTGATACAGTTACAGAACCTCCCGCAGAATCATATCCCCGACCTTGAACAGGCTCGTGAACTTGTGAAAAGCGGCAATTATGAAGCTATAGAACTGCTCTACGATGATATTCCAGACACGCTTTCGCAGCTTATCCGCACAGCATTTGTTCCGAAACCGGGAATGAAATTCGTTGTATCTGACTTTTCGGCAATTGAAGCGAGGGTGTTGTCGTGGCTGGCTGAGGAGAAATGGCGGCTTGATACATTTAAGTCGGGTAAAGACATATACTGTGCGTCCGCTTCGCAGATGTTCCGTGTGCCTGTCGAGAAACACGGTGTTAACGGACATCTTCGGCAGAAAGGTAAAATCGCAGAGTTGGCACTTGGTTACGGAGGTTCAGTCGGTGCGCTGAAAGCTATGGGAGCACTAGAGATGGGTTTATCAGAGGACGAACTTCAGCCGCTCGTGAATATGTGGCGCAGTTCCAACCCGAATATCGTACGGTCCTGGTGGGAAGTCGACCGCTGCGTGAAGGATACAATACGACAAAGGCGCAGTTCAGACACACATGGAATAAGGTTTGATTACCAGAGCGGAATGCTTTTCATCACGCTGCCAAGCGGCAGGCGGCTGTCATACGTCAAGCCCCGTATCGGCGAGAATAAATTCGGCGGTGAATCAGTTACTTACGAGGGTGTTGGGGCTACGAAGAAGTGGGAGCGCATTGAAAGCTACGGCCCTAAGTTTGTGGAAAACATCGTACAGGCATTAAGCCGTGATATTCTCTGCTACGCCATGCGAACGCTGCGGAATTATCGTATCTGCGGTCATGTTCATGATGAACTTATCATTGAGTGTCCCGATGATACGAATGTGGCTGAAATCTGCGAGATGATGGGAAGAACTCCGCCTTTCGCAAAAGAGCTGCCGCTCCGAGCCGATGGGTATGAGTGCAGCTTTTATAAAAAAGATTGAAATTTCAGGTTCGGATTTTTTCATTGCCTGTCCGTTAGTAGGTGAAGGGAATAAACCAAATCAATATTTTTATGGAGGAGAAAAAATGATCTACACAAAAAACAACACCGGGGGCAGCTTCTGCCGCAAGGAAAATCCCGTTCTTGAAGGAAACACCTTTTCTGTCTGCTGCAAATGCGGAAAGGAAGTTCCTGTTCATCTAAACGAACTGTTCAGAGCCAAGAAAGACCACCCGCTGTCGGCAAAGGTAATATGCCCCGAATGCACAAGGGAGCAGTTCAGCCGACACCACCCGACGCTTAATGATGTCGTGGCTCTGACCTTATCCTTGTGCAAACTCGGTTTCACAAGACAGGTTCGCTCAACCTACAGCGATTATAACATCAGTGATATACAGGAACTCGGGCGGGAGGACTACGGAAACTTCGTAAACGGACTGCTGACAGCAGTTGTGGGAGGTGTGACTTAATGAGTGATGTAAGCTACTATAACTCCGAACGCTATCCCGACCCTACCGCATACGCAGGGCTTACAGCCGCTATAAAGGCGGAAAAGGCAATGCACTTTAAGCCTGTGGTGTATATCTGTTCGCCTTACTCGGGCAACACCAGGCTGAATACAGCGAATGCCCGACGCTATTGCAGATACGCAGTAGACAAAGGCTGCATACCCCTTGCGCCGCACCTTTTGTTTCCGCAGTTTATGAATGAGGAAACCGAAAGAGAAACAGCAATGTTCATGAATTACGTTCTGCTTACCAAGTGCAGGGAGCTGTGGGTATTCGGCAGAACAATAACCACGGGAATGTCTGAAGAAATCGAAAAAGCTAAGCAGCGAAAAATCCGTATCAGATATTTCACGGAAGAAATCAAGGAGGTAAACGATTGATGTTCACGATTTACAGCGCAGACACAGCAGGAATTCCGTCAAATTGTTTATACCCCTACATTCATCATGTCACGGACGACAGCAGTCTGAAAGCCGCTGTCCTGACCGATTATGTTTGCGCCGAGTATAAAAACAGTTATCGCAGCAACAGCAACTTTATCGGCAGCGATTGTCTGCCTGTTGACTGTGATAACGACCATTCAGAAAATCCGGAAGATTGGGTGACTCCCGAAGATGTAGCAAACGCTTTCCCCGGTGTTTCATTCGCCGTTCATTACAGCCGCTCAAATAACAAAGCGAAGAAAGGAAAGGCTGCAAGACCTAAATTCCATGTGCTTTTCCCGATTGATTATGTCAGCGACCCGGCAATATACAGCGAAATGAAAAAGCAGGTAAATTCGCTGTTTCCGTATTTCGACACTCAGGCGCTTGATGCGGCTAGATTCTTTTTCGGAACAGCGGATACAGATGTTGAAATCTATCCCGGATTTATGAATCTTACTGATTTACTGAAAGTTTATTCATACGATGATGTGTTTGACAAAGATATGCCGCAGGCGCAGTTCGGTGATACCACTATACATGAAGGCAGCCGCAATGCTACTTTATCCCGCTTTGCCGGAAGAGTTCTCAAGAAATATGGTGATACAGATAAAGCGCGCCAGTCTTTTGTTGATGAAGCGGCAAAATGCGTACCTCCTCTTGATGACGCTGAACTTTCGACCATCTGGCGCAGCGCAAAGAAATTCTATAGCAAGGTAAAAACACAGCCCGACTATGTTTTGCCTGAACAGTATAACGCAGATTTCGGTCTGTGTCCGGAGGATTTCTCTGATATCGGACAAGCAAAAGTTCTGGCAAGAGAATATAACGGTGAACTCGTATATACGGACTCCACCGACTATATGCGTTTTGTCGGTACGCATTGGGCTGAGTCAAAGCAGCTTGCAGTCGGAGCCTGCGAGGACTTTCTTGACCGCCAGCTTGCTGAATCTGAGGCAGGGTTGATAAAGGCGAAGAAGGCTCTTGAAAAAGCGGGAGTTGACAAAGAAATCATTGCAGAGGGCGGCAAGGCTTTGAAGAAAGCCCTTGACGCAAACAGCATGAACGCATATTTTGAATATTGCAATGCGCTGGCGTATAAGGCTTTCGTTATGAAACGCAGAGATATGAAATACATAGTTTCCGCATTGCAGGCGGCAAAACCTATACTTCTGCGCAATATAAGCGAGTTTGATACGCAGGAATTTCTGCTTAATACCCCCGCCGCAACTTATGACCTTCGTGACGGAATCAACGGCGCAAGAACTCACAGCGCAGACGATTGTATAACAAAGATAACAGCAGTATCTCCGTCTGATGATAACAAGAACTTGTGGCTGTCTGCTCTTGACAACACTTTCTGTGGCGGCAACGAACTTATTGAGTATGTTCAGCAGATTGTGGGGCTTGCGGCATTGGGAAAGGTCTATCAGGAAGCGCTTATCATAGCTTACGGTGATGGCAGCAACGGTAAATCCACGTTCTGGAATGTGCTTGCAAGGGTCCTGGGAGGTTACAGCGGCAGTATCTCCGCCGATGCGCTGACTGTCGGCTGTAAGCGGAATGTGAAGCCCGAGATGGCTGAACTTAAAGGGAAGCGTCTGGTTATTGCCGCCGAACTTGAAGAGGGTGTACGTCTTAACACATCAATCGTAAAGCAGCTTTGTTCCACTGATGAAATCACTGCGGAGAAAAAGTATAAGGATCCGTTCAAATTCACTCCTACGCACACGATTGTTCTGTATACAAATCATCTTCCCCGCGTCGGCGCAAATGATGACGGTACATGGCGCAGGCTTATCGTCATACCATTCAACGCTAAAATACATGGCAAGTCGGATATCAAGAACTATGCGGACCATCTGTATGAAAACGCAGGTGGAGCAGTTCTGTCCTGGATTATTGAGGGCGCTCAGAAAGCCATCAATAATAATTTCAGGATATCTGTTCCGGGTGTTGTAAAAGATGCAATAGGCCGCTACCGTGACAGTAATGACTGGTTCTCCATTTTCATTGAGGATTGCTGCGAGGTTGATAAAACCTATATACAGAAATCGGGCGAGTTCTACCAGGAATATCGTGCGTATTGTGCGAGAAACGGTGAGTTTACCAGAAGCACGACCGAGTTCTATACGGCTCTTGAAAATTCGGGTTTTCTGCGAAAGAAAACCAAGTCCGGCAATGTAATAATGGGGCTTCAGCTTAAGTCTGATTTCATAGAATAAACCTCAAGGGTGCAGGTCTTTGTAGGTCTTGGTATAAAACCCCCTTTAGGGCTGTTTTTATAGAAAAAATAGCCCTATATAAAAGTTTATGAATAGACCTGTTCAGACCTGCACCTTTGCAACAAGGAGTAGCTTATGAGAGAAAAAATAATCGAACATAAATTACTGATGGAAGTAAAGAAAATCGGCGGTCTGGCATTAAAGTTCGTATCGCCGGGATTTGATGGGGTGCCTGACAGGATCGTACTTCTGCATGGTGGTAAAATCGGCTTTGTGGAAGTTAAGTCACCCGGAGAAAAGCCAAGACAGCTTCAGCTGGCACGACACAGACTTTTGAATCAGCTGGGTTTTAAGGTGTATGTTCTTGACAGCGCAGAACAGATAGGAGAAATTCTTGATGAAATACAATCCCCATGATTATCAGCGGTATGCGGTAGAGTTCATAACCACCCACCCGATTGCGGCGCTTCTGCTTGATATGGGACTTGGCAAGACAAGCATTACGCTGACGGCAATAAACGACTTGCTTTTCGACAGTTTCGAGGTTCACAAGGTACTTGTGGTTGCTCCGCTGCGAGTGGCTCGAGATACTTGGAGCGCTGAAATCGAAAAGTGGGAGAATTTGAAGAATCTGCGTTACAGCGTAGTTGTAGGAACGGTGCATGAGCGTCTTAAAGCCCTACGCACTCTCGCAGATATCTACATCATCAACCGTGAAAACATACAGTGGCTTGTGGAAGAAAGCGGACTTCCTTTTGATTTCGATATGGCGGTCATTGATGAGTTGAGTTCATTCAAGAACCACCAGTCGAAACGGTTCAAGGCTTTTATGAAAGTCAGACCGAAGCTGAAACGCATAGTCGGACTTACGGGAACTCCCGCTAGTAACGGCTTGATGGACTTATTCGCAGAATTCAAGCTGTTGGATATGGGAGAGCGGCTCGGCAGGCTTATCGGGCAGTACCGAAACACCTACTTTCAGCCGGACAAGCGTAACGGAATGGTGATTTATAGCTACAAGCCTCTGCCCAACGCCGAGCAGCAGATATATGACAAAATCTCGGACATCACGATTTCGATGAAAGCCGCAGACCACCTCATAATGCCCGAACTTGTAAGCACGGAATACATGGTTCAGTTTTCCGAAAATGAAAAGGAGAAATACGACCGTTTGAAGAAAGACCTCATTTTCTCCACTGAAGATAACGAAGTGACTGCGGCAAATGCCGCTTCTCTTTCAAACAAGCTGTCGCAGATGGCGAATGGTGCGGTTTATTCCGATGATGAAAGTGTGATTGAGATACACGACCGAAAACTGGACGCTTTGGAAGATATAATCGAAAGTATGAATGGCAAACCCCTGCTTGTGGCTTACTGGTTCAAGCACGATTTGGAGCGAATCCGAAAGCGATTTGATGTTCGAGAGATTAAGTCAAGCGAGGACATTTCCGACTGGAACAGCGGAAAAATCCCGGTTGCGCTTATCCACCCTGCGTCAGCCGGACACGGATTGAACCTGCAAAGCGGCGGTTCGACCCTGGTGTGGTTTGGGCTTACATGGAGCCTTGAACTGTACCAGCAGACAAATGCCCGCTTGTGGCGGCAGGGTCAGACTGCGGATACCGTGGTCATTCAACACATAATCGCCAAAAGCACTATCGACGAGCAGATTATGAAAGCACTGAAAACAAAGGACACAACGCAGGCGGCGCTTATTACCGCAGTGAAAGCAGAGGTACATAAATGAATCCATACAAGGAACTGGCAAACGCCATAATCGTACAGGCGGTCAAGGATTACCGCACCGCATTGAACCAACTTTCTCTGAACCCTAATGACAAAGCGGCTCAGAGTGAGAAAAAGAGTATTGAACGCTTTTTTCATTCAGATTTTTTCTCCATTCTTACAGATCTCAACGGTGAGGTTCTTCTTGCAAAGCTGAAGGAGGTGTCGGTATGACGGCAAAGGGATTTTTGACAAGCGCATCTGAAATGAACCGCCAGATACACTACAAGGAAATTGAACTGAAAAGCCTGCGTGATTTGGCAAGCGGTATATCCGGCTGCGGTTTCGGAGAGCGGCTTTCGGGAACAAAAAATACCGACCCGCCTTTCGTAAGGTACACTGACAAGGCGCTTGAACTTGAAAAAGAAATCCAGAACGACAAATGCCGATTGTCTGAACTTAAATACTCCATCGGCAAGGCGATTGATGATTTGGAGAACACAAACGAGCGTACTGTTCTTCGGTACAAGTATCTGATGTTTCTTTCTTGGAAAGAGATTAGTACAAAAATGGGGTATTCAAAAAGGTGGGTAATTAAACTGCATGAAAAAGCCATTCAGAATTTTACTGAAAATTGGACACCCTAGTGCACAGCAGTTCACCCCTGTTCACCGTTGACACAGTCTACCTGTTGTGGTATGATATACTTAGAAAAATATACAGAGAGCCTTGTGGGGTTTTATAACCCGCAGGGCTTTTTCTATGCCCAAGGAGATGAAACCCATGCCCAGACGACCGCAGCGACCTTGTTCCTACCCCGGCTGTCCCAACAGATGTGACGGACAGTACTGCGAGGAACACGCAAAGCAGATGAACCGCCGCTACAATAAACTCGTCCGTCCTGCCGACAGCAACAAGAAATACGGCAGAGCGTGGCGGGAGATACGAAAGCGTTATGCAACGGCTCACCCGCTGTGCGAGATGTGTCTGAAAGAGGGTCGACTCACTCCTGTCGAAGAGGTACACCACATAGTTCCCGTGTCACGCGGCGGCAGTAATTATTTCAGCAACCTTATGTCGCTGTGTCAGTCGTGTCATACGAAGATACACCATGATCTCGGCGACCGGTAGGGGCGGTCGAAATCTCTGCGACCGTTACCTCGGACAGCGGCCCAGGGCTTCGTGTGCAAAAACCGGGGTTCAAACGGGGTATTAAACCACATATCATTTTCGGACGGTGTGAACCGTCCTTTTTTCTTGTCCTGCGGAGGTGAAAAACATGGCTAAGGACGGCACAAACAGAGGCGGCAGACGGGTACGCGCCGGAGATAAACCCGCTCCTGCCGCAGAGAAAAAGCAGAAAGGACTTCCGGTGAAAATCATAAGCAACGATATTCCTGCACTCGATACTGCCGAACTTGAAGCAGTCGACCTGCCGGAGGGTGCTGTTCTGAACGGCTCGGATATGCCAAAGCCAAGCGACTATCTGTCGGCACGGCAGAAGAACGGAGTTCCGCTCGGCGCTGACGATATATACCGTGAAACCTGGCTGTGGCTTAAACAGCGCAGCTGCGAGAACCTCGTAAACAAGCGGCTCATCGAAGCCTATGCGCAGGCATACGCAAGATACATTCAGTGCGAGGAGGCAATCAGCACTTACGGCTTGCTCGGCAAGCACCCGACTACGGGCGGCGTTATTGCTTCGCCGTTCGTGCAGATGTCGCAGCAGTTTCAGAAGAACGCAAATCTCATCTGGTATGAAATTTACGGAATAGTCAAGGAGAACTGCACCGAGCCTGTCGGCGATGATTTGAACGACGCTATGGAAAGACTTCTTCGTTCTAGGAAAGGATAACGCTATGTCAAAGGATACCATCGAATTTTTCAGAGAACTCAAAGGCAGCCGTCCGAACCTTACAATACAGCAATACCGAACAATTAAAGGACAGGCTGTTAAAGGAAATATTGCGGACGCTCGCAAGGGTCTGCACAAGGTTCTCAAAAGGAGGAATGTCAGATGAACACGACCAGTGAAATGCAGCTTGTTCCGATAGACAAGCTGATACCATACATCAACAATGCCCGAACCCACTCACCGGAACAGCTGAACAAGCTGCGTTCCTCACTGCGTGAGTTCGGGTTTATCAATCCCGTTATAATCGACAGGGACTTCAATATTATTGCAGGTCACGGAAGAATTCTCGCCGCAAAAGCCGAGAACATCTCCGAAGTTCCCTGCGTTTTTGTGGATTACCTTACGCCCGCTCAGAAGAAAGCGTACATAATCGCAGACAACCGAATGGCTCTCGATGCAGGCTGGGACGAGGAAATGCTGAAAGTTGAAATTGAAGCCTTGCAGGCTGACGATTTCGACCTCGGTCTGACGGGCTTTGATGAAAAGGAACTTGCTGCGTTCTTTGATAATGATTCCGACACAAAAGATGATGATTTTGATGTGGACGGTGAATTGGAAAAACCTTGCATTACAAAACCCGGCGACCTCTGGCTGCTCGGAAATCACAGACTTGTCTGCGGTGACAGTACAAAACCCGTAACTTACGAGTTCCTTATGGACGGCAAGCAGGCAAATCTTGTGGTTACTGACCCGCCGTACAATGTGAATTACGAGGGTTCGGCGGGAAAAATCAAGAACGACAATCTTGAAAACGAAAAGTTCTATCAGTTCCTGCTTGACGCTTTTACTTGCATGGAGAAAGCAATGGCGAACGACGCAAGCATCTATGTTTTCCACGCAGATACAGAGGGGTTGAACTTCCGCAAGGCGTTTGCTGATGCGGGGTTCTACCTTTCCGGAACTTGTATCTGGAAGAAGCAGTCGCTTGTCCTCGGTCGCTCGCCGTATCAGTGGCAGCATGAACCGTGCCTGTTCGGTTGGAAGAAGAACGGCAAGCATCAGTGGTACTCAGACCGCAAGCAAACAACGATATGGGAGTTCGACAAGCCAAAAAAGAACGGCGACCACCCGACAATGAAGCCGATTCCGCTTATTGCATATCCGATAAAGAATTCAAGCATGAGCAACTGTATCGTGCTCGACCCGTTCGGCGGCTCTGGCAGTACGCTTATCGCCTGCGAACAGACGAACAGAATCTGCCACACCATCGAGCTTGATGAAAAGTTCTGCGATGTTATCGTGAAACGGTATATCGAGCAGGTCGGCTCTGCGGAGAATGTGTCTGTGGTTCGTGACGGAAAGACGATACCCTATTCCGAACTGGAGGTCACCGATGAAGAATGAACTCACGCTTGGCAGCCTTTTTGACGGCAGTGGCGGTTTTCCACTCGGAGGAATGCTTGCTGGCATTACTCCTCTGTGGGCTTCGGAAATCGAGCCGTTCGCCGTTCGGGTAACAACGAAAAGGCTACCGCAGATGAAACACTACGGAGATGTGTCTGCGCTAAACGGCGCTGATCTGCCGCCTGTGGATATTATCACTTTCGGCAGTCCGTGCCAGGACATGAGCATTGCCGGAAAACGCAGCGGTCTTGACGGTTCAAGGTCAAGCCTGTTCTATGAGGCGGTCAGAATTATAAAGGAAATGAGGTGCGCTACCAATGGCAAATGTCCAAGATTTGCGGTCTGGGAAAACGTCCCCGGAGCGTTCAGTTCCAACAAGGGCGAGGACTTCCGGTGCGTCCTCAAAAGCCTGTGCAGTGTCAGGGACGAAACCATTTTTGTTCCTCGACATGAGAAATGGTCAGCCGCAGGCAACATCGTGGCAGACGGTTTCTCAGTCGCCTGGCGAGTGCTTGATGCGCAATACTGGGGAGTCCCCCAACGAAGAAAACGCATCTTCCTTGTCGCAGATTTTGATAGCGAATGCGCCGGAAAAATACTGTTTGAGTCCGAAGGCTTGTCTGGGTATTCTGCAGAGGGCTTCAAAGCGTGGCAAAAAACTGCCGCCGCTGCTGAAAGCGGCTCTGGAACGACAGGCGCAGTCTGCTTGAACGACCAAGGTGGCAACAGAATGGACGTGACGGAGGAAGTAACTTGCACACTCCGAGCCGAAGTTCATCACCCACCGTGCGTGATGGAGTCCGCAGCAGGGTTCTGCACGGAACACTCGGCAAAAGCGAGAGGTATCGGTTACGAAGATGAAACCTCGCCCACCCTCCGTGCCGGAACAGTTCCTGCAACTGTTTATGAAAATCACTCGCAGGATACACGCTATACGGAGTTGCACGGTATTGCTCCTACGGTTTCGTCAACTTACGGAACTGGCGGGAATAATCAGCCGTTTGTCGTGGAAGATACTCGCTGTTTTGATGTTCGTTTCACATCTGACGGCACGAAAAACGCACGGCAGAACTGCTATGAAACGGATACATCACGGACAATAGATACGGGCGGTAATTCTCCCGATTCAAACCAAGGCGGCGTGGCAGTCGTAGCCGTCCAGGGTTCAATGATAGGCAGAGCTGATAAGAATGGTCCGCAAGGCAGCGGAGTGAATGAGGATGTTTCATTCACGTTGAATTCCACCGACCGCCATGCAGTCGCATTTTCGCAGGACAGCTATACGAAGTACAGCGAAAACGAAAAATGCGGTGCGCTTCGAGCCGCAGGTGGAATGTACGGAGGAGGTTCTGAAACTCTTGTGTACAGCACAAGTAAGAATTCCTACCATACCGAAGCCGAGGAAAACCTCGCAAATACGCTCGTTGCAAGCGATTACAAAGACCCGCCGACCGTGAATTCTCCGGAATACATAGTCCGCAGGCTTACTCCAAACGAGTGCTCCCGTTTGCAGGGATTTCCCGACTGGTGGTGTGCAGATCTCGGAACGGACGAGCCTACAGATGAAGAATTGACGTTCTGGAAAGATGTGTTTGAAACTCATCGCAAAATTGTTGGCGGCGCAGTCAAGCCGAAGTCCGAAAAGCAGATTCTCACATGGCTGAAAAATCCTCACAGCGACTCTGCCGAGTACAAGCTGTGGGGAAATGGTGTTGCTCTGCCGTGTGTTTACTTTGTCCTTTCAGGGATTGTATGGGTCAGTTCTTGCTTGAATTAGCGTTGCCCGGCTCATCGCCAAGCACGATTTTTCCGTGCTTTTCTTCAAACTTTTCTATGCACTCACGAATCAGAACGATGATTTGCCCATTTGCGGAACGAGCCTCATAATCGGCAACGTAATGCAGTTTGTCGAGCATTTCATCGTCAATTCTGATGGATAAACTCTTGATAGCCATAAAACTCCTCCTGTTTATATCCGATATGTGTTTATTTTAACATCATAATGTGCTATAATGTATGGAGTGAGTTCAAAGTGCGTTCATAATGCGTTTATAAGGAGGGCAACATGAAAGTAGCTGTAATTGGTTCAAGAGGGCTGAGCGTGAGTGATTTAGGCAGATATCTCCCCGAAAATACCACGGAAATCGTGTCCGGCGGTGCTAAAGGAGTGGATACCTCCGCAAGAGAATACGCTCTGGCGCACGGAATAAAGCTGACGGAGTTCCTGCCGGAATACACGAAATACGGCAGGAGCGCTCCGCTGAAACGGAACATCACGATAATCGAGTATTCGGATATCGTGCTTGCGTTCTGGGATGGAAAATCACGAGGTACGAAATTTGTCATTGACAACTGCCGCAAACTCGGCGTGAAAGTCAGAGTTTACATTATAGACTAATAGTTGAGCCGTATATTGTGCATAACGCAGAATGTGCGGCTTTCTGTTAAAACCCGTTGACTTATCCCCCTATTCGAGTAAAATTGTGTACGAACGGCCGCAAGCGGTCGCTCTACCGAAAGGAAATGGAGGTACATACAATGACAATTTACTACAACGCGCAGGACAGAAAACCGCTTGTGAAAGCCATCAGCGAGTTCACGGGAGCGGACGCAGTTTACATGAGGACACCGACCTACGCATACCAAATCGACTATTTCACGGTGACCCGTGAGGGCAACCTTGAATTTGATGACAGAGCCGACAGCGAAGAAATCGAGGGCCTGCTTGAATTTCTTGCGGAGCGTGGATTTATCGCCGAGAATGCCGCTACAGAACCGCCGGAAACGGATACCGAGAAAGTACCCGCAGCCGCCGACAGCGCTGAACACGGCGAAACTGTGGGGCTAACAGTGGAAGTTCCGCTTGAAAGCACAGCGGTCGAAAACCTCACCAAGCTGCTTGACGCAAAAGGCAGACTTATCCGCAGAGCCTTAGTGGTGGACAGTCTGCCGATTGAGGTCACGGACAGCACGGTGAAGTTTCCCTGGTTCGCAGACTGCGGCGCTGATGAGTGCAAGGCATACACGCACTTCATTTCGGCGCTCTGCGAACTTGCCGCTAATGCAAAGCGGGTTACGGCTAAGGAAAAGGAAACCGACAACGACAAGTACGCATTCCGCTGCTTTCTCCTGCGGCTGGGGTTCATCGGTTCGGAGTACAAATCCGAGCGGAAAATACTGCTGAGAAACCTCACAGGTTCATCGGCTTTCAGAAATGGAGGTGCTGCAAATGAAGTTTCCGAGTAAAGCAACAATCGAACAGTACCGCCGAGAGTACCCCGTCGGCTGCCGTGTGGAACTGGTTTCAATGGACGATTTCCAGGCGCCGCCGATAGGTACTCGCGGCACGGTTAAAGGCGTTGACGACGCAGGAAATCTGCTCGTCCGCTGGGATAACGGCTCCGGGCTGAATGCTGTTCTCGGTGTTGATGTAGTTCGCAAAATCCATGGCTGATATACACAATTTCAGCGTGTGTATTTCGTTCAATATATTGTGGCAAAACCGCTTGCTATATACTGCTTTTAGAGTTAATATGTGTACACCGAAAGGAAAATACACAAACGGAGGACACCACAATGAACGAAAAAACCACCAAGCAGATCAAGGAAATGATGAACCAGACCATAGGGGTCGAGGTTGAAATGAATAACATTACAAGAACAAAAGCCGCGCAGCTTGCCGCCGAGTTCTTCGGAACAGGCAGATACGAGCACACCGCAGGCCGCAACGGTTACGATACCTACTCCACATGGGACGGCGAGGGTCGCGAGTGGAAGTTCCAGAAGGACGTGAGCATTGCGGGACCCGACAGCGAGAAATGCGAAATGGTTACCCCGATTCTCACCTACAAAGATATTGAAACCTTGCAGGAGCTTATCCGCAGACTTCGGAAAGCGGGTGCGAAAAGCGACGCAACAAGGGGCTGCGGAGTTCACATTCACATCGGAGCCAAGGGTCACACGCCGCAGAGCCTGAGAAACCTCGCAAATATAATGGCAAGCCACGAAAGCCTGCTTGCAAGCGCGCTGAACCTCGACAGAAGCCGCATGAGCCGCTACTGCCGCACGGTCAGCAAGGATTTCCTGGTGGAACTCAACCGCAAGAAGCCCAAAACCATGGCGGCGCTTGCGGACACCTGGTACGGCAGTCAGAATGCGGATTACGGCAGGTCGGCGCACTACAATGAAAGCAGATACCATATGCTGAACCTCCACGCAACATTTACAAAGGGCACAATCGAATTTCGGCTCTTCCAGTTTGACGCTCCCTCGGGTGACAAGAAAAACGGACTTCACGCAGGTCAGCTGAAAAGCTACATTCAACTTTGCTTAGCACTCAGCCAGCTTGCCAAGCAGGTTAAGACCGCAAGCGCAAATCCTCAGCAGACCGAAAATCCCAAGTACGCAATGAGAACATGGCTTTTACGGCTCGGATTTATCGGCGATGAATTCAAGACCGCAAGGGAACTTTACACCAAGCGGCTCGAGGGTGACACGGCATTCCGCAACGGCAGGCCGCAGTAAGCAGGAGTTAGCTTCCTGCCCCCAACTCCCCCACAGCGTGGGGCTTTTGGTGGTAGAAAGGTGATTTCTGAAACTGAACCTTTCGGAAAGGAAAACACTATGAAACTTTATTATTTAGCCTACGGCAGCAACTTGAACATTCGGCAAATGGCGCTGCGGTGTCCTACGGCAAAGCCCGTGGGGACTGCGGTGATTAAGGACTACGAACTGCTCTTTAAGGGTAGTAAGACAGGCGCTTACCTTACGATTGAACCAAAGGTGGGAGCGGAAGTCCCTGTTGCAGTCTGGGCAGTCGAACCCGCCGATGAGAAGAGGCTTGATGTTTATGAGGGTTTCCCAACCTTCTACTACAAGACCGAAATCGAACTGCCTGTAAGGTACTTTTCGGGCAAGACAGTGGGCAGAACGGCTTTCGTGTACATCATGCACGAAGAGCGTCCGCTGGGTCTGCCGAGCGGTTCGTATGTGCGAACCTGCCTTGAGGGTTACAGCAATTTTGGTTTTGATGAGAGTATTCTTCTCGCAGCGCTGAACAACAGCAGGAGGGTTGCAAATGAAATCAGATAACGCAACAGGACTTCGCACTTGTCCCCGCTGTGGGGCGCAGTACGGCGGGGTTCCCGCTCTTTCGAGAAAGTACCCCAACACATATATCTGCCCGGATTGTGGCACACGGGAAGCCTTGGAAAGCATTGGAGTTTCCACAGACGAGCAGGAAAAGATTATCAGTATCATTCACAATAGAACACACAGTTCTGACCGCTGATATTTGTGTACTATATTATCCGAAAACCGCTTGATATAATGCGGCTTTAGAGTTAATATACAGTCACCGAAAGGAAAAAACACACAAGTACGGAGGAAAAGGATATGTGGAAACAAGGTGCAATTGGAGTAAAGGACAGCAACGGCAGAATGGTTTCGGTAAGCTACTGGATAAAGCATTACGAAGAACCAAGCGAGGAATACGGAATCAGCGGCGGCAGAATTTCCAAACTTATGCTCAAGCAGGACTGCAGGGTCGTTTACAACTACGACCGGGGCGAGGACATAAAACCTCAGACCTCCGAAGCCGAAAAGGCGCTTGCAATACTAATTCACGAATATAACTGAACAACATCGAAAGCCACCTGCGGGCGGTTTTCCTCGTTATGGGGGTGATGATATAAAAAAGCTGAAAAAGTACAAACCGACAAAATTCAAGCTGAAATCCTCGGTCTACGATAAATCCGCTGCGGATTATGCCGTGGCTTTCATCGAGAACCTCTGCCACACCAAGGGCACATGGGCGGGAAAGCCATTCGAACTAATCGACTGGCAGGAGCAGATAATTCGAGATTTGTTCGGAACGCTGAAACCGAACGGCTACCGACAGTTCAATACGGCATACATCGAGATACCGAAAAAGCAGGGCAAATCCGAGCTTGCCGCCGCTGTTGCTCTGCTCCTCACCTGCGGCGATGGAGAGGAACGCGCGGAGGTTTACGGCTGCGCCGCCGACAGACAGCAGGCGACTATCGTGTTCGATGTGGCGGCGGATATGGTTCGAATGTGTCCCGCACTCTCAAAGCGCGTGAAGATTTTAGCATCACAGAAGCGGCTGATATACACACCGACAAATTCTTTTTATCAAGTGTTGTCTGCTGAAGCGTACAGCAAGCACGGCTTCAATATCCACGGAGTTGTGTTTGACGAGCTGCACACGCAGCCGAACCGAAAGCTGTTTGATGTAATGACCAAAGGCTCCGGTGACGCGAGAATGCAGCCGCTATACTTCCTCATAACCACAGCCGGAACGGACACTCACAGCATTTGCTACGAAACTCATCAGAAAGCCAAGGATATAATCGAGGGTCGGAAAATCGACCCTACTTTTTATCCCGTGATTTACGGCGCTGATGAATCCGATGACTGGACTGACCCGAAAGTGTGGCGAAAAGCAAACCCCTCTCTTGACATCACAGTCGGCATTGACAAGGTGCGTGACGCTTGCGAATCCGCAAAGCAGAACCCCGGCGAGGAGAATGCTTTCCGTCAGCTTCGCTTGAACCAGTGGGTAAAACAGGCAGTGCGGTGGATGCCGATGGAGAAATGGGATAAGTGCGCGTTCGCCGTTGACGAGGACGAATTTGAGGGCAGAATTTGCTACGGCGGTCTTGACCTCTCGTCAACTACGGATATAACTGCTTTCGTGCTTGTGTTCCCGCCCTTGGACGAGGACGACAAATACATTATTCTGCCGTATTTCTGGATTCCCGAGGATAATCTGACCTTGCGTGTAAACCGCGATCACGTTCCCTATGATGTGTGGGAGCGTCAAGGTTACTTGCAGACCACCGAGGGAAATGTGGTTCACTACGGCTTTATTGAGAAATTCATCGAACGGCTCGGCGAGCATTTCAATATCCGTGAAATAGCGTTTGACCGCTGGGGCGCGGTTCAGATGGTGCAGAACCTTGAGGGCATGGGATTTACGGTTGTTCCCTTCGGACAGGGTTTCAAGGATATGTCACCGCCCACAAAGGAACTGATGAAACTTGTGCTTGAACAGAAAATAGCCCACGGCGGTCACCCTGTTCTGCGGTGGAATATGGACAACATCTATATCCGAACCGACCCTGCCGGAAACATTAAAGCAGACAAGGAAAAGTCCACCGAAAAGATTGATGGCGCGGTTGCTACTATTATGGCGCTTGACAGGGCTATCCGATGTGGGAATGACCATGGGGCTAGTGTGTATGATGACAGAGGCCTATTGTTTATATAGTTCTGTGCAATTCCCGTTGAAAATCAAAAGTTTTTGCATTTAATAGCAAAGACTTGATATTTTCAAAAGTTTGTGCTATACTAATGCTAATAGGAGGAATGCACCATGATAGGATCCCACGAACTGAAAAAACGAGATCGGTATCTGAAAAAGCTGATCAGTTTTCAAGATACCGAACCGGTTAAGGTAATTACAGGCATTCGCCGCTGCGGAAAGTCCAGCCTGCTAAAGCTGATGGTCGCTCATCTCAAGGAAAGCGGCGTTGCACCGGAACAAATCGTAGAGATGAATTTCGAATCACACGATTTCAGAAATATGACCTCAGATGATATATATGACTATGTAAAAGAGCGCGCTGTACCCGGCAAGCGTATGTACCTTTTTTTCGATGAGTTGCAAAGAATTGAGAAATGGGAGGACGCCATCAACGCTTTTCGTGTGGACCTGGATTGCGATATCTATGTCACAGGGTCAAATGCTTATCTTCTTTCATCAGAATACTCCACCTATCTCTCCGGACGGTGCGTAGAAATAAAAATGCTCCCGTTGTCTTTCAGAGAATTCCTGTCTTTTCATGATTTTGAGGTCAGGGAAACACAGAGCGCACTTGGAGGACTTCACCGACAGGTATTTGATAAAAACGGCGAGAGATACGAACTGCGGGAAGTCTTTGACGCTTTTATGCGTTTCGGAGGAATGCCTGGTATTGCCGATGTAGGTCTTGACCAGGAAAAGGCGCTGACGCTCCTTGACGGTATTTACTCCACTGTCGTGGTTCGGGATATTCTTGAGCGCGAGAAGCGGCGTGGGCAAAGACAGATTACGGACCCGGTGCTTCTTCGTAAAATCATTCTGTTTCTTGCTGACAACATTGGAAGTAGCGTTTCAATCTCATCCATTGGCAATACCCTGATGAACGAGGGGCTGCTGGAAGATGGTAAACGGAAAGGAACTCCGAGCGCACACACGGTCCAAGCGTATGTAAACGCACTGATGGAGAGCTATTTCTTCTACGAAATAAAGCGATTCGATATCAAGGGCAAGGAGTACCTTCGTACCCTCGGCAAGTATTATATCGTTGATATCGGGCTTCGGAATTATCTGCTTGGTTTCCGAAACCGTGACAGCGGGCACGCGATTGAAAATATCGTGTACTTTGAACTTCTGCGCCGCGGTTACGATGTAGCGATCGGTAAAATTGATAATGCCGAGGTAGACTTCATTGCCACATCTGCGGATGACAAAAAGTATATCCAGGTCACAGAATCCATGCAAAGCGAGGACGTTCGCAAAAGAGAACTTGCACCCTTGCAGAAAATCTGCGATAACTATGAAAAAATCGTTTTGTCACTTGACCCGGGACTTGATAATTCATACGATGGAATTAAGTCGGAAAGGCTGATTGACTGGCTGCTGGACGAGTAAGCAATGCGTTTATTTCACTTGATGGCATAGAATTTCTAACAACTGGCAAATTTTAAGCATCTGTCTATGTGCAGGTGCTTTTCTTTTGCCCATTTTACGAAAGGACTGACTAAATGAAGATTTTCAGCAGCTTGTTCCATTCAAGAGACAAGCCCCAAAACAGCACAACCGGCAGCGCCTACCGTTTTTACATGGGCGGTTCGACTGCGGGAAAGAACGTCACCGAGCGCTCCGCAATGCAGATGACCGCCGTGTATTCCTGCGTTAGAGTACTGTCGGAAGCTGTGGCGGGACTGCCATTGCACGTTTACAAATATCGTTCGGACGGACTGGGGGCAGCTTCTGCCGGCAAGGAGAAAGCCGTATCGCATTCGCTTTACAGCTTGCTGCACGATGAGCCGAACCCCGAAATGACCTCGTTTGTTTTTCGTGAAACGCTTATGACGCACCTGCTCCTATGGGGCAACGCTTACGCGCAGATTATCCGCAACGGAAAGGGAGAGGTCGTTGCGCTCTATCCGCTTATGCCGAACAAAATGGCAGTTGACCGTGATTCAAGCGGCAGGCTGTATTATAAATATTATCGAGGTTCTGATGAAGCAATCCGCAGTAAGGAACATGAGGTTGTTCTCTCACCTTGCGATGTTCTGCATATCCCCGGGCTTGGCTTTGATGGGCTTGTGGGTTACTCGCCTATTGCAATGGCTAAGAACGCTATCGGGCTTGCGATTGCTACGGAGGAGTTCGGAGCTAAGTTCTTTGCGAACGGCGCAGCGCCAAGCGGCGTGCTTGAACACCCCGGAACGCTGAAGAACCCGGATAAAGTCCGCGAAAGCTGGAATGCCACCTTTGGCGGTTCGCACAATGCGAACAAGGTCGCTGTTCTTGAAGAGGGCATGAAATACTCTCCCATCAGCATTTCACCTGAGCAGGCGCAATTCCTCGAAACCCGAAAGTTTCAGATAAACGAAATTGCTCGAATTTTCAGAGTTCCACCGCACATGGTTGGCGACCTTGAAAAGTCGAGCTTTTCTAATATCGAGCAGCAGTCGCTTGAATTCGTGAAGTACACTCTTGAACCGTGGCTTGTGCGGTGGGAGCAGAGCATGGTGCGTTCGCTGCTCACTCCGAGCGAGAAACGGGAGTATTTCATTAAGTTCAATGTTGACGGGCTGCTGCGCGGCGACTACGCAAGCCGCATGAGCGGGTATGCTACCGCAAGGCAGAACGGCTGGATGTCCGCAAACGACATTCGGGAGCTTGAAAATCTCGACCGCATTCCTGCCGAGGACGGCGGCGACCTTTATCTCATAAATGGCAATATGACTAAGCTGGCTGACGCAGGTATCTATGCGGCGGCTGACAGAGAGGAGGATAATTCTAATGAAGAAGTTCTGGAAATGGACAAACAAGATAGTGAAGAACGAGGAAACGCAGGAGCAGAACCCAGAGAGAACGCTGTTTCTCAACGGCACTATCGCAGATGAAAGTTGGTTCGATGATGATGTCACTCCGCAGATTTTCAAGGACGAACTGATGTCCGGCAGCGGGGATATTACCGTCTGGATAAACTCGCCCGGCGGCGACTGCGTTGCGGCGGCGCAAATCTATAATATGCTGATGGACTACAAGGGCAATGTCACGGTGAAAATCGACGGCATAGCCGCAAGCGCCGCTTCGGTTATTGCAATGGCGGGAAAAAAGGTGCTTATGTCCCCGGTTTCCATGCTGATGATACACAACCCTATGACCGTTGCAATGGGCGATTCAGCCGAAATGCAGAAAGCAATCGAAATGCTGTCCGAGGTCAAGGAAAGCATTATGAACGCTTACGAAATCAAGACGGGAATGAGCCGCGCAAAGATTTCACACCTCATGGACGCGGAAACGTGGATGAACGCAAACAAAGCGGTGGAACTCGGCTTTGCGGACGGTATTCTTGCCCGTGAAGAGCCTATGGAGGAACAACCCGCTAACGCTCTGATGTATTCCGAAGCGCAGGTGGTAAATTCCCTTATGGGCAGGATTGCTGAAAAATGCAGGATTGCACCGAAAACAGAACACAAGACAAAAGCTAAGGATTTATTTTCTCGGCTTGATTTAATCAGAAATTGGAGGTAACTCAACATGACAATTCTTGAACTGCGCGAAAAGCGCAACAAGGCGTGGGAAGCAGCAAAGGCATTCGTTGAAACCAAGCGCGACAAGGACGGACTTCTGTCCGCAGAGGACGCGGATTCCTACGCTGAAATGGAACAGAAGATAAAGGACTACGGCGCTGAAATCGAGCGCATGGAGCAGATGGCGGCTATGGACGCGCAGCTTTCCAAGCCCACTTCGACACCTCTCACCGCAAAGCCGCTGAACGGCGATAAGCCAAAGTCCGGCAGAGCAAGCGATGAGTACAAGGCGGCAATGCTGAACGCTCTCCGCACGAATTTCAGACAGGTGTCAGATGTGCTTTCCGAGGGCGTTGACGCTAACGGCGGTTACCTTGTCCCCGAGGAATACGACAGCCGCCTTATTGATACGCTGACCGAGGAAAACATCATGCGAAAGCTGGGTCACACCATCACTACCAGCGGTGAACACAAGATAAACATTGCAGCGACAAAACCCGCCGCAGCGTGGATCAATGAGGGCGGCGCACTGTCTTTCGGTGACGCTACTTTTGCACAGATAAATCTTGACGCGCACAAGCTGCACGTTGCGGTTAAGGTGACCGAGGAGTTGCTCTACGACAACGCTTTCGGACTTGAAAGCTACATAATCGAGCAGTTCGGCAAGGCATTGTCCAATGCTGAGGAGGACGCTTTCCTCAACGGCGATGGCGTTGGCAAGCCTCTCGGACTTTTCTCCGACAAGGGCGGCGGCGAGGTTGCTGTTACTGCGGCGAGCGCTACTGCGATAACTTCCGATGAGATAATCAATCTCGTGTACTCCCTCAAGCGCCCGTACCGCAAGAACGCAAAGTTCATCATGAACGACCAGACTATTGCGGCGCTCCGCAAGCTGAAAGATAACAACGGCGCGTATCTTTGGCAGCCCTCCCTCCAGACGGGCGAGGCTGACAGGCTGTTCGGCTACGAGGTCTACACCTCTCCGTATGTCCCCACAATCGCCGCAGGAAAGCCCGTAATCGCATTCGGTGACTTTAGTTATTACAACATCGGCGACCGTGGAACTCGTTCCTTTGCGGAACTCAAGGAGCTGTACGCAGGCAACGGCATGGTAGGATTTGTGGCAAAGGAGCGCGTTGACGGAAAGCTGATACTCCCCGAAGCAGTACAGATTCTCAAGATGAAAGCCGGCTCGGGTTCTTCCGGCGGCTAATAGGCGGTGACTATGGACGAGCTTCTGACGAAAGTTAAGCAGAACCTCATACTTGAACACTCGGCGGACGATGAACTCATAAGCGGGTTCATCACCGCCGCTGTTTCCTATGCTGAAAGCTATCAGCATATGGAGCAGGGATATTACACGGATAATCCCATGCCGCCGACTACCGAACAGGCGGTAATAATGCTGTCATCCCATTTCTATGAAAGCCGCGATGGCTCGACTGGCGGATTTTTCGGGGACAATGTTCAGGCGGGGAAACAGGTGTGGGATACCGTGAATATGCTCCTGCGACTGGACAGGCGGTGGAAAGTATGAGTTTCGGGAAGATGAACACGCAGATACAGATAACGCAGAAGCGGGTCACGCTCGATGACGAGGGTTTTCAGACGGAATCCGATGTTATTGTAGCAGAGGTCAGAGCCTATCGGGAGGGTCGGCACGGCAGCGAGAAATGGGCTAACCGTGCCGCATTTTCCGAAGCAACCGACCTGTTCCGTTTCAGAACAATCCCTGGTCTGATGGTTACAACAAATATGCGGCTGTTATGCGATGGTTCTGTATTTGAGATTACCTCTGTTGAAGATGTGAAAGGCAGAGGAATGTATATTGAAGCGCTTGCAAAGGAGGTGCAGCCGAGTGGCTAAAGCAGATGTTAAAATGCCCGATGAATTTCTTGCGAGGATTTCCCGGCTTGGAGCGCAGACCGACAGCATTGCTGAAAAGGTTTTGCAGGCAGGCGGCGAGGTTGCTCTCGCAAAGGTCAAAAGCAATCTGAAATCCGTTGTAGGTTCGGGAACTAAAAACAAATCCCGTTCCACAGGAGAACTTGAACGGTCGCTCGGCTTATCTCCCGTTATGGTTGACAAAAACGGCAATCACGACATTAAGGTGGGCTTTTCCGAGCCGAGAACAGACGGGTCAAGCAATGCTAAGATAGCGAATATTCTCGAGTACGGCATAAGCAGTCAGTCGGCGAAACCGTTTCTGAAACCTGCGAAATCCGCTGTGAAAAAGCAGTGCGTGGAAGCCATGAAATCCGCATTTGAAAAGGAGGTCGAGGGGCTGTGAGTCTGCTTTCGGAACTCTCTGCAATAGCTAAAAAACTGAAAATTCCTGCGCAGACCTCTGTGTATTCGGGAAAGGCTCCCGATGAATATCTGGTATTCACTCCGCTGTACGACAGCTTTGAACTTCACGCAGACAATGCACCGACTGCCGATGTGCAGGAAGTGCGGATTTCTCTGTTTACGAAAAGCAGTTACACCCGTACTGTGAGCAGGATTGTAAAGGCTCTGCTCAGCGCGGATATTACCGTAACCGCCCGAAAATATGTCGGTCATGAGGACGATACGGGCTATCATCATTATGCCGTTGATACGGCGAAAAACTATGAAATGGAGGAGATATAAATGGCAACAATAGGTCTTGACAAGCTGTTCTACGCTGAAATAACCGAGGACAGTGACGGCAGCGAAACCTATGGAGTTCCCGCTTCGCTTGCAAAGGCGATTTCGGCTGACCTTTCCGTGGAGCTTGCGGAAGCTACTCTCTACGCTGATGACGGCGCTTCCGAAATCGTCAAGGAGTTCAAAAGCGGTACGCTTTCCCTTGGCATTGACGATATCGGTAATGATGCGGCTTCGGTTCTGACGGGAGCTACCATCGACAGCAACAACGTAGTTATTTCAACCAGCGAGGACGGCGGCAAGCCTGTGGCTATCGGGTTCAGGGCGAAGAAATCCAACGGTAAGTACCGCTATTTCTGGCTGTACAGAGTGAAGTTCGGTATTCCTTCAACCTCGCTTGCAACAAAGGGCGACAGTATAACGTTTTCCACGCCTACAATTGAGGGTACGGTCTTACGCAGAAATAAGCCGGACGGGAACGGAAAGCACCCGTGGAAAGCGGAAGCGACCGAGGGCGAGAAGAACGTTCCGGACAGCGTAATCACGGGTTGGTACAAGTCTGTGTATGAACCCACATTCACGGCAAAGCCTGCTGAAACAGGCAAGTAACGGAGGTATGAGCAATGACGAATGAACGCAGTTCTTTAATAACGATCGGCGGTGAGCAGTATGAAATGATTCTCACCACCAGAGCGACAAAAGCAATTTCTAACCGCTACGGCGGACTTGACAACCTTGGCGATAAGCTGATGAAATCCGAGAATATGGAGATGGCTCTGGACGAGATAATCTGGCTGATTACGCTGCTTTGCAATCAGAGCATTGAAATCTATAATCTCAGAAACAGCGAGAAAAAGCCACTTCTCACCGAGGAAATCGTGGAGCTTCTGACCTCCCCAGGCGAGCTTGCCGAGTACAAGGACGCTATCACCGAAGCTATGCTGAAGGGCACAAAGCGCAATGTGGAAAGTGAAGATACTCCAAAAAACGCAGTAACAGCCGAGTGAATGACGCAGAACTGTTCACACGGCTATTCTATTACGGAACGGCGCAGCTGCACCTTTCTTCGGAAGAGGTGTGGCTCATGCCGTTCGGCTTTCTGATGGATTTGTGGGAGTGCCATAAGCAGTTTATGGGGATTGCTAAACCTAAGCGGGAGGCAGATATTGACGAGGTTGTGCCTGTGGGAATTTGAGTGGAAAAGTGGTTGAAAAAAGTGGGAATGTGTGGTATAATAGATTTATAAAGGCAGATAATCTGCCCGATAAATCGGAATTTGTGGGAGGTGAGATTGATATGTCAAATTATGGCAGTTGCGGTATCGATTGTGATTCTTGTAGATTTAAAACAGAGCAAAATTGTACGGGATGCCACGTGCATAAGGGACAGCCATTTTGGGGCACTTGTGAGATTTATGCATGTGCTGCAAGCCAAGTTCTACCTCATTGTGGAAAGTGTGGTGATTTCCCTTGTGAAAAACTGATAGAGGCACACAAGGGAGAAAATCCAGATGGAAATGGCATTGAAATTGATAATCTGAGAAAGCTTTAAATTCCCATTTATCGAGCAGTTTAACACACTAAAGGAGCACCCCTCACGGCTGCTCCTTTTTCATATATCTCCCCGAGCCGCAAGGCTCTTTTTTTATGCCCTTTTTTCGAGGAGGTGAAACAGAATGTCCGAGAATTTCGGCTTAAAAATAGGTCTTGAGGGCGAGCGTGAATTCAAGAGATCCCTCGCCGAGATAAACAATTCATTCAAGGTGCTTGGCTCAGAAATGAAGCTTGTAGATTCCCAGTTCGATAATAACGACAAATCCGCCGAGGCTCTCACGGCGAGAAACCAGGTGCTGAACAAGGAAATCGAGCAGCAGAAGCAGAAAATCGAAACCCTCCGTTCCGCCCTCGAAAATGCCGCCGAGTCCTTTGGAGAGAACGACCGCCGCACTCAAAGCTGGCAGATACAGCTGAACAATGCGCAGGCGGCTCTGAACGGCATGGAGCGTGAATTGAACTCCAACAACACAGCCCTTGAAAAGGCTGACAAGGGCTTTGACGAAGCCGGAGATGAAGCAAAGGATTTCTCCAATTCCGTCAAGAAAGCCGCCGATACCAGCGAGGACGCTGACGGAAAGCTGAGCAAACTCGGAGATACCGCAAAGAAAATCGGCGCGGCTCTCGGGGCTGCTGCGGCAGCAGTCGGGACTGCCTGCGTTGCCGCAGGAAAAAAGCTGTGGGACATGGCGAACGATGTCGGCTCGGCGGGCGATCAGATCGACAAGACTTCACAGAAAATCGGCATAAGCGCAGAAAGCTATCAGAAGTGGGGTTATGTGTTTGAGCGCTGCGGCGCGGACGTAAACAACCTCCAGACGGGCATGAAAAAGCTGTCCACCGTCATTACGGACGCGGCGGGCGGTTCGGATTCCGCAGCTGAAAAACTGTCCGCTGTCGGGCTTTCCATCGAGGAGCTGAACGGTAAATCCCAGGACGAACAGCTGAGCATGGTAATCACGGCTCTCCAAGGCATGGAAGCAGGCGCAGAGCGTACCGCCGCCGCAAACGACCTCCTCGGAAAATCCGCTGTGGATATGGCGGCGGTTCTTAACACAAGTGTGGAGGAAACCAAACGTCTGAAGCAGGAAGCCGAAGATTACGGCATGGTTATGAGCAACGAAGCGGTGGCGGCTTCAGCTGCTTTTGAGGACAGCCTCACCAAGCTGTCGCACACCGCAGGCGGTCTGAAAAATCGCATGGTGGGTGAACTCCTGCCGGGAATTACGCAAATTACGGACGGACTCGCAGACCTCCTCGCAGGCAACGAGCAAGCGTCAGAAGAACTGAAAAGCGGCGTTACATCTGTTATCGACACTATCCGAACGCTGATTCCGCAGTTTGCTGAACTTATCACCTCTATCGCAGGAGCAGTCCTCGAAAGCGCTCCGGGTATCATCAAGGCGCTTGCAGATGGGCTGCTCTCAGCTATCTCCGAACTCACTCCAACCATTGCCAGAATTGTGACCGAGATTATTTCGGCTTTGGTGGGACTTCTGCCGCAAATCGTGTCAGCCGGGGCGGATATTCTGTTGTCGCTTATCAAGGGCATTGCGGACACGATTCCGCAGCTTGTTCCGCAGATAGTCGCAGTTGTCGTGGAGATTGTGAAAACTCTCGTGGACAACCTCCCACTCATTTTGGACGCAGCTTTACAGCTTATAACGGGACTTGCGCAGGGCATTTTAGATTCGCTGCCGATCCTTATTGAAGCCCTGCCGCAGATAATCACGGGAATCGTGGATTTCCTAATCGGCGCGATACCGCAGATAATCGAAGCGGGAATACAGCTTCTAACCTCGCTTGTGACGGCTTTGCCGGACATCATTGCGGCAATCGTGGAGGCCATTCCACAGATAATTGACGGAATAATCAATGCGGTGATTTCAGCAATTCCGCTTATCATCGAAGCCGGAATAAAGCTGCTCATCTCGCTTGTGCAGAATCTTCCGACAATCATCACGACTATTGTTGCGGCTATTCCGCAGATTATTTCAAGCGTTATCGACGCCGTTATCGGAGCGATTCCGCAGCTTGTTGCGGCGGGCGTTCAGCTGTTTATTGCGCTGATTGAAAACCTCCCGACCATCATCGTGGAGATAGTCAAGGCGATTCCGCAAATCATAACCGGCATTGTTGACGCATTCGGCAGCTACTTCGGCAAGATGGCGGAGGTCGGCGGTAATTTGCTGAAAGGTCTGTGGCAGGGTATTTCTGACGCGGGCGCGTGGCTTTGGAATCAAATCAGCGGCTTTTTCGGCGGCATTGTGGACGGAATCAAGGACTTCTTTGGAATACACTCGCCTTCTAAGCTGTTTGCAAATCTCGGCGGCTTTATGGCGGAGGGACTTGGCGAGGGCTTCGGCGATGAGATGAAAGACGTTTCAAAGAGTATGCAGAACGCTATTCCGTCAGATTTTGACCTCGACATGAACGGCACGGTTTCAGGCTTCAACAGAGTGCAGACGCAGGCGTTTGATGTAACAATTCCGCTTAGTATTGACGGAGTTCCGCTGACTAAGGTAATATCCCGAATACAGTGGAATCAGAACAAGGTGACGGTAAGGAATGCGGGGGCGGTGTGATGGTTGAGATAATCGTGACCGAAAACGGCAATGTGCGTGGTGTGTTCTCACGGGTGATTTCGGCATCGCTGACCGACAGTCTGAACGGAGAATGCACCTTTCAGTTTTCCGTGATTTCATCGATGGCTTCGGAGATATTCACGGGACTGGAGGTACAGCTTAAAAGCGACACGCTGAACTACCTTTTCAATGTGGTGAAAGTGTCCAAATCCCTTTCAAACGGCATTGCGATTTGTACGGTTGAGTGCGAGCACAAGTCATACGAACTGAACAACGATGAGTACAAGCTGACTGAATTTGACTTTGAGGGCGCTCCAAGCGAGTGCCTTATTTCTTTATTGCAAGGCACATCTCTGACCGCCGGAATTTGCGACCCGACCGTTCCGATAAAGCTGAAAATCAACCGAGAATGTACCCGCCGAGCCGCCTTAATGCAGCTAATTGCGCTCTGCGGCGGTGAAATTGAGTACAACGGGACGGAAATAAATATCCGTTCGCACAGAGGTTCGCAGGACTACATCGGCATTATGGACGGAAAAAACGTGTCCGACCTCACAATGGAAACCGACAACCGTTCGGGAACGACAAACTATGGTTTGACGCTGTACAAGAACGTCAATTTTTCGGTCGGCGATAACGTGCAGATAGTGTTCCACCCATTTAATCTCAACGTAAACACCCGCATAATCGCTATGAGTTTCAACCCGTACAACCGCCGTGAAATTTCAATCGAGGTCGGAGATTATCGTCCGAGCATTTCTGACAATCTCTATCAGATGGAGCGGAAAACAAACGAGATACGCAAAGATGTAGGAGAATCCACTGCGGAACTCAAAACCGCGACAAACAGCGCGGATATTTCGATAACGGAGAAGTCACAGCGGCTGTTCCGCATTACTTACAATGCGATTCAAGCGACATACGCGGCGTTCTGCTCGACTGTTAAATTCGTGATTTCAGCCGCAGGAACTCTTGCGTTCATTCTGAAAAAGAACGAAAACGAGGTCATGCGGTATGAGGAGTATTTCAGCGAGGGTCCACACACCAAGACTCACACCTATCCGTTCACATCGGAGGTCGGTCAAAATACTATGTCGCTCAGCGTGATTTCGGCTGACGGCGCAGAGGGTAAGTTCCCGAAAATGCAGACCTGGGGCTATGTGATGGGCGCTTACCTTGCAGGAGATACTCCCTGGGACGGCTACATTGAAGCCCGCGAGGACGAGGTTCATTTCACTATGCGGAGAACAGTCAGGAAAGCGCTTGTTCGCACATTGGATACTCTGATGTTTGAAATTCTCAAATCACATAAGTTTGTTTTCGGCGAGCCATTGCCTGCTTTCATCAAGCGCAAGAGAGGTGCGAAAACTCTTGAGCCCACTGTTATGGCAATATTCCCTGACGCATGGAGTCCGAAGATAATCACACCGCCGCCAATTACGGTTGTGAATGTGTCCAACAGAAAGCTGTATCTTGAACTGCGCAATCCCGTCAAAGCTGATGAAATAGCGGTTTCTGCGTTCACCATGATAGTCACAACCGAAAATGAAACTGTGCGCTTGCAGCCGATTTCCGCTGATTTTGGCGTGGGTGATTTCGGCAGTACGATTTGGCTTGCGTTCGGAAGTTCCGTGATGAAAGACAGCGTGCAGAGTATAACGTTATTGTATGACGGCGAGGTCGGAAATCTTGTCGATGTGCTTAATAATGCGCCTTGCGGCAGTTTCCAGACATCGTTTATTTACACACCGTATGAGGAGGAACAGGAATGATTAAAGGTAGAGCGACAATTCAGATTATAGACGAAAAGTCCGGCAGAACGGTGCATGAAATCCATGAGGAAAACATGATAACCAATGCCGTTGACACGATTCTGAACCCGCCCGATTACATCGAAATCGGCATGGATTCCGACAACGACCGCAGCTTTAATATGCTGCGTGATTTCGTGGGAAACATTGCCGATACTGCGTTTCGAGGGGTTATCGTCTGCCGTGACAAAATCCCCGAGGACGGCAATAATATGATGCTCCCGTGGACGAACGAGGAGATAGGTCATGCCGGAATTTCAAACACAAGCACGGATAAATCAATTGGCACTTACAACGCAAACGAAAGCGGACGAATAGAGAATGGCAAGGGATACCGTCATGTGTGGGACTTTGCTTCAGACCGTGCGAACGGCGAAATCGGTTGTATATGCCTTACCACCAAGGACGGCGGCACCTGCGGCTACCACGACACTTACTGGAATCTTTCAACGGGAGGAACTGACCTCAACAGCAGTTCGGTAGATACTTTCAGACAGGCATATCACACGATTGTGGGACGGTACATTCCCGATTCGCAGTTTAACTGCGCTTTGTACAAGTGGTTTTACATGAACAGAATGAGCAACGGAAACGTGCGGCTTCTGGGCAAGCATATCCACAACGGCGGCATTTACGAGGTCATTATTTTCGACCCGATGTCCATAAGCGTCAGCGCAAATAAGCCGTTCTGCGGCATTATCAGCGTGAAAAAGGTAATAGAGCTGTTCCCGGCTGCGGAGAGAATTCCCGGTTCTATGAACGATAATTCCTATCATCACGGAAGTTATTTCTACGACTGCAACACCACGAACAGCGACTATCTCCCCGATGAAGAAAAGGAGAAGCTGCGGCAGAACTGGGAGGACGATCCGCAGTGGCTTGCGTACTTCCCGTATGTTGTCGGGGATAAGATACACATTGTCGCTACGGCTCGGTATCACATTCACCATCATGTTTTTCGTCTTTCGGATTACTCGCAGGTTTCCAAAAAGGTAATTGAAACGGACATGATTCTGCAAAACTACGGAGTGGGATTTCACTATGAGCGAATAAGCAACTCGCAGCCTTATTATCGTTGGTTCTACGGTACGGGAGTGAACGGTGATTACTGCAATGCGCTGAGTGCGTTCGAGTGGGACGACAAGTATTTTGTGATAACGGAATATCCGCTTATTGACGGCAAGGAATCCACCTCGACCAACAATTACGGACAGATGAGAGTATTCACAAAGGCCGGGAAATCCACCGGGAATATTATTCAGTATGTTGGGAATGGAACGCTGTCTAACATGAGTGCCGCCAGTTTCTGGGGCTTTTATGTCGATGAAAAGACCAACACACCGCTGCTCCTTTGCGACAGCTGCAATATTTCCTATGGGCTTATTGCGCTTGAGATAATCAAGCGTTCTGACGGCTACGGCTGGTACAGAATGAGAATGTCTGCGCCAACATACGGTGTGAGTTATCTCTATTCCTACTGCAATCTCATTAAGACAGAGGGACTGTCGCTGCCGCTGTATGTTCTGCCGTACTATCCGTATTCAAGCAGTAATCAGCACTTTTTCGGCTTTGCGCTTGGGATATGCAAGCTGTGCCTTACCACAATAAACAACCTGTCCGAGCCGGTGCGAAAACTGGACGGGCAGGTCATGAAAATAACTTACGACATCGTTGACGAATGATTGGAGGGCTTATTATGAGAGAATTCTGGAACACAATTCAGCTTATTTTTACTGCGATAGGCGGTTGGCTTGGGTGGTTTTTGGGAGGTTGTGACGGTTTGCTTTACGCTTTGATTGCCTTTGTGGTCATTGACTACATAACCGGAGTGATGTGCGCCATTTCGGACAAGAAGCTGTCAAGCGCAGTTGGTTTCAAGGGAATATGCAGAAAGGTGCTTATCTTCGCTCTGGTCGGCGGTGGGCATATCCTTGATACAAAGGTTATTGGCGCAGGTTCTGTTCTGCGCACTGCAGTGATATTCTTCTATCTGTCGAACGAGGGTATTTCATTGCTTGAGAATGCCGCTCACCTGGGTCTGCCTGTTCCTAAGAAGCTGAAAGATGTACTGGAGCAGTTGCATAAGCGCACGGAAAAGGAGGACAATGATGAAGATTAAAGGTGTTGATTTAAGCTACTGCCAGGAGGGCATCAGCTTTCCTGCGCTGAAACAGGCGGGCGTGAGATTTGCGCTTATCCGCGCGGGGTTTTCAACCAAGAAAGATGTGACTATGGATAAGTTCGTGGAGGACTGCAAGAAATACGGCATTGACTACGGATTTTACTGGTACAGCTATGCTATGAGCATTGAGCAGGCAGAAGCTGAAGCCGAGAAATGTATTTCTGTGATTAAGGGACTGTCCCCGACATATCCCGTATTCTTCGATATGGAGGAGGAAAAGCATATCAGCGGTCTGAGTACGGACACACGCACAAAGATGGCAATTGCTTTCTGCGAAAAGATAAGGCGGGCGGGATTCAAGCCTGGAGTTTATGCAAATCCGTCTTTCATGGAGAACTATTACGACAAGAGCAGGATTGTCGGCAAGTACGACATATGGCTTGCTCACTGGACTAACAGCCCTGACTGCCCGTCAAAGCACTACTATGGTCAGACCATTTGGCAGTGGGGGCTTGACAGAATAGGCGGATACGACATTGACGGCGATATCTGCTTTACCGATTACGGCAAGAAAAAGCCCGTTGAGAAAACCATAGATCAGCTTGCTGACGAGGTTCTTGCCGGCAAGTGGGATAACGGCGCAGAGCGTGAAAGGCTGCTCACCGCCGCCGGATACGACTATAATGCGGTTCAGAAAAGGGTGAACGAAATACTCAACAAGAAAACCGTTGACGAGATTGCAAACGAGGTTATTCGTGGCGAATGGGGCAACGGCGCTGAACGCAAGGAGAAACTCACTGCGGCAGGATATGACTATTTTGCTGTGCAGAAGCGTGTAAACGAAATGCTCTGATAAAACTTAATACCATACAGCAGCTATGCCCACCTTGGATTGATTTCCTTAGTGGGCATTAAATTTCATTCGGAACAAGAAATTGACATAATGTGCTCTGAAAATGTTAAGACAAAGTGATTTTAGTGTGTTATAATAAAATCACAAACACAAAGGAGGTTTGCATATGGCAGGCAGAAATATGTTGAATATTGCTCTAGACTATATTGACGAGCACATCGAATGGAAACCCAACGAGATAATTTTGGGAGTAAGTAAGCAGACAGGGTTTAACTCAAAGTTTTATAAGAACTGTTTTGACGCAGTCTTAGATGAGAGTCTTTTCCTCTATATAAAAATGAGAAAAATCTTCTTCATCTGTAGGAAAATAAAGGAAAACCCTACATATCCATTAAATCACCTTGCTCTTGATTTTGGCTATAGTGCAGAGTCTGCTATGAGCAGAGATTTCCGTCATATAGTAGATTTCACACCAAAACAAGTACTAAAAGAAAATAAGTCCGCGCCTGACAACAGGATAAATCTGACCGTTACACGGACAGAGTCGGTATCGGAAATGGAGGAAATAATATTGAATAAGGAAGCGCTGCGAGAAGAATTTATTGAAATTCCAGATGAATTCATAGATATACAGAACGAATTTGGCTTTTCGATGGATACTTGTAATATGATAGCAGAACTTGCTGAAAGACTGGGAATGCCGCTTTACCAGTTCGCAAGCAGCTGTTTTGACCAGATGGTTAGCTTTCAAAGTGATAGTGATTATATTAGACCTGAAATCGAAAAGTGCATAGACCTTGAGCTTACATCAGAAGCAGAATTAAAGGCAATCTGTGAGTTTTTTGACTGCAAGTACTATGAGGTCGACAGAAGAATGGTATGGTTCTATCGTGATAGAACTGGAAAGGAATGCTTGGATAATAATGATTAATTTCGCAACTATATTGAAGCCTCATAAGAATATGAAACCCGGCGGTGGCTACTGCCAGCATGGTATGGGATATGATCTTGAATATCAAACTGAGATAGGTGAAGACGAAGTCCTTATTACAGCAGCAATTCGCATAAAAGCTAAAACCAAAAGTGGTAAGAAAATCTTGAGTTCTATGACTGAGAAACAGACATCCCCACTAAAAACTATGATACAGAAAGTCGAAAGAGAAAACACGATTGATGTTCGCGAAGGAAAGGGAATGCCGTTGTATCCAAAGCTAGACAATTTGTTTGATTAGTATGCTTAATCTTGCAAAATCATCTCTATATTAAAATCTATTCTTGTTACCCACTGAGGATTTTTCCTTGCGGGTAATTTTTTTATTTTTGGTTCGGAAATCTTGAATAGTTGTCCTTTTATAGTTGAAAGCATATTTATGCGAACCACTTACGGTATTGCTGCCACTTGAACAGCAGCGTAGTGGTTCAGAATGGAGGATTTACAATGAAAGAAATGACAACCGGAGAAAAGTATCTGCTCACAATAAAGGAAGCAGGAGAGTATTTTAACATCGGGGTAAAGAAAATGCGGCGACTGGCGGAGGAAAACCTCGGAGTGTTCTCGGTTTACAGCGGAAACAGATACCTCATAAATCGCACAAAATTCGAGGAGTTTCTCTGCAATACTTCTACGATCTGATTTTATTTATTCTGCCGTTAGTAGTTGCTATTTTTACGATTAAGAGTAATATATAGTAATGACCGTTGAACGGAAAACGTCATGAAGGGAGTGAGATTTTATGGCGAAAACCGAACTGGGCGAAAAAGACCTTCTTAACCCCAATGAAACCATTCTGCTTTTTGATTTGAGCAGCAGAAAGTTCCTTGCTCTTATCAGAAGCGGTACACAACTTGATTTCATAGCGTTTTACGGCGGCCGCAGACTTATTATCCGCACGATTTTTGAAAAATACCTTGATGAACACACAGAACTCAGGAGGAGAAAAACATGGCAACACTAAGAAAAATAAGGCGCGACTCAAAGCACCGCCTGCTCCGTGCCGGCGAATCGATCCGCGCTGATGGGAAGTATCAATTCAAATACTATGTCGGCGACAAAGCAAAATTCGTTTACAGCTGGCGGCTTGAACCCACGGATAAACTTCCGGCAGGAAAGAAAGCTACGCCATCACTCCGCGAACTTGAAAAGCAGATAGGGCGCGATATTGAATCGCAGCTTGACCCACAAAAACTTAATCTCACAGTCGTTGAGATAACCGAGCGTTATCTTTCCACAAAAACGGGTTCCAGACCCAGCACGGTGGCAAACTACAATTTCGTTATGAATATTCTCAAAAACGAGGAATTCGGTGCAAAAAAGATTTCGCACATCAAAACCTCGGACGCTAAGCTGTTTCTGATAAAACTTCAGAAAGACGGCAGAGGGTACAGCACGGTAAAAACAGTCAGAGGAATTCTGCGACCTGCGTTCCAGATGGCGGTCGATGATGATATCCTGAACAAGAACCCGTTCGGATTTCAGCTTGCGGGTGTCGTGGTCAACGACAGCGTTACAAGAGAAGCCATCAGCCGCGAGGATATGCGGCGGTTTCTTAAATTTGTGCACGATGACAATTGCTACTGCAAATATTATGAAGCAATATACATACTGTTTCACACCGGACTGCGAATTTCAGAATTTTGCGGGCTTACACTTAAAGATATAGATTTACAGAAAAAAGTGCTGAATATCGATCATCAATTGCAGCGGACTTCGGACAGCACTTACCATATTGAGCCTACCAAGACCAAAGCTGGTACAAGAAAACTGCCGCTCACCGATGATGTTGTCGGGTGCTTCCGTGCCATAATTGAGGACAGAGAACCACCAAAACGCGAACGAATAATAGATGGGTACGCGGGATTTCTGTACTACGATAAAAATGGAATGCCGCTGGTCGCAATGCACTGGGAACACCGATTAAAGCATATGGTGAATCGGTACAACGAGATTTACCGCCTGCAAATGCCGAGTATCACTCCGCACGTCTGCCGCCACACCTATTGCAGCAATATGGCGAAATCCGGCATGAACCCGAAAACGCTGCAATACCTTATGGGACACAGCGACATCGGTGTTACTCTGAATACTTACACACATCTCGGACTTGAGAACGCTCAGGACGAACTCGGTCGGATAGCCGAGATTGAAAATGCCCGCAGGGAGATGGATAAGCTTGGCGAGGAGAAAACGCAGGAAATGTTCATGGTAACGGGATAAAATAATTATGGGCGTACAGAGATGTACGCCCAATTAATGTTCTGTTTATTAACGCTTAAACCCGTGCGATCATAAATTATCTGCTGCGCTTTCTGGAGATAATAAGTGCAGCGCCCGCGCCGAGAGCCAGCGCGATTACCGCGGAAACACCCTCTGCACCGGTATCAGGGCTGCCCTTAGAGGTGTTCCCATCTGAGGAATCCTCCGATGCCCCAGATGAGCGCTTGGTATAATAGAGCGTACCCTCGTCGTTGGTGAGCGCAAGCACCGTGCTACCGTTGTCGTTTACAGTAAGTGAATACTCTGCCTGTTCAGCTTCGCCGCTGCCAAGGTCGTAAGCGACATAAGTTCCGATACCGTCGCCCTTTTCGCCGCTGTCGTACATATAAGCGTTGAAATCGCTGGTTTTCTCGCCGTTCATGAATGTCGCGCCGCTTCCGTTTCCGTCAATGGTAACATAGTACTCAACGCCTTCGTATTCTTCGCCCCAGCCGCTGAGGTCGCAGTCCCATGTGCCCTCAAGTTCAGAAGCCTGCGCAGCGGAAGACTCGGTTCTTTCGGAGTAATCCATATTCTCAAGGCAGAACAGCGCGATGCAGTTGTCTATCGTGTGAAGGTCTGCCGCGTCGTCGATTCCTGCGCTGAGCCAGTATGCGTAATTGCCTTTAAGGTAGCCCTGAAGCTCCTCAAGGTCGCTTCCGTAGCGGAATTCTATGTGGTAGGTCTCAGCCATCGTATCGTCGCGGAAGAAGAAATATGTGAACTCGCCCGCGTCGTCGGTGCTCTTGTATACGTCGCAGGGGAATGCGACCGGCATTTCAATGCCGCCCCAGTTCAGCACCTCGCCGTCGCCGATATTGTACTGTCCGAGGTACTCGTAGGTGTGAGTGGACTGTGAACCGTCCGTTAGGGTGACGGTGGCTGTCATGTCGCTGTTGAATGTGAACTGTGCCGCGTCATTTATATACCAGCAGTCGAACGCTGCGGCTCCGGTTTCCGCAATATAGTCGACAGCCTCCTGGCCGTAAATGTCGGAGCTTATAGAGCCTTTCAGGGAAGCCGCGGCAGCTTCCGCGTTGTCCTCGCCCATGACTGCGGCGCAGTATTTGTACCATATGTCGGAGTATTTCTCGTTGAGAATAACGTCGAAGAGATTGTCATAGCTGGTGGAGGTTTCTCCTGCAATGGCGGTCCATACGCCGGATCCAGCGGCTCCTGCACTTTCCGCAGACGCTGCCGCTGAAACTGAGAGCACGGCTGCTGCCGCCATTATTGATGTCATTTTTCTTATAAGTTTCATAATATGTACCCTTTCTTTTTATGCGTGTTAGCGCTAACTAACAATGACTTGCAATTTGGTTAGTCTGCACTACCTTGCTATTATATCACGCTTTATTAAATTTGTCAAGGATGTAAAAATCCTTTTTTAACAAAAAAACGCAGGAGAAAAGCTGACGCCTTTCCCCTGTGTACTATTGTTATAAGACTCTGTATTATCAAGTCTGAGCTGCTCCGTCGACCGAGATGACCGTTCCGGTGACATAGCTTGAAAGGTCGCTTGCAAGGAACAGGAACACATTCGCAACTTCCTCCGGCTCGCCTATGCGCCCGAGCGGGATAGGCGCAGAAATACGCTCGACCATATCGGCGGGAAGCGCGGCGACCATATCTGTCCTTGTTACACCCGGTGCGACAGCATTCACCCGTATTCCACTGCGGCCAAGTTCTCTTGCAAGGCTCTTGGTCATTCCGTTCACGGCGAATTTGCTTGTGGGGTAGCCTACTCCGCTTGGCTGACCGTAAATGCTTACCATTGAACTTGTGTTGATTATGCTGCCTCCGTGTTCTCTCATATGCTCTGCGGCAGCCTTGCAGCCGTTGAACACTGCGGTTACATTAAGGTCCATTATCTTCTTGAACGCTTCGGGGTCGTACTGCGCCAATGGCTCGCGAGCGGATATTCCGGCGTTGTTTACCAGGATATCAAGCTTGCCGAATCTGGCAGCGACCTCATCTACTGCGTTTTTCATTGCTGAATAATCGGTAATGTCAGGAGCCATTCCAATGACCTCCCATGAGGGATTCTCTGTTTTAAGCTCTGTGAGCGCCTTGTCAACGGTTTCCTGACGGCTGCCGAAAAGAGCTACCTTTGCTCCGTTCTGAAGAAACACCTTAACGATGGCGAAGCCTATTCCTCTTGTTCCGCCTGTCACAATCGCTGTTTTTCCTTTAAGCATATAGATTTCCTCCTGTTTTATTAATTGGGTATCACAAAATACACCCTAATATTATATTATCACCCTGCACAGATTTTGTCAACATCCGGCGTGAACCCGAAAACGCTGCAATACCTTATGGGACACAGCGACATCGGTGTTACTCTGAATACTTACACACATCTCGGACTTGAGAACGCTCAGGACGAACTCGGTCGGATAGCCGAGATTGAAAATGCCCGCAGGGAGATGGATAAGCTTGGTGGGGAGAAAACACAGGAAATGTTCAGAGTGATGGGATAAAATAGTTATGGGCGTACAGAGATGTACGCCCATTTGCCATAAATCCCGGAAATGCTCATGGGTACTATGCAAAATCAAAAATCTGTGTTATAATAAAAGCGTTGATTTTCCCATGCAAAATCCTTAGTAGTAATACTTCTGATTTTTACTACTATTTGACTACTACACACGTCCGCAATTTGCCGCGATTTGCCGAGTTTCTGTAAAAACAGCAGGAATTATGTAAAATCTGACAGTAGGCAAAATGCGGCAATAAAGCGCATAACAAAGCCTTTCAGAAAGGATTGAGCCCATGTACAAGATACTATTCGTCTGCCACGGCAACATATGCCGTTCACCGATGGCGGAATTCATATTTCTCGACATGCTGAAAAAGCGTGGAATCACCGGAGTGACTGCGGCGTCTGCGGCGACCTCTACGGAGGAGATAGGAAACCCCGTACATTACGGCACAGCCTCGATACTGCGGAGGCTCGGGATAGACTTCTCAGCCAAGCGCGCCCGGCAGATGACCCGCTCCGACGCGGAGGAATACGACCTGCTGGTCGGCATGGACGGCGCGAATATTCGCAGCATGACCCGCATAGCCGGGGAGAAATACTCCGGGAAGATACGCCGCCTGCTCGATTTCGCCGACCGCAGGGCAGGGAGCGACATCGCCGACCCGTGGTACACCGGCGAGTTCGAGACCACCTACCGCGACGTATGCGAGGGCTGCGAGGGACTTATAAACTGGCTCAGACGGGAGAAAAAGCTTTGAGGACGCTCGAAAAAATGCACCCGGCGGTGTGCTTTTTGTACCTTCTGGCGGTGCTCGGATTTACCGCATTCGCCCGGGAACCTGTGACTGTACTGATCTCGCTGGGCGGTTCGGTGCTGCTTGCGGCGCTTTCCGGCGGTCTGAAGGGGGCGGGCTGGTTCGGAGCGGTCGCTGTCACCGGGGCGCTGGCGAACTTCCTGTTCGTCCACAATGGAGAGACCGCGCTGTTTTTCGTCGGCGACCGGGCGTTCACGCTGGAGGCGCTCTGCTACGGGGCGTTCGTCGGGGGAATGCTGGCGGCGGTCTGCCTGTGGGGAGCCTGCGCTGTGCGGTTCGTCACAAGCGATAAGTACATCTGGCTCTTAGGCAGGATATTTCCTGCCGCTGGGCTGGTGCTGTCCTGCGCTATACGGTTCCTGCCGATGTTTATTCGCACCTCCCGGGAGTTCGCCGCAGTTCAGAACGCGCAGACCCTTCGCGGACGGCTGCGTGCGTTTTCTGCCTCCGTGGGATATTCTGCGGAACGCGCGATGGATTCCGCGCTGTCGATGAAAGCGCGGGGATACGGAACTTCTCCGCGCACCAGCTTCTCTATTTACCGATTCACGGAATACACTGCGGTTTCCATGGCGGCAGTGCTTGCCGCCGCCGGAATTTCGCTTGCCCTCAGAGTCGCCGGCGCCGGGGAATACTACTTTTATCCCGCGCTTTCGGATATTCCGTTCGGCGCGGCGGATATCGCGATGTACTGCGCGTTTGCGGCGCTGTGCCTGCTGCCCTCCGCAGTGATATTATACAGAAATATAGCCTGGAATGTCCGGAATAATTACGGCGATCCTTCAAAGGTGAATAACAATGGATAAGATATGGGAAGAACTTTATAACGCGGCAAGGGCAGTCCGGTGCGGCCGCCGGATATCAGAATACGTCGAGGCCGGGGGAGTTGCCGCGGCTGTGCTTTCGGATTCCGGGAAGATATACACCGGAGTCTGCGTTGATACGGCGTGCACGCTTGGTATCTGCGCTGAGCGCAACGCGATATTCAATATGATAACCAACGGCGAACACCGGATAAGCAAGGTCATAGCGATAATGCCGGACGGAAACAGCGGCGCTCCCTGCGGGTCCTGCCGGGAGCTGATGACTCAGCTTATGCCGGAGGACTACAGGAACATAGAAATAATGATAGACTACAGCGCCGGCAAAGTAAAGACGCTCGGGGAGCTTACCCCGGAATGGTGGATATGATACAGATAAACGACCTTAAATTCAGCTATCCTGACGGCTCTGCGGCGCTGCGCGGGGTCAGCCTTTCGGTGAAGCACGGGGAGTTCGTCACGCTGTGCGGACTTTCCGGCTGCGGGAAATCAACGCTGCTTCGGCTGATGAAGCCGGGGCTTTTTCCGCGCGGGGAGCTTTCCGGAGACGTGAGGTTCCTCGGCAGAAAGCTGACCAGCGAGCCGGACCGGGACGCCGCCGCGAAAATCGGATTTGTAATGCAGGATCCCGAGGCTCAGACCGTCACCGACAAGGTGTGGCACGAACTGGCTTTTTCCTGCGAGAGCGTGGGAATGGAGCGGAACGAAATACGCCGCAGGGTCGGCGAAATGGCGGGGTACTTCGGACTTGAGGAGCTTTTCGACAAGCCGACCGACGCGCTTTCCGGCGGTCAGAAGCAGCTCCTCTGCCTGGCTTCGGCGGCGGTGCTCCACCCGGAGCTGCTGCTTCTGGACGAGCCGACGTCTCAGCTCGACCCGATAGCCGCACAGAACTTCATCGACGCCGTGCGCAGGCTGAACCGCGATTTCGGCGTGACCGTCATAGCCGCCGAGCACCGCCTTGAAGAGCTTCTCCCGATATCCGACAGGGCAGTTGTAATGGACGGGGGAAGGATCATAGCGGACTGCGCTCCGGCGCTTCTCGCTGACAGCCTTCCCGCAGGTCACCCGATGGAGAAGGCGCTCACCGCTTCGCAGCGGATATTCCGGGCGGCGGGCGGCAGGGGAGTTTCACCGGTATCCGTCCGCGAGGGCAGGAGCAGCGCAGTCTGCCGTGAGTATCTCACGGAGCACGCGCAGAAAGCCGGGAAGCAGTATTCGCCCTCCGGGGAGCCGCTTGTTTCAGTTAAGGAACTGTGCGCCGGCTGGGGCAGGAACGCTCCGGAAGTGCTGCGGGGAGCGTCGCTGCGGATATTCCCGGGGGAGATATACGCGGTCATCGGCGGCAACGGCAGCGGTAAATCTACGCTGCTCAAGGTGATCTGCGGAATGCTCCGGCAGACTTCCGGAAGGGTAAAGCTGCGGCGCGGGCTTGTTCCGGCGTATCTTCCGCAGAATCCCTGCATGCTGTTTACGCAGGATACAGCAGGTCAGGAGGCTCCGGCGGAATACCTGGAGCGTTTCGGGCTGGCGGAGCTTTCCGGGCGGGATCCGCTGGATCTTTCCGGTGGCGAGCGTCAGCGGCTGGCTCTGGCGAAGCTGCTGTCTGGGAAACCGGAGCTGCTGCTTCTGGACGAGCCGACCAAGGGCATGGACGCCGCCTCAAAGCAGGAGCTTTCCGGGCTTTTGCGGAGCGTCGCAGCGGACGGCTGCACGGTGCTTCTTGTTACCCACGACACCGAGCTTGCCGCAGAATGTGCCGATGTATGCGGAATGCTCTTCAACGGCGAAATACTCAACGAGGCAGCTCCGGAGGAGATGTTCCGTGAGAACTACTTCTATACGACCCCGATGGCAAGGCTGATCCGGGGAATAAGTGAAAACAAATGATATAGTTTTTACACAAAATCCGGGAAAAGTAGTTGAATTAGAATAAAAACTGTGCTATAATAAATTTGATACACTTTAGGACAGGTACGGATAAAAAAACGCGCAATATCAGCGCTTACCGCTGTAATTAGATATCTGTGCAGAAGCAGCCCGTCCTGAAACTGCAGGTGTATGGTGTAGTGCAGCGGAAACACTCCGCGCATGGCATTGCTTCCAATGAGCGTAACGTTTCAGATGATGTATTCGCGCTCTGATACGGGAAGCGGGGAGAGAATGGTCAAATAAAGATCAAGGAGCTATAAATGGCTTATACAAACGAAAATCAGCAGCTTATGCAGAAGTTGTCCGGCGAGATATCCAAAGTAATAAAGGGAAAGGGCGAGGCTGTGCAGCTTATTCTCACGGCTCTGCTGGCGCAGGGGCATGTCCTGATAGAGGACGTCCCGGGCGTGGGCAAGACCACCCTTGCGATGGCTCTGGGGAAGGCAACTGGACTTTCATTCCGCAGGGCGCAGTTTACGCCGGACGTGATGGCTTCCGATATCACCGGATTCACGATGTTCAACCGCGAGGAGAACCGTTTCGAGTACCGCTCGGGTCTCGTTATGACGAATATACTGCTTGCCGACGAGATAAACCGCACCTCGCCGAAAACACAGTCGGCGCTGCTGGAAGCGATGGAGGAGAAGCGCGTCACCGTCGACGGCGTGGTACACCAGCTTCCCGAGCCGTTCATCGTTATTGCAACGCAGAATTCCCAGGGGTATGTCGGGACATTCCCGCTGCCGGAGGCTCAGCTTGACCGTTTCATGATCAAGATAAGCATGGGCTACCCCACCGTGGAGGAGGAGACAGGTATCCTGCTCGACCGCCTCGGTGAGAATCCGGCGAACGAGGTCAGACCCGTAATGACCGCCGAGCAGCTTTCTGCGTGCATCGCGGAGGTTCAGCAGGTGAATTTTGCGGAGAGCCTGTGCCGCTATGTCGCGGAGCTTTCCGCTGCGACGAGGGCGCACGGCGGCGTGGAGCTGGGCGTAAGCCCGAGAGCCTCCCTCGCGATAATGCAGGCGAGCCGTGCGTATGCATACCTTGACGGCAGGGATTACGTGGTGCCGGAGGATATCGTAAGGCTGATGATCCCGGTTTTCAGCCACAGGATAGTTCTCAGGCAGGAAATGAAAATGCGCCGCATGGACGTCACAACAGTGCTTCAGGACGCGGTTTCCGCCGTTACCCCTCCCGTAAGGCGCAGCCTTTAACGAGGAATTCACATGCGAAGAAACAGGATACTGTATATTTTAATGGCGCTGGCGTTCCTGGTGTTCTCGATAGCTTATCAGAGCCGCATTTCGTCGGTGCTGCTCATTGCTGCCGCGGTTTATCCCTTGCTGGCAGCTCTGGCGGCGTTCATCGCGAGCCGCACCGCCGAGGCGGGATTCATCGAGCAGCGCGAGGTTCACCCCAAGGAAACGGACATCGAGATATGGCTGTACGTCCGCAGCCGTTTCATTCTTCCGCTGGCTCCGGTGGAGCTGCAGTGCAATCTCCCTGACCGCGACACCGGTCTGTTCTGCGCGAAGCGCGTGTATGCGGCGGTCCCGCCGTTCGGGAAGTGCCGCATTTCAGTTTCCGGAATGCACCGCTATCGCGGCTCGTACGCCGCAGAGATAAGCCGGATATCGGTTTTCGACCCGCTCAGGATAATATGTATCTCAAGGAAGATATCCAGCGAAGAAACGCTGATATTCCTGCCGAGAAGGGTGGATATCGGAGAACTCCCGGCGGAGGCTCACAGCGAGAACAGCTCGAACCCCGCTCCGCTGCTTCAGGGCGAGCGCGAGGACTTTTCGCACGTTCGCGAATACCGTCCGGGCGATATAATGCAGCTTGTGCACTGGAAGCTCACCGCCAAGCTCGACGACCTGATGATAAAGCAGTACGACGAAGCGACCGAGCACAAGACCGCGGTAGTATGCGACTACAGCTTTGACGGCGCGACCCCGGGAGCCGTGATGAAGCAGGCGGACGCAGTGATCGAGGCGGCTATTGCGTTTGCTATGGCGGCGGTGAAGTCCGGAGACGGCGCTCTTGTGGATTTCGGCGCATGCCAGCCGGAATTCCGGCGCGTTATACGCAATATGGGGGATTTCGAGAGTTTCTATGATATGATGTCGGTATTCCCGGCGCGTCTTGAGGTGCAGGACGTCGCTGAAACACTCCGCGCGGCATGCCGCAGCGGAACAGCCGCAGTGCTGTTCATAACCTGCCGTCTCACCGAGGACAACATATTTGCGGCGGAGACCGCCGCAGAGTACTTCCACGGGGAGGTTGCACTGGTGTGGCTCAGCATGGGGGCGCACTCCGAGCTTGAAGCGCAGGCTGAGAACAAGAAGTTCATGTTTGTTCCGATACGCGGGGAGCTTGACGAGCTCAGGGAAAACGAATAAAACACAGGGTGCGGAATATCCGCACCCTGTATTGTATCACTGCCCGATTTCGTCCAGAAGTATCGCGGCGGCGAATTCAGCCATGCACATGAAATCCGACCTGCCGCGCCGCCGCACCGGAAGCTCCATAGGCTCACAAACGCCGGACAGCGTTTCTACGGCGCGGTTGAGCGCGAGGGTCAGAGTTTCTCCGTCATCGGAGGTGACGCTGACCGTGTTTTTCACGCCGCGCCCGCAGGTTATAAGCTGCACTCCGCTGACGCGCTCCGAAGGTACTGCGGCGCTGTCGCCGTTTATCATAACTCCCGCCGCCCGGACTACGCGCGGGACCTCGGCGCCGTCGCACACTATAACGGCGCACTTGGCGCAGTCGATAAGTTCCGCCCGGGAAGCCTGAACGCCCTGGAATCCTTCCGGGAGCGTTTCTCCGCCCGCCACTATGATATATCCGCCCATAAAAACACCCCCGAAACGACCTTTCGGGGGTTATTTTACGTTTATCTGCGGGAATTATTCAGCCTGCGACGGAGCGAATCTTTCCATTATCCGCACGGCGGTCTTTATTCCGTCCACCGCCGCTGACATGATACCTCCGGCGTAGCCGCAGCCCTCGCCGCACGGGAACAGATTGTCCGCGCATTCCGCTGATCCGGCTTCGTTCCTCGGAAGCCTTACCGGGGAGCTGCTGCGCGTCTCTATCGCGGTCAGCACGCTGTCGCTGTCGGAGAATCCGGGTATGCGCCGATCGAAGTATCTCAGCCCGTTTTTCATCGGCTGGCTGACGTACTCCGGGAACAGCTCGTTCAAATCCGCAGGCTCTACGCCGAGTGAGTAAGTCGGGTCGACTCTGCCGAGCGTGAAGCTGTTTCCGCCGGAAACGAACTCCCGGGTGAGCGCCGCCGGAGCCTTTCCGCCGCGCCCGAGCTGGTACGCTTTTTCCTCCAGCCGGTGAATGAACTCCGCGCCGCCAAGCGGACCTCCGCCGAAATCCTCCGGAGCCACGGAGACCAGCACGGCGCTGTTGGCGTTTTTACCCGCGCGGTCGAAGTAGCTCATGCCGTTGGTGACTACCGTGCCCGGCTCGCTCGCCGAAGCCACGACGTAGCCGCCGGGGCACATGCAGAACGTATAAACTCCGCGGCCGTTATCGTGGTAGGAGAGCTGATATTCCCCGGGCGGGAGCGCAGGGTGCCCGGCGTATTTTCCGTAAAGCGCACGGTCGATGTCCGCCTGCAGATGCTCGATACGCGCGCCCACCGAAAATGGCTTGGGAACGAGCGTTACGCCCTTTCCGTGCAGCATTCTGAACGTATCGTGCGCCGAATGCCCCACCGCCAGAGCCAGCGCTCCGCAGGGGATATCCGCGCCGTTGACGCGTATGCTGTCCACTCTGCCCGAATGCAGCTCCAGGCTTTCAAGCGGCGAGAGGAAACGCACCTCGCCGCCCAGCTCCAGTACGCGGCTGCGCAGGTTCTTTACAACTCTGCGGAGCTTATCCGTGCCGATGTGCGGCTTCGCCTGGGTCAGTATGTCCTCCGGCGCGCCGAATTCCACGAGGCGTTCCAGCACCCGTGAGCAGAGCGGGTCGCCGATTCGGGTGGTGAGCTTTCCGTCGGAAAACGTTCCCGCGCCGCCCTCGCCGAACTGCACGTTGGTGGACGGGTCGAGCGCTCCGCCTGCCCAGAAGCCCTCCACCGCCCGGATACGGCTGTCCATATCCGCGCCGCGCTCCAGCACGACCGGCCTGTAGCCGAATTCGCACAGGGTCAGCGCGCAGAACATTCCCGCAGGGCCGAAGCCCGCAACATAGACGTCCCCACGAAGCCGCTCCTTTCCCCGGGTGAACGACAGCGCCCCCGGCTCGTACAGCCGGACGTTCTGGTGCTTTTCTGCGAGTCTGCGTTCCTTTGCGGGGTCTTTCATCGCGATGTAAACCGAGTTCACGAAGCAGATATCCCGCCGTGCGTCCACGGAGGATTTGTAGAGCTTCGCGGAGGCGGTCTCGGCGCGGCTCAGGCGCAGCAGGGACAATGCCTTTGCGACGGCATTGTCCTTCGGCTCGTCAAGGGTGGTCTTTATCTGTGAGATGATTATTGCCATTTATTCCTCGTTAACTGATGTGGTGACTGCGCTGACGGTTATCTTGTAGCTTCCGACAGCCCAGCAGGTCTTTCCGCTGGAACCGCTGATTATGATGGATACCGGAACGTCCTGCGAACCGTCGTGCAGCGACGTTGACAGCAGGTTTGCGGTAACGTAGAAGTCAGCGGAGGACAGCGCGCTGATATCCTCGGAGGGACCGATAACCGTAAGGGTCAGCTCTCTTGTTATTACGCTTACGTCCATGTTGTCCGGTTCGTTCACGATGGTGATGTTGCTTACCGGGAAGTCCAGCTTGCTGTAATCAGCGATATCCCATGTAATGCGGACGCTGTTTATTCCTGAGAGGTTCTTGTAGCCCTCGGGGAGCTTTATCGGAACGGTGGAAACGGTCTGATTGATCCTGATGTCCGTGAGGTTTATCGGATCCTCAAGCTCAAGCTCGCTGAGGTTGTTTATGCTTCCGTCCGGAGCCGCTACCATGATGGACTCAGGCTGCATGGTGTATTTCAGAGTATCAATGTCGAAGTTCTGCGGAACGCCGGTGAACCGGAATCTCAGTGGAAGCTCCTTCTGTATCAGTATCGGAATGTTCACAAGAACATTGTCGGTGCTGAGTTTAACGGTGGAGTTGTCAAGGCGTGAACCGTTGTTCTTGTAGATGGTGAGATCGGTCTTGACCTCGTGGCTTTCAAGCGTGGAGCCGTCATAGGAAGCGTTCGCCTCAACGCGGTTTATCTCATCGAGCACGGAAACCGAGCCGGTTATCGTGACTGTCGGCGGGTTGGAGGTTATCTCGTCCACGTAGTAGCCCTCCGGCAGGCTGATGTCAGGCGCGCTTGCGGTTATCGGGAACTCCCGTGTTGCTATCTCGTCGACGGTTATCGTTACCGCCATCTGTGTGTTTTCGACAAGGCTGTATTCCACCTTGTCCTTCTTACAGGCTATCGTTACTGAAAGGTCGTAGGTGCCTGCGCGGCGGACGTTCGTGAGGTCGAGCGCGGCTGTGAAGTCCTCGGCTTTCAGGTCGGATATATCGTAGCGCTTGCCGCTTATGCGGATATCCGTGGTGCCTGTGTAGTCGCCGATTATCTGGAGATTGTTCGACTTCATGAAGTCGGTGGGTTCGGCTTCTATAGGTATTCCGATGAGGCTCTTGTCTATCTCGGGGAACTCGTTTACGGAGATAGCGAACCATGCGACAAATGCCAGAATAACGCTTATAAGCACTATCCAGACGTTTCCGAAGAAGAATTTCGCAAGCCCCTTCAGAAGCCCTACCAGATGGAATTTTTTCTTTTTCTCAGCGGAAAGCTCCTCCTGAGTATCGTTGCTGTCGTTTAAGCTGCTCATTCTTCCACCTCGTTTTCATTGCTGTCGGACTGCTTTTTCTTCCTGCCCTTTGACTTTGACGGCGCGGGGAGCGGCATTTCGTCGCGCAGGATCTTCAGCAGCCATTCCTTGGGGTTGTATTCGTTGATCGAACGGATTATCTGTCCCGATTTTGCCACGGAAACAACTCCGGTTTCCTCGGATACGATGATGACCACCGCGTCGGAGTTCTCTGACATTCCTATCGCCGCGCGGTGACGTGAGCCAAGCTCCGGGTCGATGTACTCGCGGCCCTGCTGCTCCGGCAGCGGCAGGAAGCACCCAGCCGCGTATATCCTGTTGTTCCGGATTATTATTGCTCCGTCGTGGAGCGGAGATTTGTTGAAGAACAGGTTGCAGAAAAGCTCCGGGGAGGGCTTTGCGTCAACGATCGTGGATTTTTCGATTATGTTCTGGAGCTTCGTCTGGCGCTCGATAACTATGAGCGCGCCTGTCTTGGTGCGGCTGAGCCTTTCGCATGCGTCGGAGATCGCGGTTATAGCCGTGTCGCGCTCAATGACCTTCTGCGCGTCAGCCTTCTCGAAGTACGCAAGGAACGGTATCCTGACCTTTGCGGTTGTTCCGACCTTTTCAAGCAGGCGGCGTATCTCCGGCTGGAATACCACGACTATCGCGACCAGACCCCATTGCAGGAAGAAGTTCTGAAACAGGTAGGTCATGACCTTGAGCTGACCCAGCCATACCAGCAGATAAAGCAGCGCTATCAGCCCGATACCTTTAAGCAGCTGAGTGGCGCGGGTCTCGCTCATGAACCTTATGACCGCGATGAGCAGCAGGGTCAGCAGGATTATATCTATAACGTCCGGTATGGTTATCGACATAAATACCCGCGGAGCGGCCGCTATCATGTCCAAAATATCCAAAGTCATTCCTCTTTTCTGAAAAGTACTATTATTCTTATTATAACAAGATATGCGCACAATTGCAAGTGATTTTCCCCAAAAAATCCTGCGGCGTTTCATTAATGCATACCTCTTGATATTTTGCCGAAGTTATGCTATACTGAAATCAACACCGCACAGCGGCAGTAATGACGAAAACGAGGTAATCGAAATGGATATCAAGGCAAAGATCGACGAAATAGTAAACAAGGTGAAGAGCGACCCGGACATCGCTTCAAAGTTCCAGAAGGACCCGATAAAGACCGTTGAGGGTATCCTCGGCGTAGACCTTCCCGACGACGTTATAAAGCAGATAGTCGACGGCGTTAAGTCTAAGGTGAACGTCGACGAGCTCAAGGGCAAGATAGGTGCGCTTGGCGGGCTTTTCGACGGCAGATGATATTTAAAGGAGCGGCAAGCAATATGAAAAGAACACTCGATTGGGATAAGTACCTTGAAACGTCCGCCAGAGCGGTCTCCGGCGGCATTGTGATGCTGAAGAACGACGGAGCTTTGCCTCTGAAGCAGGGCGGGACTGCGGCGGTATTCGGCAGGATACAGCTCCATTACTACAAGAGCGGAACCGGCAGCGGCGGCATGGTGAACGTTTCAAAGGTTATCGGGATAACCGACGGACTGCTCGACGCGGGCTACAAGCTTGACGAGCAGCTTCTGAACGCCTACCGCGAATGGGACGAACAGAACCCCTTCGATTACGGCGAGGGCTGGGGCGGCGAGCCGTGGTCTCAGAAGGAGATGCCACTTACCGACGAACTGGTGAGCGGCGCGGCTTCCCGTGCCGACGCTGCAATAGTCATCATCGGGCGCACCGCCGGCGAGGAGATGGACAACAAGCTTGAAAAAGGCGCGTTCCTGCTCTCCGACCTGGAGGAGGACATGCTCCGGCGCGTGACCTCCGCGTTCGACAAGACAGTTGTCCTGCTGAACACGGGCGGGCTTATCGACATGAGCTTTATGGACAGGTACCCGGTTTCCGCGGTAATGTACGTATGGCAGGGTGGAATGGTCGGCGGCGCCGGAACCGCGGCGGTTCTTATCGGCGAGGTTTCCCCGAGCGGAAAGCTCCCGGACACCATCGCATACGAAATTTCCGACTACCCCTCGGATAAGTTCTTCGGAAGCGGCGATATGGACTGCTACGGCGAGGATATCTACGTAGGCTACCGCTATTTCGAGACATTCGCGAAGGACAGGGTGCGCTTCCCGTTCGGATTCGGAATGTCATACACAAGTTTTGACATCGCTGCTTCCGATTTCAGGCTTGACGGCGATAAGGTCACCGGAAGCGTGAACGTAAAGAACACCGGAAGCGCCCCCGGCAGGGAAGTCGTGCAGATATACTGCTCCGCGCCGCAGGGGAAGCTCGGAAAGCCCGCAAGGGTGCTCTGCGGCTTCGATAAGACGCGCACTCTCCAGCCCGGCGAGAGCCAGACCCTCAGCTTTGAGATACCGCTTGAGAGCGTCGCTTCCTACGATGATTCCGGAGTTACCGGGCACAAATCCGCGTGGATACTCGAACAGGGCGGCTATGTTTTCTACGCGGGCGCCGACGTCCGCAGCGCTTCCGAGGCGTACAGCCTGACGCTTCCTGAAACCGTCGTAAGGCAGTGCAAGTCCGCGCTGGGGCCGCTTACCGCATTCAAACGCATGGTGAACTCCAGCGGAAAGCCGGAATTTGAAGATGTTCCGCTCACCGGGGAAGCATTCCCGCACGACCACGCGAAGCTCCCCGCCGAGATTCCCCAGACCGGCGACAGGGGAATACGCCTTGCCGACGTAGTGAACGGAAAGAACACGCTTGAGGAATTCACCGCTCAGCTCACTGATTACGACCTCTCCTGCATTATACGCGGCGAGGGCATGGGCTCCCCGAAGGTCACTGCGGGAACAGCGGCGGCATTCGGCGGCGTTTCAGATACGCTGACCGCGCTGGGTATCCCCTGCGCATGCTGCGACGACGGTCCTTCCGGAATGCGTCTCGACTGCGGCACGAAGGCGTTCAGCCTGCCTAACGGAACGCTGCTTGCCTCCACGTTTGACCGCCCGCTCATGACGGAGCTGTTTACATTCATGGGGCTTGAAATGCACACAAATCAGGTGGACTGCCTGCTTGGCCCGGGCATGAATATCCACCGCCACCCGCTCAATGGCAGGAACTTCGAGTACTTCTCCGAGGACCCGTACCTCACCGGCGAGATGGCTTCCGCAGAGCTTGCGGGTCTGCACTCCACCGGAGCTGAGGGCACGATCAAGCACTTCTGCGGCAACAACCGCGAGACCCGCCGTCACTTCCTCGACAGCGTTATTTCCGAGCGTGCGCTCCGTGAGATATACCTGCGCGGATTCGAAAAGGCGGTAAAGAAGGGCGGCGCAAAGTCCGTCATGACGACCTACGGTCAGGTGAACGGCGTGTGGACCGCCGGAAACTACGGCCTCGTGACCGGAATACTGCGCGATGACTGGGGCTTCGACGGCTTCACAATGACCGACTGGTGGGCTAACATCAACCGCCGCGGCAAGGCTCCTGACAAGTCGGATTTTGCGGCAATGGCGATGGCTCAGAACGACGTGTACATGGTAACTGCGGACGGAGCCGCATGCAATGACAACACCCTTGACAGCCTGAAATCCGGCGAACTCACCCGCGGGGAATTACAGCGCAATGCGATGAACATTCTGCGCTTCCTGACGACTACCCACGCGATGAAGCGCGTAATGGGCTGTGACGACGAGACCGAGATAATCAACCGTCCTGCTGACGCAGGCGACGTTGATTCCACGGATATCGAGTTCCACGATATCGACGAGGATCTCACCCTTGATCTCACTGGGATCACCACTGAAAAGGGCAGCAGCTACGCGTTCGGTCTGAATGTCTCTAAACCGGGCGTGTATAAGGTAACGCTGACAGCGTCCAGCACTCTTTCCGAGCTTGCGCAGACTTCCGTGTCCATATTCGCTCTGGGAAGCCCCTGCGGTATGTTCACGTTCAACGGAACCGGCGGAGCTCCGGTTTCCCAGACAAAGGACGTGAAGTGCCTGTCAAACTTCATGCCGATACGCCTGTATTTCGGCGGAAGCGGGCTTAAAACCCAGAGCATAAGATTTGAACTCAAGGAAAGGTGGACATGATATGGTACGTCCGATAGTAAAGGATAAGTTCCTGCTCAGCCAGAGATCCGCGCCGGCTGACCGCAGCGACCTTCCAACGGCGCAGGATATGGTAGAGACCATAGCCGCCCACGCTGAAGAATGCGTAGGCATGGCGGCGAATATGATAGGAGTTCTCAAGCGTATTATCGTATTCCAGGACGGCAGCAAATACGTTGTTATGCTGAACCCGGAAGTTAAATGGGCAAGCCCCGAGACCTACACCATCAAGGAGGGCTGTCTGTGCCACGAGGGCGCTCAGGACGTCACGCGCCATGCGGCAATCGAGGTGGAGTTCCAGGATCTCCGTATGAACAAATGCCGCAGGAAGTACGACGGAATAACCGCAGAGATAATCCAGCACGAGCTTGACCACCTTGAAGGAATACTGGTATGAATTTCGACATTATCCGCATCACGGAGCGCCCGGAGCTGAAAACTGCCGCAGCGGAGTGGTTCCACGAAAAATGGGGAATTCCGTATGAGGCGTATCTCGGGAGCATGGAGGAAGCGCTGTCCGGAAAAGGCGCGGTTCCGCAGTGGTACCTCGCGCTTTACGGAGAACGTATCGCGGCGGGAATGGGCGTTATCGCAAACGATTTCCACGACCGCACCGACCTCACGCCGAACGTGTGCGCAGTATTCACAGAGCCTGATTTCCGCTGTCAGGGTCTGGCGGGGAGGCTGCTCGGGTTCGTTGCCGACGATATGAAATCCGGTGGGATAGATGCGCTGTACCTCCTGACAAGCCACGATTCGTTCTATGAGCGCTACGGCTGGGAGTACCTCTGCCCGGTGACTCAGGAAGGCGACGATGAGCCGTCGAGAATGTACGTCCACAGAACATGACGGAATTCGTGCTTGACGGCTTCTCCTGCCGCGCGGAGGGCAGCGGGGACGTACTGGTGATGCTGTTCAGCGGATTTGACGAGCAGCTTTTCCGCGAGGTCTGCGGGCTTGTTCCGGACTGCCGCTGCGTTCTCGCGGAGTTTGGCGAAATAGACTGGGACAGGGACTATTCCCCGTGGGAGGCAAGCTCCGGCGGGCGGCGCTTCAGCGGCGGTGCTGAACGCCTGCTTGCGTTCCTGCCGGATTTCACGGCGGAGCTTGAAAAGCGCTTCGGAAGGTTCGGCAGCGTGTACCTCTGCGGCTATTCACTGGGAGGTCTGTTCGCGCTTTACGCGGACGCGCTCTGGGACGAACCACGGCTCTGCGGCGCCGCAAGCTGCTCAGGGTCGACATGGTTTCCGGGCTGGCTTGAGTTCCAGCGGCTGCACCCGCTCAGGGGCAGGATATTCCTCAGCCTGGGCGGAAAGGAGAAGAACTCCCCCGATCCGCTGATGGCTCAGGTCGAGCAGACTACTATGGAAGTCAAACGACTGGCGGAGCGTTCCCCGGAGGTCACGCAGACGGTTTTTGTTCACGAATCCGGCGGGCATTTCAGTAAGGTCCCGCAGCGCATTGCCAGGGGGATCAACGGGATAATCAAATAAATACGGGATCGGGTTTGCTGGTGCAGACCCGATTTTTTTGCGCCCGATGACAGCGTGGCCATGCTTCGGAATTGATTCCGTGCGCCAGCCGCGTTGTTGGTGTCCTGAACCGCCATAGAGAAAAAACAGCTCCTAAAGCGTATTGTGAGGGTTTCCGAAACACGCAGCGAAACTTTGTGCAATAAAGGGAATTTCGCAGAAGGGCTTGAAAAATCTGAAATTATATGTTAAAATCAGAATCGTCGGAAACGTTTTCGGCAAATCGTAGAACGGGGTGACAGCATGACGATAAAGGACATAGCAAGGCTTGCAGGCTGTGGAGTCAGCACAGTATCAAGGGCGCTCAATGGCAGCAGCGAGATAAGCGATGCGACCCGCGCGCGCATCAACGAGGTGATACAGAAGTACAACTACACCCCGAACGGGAACGCGCGGAGAATGCGCCAGACCGCTCCGAATTCGGTTCTGCTCATAGTCAACGGAAGCAGCAACCTGTTTTTCTCGCCGCTTATCGAGCAGATACAGACCGCAGCGGAAAATGCGGGACTACAGCTTGTAGTCAACTACATCGACGAGAAGGAGGACGAGGTTCAGACCGCCGCGCAGCTCTGTGTTGAGCAGAAGCCCGCCGGGATTATCTTCCTAGGCGGCGATATCAGGAACTTCCGCAGGAGTTTCGCCGGTATAAGCGTTCCCTGCGTGCTCAGCACCGCAAGCGCGAAGGAGCTTGGCTTTGCTAATCTCTCATCAGTGAGCGTTGATGACGTTGACGGCGGTAGGATGGCCGCTGAGGAACTTCTCCGTCTGGGGCACCGAAGCATAGGGATCCTAGGCGGCGATCTGGATTCCGGTCCATCGGGCCTGCGCTATTCCGGATTCGCCCGGACATGCGCGGAGCACGGAGCGGAGACTCCGGTGTGCGAACAGTGCAGTTATACGTTCTCCTCGGCTTACGAGGCGGCTATTGCGCTGTTTCATCGCTGCAAGGATATGTCTGCTGTGTTCGCGATGTCCGATATTATCGCTGTCGGAGCTGTCAGGGCGTTCCTTGATATGGGGAAGCGGGTGCCGCAGGATATTTCAGTCGTCGGCTTCGATGGCATTGATATCGCGGATTTCACTAACCCGAGAATTGCTACTTTTTCACAGCCGATACACCAGATATCGAGCCTTTCGGTGAGAATGCTGGTGAACATGATCGAAAACAGCGCCGAAGCAAGTCACGTGACGCTTCGTGCACAGTATAAGGCGGGGGATTCCGTCTGCATGAAACGAACGGAGGTAAACGAATGAGAAAAAGCGGGATACTCCTGCACATAGCGTCTCTGCCGAATGATTACGGCATAGGCTCCATGGGCAGGGAGGCGTACGATTTTGTAGATTACCTTAAAAAATCCGGGCAGAGCATATGGCAGATACTGCCGCTTTCCCAGACCAGCTACGGCGATTCCCCGTACCAGAGCTTCTCAATATACGCCGGGAACCCTTATTTCATCAGCCTTGACGTGCTTGCCGAGGAAGGTCTGCTAAAAAAGAGCGAGTACGAGAACATCAAGTGGTGCGAGGATCCGCGCTACATTGATTACGCCACGATGTACGAGCAGTTCTACAAGGTGATGAAGCACGCTTACAGGCGCTTTTCTTTGCAGAGGAATGGTAACGTTTCCGGAGAATACCGCGCGTTCCTGGATGATAACAAGTGGCTTCACGATTACGCGCTGTTCATGGCTCTCAAGGACGCCCACGGCGGGAAGGCGTGGAGCGAGTGGGAAAAGCCCCTTCGCCTTCGCGAGCCGTCTGCGGTGAAGTCCGCGGAGAAGAAATACGAAGCCGAGATGGATTTCTACATCTTCCTGCAGTTCAAGTTCTTCCAGCAGTGGCATAAGCTCAAGAAATACGCCAACGACAACGGCATTGAGATAATCGGCGATATCCCGATATACTGCGCCCTTGACAGCGCGGACGTCTGGTGTCAGCCGGAGCTGTTCCAGCTTGACAGCGACAGAGTCCCGACTGTGGCAGCAGGCTTCCCGCCGGACGCTTTTTCCGCCGACGGACAGCTCTGGGGCAATCCTATCTACGACTGGGACAGAATGAAGCAGGACAATTACCGCTGGTGGGTCGGCAGAATAGGCTTTGCAAAGAAGATATACGACATCGTGCGCATCGACCACTTCATCGGCTTCAACAGTTACTATGCGATACCGTTCGGAAGCAAGACCGCCCACGGCGGCAAGTGGTGCGAAGGTCCGAAGTACGACCTGTTCCGCGTGATAAAGCAGGAGACCGGAAACGGCGGCATTATCGCGGAGGATCTCGGTATCATCACTCCGCCGGTGCGCAAGCTGCTCAGACAGGCGGCGTACCCGGGAATGAAGGTGCTCCAGTTCGCGTTCGACCCTTCCGGCGACAGCGAGTACCTCCCGCAGAACTACAAATCGCAGAACTGCGCGGTGTACACCTCCACCCACGACAGCGACACTGCGGCGGGCTGGTTCAACGACCTTGACCGCAATACAAAGCGCTTCGTAAAGGAGTACCTCGGGATCAGAAAGGCGGCGGAGCTTCCCCGCGCGTTCATCGACATCGCATGGAAGAGCACCGCAGACATCGCCATGACGACTATCCAGGAGCTTCAGGGATTCGGAACGGAAGCGCGTATCAACGTTCCCTCCACGGTGGGCAATAACTGGCGCTGGAGGACTCTCAAAGAGGACTTCACCGACGAAAACGCCGAGTACCTGAAGCGCCTGACCGAAATAACCAACAGAAAACCGCCCGTAAAGCGTAAGAATAAGAAGTAACGAAAGGAGCTATCACATGAAAATCGAGAATTTCAAGGAAAAACTGACCGCCCGCTGCGAGAAGGAGTACAACGCACAGCCGAAGGAGCTTACTCCTGAGCAGCTCCACTGTGCGGTTTCCGGGCTTGTTATGGAGGAGCTGTCCCCGGCGTGGGAGAAGAGCCGCGCGGCTCATGACAAGGCACGCAAGGCAAGCTATCTTTCAATGGAGTTCCTGGTAGGCAGAGCGGTGTACAATAACCTGCTGTGCCTCGATCTGCTGGACAGCACAGCCGAGGGTCTGAAGGAGCTCGGCGCGGATATAAACGAGTTCGAGGAGATAGAGGACGCGGCGCTCGGCAACGGCGGTCTGGGCAGACTTGCAGCGTGCTTCCTGGACAGCGCTGCGGCGCTCGGCCTTCCGCTTGACGGCTACGGAATACGCTACAAGTACGGACTGTTCAAGCAGGGTATCAAGAATGGCTTCCAGACGGAGACCGCCGACAACTGGCAGCGCCAGGGCGACCCGTGGAGCATTCGGCGCGAGCAGGAGAAAGTTGTTGTCCACTTTGCTGACGGCGATGTGAACGCAGTTCCGTATGACTATCCGGTCATCGGCTACGGCACTGAGAATGTCGGCACGCTGCGCCTCTGGCAGGCTGAGACCGACGACGAGTTCGATTTCGACCTGTTCAATCAGAGCAGGTACACCGAAGCCGGCGAGAAGAAGCGCGCAGCCGAGGACATCTCCCGCGTGCTCTATCCGAACGACGAGACCGAGGCAGGAAAGCTGCTTCGCTTAAAGCAGGAATATTTCTTTTCCGCAGCCGCAGTCGCCGACCTCATAAGAAAGCACAAGAAGCAGTTCGGGACGATGGACAATTTCGCGGACTACAACTGCATTCAGATGAACGACACCCACCCCGTTATTGCGCTTCCGGAGTTTATCCGCATTGTAATGCGCGACGAGGGCTGGAGCTTCGACAAGGCTTTCAGCGCGGCGCAGCGCGTGTTCAATTACACCAACCACACCATCATGCAGGAAGCTCTTGAGAAGTGGGATAGCCGCCTCATTGAGAAGATACTCCCCGAGGTGTACAATGTAATTATCATGCTCAGCGAGGCGTTCGAATCCGAAATGCACCGCCGCGGAGTTCCCCAGGAAAAGCGCGCTGTTATGCGCCTGATAAAGAACGGCACCGTTCACATGGCGAATATCGCGGTGTTTGGTTCGTCTTATGTCAACGGCGTTGCGGCTATCCACACCGACCTTCTTCGCACGACTGTGCTCAAGGAGTGGTATGAGCTGTATCCGGAGCGCTTCCAGAACAAGACAAACGGTATCACACAGCGCCGCTGGCTGGCTCTCTGCAACCGCGAGCTTTCTGCGCTCATCACTGAACTGCTGGGTGACGAAGGCTGGGCGACCGACCTCGACAGGCTCAAGGAGCTGAAGAAGTACGCCGATGATGAGAGCGTGCTCCGCCGCTTCATGGAAATAAAGAAAACCAAGAAGCAGCAGCTTGCGGAGTTTATCGAGAAGTCGGACGGCGTGAAGACTGACCCCGGTCACATCTTCGATATCCAGATAAAGCGCCTGCACGAGTACAAGCGCCAGCTTCTCAACGCGTTCTCGATACTCTACATCTACTATGAGATCAAGGACGGCAATTTAAAGGATTTCACACCGACTACGTTCATCTTCGGAGCAAAGTCCGCGCCGGGATATTACCGCGCGAAGGGCATCATCAAGTACATTAACGAGGTCGCAAAGCTGGTCAATTCCGACCCTGCGACAAAGGATCTGCTGAACGTCGTATTCGTAAGCAACTACCGCGTATCCTATGCGGAGAAGCTGGTCGCTGCGGCTGATATTTCCGAGCAGATATCCACGGCGGGAACCGAGGCTTCCGGTACCGGCAACATGAAATTCATGCTCAACGGTGCAGTAACTCTCGGCACGCTTGACGGCGCAAACGTCGAGATAGCAGAGGAAGCCGGCGCAGAAAACGAGTATATCTTCGGCGCTACCGTCGAGGAGCTCGAGCGCATTATGCCGAGCTACATTCCACGTGATATCGCCGAATCTGACCCGAAGATCAAGCGCGTTGTAAGCTCTCTTATCGATGGTACCGTTTCCGACGGCGGCACCGGAGCGTTCCGCGAACTGTATTACGCGCTTATGGAGGGCGCAAGCTGGCATGTTCCGGATCACTACTACCTGCTCGGCGACCTCAGGAGCTACGTTGACGCGAAGCTCGCCGCCAACCGCGATTACCGCGACAGCCTTGCCTTCGCAAAGAAATGCTGGCTGAACATATGCAGCGCAGGAAAGTTCAGCTCAGACCGCACCATCGCCGAATATGCGAACGATATCTGGCACATCGGAAAGGTTTCCTTGTAATACAATGCGGTGTAACGCGCGTTTCACCGGAAACGTTGCCATAATTCACAAATACGCCATGGTGCGATTTGTTTATCGTGCCGAATTTACAATAGTTTTGGCAATTGTGAGGTTTTTTTGTGCAGAATCGCTTGACAAAACATTTTTTTCTGTTATAATTAAATCAAGATTTCGAATCAAACAAAATGATTTCGAAACACGCCGTAGTGTTCACTCGCAGTCATGCAGATGCTGCGAGTGAATATTTCAGAAGCTTTGTTTCGAAACAAAATGCGAGTTTCGAAATGAGCAATACGAACGAAAAGTTCAGGAGGAATTTATTATGAAGATCAGAAAGATCATGACAGCCATCACAGCCGCAGCAATGGCAGGCGTAATGTTCGCAGGCTGCTCCAGCAACAACGGAGGCTCTTCCGCAGGAAGCAGCGCGGACAGCAGCTCCGCAGCGAACAGCAGCTCCGCAACGGACAACGGCGGCGCAGAGAATAACGGAACCGGTTCCGGAGAGGTGAGCCTCACTGTATGGGGATCCCAGGAGGATCAGGAGATGTTAAAGCAGATGTGCGACGCATTTGCAGCCGCAAATCCCGATAAGAAGTACACATTTACCTATGGCGTTGTCAGCGAGGCTGACGCGCAGAAGGAAGTACTGAAGGATATCTCCGCAGCCGCAGACGTATTCGCATTCGCTTCCGATCAGACTGCGATCCTGGTTGATGCAGGAGCGCTCTACAGAGTCACCAAGAATAAGGATCAGATAATAGCTGAAAACACAGAAGCGTCAATATCAGCGGCTTCCAACAACGATGAGCTTTACGGCTATCCTTACGTTTCCGATACCTACTTCATGTATTATGACAAGTCCAAGCTCAGCGAGGACGATGTAAAGTCCATCGAGGGTATCATGAGCAAGGATATAGAGGGCGTTTCCACAAACTTTGCTTTCAATACAGATGACGGCTGGTATCAGTCTGGATTCTTCTTCGGTGCAGGCTGCAAGCTGTTCGGCGAAGATGGAACCGATCCCACACAGTGCGATTTCAACAACGAGCGCGGCTATATGGTCGGCGAGTACCTCATTGATCTTGTGAACAACCCCAAGTACGGCTCTAATTTTGATGATTCGCTCGTAAAGGCAGGCTTCGCGGACGGAACCCTCGCAGCTGCTGTTTCCGGTACATGGAACGCTGCGGAGATACAGGCTTCTCTCGGTGATAACTACGCAGCTACCAAGCTTCCGGAGTTCACACTCTCCAACGGCGAAACCGTTCAGATGGGCAGTATGGCAAACTTCAAGATCATGGGCGTTAACTCCGAGACAAAGAATCCGCTCGATGCAATGGCTCTCGCTGAATGGCTCACCAACAAGGATAACCAGAAGCTGAGATTTGAGAAGCGCTCCTTCGCTCCCACAAACGTTGAACTCGCAAACGATACCGAGACTATGAACTCCAACATCGCAATCGGCGCTCTTGCACTGCAGGCTCAGTACGCAACAGTACAGACCTCCATCAGCCAGTGCCAGAACTACTGGACTCCTGCCGAGGCTTTCGGTCAGGAGATAATCGCAGGCACCTGCACCAAGGATAACCTCCAGGAGAAGCTCGACGCTTACGTTAACTCCGTTCTGGCTACCCTCGGCTGACAGTGTCCGCGTAACCAAGATATCCAATCCTAAATAAATAGGTTTCTCCCCTTTCCATAATGCGGGCGGATCTCCCAAAGCCGCCCGCAGAAATGGAAAATATCTGCTTTATGCAGTTTCAATGCCGCTTTGATCTCATATTGATAGTCGGCTGTTATGGTGATATAATAAAGTGTATATCTCCTGATGAAAGGCTGAAAAAGCCGCACTGAAACTGTACAAAGCGCCGATATCATTCAGGAGGTAATTGCAATGACAAGAATTGATTACTTTGTACTCCCATGGTACAAAAAGGTATTGTTCCGCGTGGCGGAATTCTTCAAGGCGCTTGGCATGGGCATTGCTCATTTCTTCATGAGTATCCCAGGCGCGCTCGCTAAGTTCTTTAAAAAGTTCGGCAGAGGCTTCGCGTGGCTGGGTCGGACGTTCGTACACGGCGGTATCCTTACCAAGCTGTCGTACATCGTGATGGGCGCGGGCAGCCTGTTCCGCGGACAGATCATAAAAGGTCTGATGTACCTCGCGGCTGAGGTCGCTTACTTCGGCTTCATGATAGACACCGGATTCGGGTTCCTCGCAGGGCTTCGGAACCTCGGAACAGTTCAGCGCGGCTGGCACTTTGACGAATCCCTCGGCATCGACGTGCTTCAGGACGGCGACAACTCCATGCTGATACTTCTCTACGGTATCTTCGCGCTGTTCATTACGGTGGTGTTCCTTTTCCTGTGGGTTCAGAACATTCACTCCGCCGACATCGCGGAACGCCTGAAAAAAGCAGGCAAGAAGCTCCCGGGCTTCGTTGACGACATCAAGTCCCTGCTTGACGAGCATTTCCACAAGACGCTGCTGTTTATCCCTGTTACCGGCGTTGTCGTGTTCACGATAGTTCCGCTGGTATACATGATCTCCCTCGCGTTCACCAACTACGACAAGGATCACCAGGTTCCGGCAAACCTCTTTACCTGGATAGGTCTTGACAACTTCAAGGTCATTCTCGGAAGCGATTCCACCATCGGACATACATTCTGGCCGGTCCTCGCGTGGACGCTGGTCTGGGCGGTATTTGCGACCTTCCTTAACTACCTGCTCGGAATCATTCTTGCAATGCTTATCAATAAGAAGGGCATTCGCTTCAAGGCATTCTACCGCACGCTTTTCGTTCTCGCTATCGCAGTTCCGCAGTTCGTTTCGCTACTGGTAATGAAGAACGTCCTCGCAGAGGCGGGTCCCATGAACGTCCTGCTCCAGGAGCTTGGCTGGATAAGCTCGCCGCTCCCGTTCTTCACCGACCCGACATGGGCGCGCGTGACGGTCATTATAGTTGACCTGTGGATAGGTATTCCGTACACGATGCTGATAGTTTCCGGTATCCTGATGAACATTCCGGAGGATCTCTACGAAGCCGCAAGAATAGACGGCGCGTCTCCGTTCGTTATGTTCACCAAGATCACAATGCCGTATGTGCTGTTTGTTACCACTCCGTACCTCATCACACAGCTCGTCGGCAACATCAACAACTTTAACGTCATCTACTTCCTTACAGGAGGAACTCCGGCAACGCTGGATTACTACCAGGCGGGCAAGACCGACCTGCTGGTGACCTGGCTGTACAAGCTGACCGTCAACTCCCGCGACTACAGCTACGCTGCGACGATCGGCATTCTGGTATTCATCATCTGCTCGCTTCTGTCGCTCATCACGTTCCGCAGATCGGCATCTTACAAGAATGAGGAGGCGTTCCAGTAATGAAAGAGGACAGATACTATTCCCGCTCCTATTCAAGGCAGCAGAAAACGATCAATGTCGTTATCCAGATAGTGCTTCTGGTACTCGGTATCATGTGGATTCTTCCGCTGATGTGGATTATCCTGACATCGTTCCGTGCGGAGCCTGGCTCCTACACCAGCTACTTTTGGCCGAAGGGCTTCACCCTTGACAACTATATGCGCCTGCTGTTTGAAGACCAGCAGTTCAAGTTCTCGCAGTGGTTCCTCAACACGTTTATTGTGGCTGTGGTATCCTGCATCGGTTCAACGTTCATCGTGCTGGCGGTGTCCTACGCGCTCAGCCGTCTGCGCTTCAAGATGAGAAAGCCGATGATGAACGTTGCGCTTATCCTCGGAATGTTCCCCGGATTTATGTCGATGGTAGCTATCTACTACATCTTAAAGGGTCTGGGTCTCACTGAGAACCCGCTGGTATGCCTCACACTGGTGTACATTTCCGGTTCGGGGCTGACATACTATATCGCGAAGGGCTTCTTCGATACGATACCGAAATCCCTGGACGAATCCGCCTACCTTGACGGCGCGACGAGATCCCAGGTGTTCTTCAAGATAACCATACCGCTTTCAAAGCCGATAATCGTGTACACCGTTCTGACAACGTTCATGGCTCCCTGGGTAGACTACATCTTCCCGAGCATGATCTGCGGAGCGAACTACGACAGCTACACCGTTGCGCTGGGCATGTTCAAAATGCTGGAGCGTGAGTTCATCGGCGCATATTACACCCAGTTCGCGGCAGGAGCAGTACTGGTATCTATCCCGATAGGCGCGCTGTTCATCGTAATGCAGAAGTATTACGTAGGAGGCGTAACAGGCGGCGCAGTAAAGGGTTAAGGAGAAAAATCGCATGGCAGGAAAGAATGTAACTATCCAGGATATAGCCGACCGTCTGGGAATGGCGAAAAGCACGGTGTCGAAGGCTCTTTCGGGAGCCACCGACATCAGTGAAAAGACCCGGGAGCGCATTCTTGGCTGCGCAAGCGAGATGGGCTACCAGGTAAAGACCGGACGCACGGCGTATTCCCGCAATCTCATCGTGTTCATCTATGGAAGCATACACTATGATAAGGTAGATCAGTTCGGATATGAGATAATCCTGGGAATACAGGCTGCGGCGGCTGAGCAGGGAATAGGCGTGAACATCGTTGCGATAAACGACGAGGAGCTGAAAACCGGCAGCTACTATTCCATCATGTCCGGCGGTAATTACGAGGGCAGCGTGTTCCTCGGATTCAAGCCGCACCCGGTGTTCGTTGAGCACATCAAGAGCTTCAATATCCCGATGGTGGTGCTGGATAATTACGTTGATTCCCCGCTTGTGGCCAGGGTCGGCTGCGACAGCGCAGAGGGTATCCGCCAGGCGGTGCGCTACCTCTGGTCGAAGGGGCATGACCGGATAGGGTTCCTCGGCGGCGAGCCTGACAGTATCGTCACCATCGAGCGCAAGCAGGCGTACTCTGACGCCCTCGCAGAGCTTGGTCTGGTGGAGGATCCCGCTGCTGTGAAGTACGGCTGTTTCTCGGCGAAGGGCACGAAAAAACGTATCCTGGAGATCGCCGAGACCGGAGTCACCGCAGTGGTCTGCATAAGCGACCTTCTCGCCTGCACGGCGGTAAAGGAGCTTATACGCGCCGGGTACAGCGTTCCGGAGGACATCAGCATTACCGGCTACGACAACCTTCCGCCGTCCGAGTATTCGCAGCCCCCGATAACTACGCTCAGCCAGAACCGCATACACATTGGAAAGACGACGTTCTTCATGCTTCAGCAGATGAAAAACGGAATACATATCAAGTCCGTAATGCTGCGCCCGGAGCTTATCGAGCGCGAGTCCGTCAGGGAGATATGCTCCCGGGAGCTTCCTAAGGAGAAATAATGACATCTTCATGGATAACCACCATTAAACGCACAGCCGCTACAGTTTTTACTGCGGCGGCTGTGCTGGTTTCCGGGTGCAGTTCGCCGGAAACATCAGATACGACAAGTTTGAACAGTTATAAATACGAGCAGGAACTGAACATCATCGACGACAATTACCGGAACTACTATCAGATATTCGTGGGTTCGTTCTGCGACAGCAGCGGCGATGGTATCGGCGACCTGAACGGTATCACTTCAAAGCTGGATTATATCCAGGACATGGGCTTCAACGGGATCTGGCTCACGCCGATAATGCCCTCGCGCTCCTATCATAAGTACAGCGTGGAGGACTACTACAGCATAGACCCGCAGTTCGGCACGATGGAGGATTTCGAAAACCTCTCCGCAGAGTGCGAAAAGCGCGGTATAAGCCTGCTCATTGACCTTGTGATGAACCACAGCTCGCGTTATCACCCTTGGTTCGAATCGGCTTCGCAGAGCCTTCGTCAGGAGCCGTGCGGCGCACCCGCGGAGGAATACTGCCTTTCTGAAACGCTCTGCCCGGTCCACAACAAGTACGTTGGCTACTATTATTTCGAGGATGAAAAACCTGCCGGGAGCGCCGCGTGGTATCAAACGGGAACTAAGTGGTACCAGGCGGTGTTCTCCGAAAACATGCCGGAGCTGCAGCTCGACAACCCGGACGTCCGGGAGGAATTCGAGCAGATAGCGAAATTCTGGCTGGATAAGGGAATAGGCGGATTCCGGCTGGACGCCGTAAAGGAGTACTTCACCGGAAATCCCGACAAGAACGTTGAGGTTCTGAACTGGTTCTGCGATTACTGTCACAGTATAAATCCCGGCTGCTACATCGTCGGCGAGGTGTGGGAGAGCTTCACCACCTACACGAAGTACTACGCCTCCTCGATAGACAGCGTTTTCGGCTTCACGATGGCGGAGTCTGACGGCAAGATAGCAAAGACCGTGAACCTCAGCGGAAAGGCGAACTCTGCGGAGTCGTTCGCGCAGGCTATGACTACGGTAGAGCAGACTATCGCGGGTTACAGCGAACGCGGTATCGACGCGCCGTTCATCGGCAACCACGACACCGACCGCGCCGCAGGAATACTGCGCTACGACCCGGCGAGGATAAAGGAAGCCGCCGGGCTGCTGCTGACGATGAGCGGCTCGCCGTTCGTGTATTACGGCGACGAGATCGGGCTTTCCGGCAGCGGGCGGGACGAGAACAAGCGCGCTCCGATGATATGGGACGACAACGGTTCCGGGCTGACCTACGGTCCTCCGGATATGGAACGGCAGGAAAACCGTTTCGAGAGCGTGGAAAAGCAGCTTTCCGCCCCGGATTCGATACTGAATTATTACAAGCGCGCACTGCGTATCCGCAATGAAAATCCGGAGATAGCAAGGGGTACTACCGAGGTCCTGGAGCTTTCCGGGAACTCCGGCGGCGATATAGCGGCGGTCAGACGAACCTGGAACGGCAGCAGTATCCTGATAGTCTACAATCTCTCCGATGAAGCGGCGTCGCTTTCTGACGCGGCTCTGGAACTTGACAGCCGGAATATACGCGGATACCTGGCGGTATCGGCCGGCGATGAGCCTTCGATTTCCGGAGAGCTGGAGATCCCGCCGCACAGCATAATATTCTTGAAATGATTTGGAGTGAAAGTATGAACAACTTTGATAATATCGACAGGGAATACGCATACGACGGCGAGCTTGGCGCGGTCTGGTCTCCCGAAGCGACCAGGTTCGCGGTGTGGTCGCCGGAGACCGAGAGCGCGGAACTCCGGCTGTACCATGACGACTCCGAGCCGGAGCCGTTCCGCACCGAAGAAATGCACAGCGAGAACGGCGTGTGGAAGGCGGAGGTTTCCGGCGATCTCAGCAGGGTGTACTACACATATGCGTTCACCAGGAATGGAAACACCGCTGAAACTATCGACATATACGCGAGAAGCGCAGGTGTAAACGGCAGGCGCGGAATGGTTCTTGATCTCCGTACCACCGACCCGGAGGGCTGGGAGCGTGACAGGCAGGTCGCCCTCGGCGACTACACCGATGCGGTGATATACGAATTGCACGTCCGGGATTTTTCCTCCGACGAGAGCGGGAACTTCACGCTGCGCGGGAAGTTCGGGGCGTTCTGCGAGAAGGCGGTCAACGGATTCGGAGAGACTATAGGTCTTGACTACATAAAGAAGCTGGGGGTAACTCATATCCACCTGCTGCCGGTGTCCGACTATCAGTCGGTGGACGAAAGCGACCCTGACGCGGGCTTCAACTGGGGCTACGACCCGCTGAACTACAATATTCCCGAGGGCAGCTATTCCACCGACCCGCACCACGGCGAGGTAAGGGTAAGGGAGTTCAAGCAGCTTATCCAGGCGGCGCATGAGCGGGGCGTAGGCATTATAATGGACGTGGTTTACAACCACACTTACGCTACGGAGGATTCTCCGTTCAACAAGACGTACCCGGGGTACTATTACCGCCACAACGCGGACGGCAGCCTGTCGAACGGCTCCGCATGCGGAAATGAATTCGCGAGCGAGCGTGCGATGGTGGGCCGTTTCATCGCAGACAGCCTTCTTTACTGGGCGCGGGAGTACCACATTGACGGCTTCCGGTTCGACCTGATGGGGCTTCTGGATATCGCAGTGCTGAACCGCGCCGCAGCGGAGCTCCGTGCGGAGAACCCCTCCGTGATACTCTACGGCGAGGGCTGGACGGGAGGCTCCTGCCCGCTTCCCGAGGAGCTTCGCGCAATGAAGAAGAACGCCCGGGAACTTCCGGATTTCGCGATGTTCTCCGACGACCTGCGCGACGGCGTGAAAGGCTCTGTTTTCTACGACGCCGACTGCGGCTACGTCAACGGCAAAGCCGCCGAGCGCGCGGAGCTTATAAAGTCGGTGATGTCCGGCGGTATCTGGCGCGAGGACGTCGGCAGGGCTTCCGCGGAGTGCTGGACGGATAAGCCGCAGCAGTCGGTGAATTACGTTGAGGCTCACGACAACCTCACGCTATATGATAAGCTGAGAAGCTCCATGCCGGAGGCTTCCGGCGCGGAAATAATTGCGGCGGATAAGCTGGCGGCGGCGATAGTATTCCTGTCGCAGGGAGTTCCGTTCATTCAGGCTGGGCAGGAAATACTGCGCAGCAAGACCGCTCCGGACGGCAGCTTTGTCCACGACAGCTATAATTCTCCGGACAGCGTGAACTCCATAAAGTGGAACGACATCACACTGCGCCGCAGCGTGATGGAGTATTACCGCGGCCTGATAGCGGTGAGGAAGTTTTTCCCGCAGTTCCGCATGAGGGACGCGGAGAGCATTCGCAAGATACGCTTTGAAACGCTGGAGGGCGGCGCGGTCGCTGCGGATTTTGGCGGTCTGCTGCTGATAGTGAATCCGGCGGCTCACCCGCTGAGGTACGAAAACGGAAGGCGCATGATGGTATACGCGGACCATATCACCGCCGGAACTCGTCCGCTGTTCATTGCCGACGGCGCGGTGAGCGTGGCTCCGAGGGGCATCATTCTTGCGGAGTACCGGTGAGGAGGGCGTATGGACTGCACATTCAAAACGCCGGAGGGGAAGTTCAACCTGCGGGTCGGCGCTGTAATAACAGACGGTAAGCGCGTGCTTGTTTCAAAGGACGGCAGCCACAGCTTTTACTGGGTGACCGGCGGCAGAGTGAAACTTGGCGAGACCACCGAGGAAGCGATCCTGCGCGAGATACGCGAGGAGCTTGGCGTTGAAGCCGAGGTTGCCCGGCTGTACTCCATAGCCGAGAAGTTTTTCACGGTTGACGGTGTGTTTTATCATGAGCTGGAGTACCTGTACCTGATAAAGCCGTTTGACATCGCGAAAATAGACTACGGAGCGGTTCACTGCGACAGCCCGGATATAAGCCTGGTGTGGCTGGATACGGATTCCGAACCGGATATGCCTGTGTATCCGGAGCACCTGTTTGAGGCGGTCAGGAATCCCTCTGGCGCGGTAAGGATAATGGTTCAGAAAAGCCCCGGCGATTCAAAATAGAGATTTCATAAATGAAATGGGCTGTATATCAGATACAGCCCATTTTAATTTACAGTTCTTCAACAGCCGCAGCGAATCCAAGCGCCTTTAGCTGAGATATAACTTCTGCCACAGACTCACGCGGCACTACCTTTTCAGCGTTCACCCTGACCCGGGAGCTTTCAAGCCTGCTTCTGAACCAGTTCATGTCCTTGCCGAACTTGGCGAGCCAGTGCTCGGGGTCGCCGTGGTTGGAAGCGTACCCGCGTGCATGAGCTTCCTTGTGGCTTATCACGTTTTCGGGGAGTATCGACGGGTAGTTCTTCATGAGGCGCTGACAGAGCTGTACGGCAAGCCCGAAGGCCTCCTCGAAGTAGGCGCGGTCGTTCAGCGCGTCCTCCGCTATTTCTATCTGGATATACGCCGGAGCGTAGTTGTAGCTTCCTTTGGAGCCATTTCCGCAGCCCCAGCAGCAGACGTTCCAGGGTAGCAGCTTAGCCGCCCTGACATCTCCGTTTTTATCCTTCCCTATGACTGCGTGCGGGCAGACATTGCTGTCCGGGCGGTCGAAGTAGTTCTTGTATGGATTCACGCCGCATATCTCCGGCGCATTCACGTAGCGTTTCAGGTTAGGATTGTCCGCGCCGGTGGAGTGGATTATGATTCCTACTGGGCTTCCCTGCGGCATGGGGCGCGGGGTCTTGAATGCTCCGCTGCTGCGGGCGTAGGCTTCAAAAGTTATCGCCATCGCCGCCTCCGTTTCCCCTGCCGCTGTCGGCAAGGCCTTCTCCGATAACGTACCCTACGACTGCGGCACCGCTCAGAATGCAGCCGGATACGGTCTCAGCCGTTTCTGAGCTTCCTCCGAAGGCTACGATAAGTCCCGCAACGAATCCTGCGGCAGCTATCCAGAGCTTGCGGCTTGTGAGCTTGCGTTTCCAGTCAATTTTCATGGTGCTTTTCCTCCTCTTCAATGTCAGCGAGCCGATGATTTATTACCTTTATCTGTTCCTCTATCACCGGCATTCTTCTTGCAAAGTTGTTGTGCTCGGCTACCCGGGCTTCAAGCTGCTCCAGGCGATATGCCGTCAGCTTTGAGCTGACCAGTATGCCGCCCATGGAGCCGCCGAGCGTCCCTATCAGCGAGATCATCGCTGTGATAATGCTGCTGTCCATTATATGTCCCTCCTTTCCGGCAGCGTTCTGCCCTGAGAAAAGATTAACACCTGATTTACTGCATGTAACTGCAAAAAACCTCCCGCGGTGAAAACCATGGGAGGTTTTGATATTCAGATTTCGGCTCAGTCGCAGTAACCGAATGCCATCACGAAGAACGCCTGTGTAACGCCGCCCTCCATGCGAATCTCAACGGTATGCTCCGCAGAGGAATCGTTGTCGATGAGATAAGCGGTAACGGGGTTGTTCCAGCCGTCGGACATATTAGAAACCACGGACTTTACCTTTTCGCCGTCAACGTAGATATCGGCTGTGCCGTACTTGTCGCTGTTGTTTGCCTTGAACACCATCTCAAGCACGCTGCATTCAACGGTGAACTTCATCGAGCCGCCGTCGGTGCCGCGGTACATCCAGCCGTTGTGGAAGCTGCCGTGGGTGTCGTACTGCTCGAATCCGTCAAGCTCGACGCCGTCCATAGTTGCGCTGTCCATGTAGTGCATGTTCATATACTTTGCGCTGAATACCGGGTCGGGAAGCTCCTTGCTGACCTCGCCGACATTCTCGGCAACAACGGGGAGCACCTTCTGATAGTAGTTGTCAACGAAGTCGGTGATGCACTTGTGACCGTAAGCGTTCGGGTGAGACTGGTCGTTGGAGTAATCCTGCCATGTCATTCTTCCGGCTTCTATCTCCTCGTAAACGCTGTCGTGGACGCTTATCATCGGCAGGTCATAGTTCGCGCCTATTTTCGACATGTGTTCCTGGCACGTATATCCGCTGTCGAGTACGGTGAACAGCAGAACTACCGCGATGTCCTTCTCCTGGGTGAGCAGGGTGCGCACAAGGCTCTCGTATGCGTTCTTGTAGTCAGCCTCCTGACCGTCGTTTACCGCAAACTCCACGAAAACGATGTCCGGGTCAGCGGAAAGCACGTCGCGCTCGAGGCGCAGGTTGCCCAGCAGCGAGGGAGTTCCGCTGATGCCTGCGTTAACGCCTGTAACAGTGATATCCGGGAAATAGCCCTGAAGCAGGTCTGTGCATGTCTTTGCGTAGAACTCCGTGGTTCCCGCGTTGTAGCCCTCGGTTATGGAGCCGCCTATGTAAGCAACGGTGATGTCCTCGCCGTTCTGCGCCTTCTGGAACACGTCGGCCATTCTGGTCATGTCGCCAACGGAAAGCAGCGAGCGGTCTACCATCTTCTCGTAGTCGGTGCGGTCGTCGTCTGCTTCCGCCGTTGGAGCCGCAGAGCTTTCACCTGCTTCGGAGCTTTCCTGCTGAACGGGCTGTGAACTTTCCGCAGTCTGCGCCGCAGAAGCGGAGCTGTCAGCCGCAGAAGAGCTGTCGGAAGCCGAGGAGTCAGCGGGGGAGCTGCATGCGGTCATAGCAAGCAGCATTGAAGCCGCCGTAAAAATCGAAAGAAATTTTTTCATTGCAATTTCTCCTTGAAAACAAAAAATACCGGACAAAAAGCCCGCTGTTTCAATTATACAGAAAATTCGCTGAGATGTCAAGAGTAATCGGTTACACGACAAGAAAAAAAGCCGAATATACTTGCCTAATTTAAATTCGTATGCTATAATATTATAGGGTAATTGTATGGAAAAGGGGGATACACCATGAAATGTCACAACTGCGGCAGGGAGATAGGCGACTTCACTGCATTCTGCACCTACTGCGGAGCCTCCACCGGAAACCAGCCGGCGGAATCCTCGCAGATCACAGACCCTGGCAAAACCGATGAACCAGCCGAGACTCTCCCGGGGTACAGCAAACCGTTCGAGCAGACAGGAAGGGAAGCTCCGCCGCCGCTTTATAACGTGAACCGCCAGGAGAATCCGCAGATAGATCTGATACCGGAGCATAACCGCACTCAGACTACATTTGTCCCGGATTACGAGGACGAGTACATGAACGGAACGAGCTGGCCTGAAATAAGCCGCATGGGTCATATAATCGGAGTTAACGGGCGGTTCTGCACTATCAAATGGCTGAAGATCAACATGTATTTTCTGCTGTTTGCATGGGCTGCGATGGACGCGATACGCGCGGTGCTGTTCTTCAGCGGGCTTCGATATGGCGGAGCCGCGTCGTGGGTCTACGAGGTATTTCCGCAGGTGTTCACGATGGATACGGTAATGGGGATATTCCTGACGATTTCTGCGGGAGCCAAGGTGTTCCTCTGGATAAGCATTTCGGAGCTCAGAAGGCGGTCGCTGTGGCTTTGCTTTGCGATACCGCTTGCCGGGTTTCTGGCTGAGGTAGTTTACATATCGCGCTGGTGCAGTGTTATGGGATCGGCGGCATGGGACGCTATTGTATATGTTGCGTTTCTTGCTGTGGTATCCGTGTTTAATTTTATATACTTCAGGTATCGCAGTACTGTTTTTACGAGATAAAGTTGGATTGTATCGACTATTTTGCGAATGACAAATTGTTGTTTAGAGGCGAAACGCTGCTTGTGAGAGAAAACTATAATTTAGCGGCGAGTGTTCCGCTTACTGCAACCCCTAATCGGGAGTCA
>ERZ1106915.258-NODE-258-length-85059-cov-20.133453_pt1 | contig 85059 bp, 56 predicted proteins | sample MGYA00403653_ERZ1106915 | MGnify/ENA primary metagenome ERZ1106915 (study PRJEB35170, sample SAMEA104062404) | human gut metagenome | biome: human gut; feature: human-associated habitat; material: faeces | place: Denmark | collected 2012-06-06 ...
AGATGCGTGATCTGATCCTTCAACTCAGCAAAAGTTCGATTTATTCAACAAAGCCCTGTAAAACTTAACACCAGCCTGAGTTCGTCCCTCATCGAACTCAGGCTTTTTTATTGGCATTTCATCTCCATCTGCGGCACACGCAATTGCCAAAGCATATCGATACAGCACCTTACCCCGCCCCCCTGGCTCAATAAAATCTACCAGCGTCTCTTCCAGCCAACACCCAAATGCATTTCTTTATGAATTAATCCGCAACAAAACCTCCGTCCATATAGGAATATTTGCAAAAATAGTGCATGAAAAAAGCTTTTTCTCTACCAATCCGCGATATAAATATTCATCAGCACCACAATATTCCACAGCACTAAATCTCTCCCTGCCGCCCCGGACCTCTGATAATGGTCTAAAATCATTGAGGCCACTTGCGACGACGTTGTTCAATAAGGAAAATTTGGCGTGAATAATATTCAACACCAGTGCAGCATCATCATTACATACTTACACCCGCCGACTACCGCTTTCGATATATTGACTCAATTTTCCAGACTGGTTAAAAATAGCGACCAGCTCAGTCGCAAATATAGTGACTACCCTAACTAAGCAACAATAAGGAATACACTATGACTGTTCAAACAAGTAAAAATCCGCAGGTCGATATTGCTGAAGATAATGCATTCTTCCCTTCAGAATATTCGCTTAGCCAATATACCAGTCCTGTCTCTGATCTTGATGACGTGGACTATCCAAAACCGTATCGCGGTAAACATAAAATTCTGGTGATCGCCGCGGACGAACGTTATTTGCCGACCGATAACGGGAAACTGTTCTCGACCGGTAACCATCCGATTGAAACGTTGCTGCCGTTGTATCATCTCCATGCTGCAGGTTTCGAATTCGAAGTGGCGACCATTTCCGGTCTGATGACCAAGTTTGAATACTGGGCTATGCCGCACAAAGATGAAAAAGTAATGCCATTCTTTGAGCAGCATAAATCGTTGTTCCGCAATCCGAAGAAACTCGCGGATGTTGTCGCCAGCCTCAACGCAGACAGCGAATATGCAGCAATCTTTGTTCCTGGTGGTCATGGTGCACTTATTGGTTTACCAGAAAGCCAGGACGTGGCTGCCGCTTTACAGTGGGCAATCAAAAATGACCGTTTTGTTATCTCCCTTTGCCACGGCCCGGCGGCATTTCTGGCGCTTCGCCACGGCGATAACCCACTGAATGGTTATTCCATTTGCGCATTCCCAGACGCCGCAGACAAACAAACGCCAGAGATAGGCTATATGCCGGGTCATCTCACCTGGTACTTCGGCGAAGAGCTGAAGAAAATGGGCATGAACATTATTAATGACGACATCACCGGGCGAGTACATAAGGACCGTAAACTTCTCACCGGCGACAGTCCTTTCGCAGCGAATGCGTTGGGTAAACTGGCGGCGCAGGAAATGCTGGCAGCTTACGCGGGTTAATCCCTGTTACGTTTGAATGTAAGCACATAATCAATCGCAGCCGCGTTAGTACTCACGACGTGGCTGCGTTTTTCACGGTTAATTTATGGCGTACTGAAGCCCTATGTTAATTTCTTTGCGGTAACGTAATCCGGAACACATTATGCTTATTGAGATAGTGATACGTAGCACTTCCCCCATGCAATTCGGCAATCGCTTTGACTAAAGAAAGACCAAGTCCCTGACCTACGGAATGACGCGAATTATCTCCCCGCCAAAATCTACGGAAGAGTTTTTCAGGCTCATGAATTTTCGTTCCAGGACTGGCAATATCAATATTAAGAGAACCGTTGGTATCAAGAAAACTGGTTATCTGAATACGCGATTTTTCTGGCGAATATCGAATAGCGTTAACAATAAGATTCGATAACATTCGTTGTAGTAAAATTTTATCCGCAAAGATTTGCTGATTGCACTCGACCTTAAAGCAAATCTCTTTCTCGTCTGAAAGGTATTCAAGATAGTCCAACAAATTTTCGACTTCCTTATTGAGAGAAAGCGAGTCCAGTTTCACCAAAACATTATTTTTATCTGCCCTGGCAAGAAACAGTATGTTCTCTGTTAACCGCGAAATATTTTCCAGCTCTTCAATGTTTCCGGCAATTGTTTTTTGATATTCAGCGATACTTCTGGTTTGACTGAGCGTAACCTGATTCTGACCCAGTAATGCATTAATTGGTGTTCTAAGTTCATGAGCGAGATCGTCAGCAAACTGACTTAGACGCTCAAAATCTTTGACTAAAGCATGATGCATTTTATTCAACGCCTGCCCAAGAGGTTTTAGTTCTCTCGGTAATGCGCTAACTTCAACAGGCTCTCGGCTATCGTTATAATTCAGCGCTTCCGTTACACCACTCAACTTTTTGATCTCTCGTAATCCCGTTCTGATTAACAACGGACTTAATACTGAGCAAAGTATAATGGCGACAATGCAAATTATAATGCTATTAATTTTATACTGTTCAAGCATGTTATGTCTGGCTGAAGCCAATTTAGCCACAGTAACCGTTAATGATGGCGAAACTTCATCAATATTAATTCGTAAAGCATCTATCTCTGTATCATTAATAATGCTTCTGTAAATGCCAGCTGCGCTGATTGTCTCAGTAGCAGGTATGTTATTTAACATGTCATCACTGACATTCGTCCGGTTAACAATTTTGTTGATGCTATCACCATGAATGATCAAGATATCCTGACTAACATCCATCATCCGGTTAAAGTACACAGGTAACGTATCTGGATTTACCCCATCAATTAACAACTGCTTGATCTGCGCTGTCCGGTTAATGAGTGTTGTATCATCGCGCCATTTCAACTCACTTGCCAGGCCATTATAGAGAGTCCATACAATTCCAGCGCCAGCAACAGACAGCAGCAATATAAAAAGCAAGGTTAAACGGACGGTTATAGATAATCTTTTCATTATTTTTTTACCGCTACGAATGAATAGCCCATCCCCCGGATTGTGGCGATTAGCTTTTCAGGAAAAGGATCATCAACTTTTGCGCGGAGCCTGCGAATGGCGACATCCACCGTATTGGTATCACTATCAAAGTTGATTCCCCAAATTTCACTCGCAATAACCGTTCTGGGGATAATCTCGCCAGCTCTGGAGGCCAGTAGCCAAAGTAACTGAAACTCCTTGCGCGTCAGTGTAATTTTGATATTGTCCCTGCTCACACTTTGACTAACAGAGTCCATTCTTAAGCCGCTGATTTCTAATGTTGAATTCAGAGCGTGATGTTGCCTTAATTGTGCCCGAACCCTTGCCAGCAACTCAGAAAATGAAAAAGGTTTTACCAGATAATCATTTGCCCCACTGTCCAGCCCTCTGACTCTGTCATCGACAGAATCTCTTGCAGTAAGGCAAATAACAGGAGTTTGCTTTGCCGTTCTTAACGTTTGTAAGATCTGCCAGCCATCCATACCCGGAAGCATAATATCCAGAATGATCAATGCATAATCATCCTTCAGCGCAAGATAAAGCCCATCTCTGCCATCAGAAACGGCATCAATGACATAACCCGCTTCGGAAAGCCCCTGCGTTACCCACTCCTGGGTCCTTTGATTATCTTCAATAAGTAAAATCTTCATGAAAATAATATGCCATAAATCATATGTTATAGAAACAGCTTGGTTCATTACAAAATTGTAATGCTGCTGTAAGGTTACCCTGGACGCTTTTTCGCTATCCTCAAAACTCATTCACATGACAAGGATATAAACATGTTAAAGCGTTATTTAGTACTCTCGGTAGCAACGGCAGCATTTTCATTACCTTCTTTGGTCTATGCTGCACAACAAAACATTCTTAGCGTGCACATTTTGAACCAGCAAACAGGAAAACCCGCTGCCGACGTGACAGTCACTCTTGAAAAGAAAGCGGACAACGGCTGGTTACAACTTAATACCGCCAAAACAGATAAGGATGGACGAATTAAGGCACTGTGGCCCGAGCAAACTGCAACTACGGGCGATTACCGTGTCGTATTTAAAACCGGGGACTATTTCAAGAAACAAAATCTTGAAAGTTTCTTCCCTGAGATCCCCGTTGAATTTCATATTAATAAAGTGAACGAGCATTATCATGTGCCTTTATTACTTAGCCAATATGGGTATTCAACCTATCGTGGCAGTTAATGCATAAATATGTAAAAGCAGATCTCTGCTACTGTTAGGGAGGACACTCCCTGACAGATTAACAGTAAACGGCTCTTGCTGGCTAACGACAAAAAAGTGTGATGGCTTATGAAAAAGAATCAATTTTTAAAAGAATCAGATGTTACGGCCGAGTCGGTATTCTTTATGAAGCGTCGGCAGGTGTTAAAAGCACTGGGCATCAGCGCAGCTGCACTTTCTTTGCCTCACGCTGCGCATGCCGATCTGCTTAGCTGGTTTAAAGGGAACGATCGCCCACCCGCCCCCGCCGGAAAACCGCTGGAGTTCAGCAAGCCTGCCGCCTGGCAAAATAACCTGCCACTGACGCCAGCAGATAAAGTTTCCGGCTATAACAACTTCTATGAATTCGGGCTGGATAAAGCGGATCCCGCCGCTAATGCTGGTAGCCTGAAAACCGATCCATGGACACTGAAAATCAGCGGCGAAGTGGCAAAACCATTGACCCTCGATCACGATGATTTAACCCGTCGCTTCCCGCTGGAAGAGCGTATTTATCGTATGCGCTGCGTGGAAGCGTGGTCGATGGTGGTGCCGTGGATTGGTTTTCCGCTGCACAAATTGCTGGCGCTTGCCGAACCCACCAGCAATGCGAAGTATGTCGCTTTCGAAACAATTTATGCACCGGAACAGATGCCTGGTCAGCAGGACCGCTTTATCGGCGGCGGGCTGAAATATCCTTATGTCGAAGGATTGCGTCTCGACGAAGCAATGCATCCGCTCACACTGATGACCGTGGGTGTTTATGGCAAGGCGTTACCGCCACAAAATGGCGCGCCGGTACGACTGATTGTGCCGTGGAAATATGGCTTTAAAGGGATTAAATCGATAGTCAGTATTAAGCTGACCCGCGAGCGTCCGCCAACCACCTGGAATCTGGCAGCGCCTGACGAATACGGTTTTTACGCCAACGTTAATCCGCATGTTGATCACCCGCGCTGGTCACAGGCTACCGAACGATTTATTGGTTCAGGCGGCATTCTCGATGTTCAGCGCCAGCCAACACTACTGTTTAATGGTTACGCCGACCAGGTGGCATCGCTGTATCGTGGCCTGGATTTGCGGGAGAATTTCTAAATGCGTCTGACAGCAAAACAGGTGATATGGCTGAAAGTTTGCCTGCATCTTGCCGGATTGTTGCCGTTTCTCTGGCTGGTCTGGGCGATTAATCACGGTGGATTGGGTGCCGATCCGGTGAAAGATATTCAGCATTTTACTGGTCGCACTGCACTGAAATTTTTGCTGGCGACCTTGTTAATCACACCTCTGGCACGCTACGCAAAACAGCCGTTATTGATACGCACTCGCCGCCTGTTAGGCTTATGGTGCTTTGCCTGGGCGACACTGCATTTAACCAGTTACGCATTACTGGAGCTGGGCGTGAATAATCTGGCGTTATTAGGCAAGGAGTTAATTACCCGGCCTTATTTAACGTTAGGAATTATCAGCTGGGTTATTTTGCTTGCTTTAGCGTTTACTTCAACCCAGGCGATGCAGCGAAAACTCGGCAAGCACTGGCAACAGTTGCATAATTTCGTCTATCTTGTCGCGATCCTGGCCCCAATACATTATCTGTGGTCAGTGAAGATTATTTCACCGCAGCCACTCATCTACGCTGGGCTGGCTGTACTGCTTTTAGCCTTACGGTATAAGAAGTTGCTTTCCCTTTTCAACCGGTTACGCAAGCAGGTTCACAACAAATTATCTCTATAACTTCATATTGCCGACAAACTTCGCGTTATCCCGGCCGGATGCGGCGCGAGCGCCCTATCCGGCCCACACAGATCGCATCAAGTTATGTTTCGTTTGTCATCAACCTTTCATCACCAGAATAATTTATTTTATTTCAATAAGATAGTTCAATACGCCTGAGAATACCATGCTCTCATTTCCTAATGAGTTGTTGCATTTTTTCATATGTTACAGTATAACATTACACATCATGTACATTAACTCTGGAGAAAATTGTTTTGGCGATTCGTCTTCATAAACTAGCTGTTGCTTTAGGTGTCTTTATTGTTAGCGCTCCTGCCTTTTCGCATGGTCATCATTCTCATGGCAAACCCTTAACAGAGGTCGAACAAAAAGCTGCTAATGGTGTTTTTGATGATACCAATGTACAAAACCGAACGCTCAGTGACTGGGATGGAGTCTGGCAATCCGTTTACCCTTTACTGCAAAGTGGCAAACTTGATCCCGTCTTTCAGAAGAAAGCGGATGCAGATAAAACCAAAACATTTGCTGAAATTAAAGATTATTATCGCAAAGGTTATGCGACAGATATCGAAATGATTGGCATTGAGGACGGCATTGTCGAATTCCATAGAAATAATGAAACAACATCATGTAAATATGATTACGATGGATATAAAATACTCACCTATAAATCAGGCAAGAAAGGCGTTCGTTACTTATTCGAATGTAAAGATCCTGAAAGCAAAGCCCCTAAATATATACAATTTAGCGATCATATAATTGCACCACGAAAATCATCTCATTTTCACATTTTTATGGGTAATGATTCCCAACAGTCTTTATTGAATGAAATGGAAAACTGGCCAACGTATTATCCCTATCAGTTGAGTAGCGAAGAAGTGGTCGAGGAGATGATGTCTCATTGATTTTTTTGCGCTGACTTCAGTTATTTAACAGAACAGTGCCTGGTAGTAACAACAATAATTTACCAAGACAAATAAGTAAGACAAACTCAGACACGCTCATACTTGAGTCGTGTCTTTTTTATTATGTCTGTAGAAAAAAACTGAGAAAAAGGCGAACAATAAATACACAACTCAGCCATACAGACTGGCAGCGCAAATGTTTCCAGGAGCAAGTCATCTGTCATGGTAAAGCTAACCAGAAATATAGGTTAATTTTGGTGTTTAAACCTTTTTTACTTGTTAGTATGATACAAAGGCTTTCAAAAAAGCTGGGAAATTCAACAACTCTTGGAAATTATGGACTTTGTCCCGCGGCTTTAATCTGACGGCCGCGTTCCTTTTTTGGCTCAATTATTGACCCCTTCTCTACGCAACTTCAGTTCCCGCCAGCAACTTTGCGGCAGTTTCATAGGATCAATGTCTAAAAGAATAATGGTGACCGATAAGAAAACGACTGAATAACTGTAGATTTTCGCTCGAAACCTTCCTGTCAGCTCCATAGCGAATCAAGTGCTGAATGTCACAGTATCGAACAGAAAACAGTGACGATCTAACCCTTCAAGAATATTCTACGATTGTTCTGTTTAGGAAAAGCAAGGCGGGAAGTCGGGAGATAAGTCATTGATAAAGTGGCGGAGAGAGGGGGATTTGAACCCCCGGTAGAGTTGCCCCTACTCCGGTTTTCGAGACCGGTCCGTTCAGCCGCTCCGGCATCTCTCCGTTCAGATGGTTGCCATGATGCCAGGAAATTTGGCATTTTAACAGTCCCTGTCCGTGCAATTTTGTTCAAGTGACGAGTTTGCGAGCAAAACGATGATTAAGTGGCCCTGGAAAGTACAAGAATCAGCACATCAAACTGCCCTTCCCTGGCAGGAAGCACTATCGATCCCCCTTTTAACGTGTCTGACAGAACAGGAACAAAGCAAATTGGTCGCTCTTGCCGAACGTTTTTTACAGCAAAAACGGCTTGTTCCTTTACAGGGCTTTGAGCTGAATTCATTAAGAAGCTGCCGGATAGCACTTCTATTTTGCCTGCCCGTTCTGGAGTTAGGACTGGAATGGCTGGATGGTTTTCATGAAGTCTTAATTTATCCTGCGCCATTTGTGGTCGATGATGAATGGGAAGACGATATCGGTCTGGTGCATAACCAACGTATTGTTCAGTCAGGTCAGAGCTGGCAGCAAGGGCCTATCGTTTTGAACTGGTTGGATATACAAGATTCTTTTGATGCTTCTGGTTTTAACCTGATTATTCATGAAGTCGCTCATAAGCTGGACACCCGTAACGGCGATCGCGCCAGCGGAGTTCCCTTTATTTCGTTGCGTGAGGTTGCTGGCTGGGAACACGATCTTCATGCTGCAATGAACAACATTCAGGAAGAAATCGAATTAGTTGGTGAGAATGCGGCGAGCATTGATGCTTATGCTGCCAGTGATCCTGCTGAATGTTTTGCCGTACTTTCTGAATATTTCTTTAGCGCCCCAGAACTTTTTGCTCCTCGTTTCCCTTCATTGTGGCAACGTTTCTGTCAATTTTATCAACAAGATCCTTTGCAGAGACTGCATCACGCTAATGATACAGACTCGTTTTCGGCGACGAATGTTCATTAATTAACAACTTTGCAGATTAATTAACCAATTGAAATGACTTATGAAATTTAGTGTTGACAGACAAGGTACCGCTAAGTAATATACGCCCCGTTCTCACGATTCCTCTGTAGTTCAGTCGGTAGAACGGCGGACTGTTAATCCGTATGTCACTGGTTCGAGTCCAGTCAGAGGAGCCAATTTTCTGTTTTCATGCATCCTTGCGAATCTTTATCTGATGTTGATTCAACAGGTTAGTGTGAAAACTCTTCTCGGTGCATTTTGATTTTACCCTACGCATCGGGAAAAATTGGTGGTCAAATCTGGGGTCAGGTTAGTTCGATAATGGAGTGACCCCCATATATCCCTTACCGACGCAAAAATCCGCACCCTCAAGCCTTCTGATAAACCCTTTAAAGTCTCCGATTCTCACGGTCTGTATCTGCGGGTCAAGCCGGGTGGCTCCCGCCACTGGTATCTCAAATACCGTATTAGCGGTAAAGAATCCCGCATTGCGCTGGGTGCCTATCCAGCCATCTCCCTGTCTGATGCGCGACAGCAACGTGAAGGTATCCGTAAAATGCTGGCGCTGAATATCAACCCGGTACAGCAGCGGGCTGCTGTACGTGGCTCACCAACACCGGAGAAAGTTTTTAAAAACGTGGCGCTGGCGTGGCATAAAAGTAACAGGAAATGGTCGCAGAACACCGCCGACCGTCTGCTTGCCAGCCTGAACAATCACATCTTTCCGGTCATCGGGAACTTACCTGTATCAGAACTTAAACCCCGTCATTTCATTGACCTGCTGAAAGGGATCGAGGAAAAGGTCTGCTGGAGGTTGCGTCCCGCACACGGCAGCACCTGAGTAACATAATGCGCCATGCGGTCCATCAGGAGTTAATCGATACGAACCCTGCAGCAAACCTTGGCGGCGTGACCACACCTCCTGTCAGACGGCACTATCCTGCCCTGCCGCTGGAGCGGCTGCCTGAACTGCTTGAACGTATTGGGGCATATCATCAGGGCCGTGAACTGACCCGGCATGCCGTTCTGCTGATGCTGCATGTGTTCATTCGCTCCAGTGAACTGCGTTTCGCCCGCTGGTCAGAGATTGATTTCACAAACCGAGTCTGGACGATACCCGCGACGCGAGAACCCATTATTGGCGTGCGTTATTCCGGCCGCGGGGCAAAAATGCGAATGCCGCATATCGTCCCCCTCTCAGAACAGTCCATCGCCATTCTGAAACAGATTAAGGATATCACCGGTAATAATGAATTGATCTTCCCCGGCGACCATAACCCGTATAAGCCAATGTGTGAAAACACGGTCAATAAGGCACTGCGGGTGATGGGTTACGACACGAAAAAGGATATCTGCGGTCACGGCTTCCGGGCAATGGCATGCAGTGCGCTGATGGAATCGGGTTTATGGGCAAAGGACGCAGTAGAACGCCAGATGAGTCATCAGGAGCGCAATACCCTGCGCATGGCTTATATTCATAAGGGAGAGCACCTGGAAGCCCGCAAAGCGATGATGCAGTGGTGGTCGGATTATCTGGAAGCATGCCGAGAATCTTATGCACCGCCTTATACAATTGGTAAAAATAAGTTTATCCCATAGTATACTAACGAATCCCACACTCTGGCAAATTACCACCACCTCTACAGGAGGTGGTTCTATATAGACTTTTATCAACTTCATGACGAAAAACACCTATTTTATCCCAAAAGAAGACAATAGAGTCACAGAGGAATCAAAGAGCGACTCAATTGTCTTTGGACAGTCTGATTGTGAGGTTAGAAAACAGTTACTCCTACACCATTAAATAGGGCGCAATGCTCGCTAATTTCTCCCGGGTTTCTGTCAGTTCGCGTTCCGGCGTAGATTGCGCGATGATTCCCGCCCCCGCCTGTATCCAGCAGCGCTGGCTATCCTGAAATACGGAACGCAGAACTAGCGCCGCATCAAAGCGCGTATCGTCCAGCAGCAGGATTGCGCCGGAATAAAGCTCTCGCGGCGTCTTCTCAATTTGCATAATCGCGTTCAGAGCAGCATTTTTAGGAATACCTGAGGCGGTAATCGACGGAAACAGCACGGTAAACGCATCCCAGGCATCCTTGTTTTCCGCAAGCTGACCGCTCACGCCAGACCCCAGATGCTGAACGCTGCCGCGCTGGCGAACCGACATTAAATCTTCAACCACCACGCTGCCCGGCTGGCAAACGGCCTCCAGTTCAGCAATAGCTTCTTTGACAGAAAGGATATGCTCAAGCACCTCTTTACTGTCGTGCAGCAGTTCTGCCTCTTTCGCCTTATTATGCTCCGGGTTTCCCATGCGATCGCGGGTGCCCGCAAGCGGTTCAGTGACCACTTTATTGCCCGTCACTGACATCACCAGTTCCGGGCTAAAGCCCAGCGCTTCGCGTCCTTCCTGACGGAACATAAACGAGCGCACAGGCGTGTTTGCCTGCCGCCCGTATAACAGCGTGGCGGGCATATCAATCCGCGATGGCAGGGGAATGGCGCGCGAGACAATCACTTTGACATACTCGCCACGGCGGATCTCCGCAACGGCGCGCGCAACCTGTTGTTTATATGTCTCACCATTGAGGGCGGTATCCACCGCCAGTGGTGCGTTCTGCGTCGTTGTACCGGCCTCTTTTACCCACTCGCACAAACGTCGGCACCCGTCGGCGGAGTCCGCATAAACGGTGACATTTCCCTTTTCAAAAATAAGTTCTTCACGGGGAACGGTTAACGTCAGCAGCGGCCACTCCCCGGCGTTAAAGGCAATCCCCCGCGCATGCGCCGCAAAGTTGAACCCAACCTGTCCATATACCCGACGTCCTTTCACCTGAGGATGCGCCATAAAACGACGCGCGCAGTCGGCAATGGAATCCACCGCCCATTTTTGCTCCCCGGCATCATCAATAAATGTCGCCTGCGTTCCGTCGGCATTAATGTGCAGCCGTGCCTGGCACCCTTTGCCTAAATACCAACAGGGTTGACGCTCATAGACATAACACTCTTCTTCTGCGAACTGGCGTAAAACGCCAGAAATCGTCGGTAGCCATTGTTCCTCTGGTAACGCCAGATGTAGAAATTCACTGATTTTCATCCCTTACCTCTCTGTGTTATTCGCGGATCAATCAATTGCGCTTGTCATCAGTTCTCTTGCCGAATGCAGCCGGATATAAGCAACCCACGCCGCCAGCAACGTGAATGCCCCGGCAAACAGGAAGCAGGCCGCATAGCCAAAATGTTGAGCAACAACGCCACCGATAACGCCTGCCAGAATGGCGATTGCCGCATCAGTACATTGAAAGAGGGTGAAGTCGACACCGGCCTGCAAAGGCGATGAAAGCGACATCAGCGTGGCGTAAAGACAGACCAGCGCGCAGGCCAGCGAAATGGACTGGACAATGACCAGACACTGGAGAATCTGCAGCAGCAGATGACCCGGCGCCATCATGAGCGTCATCACCACCGCCAGCAGCGCGATCCCCTGGACGCCATAAGCCGTCAACAGCGCTCTGCCGGGTGAGGTGTATTTCATCAGCAATCCGCCGGCCAGCGTTCCTGTTATGCCCGCTGCAATATTGCCGCCGCTGAACAACGCGCCCAATGCGGACATGCTCAACCCATGATCCAACAACAGCGGTGCCAGAAGAGGCAGCACAAACCGCATGCCTGAATTCAGCATCAATACCAGCAGTAAGCCCAGGCGCGCCTGCTTCCTCCTTAGCGCATAACCTAACGCCGGAACATGCAGGATAGTCGCTGTTCGCGTCGGCTCCGTAATGCGCCACAGCGGGAGTGACAGCGCCATAATCAGCACCGCCATCATCAGCATGGCGACAGGCCAGCCGGATGCCGCCGACAGCATCAGGAACACCCCGCCGCCGCACATCATTCCCAGATAGCTGCCGCCGACCTGCACGCTGTTTCCCCAGCCGTAACCCGTGCGGGGCAGTTGATCGACACAAAAGCCGTCGCTGGCGATATCAATGGTGGAGGCGACCGTGCCTGCCACCATAAACAGAACAAATAACGCGACGATTTGCGTATCGGGGAATCCCCCTTCTCGCCTAAACCAGCCAATCGCTGCGGCAATAGTCAGGATCGCCGCTAGCGCGACCTGACCACGCAGGATTAACATGCGGGAACGGCGTTCCTGGCTACCGGGCGGAAGCCGCCAGCGCTCGATCCACGGCGCCCAAATAAACTTCAGCGCCCAGGGCAGCATAAACAGGGTTGTCGCACCGGCAAGCGCCAGCGAACCGCCAGCAGCGCGCACCAGCGCGGGTAAGGACTGCATAGACAGCGCCGATACCAGACTCTGCGTCACATAGACGCCGGCAATAGCAAAAATCACCCGCCCGGTCGTCAACGTCAGCAGTTTCACATTCGACTGAACATCACTCATGCACCCACTCTCCAGACGCGGAAACCCCGTCGTCGCGCCACACGCGCGCGGCCATTTGCGCCTGCCACAGCGCCTGATAACGCCCATGATGTGAGAGCAATTGCGCATGAGTACCCTGCTCAACCACCTGTCCCTCTTCCATCACCAGAATGTTTCCGGCCCCGGCGATGGTGGATAAACGGTGAGCAATGATAATCACCGTCCGGTTGTAAACCAGGTTATCGATCGCTTTTTGCACCGCCAGCTCGCTTTCAATATCCAGCGCGGCAGTCGGTTCATCGAGAATGACGACTGGCGCGTTTTTCAATAACGCTCTGGCAATGGAAATCCGCTGGCGCTCGCCGCCCGATAGCTGGCCGCCCATCTCTCCCATTGGCGTCAGCCAGCCTTGCGGAAGACGGGAAATAAACTCAAGGCACTGCGCCGCGCGGGCGGCCTCTTCTACCTCCTGCCGCGTCGCCTGTGGGCGCGCGATACGGATATTCGCCAGCAGCGTGTCATCAAACAGCCAGACATCCTGGAAAACAACAGAAATCAGGCTATTGAGCTGTTCCGGCGTCAGGCGGCGAATATCGACGCCGCCAATAGAAATCTGCCCTTGCTGCGGATCGGCATAGCGCATTAACAGTTTGGTGACGGTAGTTTTGCCTGCGCCGGAGGCACCCACCAGCGCGCTCATACTGGCTGCCGGGAACGTCAAAGAAACATGATTAAGCGCGTGGCCGTCGCCTTCTTCGTAGCGATAGCTGACGTTGTCAAAGCGGATATCGTAACGTTCCGGCATCTCGCTTTGCTCTGCGACGGGAAGCGGTGCTATCGCCATAAACTGCTCAATCCGTTGCAGGGCGCTGGCGATCAGTTCCACAACCGAGGTGTAGCTGATAAACATCGCCATCGGTTCTGCGAAGCGCATAATCATCGCGACGGCGGCAATCAAAAAGGCGAGGTTCAGAGTGCCCGTCACTACCCAGACGATCCCGGATAACACCACCACCTGTAGGCCCAACTCCACGACGCTGGCGATCAGCATCGTCGCGCCAGCGCCCTGACGGTGAGTGCGGGTCTGTAAGTTTTCCAGCGCATTGAAATGCGCCAGCAGCGCCCGGCTTTTATCGGCATCGCTGTCGCAGGTGCGCAATACCATCATCCCCTGAGCAAATTCAACGATATCGCCGCTCAGACGCTGGTGCGCTTCCCCCAGCGTCTGCATTTGTCGCCGCATCGCCGGGCGGCGCCAGTAATAAAACGGCACCAGCAGAGGGAAGATCAGCAACATCACCAGCCCCAGCCGCCAGTCTATCCACAATGTCGCCAGCGACGCCGTCAGCGGCGTGACAATGGTGAGCAGCAAAATATTGGCTATCGCAATAACATAATTGAGGTTTTCATCCACGCTGCCCAGCAGCAAGGCGTTCATTTCACCCGCCCTGCCGCGCTGGAGCTTCTCCAGCGGCACGCGGCGTAACTGCTCGCCAAGTCGCAGGCGCAACTCATGGGTAGCCTGCGCCAGATGACCACGGTATTCAAAGCCCAGGCCATACCAGCGTAGCACCAGCGTCACAATTGCGGCGACGCTGAAGGCCATAGCCCAGTTAAGAAGTTGCGGCGCGTCTCCCCGTAACAGCGCATCAATGATCGGATAAAGACAGGCAAAGGCGATCCCCTGCATGAATGCCGCCAGCAACAGCGCCAGCATACTGCGTCGCAGCATCCTGGCCTGACTGCCAACGCTGGAGATAAGCTGGCGCCAGATGACGCGCCAGGCCAGGTTATCCGCAGGATTATTGTCTTTCATTTTCCACCACCTCTTCCTGTGTTCCACCCGGCACCCAATGCTGCGCCTGCTGATAGTGTTGCCAGAGCCGTTGATACAGGCCGCCCTGCGCCAACAGTTGCGTATGGTTCCCCATTTCCCTGAGCTGTCCGTCGGAAAACAGCAATATCACATCGGCCTGAGTCACCATTGAGAGACGATGCGCGACCATGATGACCGTCCGGCCACGCATGGCCGCCGCGAGCGCCTTGATAAGCGCCGCTTCGTTTTCCGGGTCAGCAAACGCCGTCGCCTCATCGAGCACCAGGATGGGGCGATCCTGCAAAAGCGCCCGGGCGATAGTAATGCGCTGCCGCTGGCCGCCGGAGAGAAATACCCCACGTTCCCCGACTCGAGTGTTGTAACCTTCTGGCAGAGCGCTAATAAAATCATGGGCCTGCGCCACTCTGGCCGCCGCTATTACCGCCTCCAGCGGCGTATCCGGCGCGCCCAGACGAATGTTATTGGCTATCGTGTCGACAAAAAGGAAGTTGTCCTGAAACACAAACGAGAGTTGCTTCATCAGGGTGTCCGTCTGCATATCACGCAGATCCACGCCGCCAATACGGATATGGCCTTTGTCCGGGTCGGCGTAACGCAGCAGCAAGCGCGCCACGGTGCTTTTTCCGGCACCGCTTGGCCCGACCAGCGCCACAATTTGCCCGGCAGGCACATGAAAGCTCACCTCCTGCAACGCGGCGCCAGTACGCGCTTGCGGATAATGAAAGCTCACCTGCTCAAAGGTAATGCTCGCCTCTTGCGGCTGCTGGTCAGACTGCGGCAGCGATAACTCCGGCATCGCGAGAACCTGATAAATACGCTGAATGCTTAAACGCGTTTGCGCGACCAGGTTATTGAGCATCATCATTGGCATTACGGCTTCGGCCATTCCGCTGCCCAGCAGTAAAACGGCCACCCACGCGATAAAATCGAAACTGCCATAGTGCAACAGGCCGTATCCCGACCAGATCAGGACAAACAGGGTCGGGAGAGGATTCAGAATCGAGAAGGAAAAACGCGCTGAAAAACCGGCTTTGCGATACCAGGTTTTGAGCACATCGACCCACTCTTCAAGGGCGCGTTGATAGCGCAAAAAACTGGTGCTGCCGCTATCAAACGTTCTCACCACGGGCATGGCCTGCACGAACTCAATAACCGCCGCGCTAACCTGCTCGCGCGCCTTATGATAACGCTGAGCCATATCTTCCGAATGCTGGCGGGCGAGCACGAGAACAACCGATCCAAACGCCAGTACCCCCAGCGTTGCGATTGCCAGCCGCCAGTCCAGCCAGAACAAGATAACGATTGTCGCCAGCGGCATGATGATCGCGCGGACATAGAGCGGCGTGCTGTCGGCCACAAAAATATGTAACGACTTCACGTCATCCAGCATCACTTTCGCCACTGACCCGCTGCCCATTTGCTGTAACACGCCTGGCGGAAGCTGCAATGCTTTACGGGCTAACCTGCTGCGCAGAATGTTCTCCAGATGAAAAGCCGCGTAATGAGAGGTGTTGAACGCCTGTAAGCGCAGAACAAAAGTTAAGACCACGCAGCCGATCACGCCGCCCAGCGGCCAGGCCGGAATAGCGTCAGGCGTCGCGCGAATGTCACGCAGGCTCCACGCCAGAAAAAGGAGCGCCCCCAGGCTGGTTAATGCCGCCAGCCCCGCCAGCGCCATAGCTAAAATAACCTTCCTGCGAACCGGTGTAATCACCTGCCAGAGAGGAAATCGGGACAGCGATTCAGTATTGGATGATTGAGATGACATGGGAGTAACTGAATTTCCTGATGAATTTTTACGGACGCCAAAAACGACAATTCAGGGTGGCGTTCTGAGAATTAATGTGAATAATAACCATTATCAATAACTCATCTACCCCATTCGGTTCTATTTATACCCGCATTGGTCTAAGCCACAGGGAGATAACCAGGTCATGATGGAGTCACCGCAAACGCAATCTGAAATCTCTATTCACCAGTTGGTGGTCGGGAAACCTGCAAACGATGGCAATATTCCTGCTCAGTGTGAACTGCTGCGCTGTTCGTTGCAGGAAGGTATGGATATTTTGCTCTGGAGGGGCCATTTTGCGCGGCCTGAGACGTTGCAGCTACACGACGACCTGGGCAGGATTAACTTCTCGTGCATCCTGGAAGGCACATCGCGCTTTGCGATTCAGGGACTCCGGCGCCACACCGACTGGGAGCTTGCGCGCAATCGTCATTACATTACCCATACGCCAGACTGTCGCGGCAGCGCCTCCTATTGTGGCCGATTCGAGAGCATTACCCTCTCCTTCAGCCCTGAAACCCTCGCGCTGTGGGTGCCGGATATTAGCGCGGTCATTAAGAATAAGATCGACTCCCACTGCTGTTGCCAGCAGCAGCGTTGTAATGCTGAAACCCACTTAACGGCTCAGGCCTTGCGTCACGCGCTGATGCGCATGCACGGCGGCTTCAGTCATGAACAAAAGCCGTCGACGCTATGGTTGCAGGGGCAAAGTCTGGTCATGCTCAGTCTGGTGCTGGATGAACATCGCGAAGACGCCAGTTACCTCTCCTGCCACTTCAACCCGATGGAACGCCAGAAATTGCTGCGGGCGAAGGATCTGCTGCTGGCTGATCTGACGCAAGCGCCGGGCGTCGCGGAGCTGGCCAGAGAGTCCGGTCTGAGCGTTCTCAAAATTAAGCGAGGCTTCCGCGTTCTGTTCAACAACAGCGTCTATGGCCTGTTTCAGGCTGAACGAATGCAGGAAGCCAGAAGACGCCTGGCCAACGGCAATACTTCCGTCATGACGGTGGCGGCCGATCTGGGCTATGCCAACGCCAGCCATTTCTCTGCCGCCTTCCAGAAACAGTTTGGCGTAACTCCTTCGACCTTTAAACGCGGGATGTAACCGGGGTCGCGCCCCCTAAACTCCTCCCTCACAGAGGCCCGGATACCCCATCCGGGCCTCTGTTCTTTCCGCCTGTTACCAACCCGAAACGGGCATAAATAAACCCGTTTCGGGTAGCATCCAATTGTTAATAATTATTATTCTCATATGAGTAATGCTTTTCGGTAAGACGTGCCATCAGGAGGAAGAATGATTTCTGGCGCACCATCTCAGGATTCGCTGTTACCGGACAACCGCCACGCGGCTGATTACCAACAATTACGCGAGCGGCTCATACAGGAACTGAATTTAACGCCGCATCAGTTACATGAAGAGAGCAACCTGATCCAGGCCGGCCTGGATTCCATAAGATTGATGAGATGGTTACACTGGTTTCGTAAAAATGGCTACCGCCTTACCCTTCGCGAGCTGTATGCCGCCCCCACGCTGGCGGCATGGAACCAGTTAATGCTCAGCCGGTCGCCGGAGAACGCGGAAGAAGAAACGCCGCCCGACGAATCATCTTGGCCGAACATGACCGAAAGTACCCCCTTCCCATTGACGCCAGTACAGCACGCCTACCTGACGGGCCGCATGCCGGGGCAGACGCTTGGCGGCGTGGGTTGCCACCTGTATCAGGAGTTTGAAGGCCATTGTTTGACGGCGTCGCAGCTGGAGCAGGCCATCACGACCTTGCTGCAACGCCACCCAATGCTGCATATCGCCTTTCGCCCCGACGGGCAGCAGGTCTGGCTACCGCAACCTTACTGGAACGGCGTCACCGTTCATGATTTACGCCATAACGACGCTGAAAGCCGCCAGGCCTATCTGGACGCACTGCGCCAGCGCCTGAGCCACCGTCTTTTACGCGTGGAAATCGGCGAAACGTTTGATTTTCAGCTGACGCTCTTACCGGACAATCGCCACCGCCTCCATGTCAATATTGACCTGCTGATTATGGATGCCTCCAGCTTTACGCTTTTCTTCGATGAGCTTAACGCCCTGCTGGCCGGAGAATCGCTGCCGGCTATCGACACCCGCTATGATTTCCGCTCGTATTTGCTGCACCAGCAGAAGATCAATCAACCACTGAGAGACGACGCGCGCGCTTACTGGCTGGCGAAAGCATCGACGCTTCCCCCCGCGCCCGTCTTGCCGCTGGCCTGCGAACCCGCCACGCTACGTCAAGTCCGTAATACCCGACGCCGCATGATTGTCCCGGCAACACGCTGGCACGCCTTTAGCAACCGGGCCGGCGAGTATGGCGTGACGCCGACAATGGCACTGGCGACCTGTTTTTCTGCCGTGCTGGCTCGCTGGGGCGGCCTGACGCGTCTGCTGCTTAACATCACCTTATTCGACCGCCAGCCGCTGCACCCGGCGGTTGGCGCGATGCTTGCCGACTTCACCAATATTCTTCTGCTGGATACCGCCTGCGATGGCGATACCGTCAGCAACCTGGCGCGTAAAAACCAGCTCACGTTTACGGAGGACTGGGAGCATCGCCACTGGTCCGGCGTCGAATTACTCCGTGAACTCAAACGCCAGCAGCGCTATCCCCACGGCGCCCCGGTGGTATTTACCAGCAATCTGGGGCGTTCCCTCTACAGCAGCCGCGCAGAATCGCCGTTGGGCGAGCCGGAATGGGGCATCTCGCAAACGCCGCAGGTCTGGATAGATCATCTGGCGTTCGAGCATCACGGCGAGGTCTGGCTACAATGGGACAGCAACGACGCGCTGTTCCCTCCGGCGTTAGTCGAAACATTGTTCGACGCCTACTGCCAGTTGATTAACCAACTCTGCGATGACGAAAGCGCCTGGCAAAAGCCGTTCGCAGATATGATGCCCGCCAGCCAGCGCGCGATACGCGAACGGGTCAACGCCACCGGCGCCCCCATTCCCGAAGGCTTGCTGCATGAAGGCATTTTCCGTATCGCTCTGCAACAGCCACAGGCGCTGGCGGTAACGGACATGCGTTATCAGTGGAATTATCATGAGCTGACAGACTATGCCCGCCGTTGCGCGGGCAGGTTAATCGAGTGCGGGGTTCAGCCCGGCGATAATGTGGCTATCACGATGTCGAAAGGCGCAGGACAACTTGTTGCGGTTCTGGCCGTCCTGCTGGCCGGGGCGGTTTACGTTCCGGTTTCGCTGGATCAGCCTGCCGCACGGCGCGAGAAAATCTACGCTGACGCCAGCGTCCGGCTGGTGCTCATTTGTCAGCACGACGCCAGCGCCGGGTCAGACGATATTCCCGTCCTTGCCTGGCAGCAGGCCATTGAGGCGGAGCCGATCGCCAACCCGGTAGTACGCGCCCCCACGCAACCGGCCTACATTATCTACACCTCCGGCTCTACCGGTACGCCGAAAGGGGTAGTCATTTCTCACCGGGGAGCGCTTAACACCTGTTGCGATATCAATACCCGCTATCAGGTTGGCCCGCATGACAGGGTGCTGGCCCTCTCCGCCCTACATTTTGATTTATCGGTTTACGACATTTTTGGCGTACTGCGCGCGGGCGGCGCGCTGGTGATGGTGATGGAAAATCAACGGCGCGATCCTCACGCATGGTGTGAGCTGATCCAGCGCCATCAGGTCACGCTCTGGAACAGCGTCCCGGCGCTGTTCGATATGCTGCTGACCTGGTGTGAAGGTTTCGCCGACGCCACGCCGGAAAACCTGCGCGCAGTGATGCTTTCCGGCGACTGGATCGGGCTTGACCTCCCCGCCCGTTATCGGGCCTTCCGGCCACAAGGACAATTTATCGCGATGGGCGGTGCCACCGAGGCGTCTATCTGGTCTAACGCCTGCGAAATTCACGACGTCCCCGCCTACTGGCGCTCCATCCCTTACGGTTTTCCGCTAACCAACCAACGCTACCGGGTGGTGGATGAACAGGGCCGGGACTGCCCTGACTGGGTGCCGGGTGAATTATGGATTGGCGGCATTGGGGTCGCGGAAGGCTATTTCAACGATCCCCTGCGTAGCGAGCAGCAATTTTTGACGCTCCCGGACGAGCGCTGGTATCGCACCGGCGATCTCGGCTGCTACTGGCCAGATGGCACAATCGAGTTCCTCGGTCGTCGCGACAAGCAGGTCAAAGTCGGAGGATATCGCATCGAGCTGGGCGAAATCGAAAGCGCGCTCAGCCAGCTGGCGGGGGTGAAACAAGCAACCGTTCTGGCGATCGGCGAAAAAGAAAAAACGCTGGCGGCATACGTTGTTCCTCAGGGCGAGGCTTTTTGCGTTACCGATCATCGGAACCCGGCACTGCCGCAGGCGTGGCACACGCTTGCGGGAACGTTGCCCTGTTGCGCCATCTCGCCAGAGATCTCCGCAGAACAGGTAGCCGATTTCCTTCAGCATCGCCTGCTAAAACTGAAGCCGGGTCACACCGCTGGCGCCGATCCTCTCCCCCTGATGAACTCACTCGCTATCCAGCCGCGCTGGCAGGCCGTGGTGGAACGCTGGTTAGCATTTCTGGTGACACAACGGCGACTGAAGCCCGCTGCTGAAGGTTATCAGGTCTGCGCTGGTGAAGAACGCGAGGATGAGCACCCGCACTTCAGCGGACATGATTTAACGTTATCGCAAATTCTTCGCGGTGCCCGTAACGAACTGTCGTTACTGAACGACGCGCAGTGGTCGCCGGAAAGCCTGGCCTTTAACCATCCGGCCAGCGCCCCGTATATTCAGGAACTGGCGACAATTTGCCAACAGCTTGCACAGCGCTTACAGCGCCCGGTGCGCCTGCTTGAGGTGGGAACCCGCACTGGCCGCGCCGCAGAATCGCTGTTAGCACAGCTCAACGCCGGACAGATTGAGTATGTCGGGCTTGAGCAGAGCCAGGAGATGCTGCTGAGCGCCCGGCAGAGGCTCGCCCCCTGGCCTGGCGCCCGTCTGTCCCTCTGGAATGCAGACACGCTGGCGGCGCACGCTCACTCGGCGGACATTATCTGGCTTAATAACGCCCTGCATCGTCTGCTGCCGGAAGATCCCGGGCTCCTTGCGACATTACAACAGCTTGCCGTTCCCGGCGCGCTGCTCTACGTGATGGAGTTTCGCCAGTTAACGCCGTCCGCCCTACTCAGCACGCTCCTGTTAACCAATGGGCAGCCGGAGGCCTTGCTGCATAACAGCGCCGACTGGGCGGCATTATTTAGCGCGGCCGCCTTCAACTGTCAGCATGGCGATGAGGTCGCGGGGTTACAACGCTTCCTCGTACAATGTCCTGACAGGCAGGTGCGCCGCGATCCCCGTCAACTTCAGGCCGCCCTCGCCGGGCGTCTGCCGGGGTGGATGGTGCCGCAACGGATCGTCTTCCTCGACGCCTTACCGCTGACGGCTAACGGGAAAATTGACTACCAGGCGCTGAAGCGTCGTCATACCCCTGAAGCGGAAAACCCGGCCGAAGCGGATTTACCCCAGGGCGACATTGAAAAACAGGTTGCCGCCCTCTGGCAGCAACTCTTATCAACTGGCAATGTCACCAGAGAAACCGACTTCTTCCAGCAAGGCGGCGATAGCCTGCTGGCGACCCGTCTGACCGGACAACTTCATCAGGCAGGTTATGAAGCGCAATTAAGCGACCTGTTTAATCATCCCCGGCTGGCGGATTTTGCCGCCACGCTGCGGAAAACCTACGTCCCGGTCGAACAACCATTCGTCCACTCCCCTGAAGATCGCTACCAGCCCTTTGCGCTTACCGACGTGCAGCAGGCTTACCTGGTGGGGCGTCAGCCGGGCTTTGCCCTGGGCGGCGTCGGCTCACATTTCTTTGTTGAATTTGAAATTGCCGATCTGGACCTCACCCGGCTGGAGACGGTCTGGAACCGATTAATCGCCCGCCACGATATGCTGCGCGCCATCGTGCGTGATGGACAGCAACAGGTGCTCGAACAGACGCCCCCCTGGGTGATACCCGCACACACCCTCCATACGCCTGAAGAGGCGTTGCGGGTGCGCGAAAAACTGGCGCATCAGGTACTCAACCCCGAAGTGTGGCCGGTATTCGATCTCCAGGTCGGATACGTGGACGGGATGCCTGCCCGCCTGTGGCTGTGTTTGGATAACCTGTTGCTTGACGGTCTGAGCATGCAGATCCTGCTGGCGGAGCTGGAGCACGGCTACCGCTACCCGCAACAGCTGCTTCCGCCGCTGCCCGTCACCTTCAGGGATTATCTGCAACAACCCTCGCTACAGTCGCCCAATCCAGATTCTCTGGCATGGTGGCAGGCGCAGCTTGATGATATTCCTCCGGCGCCTGCGTTGCCGCTGCGCTGCTTGCCTCAGGAGGTTGAAACACCGCGCTTCGCCCGCCTGAACGGCGCACTGGACAGCACGCGCTGGCATCGGCTGAAAAAACGGGCGGCTGACGCCCATCTCACCCCGTCGGCCGTACTGTTGTCGGTGTGGTCAACGGTTCTCTCTGCATGGAGTGCACAGCCTGAGTTCACGCTTAACCTTACGCTTTTCGACAGGCGACCGCTGCACCCGCAAATCAACCAGATTCTGGGCGATTTCACCTCGCTGATGCTGCTGAGCTGGCATCCCGGCGAAAGCTGGCTGCACAGCGCGCAGTCACTACAGCAGCGGCTGAGCCAGAACCTCAACCACCGCGATGTGTCAGCCATCCGCGTGATGCGTCAACTGGCGCAACGGCAAAACGTGCCTGCCGTTCCGATGCCCGTCGTCTTTACCAGCGCGCTGGGCTTTGAGCAGGATAACTTCCTCGCCCGGCGTAATCTGCTCAAACCGGTCTGGGGCATCTCCCAGACGCCGCAGGTCTGGCTCGATCACCAGATTTATGAATCCGAAGGCGAACTGCGCTTTAACTGGGATTTTGTCGCCGCGCTGTTTCCTGCCGGGCAGGTGGAGCGCCAGTTTGAACAGTATTGCGCATTGCTAAACCGAATGGCCGAGGATGAAAGCGGCTGGCAACTGCCGCTCGCCGCGCTGGTGCCTCCCGTTAAACACGCAAGGCAATGCGCAGAGCGCTCACCGCGCGTATGCCCTGAGCACTCTCAGCCACACATTGCGGCGGACGAGAGCACCGTCAGCCTGATTTGCGACGCCTTCCGCGAGGTGGTTGGCGAGTCTGTCACGCCCGCAGAAAACTTCTTTGAGGCGGGCGCAACGTCGCTGAATCTGGTGCAACTGCACGTTTTGTTACAACGTCACGAATTTTCCACCCTGACGTTGCTTGACCTCTTCACCCACCCTTCTCCTGCTGCCCTGGCCGATTATCTGGCCGGCGTCGCCACGGTGGAGAAAACAAAACGACCTCGCCCTGTTCGCCGTCGTCAGCGGCGGATATAGCGCGAAGCAAACTGATTTTCCCCGGAACGCCATCGCGAACGCATGGCGTTCCATTGACTTTGTGAATCTTAGGAAACGGGACCGATTATGGATAACTTGCGCTTCTCTTCTGCGCCGACAGCAGATTCCATTGATGCATCGATCGCTCAACACTACCCGGACTGCGAACCTGTCGCGGTTATCGGCTACGCCTGCCATTTTCCTGAATCGCCGGATGGCGAAACGTTCTGGCAAAATCTGCTGGAAGGTCGTGAATGCAGCCGACGCTTTACGCGCGAAGAGCTTCTGGCCGTCGGTCTGGATGTCGCCATCATTGACGATCCTCATTATGTCAATATCGGTACGGTGTTAGACAACGCCGACTGCTTCGACGCCACCCTGTTTGGCTATTCGCGACAGGAAGCGGAGTCGATGGACCCGCAGCAGCGCCTGTTTTTGCAGGCGGTCTGGCATGCGCTGGAACATGCCGGTTATGCCCCCGGCGCCGTCCCCCATAAGACCGGCGTTTTCGCCTCTTCCCGGATGAGTACCTACCCCGGTCGCGAAGCATTGAACGTGACAGAAGTCGCGCAGGTAAAAGGTCTGCAATCTCTGATGGGCAATGATAAAGACTATATTGCCACCCGCGCCGCGTACAAACTCAACCTGCACGGCCCGGCGTTATCGGTACAGACCGCCTGCTCCAGCTCGCTGGTTGCCGTGCATCTGGCCTGTGAAAGCCTGCGCGCAGGCGAATCCGATATGGCGGTTGCCGGCGGCGTGGCGCTCTCTTTCCCCCAGCAGGCAGGCTACCGCTACCAGCCCGGAATGATTTTCTCTCCTGATGGTCACTGTCGTCCCTTTGACGCCTCGGCTGAGGGCACCTGGGCCGGTAACGGTCTCGGCTGCGTGGTGCTGCGTCGCCTGAGAGACGCGCTGCTGTCAGGCGATCCGATTATCTCGGTGATCCTCTCCAGCGCGGTCAACAACGACGGCAACAGAAAGGTCGGCTATACCGCCCCTTCCGTCGCAGGGCAACAGGCAGTCATCGAAGAGGCGTTAATGCTGGCGGCCATCGACGACAGGCAGGTAGGTTACATTGAAACCCACGGCACCGGCACACCGCTGGGCGACGCGATTGAAATTGAAGCGTTACGCAACGTCTATGCGCCTCGCCCGCAGGATCAGCGCTGTGCGCTCGGTTCCGTGAAAAGTAACATGGGCCATCTGGATACCGCGGCGGGCATTGCCGGACTGCTGAAAACCGTTCTGGCAGTCAGTCGCGGGCAAATTCCTCCCTTACTGAATTTTCACACCCCCAACCCGGCGCTGAAACTTGAAGAGAGCCCCTTTACCATACCGGTGTCGGCACAGGCATGGCAGGACGAAATGCGCTATGCGGGCGTCTCCTCCTTTGGTATTGGCGGCACCAACTGCCATATGATCGTCGCCTCGCTGCCCGACGCGCTCAACGCGCGCCTCCCCAATACGGATAGCGGCAGAAAAAGTACCGCGCTGCTGCTCAGCGCCGCCAGCGACAGCGCGTTGCGGCGGCTGGCGACGGATTATGCCGGGGCGCTGAGAGAGAATGCGGATGCCAGCTCTCTGGCCTTCACAGCCCTGCACGCGCGCCGTCTCGATCTCCCCTTCCGCCTGGCGGCGCCATTAAACCGTGAAACCGCCGAGGCGCTCAGCGCCTGGGCCGGTGAGAAATCGGGGGCGCTGGTTTACAGCGGCCACGGCGCCAGCGGCAAGCAGGTGTGGCTGTTTACCGGCCAGGGCTCGCACTGGCGCACTATGGGCCAAACGATGTACCAGCACTCAACGGCGTTTGCCGACACGCTGGATCGCTGTTTTTCCGCCTGTAGCGAAATGCTCACGCCGTCACTGCGCGAAGCGATGTTTAACCCCGATTCGGCGCAGCTGGACAATATGGCCTGGGCGCAGCCGGCGATTGTCGCGTTTGAAATCGCGATGGCGGCGCACTGGCGTGCTGAAGGACTGAAGCCAGACTTCGCCATTGGGCATTCCGTCGGTGAATTTGCCGCTGCCGTTGTCTGCGGACACTATACGATTGAACAGGTCATGCCACTGGTTTGTCGGCGCGGCGCGCTAATGCAGCAGTGCGCAAGCGGCGCGATGGTGGCGGTATTTGCAGACGAAGACACGCTGATGCCGCTGGCTCGCCAGTTTGAGCTGGATCTCGCCGCCAACAACGGTACGCAACATACGGTATTTTCCGGGCCGGAAGCCCGTCTCGCGGTATTTTGCGCCACGCTCTCGCAGCATGACATTAACTATCGTCGCCTGAGCGTAACCGGTGCGGCGCACTCCGCTTTACTGGAGCCGATACTCGATCGGTTCCAGGACGCCTGCGCGGGACTGCACGCGGAGCCGGGGCAAATACCGATTATTTCCACGCTCACCGCCGACGTCATTGATGAGTCAACGCTCAACCAGGCGGATTACTGGCGCCGACACATGCGCCAGCCGGTGCGTTTTATCCAGAGTATTCAGGTGGCGCATCAGCTCGGCGCCCGCGTTTTTCTGGAGATGGGGCCCGATGCCCAGTTGGTTGCTTGCGGGCAGCGCGAATACCGCGATAACGCATACTGGATAGCCAGCGCCCGGCGTAACAAAGAGGCGAGCGATGTCCTCAATCAGGCCCTGCTCCAGCTTTACGCTGCCGGCGTCGCCCTACCGTGGGCCGACCTGCTGGCGGGCGATGGACAACGTATCGCTGCGCCATGTTATCCGTTTGATACTGAACGTTACTGGAAAGAGCGCGTCTCCCCGGCCTGCGAGCCTGCCGACGCAGCGCTGTCTGCCGGGCTGGAGGTGGCGAGTCGCGCCGCGACAGCGCTCGATCTCCCTCGCCTGGAAGCGCTTAAACAGTGCGCCACGCGACTGCACGCCATCTACGTCGATCAACTGGTACAACGCTGTACCGGCGATGCCATTGAGAACGGCGTGGACGCCATGACCATCATGCGCCGTGGACGTCTGCTGCCCCGCTACCAGCAGCTACTCCAGCGCCTGCTGAATAACTGCGTGGTCGACGGCGATTACCGCTGCACCGACGGGCGATACGTCCGCGCCCGCCCCATTGAACATCAACAGCGGGAATCACTGCTGACGGAACTTGCCGGTTATTGTGAAGGTTTTCAGGCTATTCCCGACACCATCGCCCGTGCCGGCGATCGGTTATATGAAATGATGAGCGGCGCGGAAGAACCGGTGGCGATTATCTTCCCGCAAAGCGCCTCCGACGGCGTGGAAGTGCTGTATCAGGAATTCAGCTTTGGCCGCTATTTCAACCAAATCGCCGCCGGGGTATTACGCGGCATTGTCCAGACGCGTCAGCCCCGCCAGCCGTTGCGTATTCTTGAAGTTGGCGGCGGAACCGGCGGCACCACCGCGTGGCTGCTGCCGGAACTCAACGGCGTTCCGGCACTGGAGTACCATTTCACCGATATCTCGGCGCTGTTCACCCGTCGCGCCCAGCAGAAATTCGCCGACTACGATTTTGTGAAGTATAGCGAGCTGGATCTCGAAAAAGAGGCGCAGTCTCAGGGTTTCCAGGCACAGTCTTACGATCTTATCGTGGCAGCGAACGTGATTCACGCCACCCGCCATATTGGCCGCACGCTCGATAATCTGCGCCCCCTGCTCAAGCCGGGCGGGCGCCTGCTGATGCGCGAAATCACCCAGCCAATGCGTCTGTTTGACTTCGTTTTCGGCCCGCTGGTTCTTCCGCTACAGGATCTCGACGCCCGCGAAGGTGAGTTATTCCTCACCACCGCTCAGTGGCAACAACAGTGCCGCCACGCCGGATTCAGCAAAGTGGCGTGGCTACCGCAGGATGGCAGCCCGAACGCCGAGATGAGCGAACATATCATTCTCGCCACGCTGCCCGGTCAGGCGGTTAGCGCCGTAACATTCACCGCGCCATCAGAACCCGTGTTGGGGCAGGCGCTGACGGATAACGGTGATTATCTCGCCGACTGGTCTGATTGCGCAGGTCAGCCCGAACAGTTTAACGCCCGCTGGCAGGAGGCATGGCGTCTGCTTTCACAGCGTCATGGCGACGCTCTGCCTGTGGAACCGCCCCCCGTCGCCGCCCCGGAGTGGCTGGGGAAGGTTCGCTTAAGCTGGCAAAACGAAGCCTTTTCCCGCGGTCAGATGCGCGTTGAAGCCCGTCATCCTGCTGGCGAGTGGCTGCCGCTATCGCCCGCCGCGCCTCTTCCTGCGCCGCAAACGCATTATCAATGGCGCTGGACGCCCCTCAACGTCGCCAGCATTGACCATCCGCTTACCTTTAGCTTCAGCGCCGGTACGCTTGCGCGCAGCGACGAGCTGGCGCAATACGGCATCATTCACGATCCGCACGCCTCTTCACGACTGATGATTGTTGAGGAGAGCGAGGATACGCTGGCCTTAGCGGAGAAAGTGATAGCAGCGCTCACCGCCAGCGCAGCCGGATTGATTGTGGTTACTCGCCGCGCGTGGCGAGTCGAGGAAAATGAAGCACTCTCTGCATCCCATCACGCGCTATGGGCCTTGCTTCGCGTCGCGGCCAACGAACAGCCGGAACGGTTGCTTGCCGCCATCGATCTCGCCGAAAACACCCCGTGGGAAACGCTGCATCAAGGGTTGAGCGCAGTCTCACTATCACAGCGCTGGCTCGCCGCACGGGGTGACACCCTTTGGCTTCCTTCACTGTCGCCCAATACGGGATGCGCCGCTGAATTACCGGCAAACGTGTTTACCGGCGATAGCCGCTGGCATCTGGTGACCGGAGCGTTTGGCGGATTAGGCCGCCTTGCCGTGAACTGGCTCAGAGAAAAAGGGGCGCGACGCATCGCCCTGCTGGCGCCGCGCGTGGATGAGTCATGGCTACGCGACGTGGAGGGCGGGCAGACGCGCGTCTGCCGTTGTGATGTGGGCGATGCCGGGCAACTGGCCACGGTTCTTGACGATCTGGCGGCCAACGGCGGCATTGCCGGAGCGATTCATGCCGCTGGCGTATTGGCTGACGCGCCCTTGCAGGAGCTTGATGACCACCAGCTGGCTGCCGTTTTCGCGGTAAAAGCGCAGGCGGCAAGCCAGCTGTTGCAAACCCTGCGCAACCACGACGGACGCTATCTTATTCTCTACTCTTCCGCTGCCGCCACCCTCGGCGCGCCGGGTCAGAGCGCCCATGCGCTGGCCTGCGGCTACCTGGACGGGCTGGCCCAGCAGTTTTCCACCCTTGATGCGCCGAAAACGCTCTCTGTCGCCTGGGGCGCATGGGGAGAAAGCGGTCGGGCGGCCACGCCGGAAATGCTGGCGACGCTCGCCAGCCGAGGTATGGGCGCGTTAAGCGATGCCGAAGGCTGCTGGCACCTGGAACAGGCGGTGATGCGCGGCGCCCCGTGGCGACTGGCGATGCGCGTTTTTACCGACAAAATGCCCCCGTTACAACAGGCTCTGTTTAACATCAGCGCCACAGAAAAAGCCGCAACGCCGGTCATTCCTCCTGCTGATGACAACGCCTTTAACGGCAGCCTGAGCGATGAAACAGCGGTGATGGCATGGCTGAAAAAGCGGATTGCGGTTCAGCTAAGGCTGAGCGATCCGGCGTCACTGCATCCAAACCAGGATCTGTTGCAACTCGGCATGGACTCGCTGCTCTTCCTTGAACTCAGTAGCGATATTCAGCACTACCTGGGCGTACGCATCAATGCGGAACGGGCGTGGCAGGATCTGTCTCCTCATGGACTCACGCAGCTTATCTGTTCTAAGCCAGAGGCGACGCCTGCCGCTTCGCAGCCGGAAGTGTTGCGGCACGACGCCGACGAGCGTTATGCGCCCTTCCCTTTGACGCCCATTCAGCACGCCTACTGGCTGGGGCGAACCCACCTCATTGGCTATGGCGGCGTCGCCTGTCACGTCCTGTTTGAGTGGGATAAACGCCACGATGAGTTCGATCTAGCCATACTGGAGAAAGCATGGAACCAGCTCATCGCACGCCACGATATGTTGCGTATGGTGGTTGATGCCGACGGGCAGCAGCGAATCCTGGCGACAACGCCGGAGTATCACATCCCGCGTGACGATCTGCGCGCGCTTTCCCCGGAAGAACAGCGCATCGCGCTGGAAAAACGGCGGCATGAACTGAGCTATCGCGTTTTGCCTGCCGACCAGTGGCCTCTTTTTGAGCTGGTGGTCAGCGAAATCGACGATTGCCATTACCGTCTGCATATGAACCTCGACCTTTTGCAGTTTGATGTGCAGAGTTTTAAAGTCATGATGGACGACCTGGCGCAGGTCTGGCGCGGTGAAACGCTGGCGCCGCTCGCTATTACCTTCCGTGATTATGTGATGGCTGAACAGGCGCGCCGAAAGACATCGGCATGGCACGATGCCTGGGATTACTGGCAGGAAAAACTGCCGCAACTGCCCTTAGCGCCAGAGCTGCCGATGGTTGAGACGCCCCCGGAAACGCCACACTTCACCACCTTCAAATCGACGATCGGCAAGACAGAATGGCAGGCCGTGAAACAGCGCTGGCAGCAGCAAGGCGTCACACCGTCTGCCGCGCTGCTCACGCTGTTTGCCGCCACCCTTGAGCGCTGGAGCCGTACCACAACATTTACGCTGAACCTGACGTTCTTCAATCGCCAGCCGATCCATCCGCAAATCAACCAGTTGATTGGTGATTTTACCTCCGTCACGCTGGTTGATTTTAACTTCTCAGCGCCGGTGACGTTGCAAGAGCAGATGCAACAGACCCAACAGCGCCTCTGGCAAAACATGGCGCACAGTGAAATGAACGGTGTTGAGGTGATCCGTGAGCTGGGCCGCCTGCGCGGATCACAACGTCAACCGCTGATGCCGGTAGTGTTTACCAGTATGCTGGGGATGACGCTGGAAGGCATGACTATCGATCAGGCGATGAGCCATCTGTTCGGCGAACCCTGCTATGTATTCACGCAAACGCCGCAGGTCTGGCTGGATCATCAGGTCATGGAGAGCGACGGCGAGTTGATGTTTAGCTGGTACTGCATGGACAACGTGCTGGAACCCGGCGCTGCCGAGGCGATGTTTAATGACTATTGCGCCATCCTGCAAGCCGTCATCGCCGCCCCTGAAAGCCTGAAGACTCTCGCCAGCGGCATCGCCGGGCACATTCCCCGCCGACGCTGGCCGCTGAACGCGCAGGCGGACTACGACCTGCGGGATATTGAGCAGGCGACGCTCGAATACCCCGGCATCCGGCAGGCCAGAGCGGAAATAACCGAACAGGGCGCGTTGACGCTGGATATCGTGATGGCCGACGATCCTTCGCCATCAGCGGCGATGCCTGATGAGCACGAACTTACCCAACTGGCGCTGCCGTTGCCTGAGCAGGCGCAGCTTGATGAGCTGGAGGCGACCTGGCGCTGGCTGGAGGCGCGTGCGCTACAGGGGATCGCGGCTACGCTAAATCGTCACGGCCTGTTTACCACGCCGGAGATCGCCCATCGCTTTAGCGCAATAGTACAGGCGCTGTCCGCGCAAGCGTCTCACCAGCGTCTGCTGCGCCAGTGGCTACAGTGTCTGACGGAAAGAGAGTGGTTAATCCGCGAAGGTGAAAGCTGGCGCTGCCGCATTCCGCTCAGCGAGATTCCTGAGCCTCAGGAAGCGTGCCCGCAAAGCCAATGGAGCCAGGCGCTGGCGCAGTATCTGGAAACCTGCATCGCCCGGCACGACGCCCTCTTCTCCGGGCAGTGTTCTCCGCTGGAATTGCTGTTCAACGAGCAGCATCGCGTTACCGACGCGCTGTATCGCGACAACCCCGCCAGCGCCTGTCTGAATCGCTATACCGCGCAGATTGCCGCCTTGTGCAGCGCAGAACGGATTCTGGAGGTTGGCGCCGGAACCGCAGCCACTACCGCGCCGGTGCTGAAGGCCACGCGGAACACGCGGCAGTCGTACCACTTCACGGACGTCTCCGCGCAGTTCCTCAATGACGCCAGAGCCCGTTTCCATGATGAATCGCAGGTGTCTTATGCCTTGTTCGACATCAACCAGCCGCTGGATTTCACCGCCCACCCGGAGGCGGGTTACGACCTGATCGTTGCCGTCAATGTGCTCCACGACGCCAGCCATGTCGTCCAGACGTTGCGCAGATTAAAACTGTTGCTGAAAGCCGGCGGACGTTTGCTGATCGTTGAAGCGACGGAGCGAAACAGCGTATTCCAGCTGGCGAGCGTGGGCTTTATTGAGGGATTAAGCGGATACCGCGATTTCCGCCGCCGGGATGAGAAACCGATGCTCACCCGCTCCGCATGGCAGGAGGTTCTCGTTCAGGCCGGGTTTGCAAACGAGCTGGCGTGGCCCGCGCAGGAATCGTCGCCGCTGCGCCAGCATCTGCTGGTAGCGCGTTCGCCTGGCGTAAATCGCCCGGATAAAAAAGCCGTGAGCCGCTATTTACAGCAGCGCTTTGGCACCGGTCTGCCCATTTTACAGATCCGGCAAAGAGAAGCGTTATTTACGCCGCTGCATGCCCCGTCTGATGCGCCGACTGAGCCAGCCAAACCCACGCCAGTTGCCGGGGGGAATTCGGCGCTGGAAAAACAGGTGGCTGAACTCTGGCAATCGCTGCTGTCTCGCCCCGTGGCAAGGCATCACGACTTTTTCGAACTGGGCGGCGACAGCCTGATGGCGACAAGGATGGTCGCGCAGCTAAACCGGAGAGGGATTGCCAGGGCTAACCTTCAGGATCTGTTCAACCATTCGACGCTGAGCGACTTCTGCGCCCATCTACAGGCGGCTACGTCAGGAGAGGACAACCCGATACCCCTTTGCCAGGGCGACGGTGAGGAAACCCTGTTTGTCTTCCACGCTTCAGACGGCGATATCAGCGCCTGGCTGCCGCTCGCTAGCGCGTTGAACAGGCGCGTTTTCGGCCTGCAAGCAAAATCGCCGCAGCGCTTTGCTACGCTCGACCAGATGATCGATGAGTATGTCGGGTGCATCCGTCGTCAGCAGCCTCACGGCCCTTATGTGCTGGCGGGTTGGTCGTATGGCGCGTTTCTTGCGGCGGGCGCCGCACAGCGCCTGTACGCCAAAGGCAAGCAGGTTCGGATGGTGTTAATCGATCCCGTGTGCCGACAGGATTTCTGTTGCGAAAACCGGGCGGCCCTGCTGCGCCTGTTAGCCGAAGGAGAAACGCCTCTGGCACTGCCCGAACATTTCGACCAGCAGACGCCCGACAGCCAGCTTGCCGACTTTATCAGCCTCGCTAAAACGGCCGGTATGGTGTCGCAAAACCTGACGCTGCAAGCGGCAGAAACGTGGCTCGACAACATCGCGCATCTGCTGCGTTTACTGACTGAGCATACGCCGGGCGAAAGCGTTCCGGTCCCCTGTCTCATGGTGTATGCCGCCGGGAGACCCGCGCGCTGGACGCCAGCAGAAACCGAGTGGCAGGGCTGGATAAACAACGCCGACGACGCTGTGATTGAAGCCAGCCACTGGCAAATCATGATGGAAGCCCCCCACGTTCAGGCTTGTGCGCAACACATTACGCGCTGGCTTTGCGCAACCTCAACGCAACCGGAGAACACGTTATGATGCCGTCCGCCTCCCCAAAACAACGCGTACTGATTGTGGGCGCCAAATTTGGCGAAATGTACCTGAATGCCTTTATGCAGCCCCCGGAGGGGCTGGAACTGGTCGGCCTGCTGGCGCAGGGAAGCGCCCGTTCAAGAGAGCTGGCTCATGCGTTTGGCATTCCGCTGTATACCTCGCCGGAACAGATAACCAGGATGCCGGATATCGCCTGTATTGTCGTGCGTTCGACCGTCGCCGGAGGAACCGGTACGCAGCTTGCCAGACACTTTCTGACGCGCGGCGTACACGTCATTCAGGAGCATCCCCTCCACCCGGATGACATCAGTTCCTTACAAACGCTGGCGCAGGAACAGGGCTGCTGCTATTGGGTAAACACGTTTTATCCGCATACGCGCGCGGGACGCACATGGCTTCGCGATGCGCAGCAGCTGCGTCGCTGTCTGGCTAAGACGCCGCAGGTGGTCCACGCCACCACCAGCCGACAGTTGCTCTACTCCACTCTGGATTTGTTGTTGCTGGCTCTGGGCGTTGATGCCGCCGCCGTGGAGTGCGACGTGGTTGGCAGCTTTAGCGATTTTCACTGTCTGAGACTCTTCTGGCCGGAGGGAGAAGCCTGCCTGCTGCTTCAGCGCTATCTCGATCCTGACGATCCAGATATGCATAGCCTTATCATGCACCGCCTGCTGCTGGGCTGGCCGGAAGGTCATCTTTCGCTGGAGGCGAGCTACGGCCCCGTCATCTGGTCATCCAGCCTGTTTGTCGCAGACCATCAGGAGAACGCCCACAGCCTCTACCGCAGACCGGAGATCCTGCGCGATCTGCCGGGTCTGACGCGCAGCGCGGCGCCCCTGAGCTGGCGCGACTGCTGCGAAACCGTCGGGCCGGAGGGCGTCAGCTGGTTGCTACACCAGTTGCGCAGCCATCTGGCGGGCGAACATCCACCAGCGGCCTGCCAAAGCGTACATCAGATCGCGTTATCACGTTTATGGCAGCAGATTTTACGTAAGACCGGCAATGCGGAGATCAGACGCCTGACGCCGCCGCACCACGACCGGTTAGCCGGTTTCTACAACGATGATGATAAGGAGGCGCTGTGACGCAATCTGCAATGTGCATACCGCTGTGGCCCGCCCGGAACGGCAATACTGCGCATCTGGTCATGTGCCCTTTCGCTGGCGGCAGCAGTAGCGCGTTTCGCCACTGGCAAGCTGAGCAACTGGCTGATTGCGCGCTTTCTCTGGTGACCTGGCCGGGGCGCGATCGCCTTCGCCATCTGGAACCGCTCAGAAGCATTACACAACTGGCGGCACTGCTGGCGAACGAGCTGGAAGCATCCGTATCGCCTGACACGCCGCTTTTACTCGCCGGGCACAGCATGGGGGCGCAGGTGGCGTTTGAAACCTGCCGACTTCTGGAGCAACGGGGGCTTGCGCCACAAGGACTGATTATTTCCGGGTGCCATGCCCCGCATCTGCATTCTGAACGCCAGCTCAGCCATCGCGATGATGCCGACTTTATCGCTGAGCTGATAGACATTGGCGGATGTTCTCCTGAACTGCGGGAAAACCAGGAATTAATGTCGCTGTTTCTTCCTCTTCTGCGCGCTGATTTTTACGCCACCGAGAGCTATCACTACGACTCGCCCGACGTCTGTCCGCCGCTGCGCACGCCTGCGCTGTTATTGTGCGGCAGCCACGATCGCGAAGCCTCCTGGCAGCAGGTCGATGCCTGGCGTCAGTGGCTGAGCCACGTTACAGGCCCGGTGGTGATTGACGGCGATCACTTCTATCCCATTCAACAAGCCCGGTCCTTTTTTACGCAGATTGTCCGCCATTTTCCCCACGCATTTTCTGCAATGACCGCGTGGCAAAAACAGCCCAGTACTTCAGAAAGGTGACGCATGAATTCTTCCTTTGAATCTCTGATTGAACAGTATCCCTTACCCATTGCCGAACAGTTGCGCCACTGGGCGGCCCGTTATGCCTCGCGAATTGCCGTCGTTGATGCAAAGGGGTCGTTAACCTACAGCGCGCTTGATGCACAAGTTGACGAACTTGCCGCAGGTCTGTCATCACTGGGTTTGCGTTCGGGGGAGCATGTAATTGTGCAGCTTCCCAACGACAACGCGTTTGTTACCCTGCTGTTCGCCTTGTTAAGACTGGGCGTTATCCCCGTGCTGGCGATGCCCTCGCAACGGGCGCTGGATATCGACGCGCTGATTGAGCTGGCGCAACCCGTCGCTTACGTTATTCACGGGGAAAACCACGCAGAGCTGGCCCGACAGATGGCGCACAAACACGCCTGCTTGCGTCATGTTCTGGTCGCTGGAGAGACCGTGAGCGACGATTTTACGCCGCTCTTCTCCCTTCACGGTGAGCGACAGGCATGGCCGCAGCCTGATGTTTCCGCCACCGCGTTGTTGTTGCTCTCAGGCGGCACAACCGGCACGCCCAAACTCATCCCGCGCCGACATGCCGACTATAGCTATAACTTCAGCGCTTCTGCTGAACTGTGCGGCATCAGCCAACAGAGCGTGTATCTCGCCGTCCTCCCGGTGGCGCATAACTTTCCGCTGGCCTGCCCCGGTATTCTGGGAACGCTTGCCTGCGGCGGAAAAGTGGTGCTGACCGACAGCGCCAGCTGTGATGAGGTGATGCCTTTAATCGCGCAGGAAAGAGTGACTCACGTCGCCCTGGTTCCGGCGCTGGCGCAATTATGGGTGCAGGCCAGGGAGTGGGAAGACAGCGACCTTTCGTCGCTGCGCGTCATTCAGGCAGGCGGCGCCCGGCTCGACCCGACGCTTGCTGAGCAGGTTATCGCCACCTTTGACTGTACCCTGCAACAGGTTTTCGGTATGGCGGAAGGCCTGCTCTGTTTTACCCGGCTGGACGATCCGCATGCCACCATTCTCCACAGCCAGGGGCGCCCGTTGTCCCCTCTGGATGAAATCCGCATCGTTGATCAAGACGAGAACGACGTCGCGCCGGGCGAAACCGGGCAATTGTTAACGCGCGGCCCTTATACCATTTCGGGCTATTACCGCGCCCCTGCCCACAACACGCAGGCCTTTACCGCGCAAGGGTTTTACCGCACAGGCGACAATGTCAGGCTGGATGAGGTGGGGAACCTGCACGTTGAGGGACGCATAAAAGAGCAGATCAACCGCGCCGGAGAAAAAATAGCCGCGGCTGAAGTGGAATCGGCACTGCTGCGTTTAGCGGAAGTGCAAGATTGCGCGGTGGTCGCCGCGCCGGACACGCTGCTTGGCGAGCGGATTTGCGCGTTTATCATCGCGCAGCAGGTGCCAACTGACTATCAGCAGTTGCGTCAACAACTGACCCGTATGGGGCTCAGCGCGTGGAAAATTCCTGACCAAATCGAGTTTCTGGACCACTGGCCGCTCACCGCCGTCGGCAAGATAGACAAAAAACGCCTGACGGCTCTCGCCGTCGACCGTTATCGCCATTCTGCCCAATAAGCGCAAACCGACCCGAAACAGGTTGAAATAAACCCGTTTCGGGTAGCACTACTATTAGAAATAGTTATCATTTTCAATTCACCATTGTCGGTATTTTTGGCGTTTCGCCGTCTTACAGGGACTCACAACAATGAAAATGACACGGCTTTATCCTCTGGCCTTGGGGGGATTATTGCTCCCCGCCATTGCTAATGCCCAGACTTCACAGCAAGACGAAAGCACGCTGGTGGTTACCGCCAGTAAACAATCTTCCCGCTCGGCATCAGCCAACAACGTCTCGTCTACTATTGTCAGCGCGCCGGAATTAAGCGACGCCGGCGTCACCGCCAGCGACAAACTCCCCAGAGTCTTGCCCGGGCTCAATATTGAAAATAGCGGCAACATGCTTTTTTCGACGATCTCGCTACGCGGCGTCTCTTCAGCGCAGGACTTCTATAACCCCGCCGTCACCCTGTATGTCGATGGCGTCCCTCAGCTTTCCACCAACACCATCCAGGCGCTTACCGATGTGCAAAGCGTGGAGTTGCTGCGAGGCCCACAGGGAACGTTATATGGCAAAAGCGCTCAGGGCGGGATCATCAACATCGTCACCCAGCAGCCGGACAGCACGCCGCGCGGCTATATTGAAGGCGGCGTCAGTAGCCGCGACAGTTATCGAAGTAAGTTCAACCTGAGCGGCCCCATTCAGGATGGCCTGCTGTACGGCAGCGTCACCCTGTTACGCCAGGTTGATGACGGCGACATGATTAACCCCGCGACGGGAAGCGATGACTTAGGCGGCACCCGCGCCAGCATAGGGAATGTGAAACTGCGTCTGGCGCCGGACGATCAGCCCTGGGAAATGGGCTTTGCCGCCTCACGCGAATGTACCCGCGCCACCCAGGACGCCTATGTGGGATGGAATGATATTAAGGGCCGTAAGCTGTCGATCAGCGATGGTTCACCAGACCCGTACATGCGGCGCTGCACTAACAGCCAGACCCTGAGTGGGAAATACACCACCGATGACTGGGTTTTCAACCTGATCAGCGCCTGGCAGCAGCAGCATTATTCGCGCACCTTCCCTTCCGGTTCGTTAATCGTCAATATGCCTCAGCGCTGGAATCAGGATGTGCAGGAGCTGCGCGCCGCAACCCTGGGCGATGCGCGTACCGTTGATATGGTGTTTGGGCTGTACCGGCAGAACACCCGCGAGAAGTTAAATTCAGCCTACGACATGCCGACAATGCCTTATTTAAGCAGTACCGGCTATACCACCGCTGAAACGCTGGCCGCATACAGTGACCTGACCTGGCATTTAACCGATCGTTTTGATATCGGCGGCGGCGTGCGCTTCTCGCATGATAAATCCAGTACACAATATCACGGCAGCATGCTCGGCAACCCGTTTGGCGACCAGGGTAAGAGCAATGACGATCAGGTGCTCGGGCAGCTATCCGCAGGCTATATGCTGACCGATGACTGGAGAGTGTATACCCGTGTAGCCCAGGGATATAAACCTTCCGGGTACAACATCGTGCCTACTGCGGGTCTTGATGCCAAACCGTTCGTCGCCGAGAAATCCATCAACTATGAACTTGGCACCCGCTACGAAACCGCTGACGTCACGCTGCAAGCTGCGACGTTTTATACCCACACCAAAGACATGCAGCTTTACTCTGGCCCGTTCGGGATGCAGACATTAAGCAATGCGGGTAAAGCCGACGCCACCGGCGTTGAGCTTGAAGCGAAGTGGCGGTTTGCGCCAGGCTGGTCATGGGATATCAATGGCAACGTGATCCGTTCCGAATTCACCAATGACAGTGAGTTGTATCACGGTAACCGGGTGCCGTTCGTACCACGTTATGGCGCGGGAAGCAGCGTGAACGGCGTGATTGATACGCGCTATGGCGCACTGATGCCCCGACTGGCGGTTAATCTGGTCGGGCCGCATTATTTCGATGGCGACAACCAGTTGCGGCAAGGCACCTATGCCACCCTGGACAGCAGCCTGGGCTGGCAGGCGACTGAACGGATGAACATTTCCGTCTATGTCGATAACCTGTTCGACCGTCGTTACCGTACCTATGGCTACATGAACGGCAGCAGCGCCGTCGCGCAGGTCAATATGGGTCGCACCGTCGGTATCAATACGCGAATTGATTTCTTCTGATTATTGTAAAAGGGATACCGAAAAGGTATCCCTTTTACACCACTAGTTAAAACCAGTAACTCAGCAGAGTCGCAAAAAATATTAATCCATAGTGATTATTTAAACAATGAAATTGCGATTAGGATAAATAGATTTAACTTTCTCGTTCCTTTCTCTCCTTATACTAAAGAAATAATCATATCAAAATAAAAATTCACAACAGTGCAACATTAAAAAATACAACCAACAAACAATCCTATATACAAGGCACATCTCCAGAATATAAAAGCACAGACAAACAACCTAAAAAAAACAACCCCATACATATAAATTATTTTATAGGTAAAATAGATTATATATTCTCATAGCTACCACAAACTATACTAGCCTGAACTATATTTATTCTGCTGCAATCAATGCATACATAACACAAATATCACTCAGGTACACTACTCAAACCACGCTGGGATTTTTCCTCAAGTTATAATCATCACCCCGAAAATCATTCGGCATTTACTCATTAAATAGTCACCCCATAGGCCTGTACATGTTTACTCAGAAATATACATCCTTTTCTCTGTCATAACCCCTCTAATTAATCATAAATAAATACTTGTGACACCAATCTTTTTCCTTAACGGAACGAATTGTTGTGTAGAAGGAGATAATATTATGTCAAAAAAAATATCAGCCATTGCTTATAACTCATTATATGTCAACATGGGTCACTATAACGGAAGCAGTTGAGATCACTACCAAAGCCATAAAACAAAAAATTACTCCTAGCGATATTTATCGTCATGCCTTGAGTGGCAACATCCTACTATCGGTCTATTTCCAGTCTCCTGTGATACTTAAGAAGATACAAACTTTTAATGGAAAAATAAAATTCAGGCAGTTTGTGGGAGACCTACTTGATAAACTATGCATGCTTGACAGGGACGGTTTTATTTATGGTCAAAATTTAAGACTCTGTACAGAAGCTAGATATATTTGTCCTGTGCAACAAATTATAGATACCCCCCTGTTACGCAAACTCAACCAGTTTCGTACGTTTGTTCGTAATGTCCGCCCGGGTGATGAACTGGATGTCCCGGCACAAGTTAGTGAAAAAAATTTAACCCCGCCGCCGGGTAACAGCAGTGGCAACCTTGAGCAACAGATAGCCAGTACTTCACAGCTAATTGGATCTCTGCTCGCCGAAGATATGAACAGCGAGCAAGCGGCAAACATAGCACGTGGATGGGCCTCTTCTCAGGCTTCAGGGGTAATGACAGACTGGTTAAGCCGCTTCGGTACCGCAAGAATCACGCTGGGCGTGGATGAAGATTTCAGCCTGAAGAACTCCCGTGACGGCAACCCTCGAAAATGGCGATTCGATGCAACAAACAGTGAACTATGTGCCGAACGTCACGAATGCTGAAATCACGCTGGCAGCCTCGAAGGACCCGGTGATTGCCGACAATAACGATCTCACGACACTAACAGCACCGTCGCTGATACAGAGGGCAATGCGATAGCCAACACTGAGGTAACATTTACTCTACCGGAAGATGTGAAGGCGAACTTCACGCTGAGCGATGGCGACAAAGCGGTTACTGATGCCGATGGCAAAGCGAAAGTCACGCTGAAAGATACAAAAGCAGGCGCTCATACCGTGACAGCATCGATGGTTGGCGGTAAGAGTGAGCAGTTGGTGGTGAACTTTACTGCGGATACGCTCACTACGCAGGTTAATCTTAACGTTACCGAGGACAATTTCATCGCCAATAACATTGGAATGACCAGGCTACAGGCAACAGTGACTGATGGAAACGGCAACCCAGTAGAAGGTATAAAAGTTAATTTCCGTGGAACCTCCGTCACGCTAAGCAGCACCAGCGTTGAAACGGATGATCAGGTTTTCGCTGAAATTCTTGTGACAAGCACCGAGGTCGGACTAAAAACAGTTTCAGCCTCTCTGGCAGATAAACCTACTGAAGTCATCTCGCGATTACTGAATGCCAAGGTAGATGTTAATTCTGCGACGATTACCAGTCAGGAGATACCTGAAGGTCAGGTCATGGTCGCACAAGACATAGCAGTTAAAGCTCACGTTAACGACCAGTTTGGCAACCCGGTGACGCATCAACCCGCGACATTCAGTGCAGCGCCATCCTCGCAAATGATCATCAGCCAGAATACGGTCTCTACTAATACGCAGGGAGTAGCCGAGGTCACCATGACGCCTGAAAGAAACGGCTCGTATACTGTAAAAGCATCCCTAGCGAATGGAGCTTCACTTGAGAAACAACTGGAGGCTATTGATGAAAAACTGACACTCACGTCCAGTCCGCTTATCGGTGTCAATGCTCCTAAAGGCGCTACTCTGACGGCAATGCTAACCTCTGCAAATGGCACTCCAGTGGAGGGTCAGGTCATCAACTTTAGCGTAACGCTAGAAGGTGCGACGTTAAGTGGCGGAAAAGTGAGAACCAACTCTTCAGGTCAGGCTCCAGTCGTTCTGACCAGCAATAAAGTCGGTACATATACGGTGACTGCATCGTTCCATAACGGCGTCACAATACAGACACAGACAACCGTGAAGGTTACTGGCAACCCAAGCACCGCACATGTTGCTAGCTTTATCGCTGAACCGTCGACTATCGCCGCCACCAACAGTGATTTAAGTACCTTAAAGGCAACGGTTGAGGATGGCAGTGGTAACCTGATCGAAGGTCTCACTGTGTACTTCGCCTTAAAAAACGGCTCCACCACATTAACGTCATTAACAGCGGTGACCGATCAAAACGGAATCGCGACAACAAGCGTGAAAGGAGCGATAACGGGGAGCGTCACTGTAAGCACAGTCACAAGCGCAGGTGGAATGCAAACAGTAGATATATCGCTAGTGGCAGGCCCAGCAGACGCCTCGCAGTCCATCCTTAAGAACAACCAGTCATCACTGAAAGGGGACTTTACCGATAGTGCTGAGCTACATCTTGTTCTGCACGATATATCAGGCAATCCGATCAAAGTTTCTGAAGGGATGGAATTTGTGCAATCAGGTACAAACGTGCCCTATATGAAAATTAGCGCAATTGATTACACTCAAAATATCAACGGTGATTACAAAGCTACTGTTACAGGAGGCGGAGAGGGTATCGCAACGCTGATCCCCGTATTGAATGGTGTTCATCAGGCGGGCCTGAGTACCACGATAGAATTCATTAGCGCGGAAACCAGACCAATGACCGGTACAGTGTCAGTGAATGGTGCAAACCTACCGACAGCTTCATTCCCTTCGCAGGGATTTACCGGGGCGTATTATCAGTTGAATAATGACAACTTTGCACCAGGAAAAACGGCGGCTGATTATTCGTTTCAAACTCGGCCTCTTGGGTAGGCGTTGATGCTACTGGTAAAGTGACATTCAAAAATGACGGTGATAGCAATACTGTAATAATCACAGCGCCCCCAAGATCCGGTGGTGCTATTTACCAAACAGTTCCGCATGAATCGCGTTCGGTGTGACTATGATCATTTTCGGTGAGTATTGCTTTGATCCAAAGGCTGGTTTTCTGTGATGATTGACCAGCCTCAGAGTATTGATGACACCACCGTTCATAACAGATCGGCATTACTATGCATAAGTACTGCCTCAAATTCTCGCCAAAACACTTTTTAATGCCTTTGCGAATTCATCCAGACTTATATTGTCAATTTTTTGCCCAACGATGACTGACTCCAAAACATCGGCCATTGCGGGCCATCGCGTTTTGTAATCAGCATAAATTGCAACAACAGGGGTATTATAGGCACTTGCCATATGTAATATTGAGGTGTCAGGAGTTATTGCAATATAAGCATCTTTTATGATTGCTGCTGAATGTTTAATAGAGGGTGATAAGGATAAACGGTAGACATTATTATAACAATCCACTAATGCCCTGGCTTTATCTTCCCCTTTGGGTCCATAAACGATCACTATTGGAATATCTGTTTCACTTTGAATTTTTGCTATTATATTTTCTGCAATCGAAAATGAAAATATACGTTCCTGCGAGCTACCTTCTAAATTGAGCGCAATGTAAGATCCTAACGATCGCATTTCCTCGCGCACCTCATCGAGTACATCATCGCTTAATGGCAATTCATATATTGACCTGACTGCCGGAAAACCCGCCTCACGCATCATAAATGCCCATGTCATGGGTACAGGAGCCCGGAGATTCTGATCCATCCGGGACGCGTTCTTACACAAAGGGGAATAGCACTTCATGGTTAAACCGACGACCTGGAAATTCGTTTTTGCTTTCAACTGACTGATAAATATCATCGTTTTCAGGTTCTTTTTACGCATCGCCTCTATACAAAGATCCGGCGTACCGTATTGCAGTGTTATGTTCTTCGCTAAATATTTTATTTCTTTTAATGTTGCGTGATCCTGCATAGTCATTGTGACTAATGTTAATTTAGTCTGTTCAAGTTTGAGCGCATTAAAGACTTCTAAATTAATTGTCGACGTAACAATTAATAGATGCTTAATTTTATGCAATTCAAGCGCCCGAATAACAGGAAAGATGGCCATAGCATCGCCAATCTGATCGGGAATATGTATGACAACAAAGTCTGTTTTTTCAATATTAAAATTATAAGCTTTATAATCGTAGTAACTAAATGCAATACGTCTCAACAATGATACTAAAAACATAACTAACCTCGCCTCCCTACTGGTTATAATGCAATGCAGTCTATCAGAATCATCAGGGTACAATTTTGTGCATATGCGGACTTTTATGTTTCATATCTCGAACCTGTGGGCCCTCTGCTTAATCCTTAAACAACACCAGCAACTCCTGCGCTTTCATCTTCCATCGAATTTTTCATGTTGCCGCTAATCAGCCATAAAATCATTTGCAGATGCGCTCTGTCGAGGTAGTCTCATAAGGTTCGTTTATAGATCGACGGCAATGTGAGTTACCTTTTCCATACTAATTATAAAAAGACAGTACAAACAGGATCATTATGGACTCCACGCTCATCTCCACTCGTCCCGATGAAGGGACGCTTTCGTTAAGTCGCGCCCGACGAGCTGCGTTAGGCAGTTTCGCTGGTGCCGTCGTCGACTGGTATGATTTTTTACTCTATGGCATTACCGCCGCACTGGTGTTTAATCGCGAGTTTTTCCCGCAAGTAAGCCCGGCGATGGGAACGCTCGCCGCATTTGCCACCTTTGGTGTCGGCTTCCTTTTCCGACCGCTCGGCGGTGTCATTTTCGGTCACTTTGGTGACCGGCTGGGACGTAAGCGCATGTTAATGCTGACCGTCTGGATGATGGGCATCGCGACAGCCTTGATTGGTATTCTTCCTTCATTCTCGACCATTGGGTGGTGGGCACCTATTTTGCTGGTGACACTGCGTGCCATTCAGGGATTTGCCGTCGGCGGCGAATGGGGAGGCGCAGCGTTGCTTTCCGTTGAAAGCGCGCCGAAAAATAAAAAAGCCTTTTACAGTAGCGGTGTACAAGTTGGCTACGGAGTAGGTTTACTGCTTTCAACCGGACTGGTTTCATTGATCAGTATGATGACGACTGACGAACAGTTTTTAAGCTGGGGCTGGCGCATTCCTTTCCTGTTTAGCATCGTACTGGTACTGGGAGCATTGTGGGTGCGCAATGGCATGGAGGAGTCCGCGGAATTTGAACAACAGCAACATAATCAAGCGGCCGCGAAAAAACGCATCCCGGTTATCGAAGCTCTGTTACGACATCCCGGTGCTTTCCTGAAGATTATTGCACTACGACTGTGCGAGTTGCTGACGATGTACATTGTTACTGCCTTTGCACTTAATTATTCAACCCAGAATATGGGGTTACCGCGCGAACTTTTCCTTAATATTGGTTTGCTGGTAGGTGGATTAAGCTGCCTGACAATTCCCTGTTTTGCCTGGCTTGCCGATCGTTTTGGTCGGCGCAGGGTTTATATCACAGGCGCGTTAATCGGAACGTTGAGCGCATTTCCTTTCTTTATGGCGCTTGAAGCACAATCCATTTTCTGGATAGTTTTCTTCTCCATCATGCTGGCAAACATTGCGCATGACATGGTGGTGTGTGTGCAACAACCGATGTTTACCGAAATGTTTGGTGCCAGTTATCGCTACAGTGGTGCTGGAGTCGGTTATCAGGTTGCCAGTGTGGTTGGCGGTGGATTTACACCTTTTATTGCCGCTGCACTCATCACTTACTTTGCCGGGAACTGGCATAGCGTTGCCATTTATTTGCTGGCTGGATGCCTGATTTCTGCAATGACCGCTTTATTGATGAAAGACAATCAACGCTCGTGATAGCCTGGCGAAGATCATCCGATCTTCGCCTTATACTTTTGTTTCACATTCCTGTGACATACTATCGGATGTGCGGTAATTGTATGGAACAGGAGACACACATGAATAATAAGGGCTCCGGTCTGACCCCAGCTCAGGCACTGGATAAACTCGACGCGCTGTATGAGCAATCTGTAGTTGCTTTACGCAACGCCATTGGCAACTATATTACAAGTGGCGAATTACCTGATGAAAACGCCCGCAAACAAGGTCTTTTTGTCTATCCATCACTGACCGTAACCTGGGACGGTAGCACAACTAATCCCCCCAAAACGCGCGCATTTGGTCGTTTTACTCACGCAGGCAGCTACACCACCACGATTACTCGCCCTACTCTCTTTCGTTCGTATCTCAATGAACAACTTACGTTGCTGTATCAGGATTATGGTGCGCATATCTCTGTGCAACCCTCGCAGCATGAAATCCCTTATCCTTATGTCATCGATGGCTCTGAATTGACACTTGATCGCTCAATGAGCGCTGGTTTAACTCGCTACTTCCCGACAACAGAACTGGCGCAAATCGGCGATGAAACTGCAGACGGCATTTATCATCCAACGGAATTCTCCCCGCTATCGCATTTTGATGCGCGCCGCGTCGATTTTTCCCTCGCGCGGTTGCGCCATTATACCGGTACGCCAGTTGAACATTTTCAGCCGTTCGTCTTGTTTACCAACTACACACGTTATGTGGATGAGTTCGTTCGTTGGGGATGCAGCCAGATCCTCGATCCTGATAGTCCCTACATTGCCCTTTCTTGTGCTGGCGGGAACTGGATCACTGCCGAAACCGAAGCGCCAGAAGAAGCCATTTCCGACCTTGCATGGAAAAAACACCAGATGCCAGCATGGCATTTAATTACCGCTGATGGTCAGGGTATTACTCTGGTGAATATTGGCGTGGGACCGTCCAATGCTAAAACCATCTGCGATCATCTGGCAGTGCTACGCCCGGATGTCTGGTTGATGATTGGTCACTGTGGCGGATTACGTGAAAGCCAGGCCATTGGAGATTATGTCCTTGCACACGCTTATTTACGCGATGACCACGTTCTTGATGCGGTTCTGCCGCCCGATATTCCTATTCCGAGCATTGCTGAAGTGCAACGTGCGCTTTATGACGCTACCAAGTTAGTCAGCGGCAGGCCTGGTGAAGAAGTCAAACAGCGGTTACGTACTGGCACGGTGGTAACCACAGATGACAGGAACTGGGAGTTACGTTACTCAGCTTCTGCACTTCGTTTTAACTTAAGCCGGGCCGTAGCAATTGATATGGAAAGTGCAACCATTGCCGCGCAAGGATATCGTTTCCGCGTGCCATACGGGACACTACTGTGTGTTTCAGATAAACCGTTACATGGTGAGATTAAGCTTCCCGGCCAGGCTAACCGTTTTTATGAAGGCGCTATTTCCGAACACCTGCAAATTGGCATTCGGGCGATCGATTTGCTGCGCGCAGAAGGCGACCGACTGCATTCACGTAAATTACGAACCTTTAATGAGCCGCCGTTCCGATAATAAGTTATGAACCTTCTTATCAGAAATAGATGTGAAGGATTAAGTAAGACATCTGGCAAATAGCCTGCAATAAACGCGGGCTGTTTGCTTCCTTGGGCAGATGCGAGTTTTATTATCGTCTTAATGATTTCCACATATTAAAAGCAAGTATGCTTTCAAAACACAATTATAAAAAATCCCGCCAACAACATTAGTTTTTATAAAATTAAATATAAGATTATGGCTTTAGAATATTTTTATTTCTAATAGACGAGATTTTTCCTGTTATGATATAATATGCTGAATTAACACATGTTAACGATTTACCAGTAATGTAAATAAATTTTCGAGGAGATCATTCCAGTGGGACGTAAATGGGCCAATATTGTTGCTAAAAAAACGGCTAAAGACGGTGCAACGTCTAAAATTTATGCAAAATTCGGTGTAGAAATCTATGCTGCTGCCAAACAAGGTGAACCCGATCCAGAATTAAACACATCTTTAAAATTCGTTATTGAACGTGCAAAGCAGGCACAAGTTCCAAAGCACGTTATTGATAAAGCAATTGATAAAGCCAAAGGCGGCGGAGATGAAACGTTCGTACAGGGACGTTATGAAGGCTTTGGTCCTAATGGCTCAATGATTATTGCTGAGACATTGACTTCAAATGTTAACCGTACGATTGCTAACGTTCGCACAATTTTCAATAAAAAAGGCGGCAATATCGGAGCGGCAGGTTCTGTCAGCTATATGTTTGACAATACGGGTGTGATTGTATTTAAAGGAACAGACCCTGACCATATTTTTGAAATTTTGCTTGAAGCTGAAGTTGATGTTCGTGATGTAACTGAAGAAGAAGGTAATATTGTTATTTATACTGAACCTACTGACCTTCATAAAGGAATCGCGGCGCTAAAAGCAGCTGGAATCACTGAGTTCTCAACAACAGAATTAGAAATGATTGCTCAATCTGAAGTTGAGCTTTCCCCAGAAGATTTAGAAATCTTTGAAGGGCTTGTTGATGCCCTTGAAGATGACGACGATGTACAAAAAGTTTATCATAACGTCGCAAATCTCTAATGATATTTTAAAGAAATCTGTCTTTATGGCAGATTTCTTTAATCTCATATAATTCTTATAAAAAATATAATGTTTAACTCGTCATATTGCTTATAAAAAATCCCCGTTCCCAGAGAAATAATATTTATTAAAATGGCAGGTCTTCTTTTTCTGATTACCGAAGACAAAGTGGCAATTACGTATAGTTTCCCGATAAAGACGCGACAGCTACATCCCGCATAAGGCATTTTTCTCTTTATCTTTGTACGGTACTTCATGGAACAGAATTTTTGACCCTGTGAATCGTGATGTCTGTTGGGGAGGGGCAATTTGCTCACTGAAGCGTGAGACTCGATTAAGCGCACGAAACACAGAAATCAAAAAACCCGGCCACTTTTTTTACAAAGCGGCCGGGTAAAAATAATTTTTATTTTTTAACTGTTTTGAGACTTATAGAGATATCTCAAAACTAAAATTTGGCTCCTCTGACTGGACTCGAACCAGTGACATACGGATTAACAGTCCGCCGTTCTACCGACTGAACTACAGAGGAATCGTGAGAACGAGGCGAATATTAGCGACGCTCATCCACAATGTCAAAGCCTGTTTTTTAAATTTGAAATCGTTTGCTGAAATAATCTGCACTTTGTCGTTTATTCCGACACAACTGGCTTTTTTTCACACTTTTGCGGCTCAGGTCGAGGATATTTCCACAGCCAACGTCCAGTAACCATTCGCCAGTAAAACAGCACGGCCCGCACAGCCCAGTCGGCAAACATTCCCATCCAGACACCAACCACACCCCAGCCAAGCATGATTCCCAGCACATAACCGACTACAACCCGGCAACCCCACATGCTCAACATAGAAACCCACATGGCGTAACGTGCATCGCGAGCACCCTTAAATCCAGCGGGTAGCACCCATGAGGCAGACCAAATAGGCATAAATAAAGCATTTAGCCAAATCAGAATCACAACGACATGTTTAACCTGTGGATCCTGGGTGTAAAACGATGCCATAACCCCGGCAAAGGGAGCCGTTAGCCAGGCGATGGCCGTTAATCCAAGAGTGGAAAGCCAGAACACATGCCGCAACTGAATCTCTGCTTGCGCTATCTGTCCTACACCCAACCTTCGGCCTGTAATGATCGTAGAAGCAGAGCCGAGCGCACTTCCGGGTAAGTTGATAAGAGCCGCAATTGAAAACGCGATAAAATTTCCGGCAATAACACTGGTCCCCATCCCGGCAACGAACATTTGGGTTAATAACCGACCACTGGTAAATAACACTGATTCGACACTCGCTGGAATACCAATCCCCATGACTTCCCAGATAATGCTAAAATTCAGCGGTTTAAAATAGCTCTTTAACGAAATCCTTAGCGCAGGATTAAAACCAATCGCCAGCACCCACAAAATTGCAACTGCGCCAATATAACGAGAAATGGTTAAACCCAACCCAGCCCCGACAAATCCCAGTCCCGGCCAGGAGAAAAGGCCGTAAATCAATATGCCGCTAATAATAATATTAAGAATATTCAGGCTACCGTTAATCAGTAGCGGTATTTTCGTATTCCCTGCACCACGAAGTGCCCCGCTACCAATCAAAGTGATGGCAGCTGCTGGATAACTGAGTACCGTCAGCTCCAGATAAGTCAACGCCAGTGCTTTAACTTCTGTCGTGGCATCACCCGCGACGAAATCAATAATTTGCTCGCCAAAATGATGAATAAGCGTTGCCAACAGTACGGCAAACAACGTCATGATCACCAATGACTGCCGCGTCGCCACCCTCGCTCGTCGTCGATCCCGCTTACCGAGACTAAATGCCACAACGACAGTAGTACCAAGATCGATAGCAGCAAAAAAAGCCATAATGACCATATTGAAGCTGTCCGCCAATCCCACGCCGGCCATCGCATCTTTTCCCAGCCAGCTGACCAGAAAAGTGCTCAGAACCCCCATCAACAGGACACAGGCATTCTCCATGAAGATAGGAACAGCAAGCGGGGTTATCTCGCGCCAGAACAACACTTTGTAGCTCTTGCGTTTAGCGTGCCAGCGAGTGCCGTGAACAACCTGGCGTAAAGCAGAGGAGATATTCAAAGCCGACCTTAATTGCAGAAAGTGAAACCACATTTCAAATAATGAGGGAGAATCAGCAAAGCTGCAAAGATTTTCGCCAACAAATTGTCTGCAAATGCAACAAACTGTTGATAGAAACGGCAAACAGTTGGGGAATTTAAAAATCGGGTTTGACAAAAGATTTTTCGCCGTTAAGATGTGCCTCAACAGCGATTCCTCTGTAGTTCAGTCGGTAGAACGGCGGACTGTTAATCCGTATGTCACTGGTTCGAGTCCAGTCAGAGGAGCCAAATTTCTGAAAAGCCCGCTTTTATAGCGGGCCTTTTGCTATATCTGATAATCAATTTCCTCTTCACTGTTTTCCATCACCTGGCGCTTGATATCCTCAACTGACAGTCCTGCATTACAAAGTTCCAGAAAGCGCCAGACATAGTTACGCTGAAGTTGTCCTCGCTTGAGTCCCAACCAGACAGTATTAGCATCGAAAAGATGCCGCGTATCCAGGCGGATTAAATTCTTTTCCTCTTGTTCACCGCTGGATTGTTCGGCAACTAATCCGATCCCAAGCCCAAGAGCAACATAGGTTTTAATGACATCAGAATCCTGCGCACTTAATACAATATCTGCCAGCAAACCTTTGCGGGCAAATGCGTCATCAATACGTGAGCGCCCCGTAATCCCCTGTCGGTAAGTGATTAACGGCCACTTCGCTATTGATTCCAGCGTCAATGGTGTAATTTGCGTCAAGGGATGATCGTGTGGAACAAGCAAACTATGGTGCCAACGAAACCACGGGAAGGCGACGAGCTGCGGGTCATTACTCAAACGCTCGCTGGCGATACCAATATCAGCTTCGCCATTTTGCAACAACGTCGCAATTTCCTGTGGCGTACCCTGGATTAGCTCCAGCCGAACCTCCGGGAAAAGTTCGCGAATAGCTTTAATGACCTCAGGCAAGCTATAACGTGCCTGAGTATGCGTTGTTGCAATAGTGAGAACGCCAGACGTATCGTTGGTAAACAGGTCTGCAAGCCGACGAACATTACTGGCTTCATTCAGAATACGTTCTGCAATGACCAGTAATGCTTTGCCCGGTTCAGTCATGCCCAGCAGTCGCTTACCTCGTCGAACAAATATTTCGATGCCAAGTTCATCCTCCAGTTCCCGAATATGACGGCTGACGCCGGACTGTGAGGTAAAAAGCATATTCGCAACCTCTGTCAGGTTGTAATCCTGACGTGCAGCCTCGCGGATTATCTTTAGTTGTTGGAAATTCACGGTAAACTCCGGGCAGCTCAGATTTCCCGTTATTGTTAAAGTCTAATGCCCGGCATAACAAATAATAAAAACCCGCATCTTATTCCATCCCGATATAACGCTTAGCTCACCAATTGCCACTGCCTTTTTTCCATCACTGGAGAACTAATCACTGACATTAACAACTCTTTCACTGCCTGTGCCTGTGGCGATAAGTTCGCTCTGGCGGGTAAATTTAATGACAAAGAGAGACTCATGGAAGGCGTGGTAATGCGTGACATCCACCCATTTACTGCGCCACATAACGAACGCGCGGCCGATTCGGGTAATACTGCAACGCCCATGCCGCTGGCAATCGCTGCGGTAAGCGTGGCAATAGACTCAATTTCACCAATGACTTTTGCCGTGAGCCGCCGTAGGGAAAAAGCCTCATCAACACGAAGTCTAACAGCACTGTAATCACTGGGGAGAAAGAGGTTCATTTGCGCAATAGCATTAACATCAACGCTTTGCCCCGGGCAATCTTGAGTTCCTACCAGGAAAAGATCTTCTTTCAGCAAAGCCTGACTGGATACCCCAGCCACAGGGGAATGCTCATAAATCACCGCCATATCGAGTTGGTGATTTATCAGTTTTTCGTTAAGCACTGCACCGCTATTTTCATGAAGATAGATAACGATCTCCGGGAATTCAGCGCGAACCGCCTGTAATAAGGGCATGGTGATAGATGACGCAGCGGTTCCTGGCGCAAAGCCAATCGAGACTTGCCCCGATAATGCCTGACCAACGTTATGCACCGCCAGTTGGGCCTGCTCACACTGACGTAAAATGGCCCGCGCATGGGTATAGAGAATTTTTCCGGCGTCTGTTGGCGTAACGCCCCGTTTTGTGCGAATCAAAAGTTGTTGATTTAACTCACCTTCCAGTGTGGCAACCTGCTGGCTGAGCGCTGGTTGTGCGATATGCAATACTTCAGCAGCCTGAGTCAGGCTACCAATATCTACAATTTTTACGAAGTATTTCAGGCGTCTGAAGTTCATGTTGCCTCCGGTTTTTGAGAATCGGCCCAAGTGCCGCCATTACTTACAACCAGACTGCAAGATGCTTGCCAGTTTTATTTTGGCGTTGATGTACAAGCTAACCAACTGTCAAATAAGAGATTATGATAGATTCGTCATTGGCTCTTTTCACCAGCAGTCGCGTTCCCCTGCCCTATAAAAGGAGGGTATGCACCACGATGGTTCATTACCAATAAGATTGAAATCTCATCACTTTGTTGAAATTGGCAGCAAACAAACAAAAAAATGCATTTCACCCTTTGACATCACCATGCACTGCCATTAATATGCGCCCCGTTCACACGATTCCTCTGTAGTTCAGTCGGTAGAACGGCGGACTGTTAATCCGTATGTCACTGGTTCGAGTCCAGTCAGAGGAGCCATTTTCAAGGAAGCAGACGTTCACTAACGTCTGCTTTCTGCATTTCTATCAATCGGTTATCCCTCTTCAGTCGTTCACCCTCGTTCACTAAAAACCACTCGAAGCCATATCATTTTGATGGTAAAAATGCTGGTAATGCTGGTTCGATTTGCCTTTTACCAACAATCGAGGGGATTTTTTCATGTCACTGACTGATATTAAAGCAAAAAATGCCAAACCCCTTGAGAAGGAATACAAGCTTACTGATGGCTTTGGTATGTTCCTTCGCGTTACCCCGAAGGGTTCCAAATACTGGCAAATGGCCTACCGTTTTGAAGGGAAGCAAAAACTCTTCTCTATTGGTGTTTACCCTGCTGTTTCTCTTTCTGACGCAAGACAACGCCGTGATGAAGCCAGAAGGCTTCTTGCTCAGGGCATTGACCCTAATGCCAAGAAACAGGCAGAAGTTAAAGAGCTAAAAGCTAAACGTGATAAAACACGCTCTTTCAGCGTAGTCGCTAAAGCTTGGTTCTCCACGAAAACAAAATGGTCTAAAGATTATGGTGATTCCGTATGGAAGCGCCTTGAAACCTATGTCTTCCCGACAATTGGCGATAAAGATGTTGCCGAACTGGATACGGGTGATCTGCTGGTTCCAGTGAAAAAGGTTGAGGCACTTGGCTATCTTGAAGTTGCCATGCGCATTCAACAATACATTACTGCGATCCTGCGTCATGCTGTTCAGCAGAAACTTATACGTCATAACCCGGCCTATGATATGGAAGGTGCTATTCAGAAACCGCAGACTGAACACCGCCCTGCACTGGAACTGGAAGAAATACCCCAACTACTGAAAAAAATTGCCGAATACAAAGGCCGCAGGTTAACCATACTGGCAATACAGCTCAATCTGATGATTTTCATTCGTTCCAGTGAGCTGCGTTTCGCTCGCTGGTCAGAAATTGATTTCAAAAGTAAGTTATGGGTGATACCCGAACAGCGTGAAGCGATTGAAAACGTCAAACATTCAACTCGTGGGGCTAAAATGAAGCGTAAGCACTTCGTTCCCCTTTGTAAGCAGGCCATGAAGATACTCAAAGAGATCCGACAACTGACTTATGAAGAAGGCCATGATGATGGATTAATCTTTACTGGCTGTTATGACTCGTTTAAGCCCATGAGCGAAAATACCATCAACAAAGCCCTTCGCAATATGGGCTATGACACGAAGCAGGACATCTGTGGGCACGGTTTTCGCACGCTGGCCTGTAGTGCCTTAATTGAGTCAGGTTTGTGGTCAGAAGACGCTGTAGAGCTTCAGATGAGTCATAAGGAAAGCAACAGCGTCCGTGCTGCTTATACCCATAAGGCTAAACACCTTGACCAGCGCCGACTGATGCTCCAGTGGTGGGCTGACTTCCTTGATGCCAATCGAAACGATATGGTCAGGCCGTTTGAGTTTGCCCAAAGGTGAACATTATGAGTTAGAAAATTACGGCTAACCGTTTGATAACCCATCATATAGCAGCATGTAACCCTTTGTTTTAGATATGTTTGAATAGCCATCACTGGTTGATGGCTATCACTTCATACCGTAAAATGCTTACCAATTTCGGACACTGATTTCCCGTGACCTCATGACGGATACTTTTTATGAAAAAAATAACTTCTGATATGACAGAACTACAATCAATGAATATCACTGAAGATAATATCAGCAAACTTAACTCTTTGTTTCCTGAAGCATTTAATGAAAACGGTATTGATTTTGACGTTTTAAAACAGCTCTTGGGTGAAAATGTAGACGACAAAGAAGAGCGCTATGGCCTGAACTGGCATGGTAAGCGTCAGGCTCGTCAGCTTGCTCTTACCCCTTCCCGTGGCACATTACGTCCATGTAAAGATGAAAGCGTTGATTGGGATAACACTAAAAACGTCATGATCGAAGGTGATAACCTTGAAGTGTTGAAGCTTCTTCAAAAAAGCTACGCTGGAAAAGTTAAGCTTATTTACATCGATCCGCCTTATAATACCGGGAAAGATTTTGTGTATCCAGATAACTTCCAAGATAACATGAAAAATTATCTTGAAATCACTGGACAAACTGAAGATGGAAATCGCTTAAGCACAAATACAGAAACCAGTGGACGTTATCACACTGATTGGCTAAATATGATGTACCCTCGCCTAAAATTAGCAAGAAACTTACTTGCCAACTCTGGTTTTATTTTTATATCGATTGATGAAAATGAACTTCACAACCTATGTGGCATATGCTTTGAGATTTTTGGAGAAGAAAATTTCATATCCCTTATTGCTAATACTAACAATCCAAAAGGACGGTCTGACGATAAATTCATAGCAACAGCTCATGAATATATATTAGTAATGGCGAAGAACATTAACTATGCAAAAACCTATGGCTTTGAGCCTGACGATAAAATAACAAAGAGATATAATAAGACAGACGAAAACGGTGAAATATTCCGTGACATAGATTTACGTAAAACTGGTGATGCTGACCGTAGAGAAGATCGACCAGATATGTTTTACTATTTTTACTATGATCAAAAAACAAACGAACTATTTATATCTAGAGACCAGAAAAAAAATGATTTAATTGAAATTAAACCAATTAGAGATGATGGTACTGATGGACGATGGCGATGGGGTTTTGATACAGCTAAATCGAAAATTGATAGTGTTTATGCTAAGTTCATGCCCACAAAAAAAACGTGGGGAATCATGGAGAAAGACTATTTATCAAAAAGAGATGCAATAAAGGCTACCTCTTCATGGACACATAAAGATGTAAATAGTGAAAGAGGTAGTGAACAATTTATTGAGCTGGGATTCGAAAAAGAAGTTTTTTCAAGACCAAAACCTTTGGGTACTCTTTTACGTATAGTAGAAATAGCTACACACCCAAATGAAAAAGGTATAGCACTTGATTTTTTTGGGGGATCAGGTACTTTTGGTCATGCCGTTTTCATGGCCAATGCAACAAAGAATAGAAAGATAAATTTTATCATTACGCAACTACCAGAACCAGTTGTTCCAGAAACAAAGGAGCAGATTGTTGCTGCAAGCTTCTTAAATAAAAATGGAATGCCATTAAAAATTTCTGAAATAACTAAAGAACGCCTTCGCCGAGCAGGTAAAAAAGTTCGTGAAGACAATCCAGAATGGAAAGGTGATGTTGGCTTTCGTGTGTTTAAACTTGATACATCTAACATCCGTCCGTGGGAAGCGACTGCTGATACCCTTTCACAACAGATTGATGCCTATGTAAGTCCAATCCTCGAAGGCCGTAGTGAAGAAGATTTACTCACAGAGTTGATGCTTAAGCGTGGCATTGACCTGAGTGTAGACATTGAAACCCGTCAGTTTGATGGATTAACCGTTTCTTGCGTTGACGGTGGCAAATTGTTTACCTGCTTTGCTAAACAAATCCCTGCATCTTCAGTAGAAGAACTGACCAAGGGGATCATCGACTGGCATAAGAGTTTAAAAGTTGGGAAAGATACGGTCTGCTATTTCCTTGATGATGCGTTTGAAAATAACGTCGCTAAAACAAATCTTTGCGCCATTCTGGAACAACACGGCCTGACTAACCTGCACAGCCTGTAAGGGAATGAGATGAAACTACATTTTGAATCTGACCTTACCTATCAGCAAAACGCCATTACTTCGGTCTGTGATTTATTTGAAGGGCAAGAGAAATGGGAGAGCGAAATGACTGTGCTGGCCCCAGCTCAGGGCGCACTCTCATTTGAAGCCGCAACAGGTTCAATGCCTGTAAACCCACAGATACCCGAAGATGATGTTCTGCTGAAAAACCTGAACAAGGTTCAGTTGAAGAATCAGCTTCCACCTTCACCTGTGCTCGACAGCCATGATTTTACTGTCGAGATGGAAACAGGGACAGGTAAAACGTATGTTTATCTTCGCACCATGCTGGAGCTGAATAAACGTTATGGCATGAGCAAATTTATCATTGTGGTTCCTTCCATTGCCATCAAGGAAGGCGTTTATAAAACACTACAAATCACTGAAGAACATTTTAAAAGCCTCTATGCGGGAATTCCATACGAATACTATCTGTATGACTCGTCTAAACCTGCGGATGTGCGAAATTTTGCAACCAGCTCTGTTATGCAGATCATGGTAATGACAGTTGGTGCGATTAACAAAAAAGACGTTAATAAGCTCTATCAGTCCAGTGAAAAAACAACCGTTGACGATCTGGATAAGCCAATTGATCTGATACGTGCTACACGCCCAATTATTATTGTAGATGAACCGCAAAGTGTTGATGGTGGCTTAAATGGTGCGGGTAAAACCGCACTTGATGCTATGCACCCAATGTTCACCTTACGCTATTCAGCGACACATGTGCATAAACATCATATGGTGTATCGCCTCGATGCCATTGATGCTTACAATCAGAAACTGGTCAAACAAATTGAAGTTGCCGGGCTTGAAGTCCAGAATGCAAGCAATAGCCCCTATGTAAAACTGGTCAGTATTAACAGTAAGAAGAATAGCATTAGCGCGACTGTTATTGTTGATATAGCCGATAAAAAAGGGGGCGTGAATCGTTCTGAGATTACCGTGTATGACGGTACGGCACTTGATGACGAAACGGGGCGTGATATTTATCAGGGATACAGGATAAGCGAGATCCGCACGGGCAAAGACGGTTATCTGACGCTGGAAACGCCTTCTAATACCTACTATATGCAAGTTGGTGATGTCGTGGGTGATATTGACCCGATGCTCATCCAGCGTCATATGATTAGGCGTACAATTCGTGAACATCTTGATAAAGAACTTCGCCTGAATTCCCAGCAAATCAAGGTTCTCACCCTGTTCTTCATTGATAAGGTTGATTTCTATCGCCAGACTAATGAAGAAGGACTTCGTGAACCGGGTGAATATGCTCGTATCTTTGAAGAAGAATATCTAAAAGCGATCAAAAGCCCAGCATATAAAGATTTGCTCCCTTCTCATCCAGAACATGCTAAAGACGTTCATGATGGTTATTTCTCCGTTGATAAAAAAGGTGGATGGGCTGAAACAACCGAAAGCAATAATGCAGGCCGCGAAAATGCGGAACGCGGTTATAACCTCATCATGAAAAATAAAGAGAAGCTTTTGAGTTTCTCGAATCCGGTGAGGTTTATTTTTTCACACTCTGCTTTGAAAGAAGGCTGGGATAACCCCAATGTATTCCAGATCTGTAGCCTTCGAGAGATGGGAAGTGAACGAGAACGTCGTCAAACATTAGGGCGTGGTCTTCGCCTGTGTGTTAACCAAGAAGGTGAACGTGTTCGTGATGACAGCATTAACATTCTGACTGTCGTTGCCAGTGAAAATTACGAAGCCTACGCTGAACGATTACAGTCTGAAATTGAGAGCGAAACGGGTATCCGTTTTGGTATCATCGAAAAAGATGCGTTTGCCCATCTGATCTTCTCTGATTCCTCACAAGCTGTGGGTATTGCCGGTTCACATGAGATTTGGGCTGAACTACAGACCGAAGGTTATCTGGAAAAATCGGGAAAAATCACTAAAACCCTGAAAGAAACTCTTCTCGATGGCACTTTTGCTGTTAGCGAAAGGTTCCTTCCTCTTCAGGAGCAAATTGAAGCTATCCTGCGTAAATCAGCAGGACGACTCAATATAAATAATGCTGATGAGCGTAAAGTAATCAAATACCGGAAAGAGGTCTTAAACAGCCCTGAATTCGAAGCGTTATGGCAGCGCATTTGCCAAAAAACACTGTATCGTCTGGCATTTGATGAAGATGAATTGATCAAATCATGTACAAAATCACTTTCTGAAATGCAGCCTGTAGCAAAAGCAATGGTCAGTTTCAGCAAAGCAACAATCAAACAAAGTCAATCTGGACTTGATGTCAAAGCTCAGTCTAATGGGACAACAAGCGCTGTTATAGATGTTGCAGAGCAGCCACTGCCAGATATTCTTGGTGTTCTACAGGAAAAAACCGGACTTACAAGACGCAGTTTAAGCACCATCCTGAAAGAGAGTGGAAGACTCGCTGATTTTGCTAAAAATCCACAGCAGTTTATCAGTGAAGCTATAGGCCGAATCAACTACTGCAAACGCCTGTCAATTGTTGATGGTATTAAATATTATCCACTAAAAGGAGAGGTGTATGCGCAAAGTCTCTTTATGGATAAAGAGCTAACAGGATATGCCCGTAATCTTTTTGAAACCTCGTCTAAGTCAGTTTACGAATACGTTCCTAAAGATTCTGAAGTCGAAAGCCGTTTCGCTCAGGAACTCGAAGAACAGGATGAAGTTAAGCTTTATGTGAAGCTTCCCGGTTGGTTTAAAATTCCGACGCCACTGGGAACCTACAATCCTGACTGGGCCTTAGTTATTGAAGACAATGGTGAAGAACATATTTACTTTGTTGTAGAAACAAAAAGTAAACACATTGGTCTTGGTAATGAAGAAGATGCGAAAATTACTTGTGGAACAGCTCATTTCAGTGCTTTAAAAGAAGAAAACACTAATGCAGCAAAATATATCAGAGCGACAAATCTTACAGAAGTAATAAGCAGCATTTGATTTTTATAAATGATATATCTTGGCGATTAGGTAGATACCACTAACTCTTTTTAAATTACTCAAAGCACCGTCTGATGGCGGTGCTACGTGAAATCTGGCTGGTTTTAAAGTTTTGAACACAATGCAACAGCTCTAACACAACCTTCAAAACTTCCCGGTGGTACAACTACGAATCCTGTAGTCGTAGGATAAGCAGAATCAGGAGCATTCCTTCCTTCACTTCCATACCAACTGGTTAAATTATATCCTCCAGAAATAAATTTACTACCACTCGTACATGTAGCCGTTGATGTTTTTCCAATAGAACATACTGAAGCACCATACACTAAGAACCTATCCCAAAAGGAATTGTCAGATAATACAATATGATAATTTCTTTTGGGATAGGTTCTTAGTCGTTGAGATTGCAAAAGTAATTAGTGATATGTAACAATGGAAAGGTCATCCCAGCCCTTTCCACTATTGGTTATTTTTTAACACAAGCATAAATTCCATATCCGGGGGTTCCGGGTATAGCTGGAGTTCCCGGTGTAGTTATATATGTTACAGGAGGACATGATGCCTGTTGACCACCACTAGCATGCATGCACGCATCATGTCTTCTTTGTGATTCAGGATCTGGACGGCGTGTTCCGGGGACAGCAGGGACTCCCGGCGTACCTTTAATTTGAACCATTGAAATAGCTTTTGTTCCTGTTTGGCAAGAGCATGAACCAGTTAAAGCATTCACTGAAATACAAGAACTATCTGATAAAGCATACATAGAAAGACTATTTGCTGCTCCACTTTGCCATTTACCATTCACACAAGATAACAGCATACCTTTAGTATCCCTTCCTTGTAAACCATTTGGCGCACATACAGTATTTTCAGTCGCCGTGCCATTTATTTGTAAATATTCACCTACGCTTGTTCTTCCTGTAGAAGCTAATTCTACCCCCTGTATTTTTTGTGATGAAGTAATATTTCCCGAAGCTGTTAAACTGTTTTTCAAAGTAGTTATTCCATCAACAGTTAAACTACCATTAGTTGATACAGCACCCTTAAGCAAGGAGGTTCCAGTAACTAATAATTGTCCTCCTATATCTGTTAACCCTGTGGATTTTAATGTTCCAGATGATATCATTCCAGACGCTGTAATATCCTTGGCATTTGATATGTTATTTCCTCCCATGTTTAGTTCTCCTGTCATTGGCAATGTTCCGTCACGACGAAGGAAAACAGAATATAAAGCACTATTATATCCTACCCTATAAGTTAATTGTCCAGCCATAGTAATATTATTAAAATTAGAAGAAGTTTCTTTCCATTGCCTACCATAACCGCTAGCAGTGGCTGATGAACTTGTCATACCACTATCAATCCCAGCAGTTTGCATTGCTTTACCTAACAGATCATATCTTATCTTATTACCCTCACTCCAAGGAACTGTTGTTGTTATCAGACCATTAATAACATAATTGGGACTGATACCACCACGCCTTAACAAGATCTTATAGGAAGATTTGTTTGCATTGACACCTATAAATGTAGAAGGTAATAGCCCCTCATTAATCAATGTCTGGTAATTAATTTCACAAACAGAACCAGAACATGTTCTTGGTCCCGGATCAGTTCCTGTTCCTGCTGCATTTGATAACGTTGATAACTTATCATATTTGATATTAATATATCCGTTAACAGCTTCACCGATTTGCTTCATTTGCTGCCCTACAGTAGAAGCTAGAATGTTTTCCTGATTATTTCTCATATCCTGAAATTTCATAAAAGAAACCATTGTCCCAACACCCAATACTAAAATAAGCTCCAACAGTGAGAACCTTTTTTTGTCTTTATATTCATTTTGATCATCCTTTTTTATTTCACGTAATAATTAATTATCAAAAATCAAATAAAAATCAAGATATCTATACTTTTCATCGCAGTAGAAAGGAACAGTTTCTGATGTTTTTGGGATAAAATAAAACCGACAGTATCCCTCTGTCGGTTTTTATAAGATTATAAGATAAGATATTATATGGACGTAAACACTAGTTTATTGCTATTAGCGTCAGAACAAGCCGCTGCTGTTGCTGCTACATTAAGTGTTCCACCTGCTTCTTTGACAGTAGCACCACCAACTTGTGCTATGTAAAAATTCCCTGCTGCTGCTGTTATTATTTTAGTACATTCGGCTGCCGGAACATTTTCATAAGTGATGGTAAATGAAGAGCCTGTTGCTGCGGAAGGCCCTGTATCGGCTGATGCCACGACAACATTTCCTTTAAAAGCATTTATAGGCTTAGCGGCTGATCCTGAACCACTCAACATATTATCCGGGAATATCTTCGCCTGAACAGCAACAGAGTTATTTAATCCAGTAAAACTGGATGCTGATGTATAGAGCGCTTTAACACCAGCCTGTATCGTTGCTATGTTATTACTTTCAGCCTGTGCTCTCTGTGATGCCTGTACTTTAGGATATACTATAAAAGCCGCTACAACTAAGGCTGCGATAATACCTAAAACAAGTAATAGCTCTAAAAGAGAGAAACCTTTTTTACTTTTTTTGTTTTTAATTAATACTGTTTTTTTCATTTCCTTTATATCTCCTTGGTTAACTTGAAAGATATAAAATAGATAGCGGATAAATCATATAAAACAATACCAAATAAAACTTTATCTAAACTTAACCGATAAACGGACGACCTTTAAAGCACAAAAAAACACAGAGGAAAAACAAGATTTTTTCTATTGGATGATAAATAATACTTTCAATTTAATGGATACTTAGATAATTGATGATTATTTTAAAAGAAAAAGGGCTGGGATAAACCCAACCCTTTAACTGGAAGAGAACTTTCTGACTTTATTAAAACCACCGCAGATTTACAAGATTGAATATGGAGTTATTCATCTGTAGTAGTATTTATAAAATACAATTAAAAAAAGTATTTGTCAAAAATTTTTAAAGAAACATGCCATTAATTAAGAAAAATAAAAAACAACAACCGACCTATAAGGGTTAAATAGGGAGGTATGTTGTCAGGACGTGAAAAAATGTATTATATGACATAAGGATTGAACATGTTAAGTTGCTAATTTAGCAATCAACACATGATGTTAATTAAAATATTATTGTTTGCATGTCAAATTAAATATTGAAGATTATATTAAGTTTTTCTACCTTTAATGCTAGCCAGAAATAACAACCCATTTTTTCTAAATCTCACCTTATCGTCAGGATGTAGATTTGGGGTCTCCAACAGCATTCCTAAAACCAGTTCCTTATCAACCGTGAAAACATCACAATCTAATGCTTTAGCAACTTCTGCACCTAGAATGATCTTCTGACGAGTTTCAATCTGTTTAGTTTCTTGCTTGGATTTATGTTGTAAGCGATTTAAACGCATCTGAGCTGAAGCCAACTGCTGTTCTAATGTCTTTTTAATACGTGGCTTAGTTCTGTTTTTTTGCTTTTCTGATATGTCATCCATAATCGTTCCTCTTATCGGTTATATATGGATCATATACAACAATAGAACTTTATCGTCAAATCGACTTTTACAAAAGATCCGACATTTAAGTAATTATTCTTATCGCTTTCTATAATGTGGGAACTTATGTTTTAACTCATTAAAACATTCAACTACGTTTTGATATTCAATTGAAAAGTAGTCAATGCTTCTTTGTAAAAGCTCATTGGCAACGTCAACGACTATATCACTCCCTTTACTATGATTATAGACAGTGAACACATCGGCAATCCAATGATAGCAACAAAGCGTTAATAACATACAATAGTCTTGATGCTCTTTAATCCCCGACATAAAAGTATAATCATTATAATCTACCTGCCTTGTTCTTTTATAAAATCGTTTAAGAGTTGGTTTCATGATGATTAAGTTATTTTTAACCATGTCATAATGAATATCATCTGACACATAACCATTCTCCAGAAAAAAATGATTACTATGGACATAAAGGGAATAACCTAGTGATACAACAGAAACCCCATGCTTCTTACATAAAGACTCTGAAAAAACTGGATGAGTTTCTATATATCTTATAAACTCACTTTCCTTAAGATTTTTTGTTTTCAATTTCCCCATGTATTCCCTCTTATAAAAAATAATAATATCATCATTAATGAATGGATGCTTTAACGACGAAATGACACTGGTTTTTTCCATTCAAACTCTGCTTCAAACCTTTCTTTATTTCTTTCATTTTTAATCTGCTCAGCCTTACGTTGAGAACGTATTTGCTCTCTTGCTACACATAATACTTTCCTTCGCTCCTCTGCTGTTAATCTTTTCCCTTTAACTCTAGCCGCTGCATGAACAGCGTCATCAAGAAATCGCTTTTCCGTTAATGACACTCGCTGCAACCTTCCACCACTATGTTGCTTTTCTTTTTTTAATTTTTTTGACGTGTTATCAGTTACATTTTCAGCCGCTTGTATTTTATTAATCACTATATTCTCCTTATTTTTCATAATTTACTAATTAATACAACTAAAACAAAAGAAACTCAAATTAATCTATGTGATTTATTTATCTTATAATTCTAATTATTTGTCGTTAGTGCCTTTATAAAATGGCACCTTACTTATTTATTCTCTGAAATTTAACTTTTTTATTTTATTTAAAAAAATTCGTACTAGTAGTACTTTAATTTAATTAATTTAGGATCTGGGGTTTTAGATAGCGACTTTCAGTCGTAGTAGTTTTCCGTCAGGAAAACTTGGTTTTGCTTAGAGCTTCGCCTCTCCTAATCCGCATATAAAAAACAAAAATCAAAACATACCAGTATTAAAACTGATTGTTGAAACTGGTTTAATTTTTTTTATAATACGTAATAGGAAAAGGCGCTTCTCATGCTATGGCTTAGAGCTACAATACGTTTCCATATTGCGACACCCTTCTGCACTTCCATAGACAACATCATAACTTTAAAAACATTTCTCGTTTTACTAAAGAAATTATACTGCTGTTTCTAAAAGCCTTAGATGTGCGCTTCAAGTTGATGTTACGCAGACTCCCCGCTTTGGCATCAACAATAACCTTGAGAATGAATCAAACACTGTCGCTCCTACCTTCTCAGACCCGTACAATCAGGTTTAACGTTATTGCTTTCGAGAACTAAAATGTTTTTGGAAATGGTATTTGACAGGCTTGTAAAAAGTTTCGATTTAGATTTGACAAATATGAAAAGATTATTTAATACTTTATTATATTTGTAATCATGTTCCTGTTTAACTGATTACAAGGCTTCAAAAGTCGGCAAAACTTTTTTAGTCCTTAAAAAGTCAACTTTGATAAGTTGGCTTTTTTTGTATCTTCATTTTATTTACAATATCAGTTTTAGATTGTCAAATAAAAATAGAAAAGTTTTTTGATACTCTATACTATATTATCAGTTTTAAGCAGCGCTTGGTGATTGCCATAAACAATCACATCGCTGAAACAGGGTTTCGCACTGTTAATGTTAGATTATTCAAAAAAAGTGGTTTACACAAAAATGCAACAGCCTCTATAAGTAATTATGCAACACATACGTGTGCAAACACTAACTTTAAACGTCTAATACTCATCGCGTTACTTATTTTTTCTTATTCATGATTTTAAATTTACCTATCTATTTTCCACGCTAATTTCACACGTTAACCTGTTCTTTATTGTTTTTATCTGATTTTTATGAAATTTACCTTTCCCGCCTACGGCGGGAGACTAATTAAACTACTTTTGCCCTTACGGGCGCTCTCTAAAACCATAATCATCAATATTCGTGTAATACCTCAGCCGTTCATCCGATTCTAGCCTTGTAAATTTCACAGACAGTAAAACTAGAGTTATTATTTAAATATAGAAAAACTTTAAACATTGTCGTTATTTTTAGCTCCTTTAGGAGATATAAAAATAAAGCAATGCCCACCTATACACTGCTACGCAGTGCGTGGGGTCTACCGACGGTTGCCTGCCGCAGGCTAAAAGCAAGGTCAACGTCAACACCAGAGTTTTTCTTGCGAAAAACTAAAACCAGCATAGTCGCATTGGAGATTTATATTTTAGTTTGATATTTAAATTTATATTGAGGTTGTTTTTATTGTATGGCTATTTTTCATCTTGATTTTAAAATTGTGAAACGTTCAGAAGGTAGGTCTTCCGTTGCGAAGGCTGCCTATCATGCTCGTACACGTATAACAGATGAAAGAACAGGTGATACGTATGATTATAGCCGCCGTACCGATTTATATGGGCATTTCATATTAGCTCCAGTTAATGCACCGGAACATATCATAAAAGACTCTACAGCATTGTGGAATGAAGTTGAACGGGTCGAGCGTCAGCAAAATGGTCAAACATCTCGTTATTTCGATGTTGCTATTCCCACCGAGTTAAACAATGACGACAAGAAAAAACTTGTCCTTGAGTATTGTCAGAAAAATTTCGTTGATAAAGGCATGATTGCCGATATCGCTTTTCATGATCTTGATAGCGATAACCCACACGCTCACGTTATGTTGACATTAAAAACCATAGGCCCTGAAGGTTTTGGTAAAAAAGAAAGAAGCTGGAATGACAGAAAAATGTCTGTCCTTTGGCGTGAATCATGGGCATCTATGGCTAACAGCTACCTTGCTGCTGCTGGTTCGTCAGAACGTATTGATCATCGTTCCCTTCAGGCCCAGCATGAAGAGGCATTAGAAAAAGCGGCGGTTGCTCTGGATAATGAAGAAAAAGCACTATGGCTTGCTAAAGCCGCAGAAACAAACCGCCCTGCAATGAAACGTATCCACAGTGCCAAATGGCGTAGTAAGGCTGCTCAGGAGCAAAGGGCCGCAGAACAGGCTGTTCGTGATGCAGCTAAACAGGAAGCTGTTGAAGTCTATAAGACATTCAGTGAACTTGACCTTGAAATTGTTCTTGATGTCAGAAGCTTTACGGTTACACATCTTGCTGAACCAGAAGAGGTCATTCTTCTCGACTCCCCAAAAGCAGAAAAACAACAACCGGCTCTTGGAGCACCTGAACCATACAGAAGGCCAGTCGTAAAATCTTACCGCGATCCAAACAAATCCAGTAAGGTTGGTATGGCTGAAGAAGAAACTCCTGTTCTAATTGCTCCTGAGCCAAAAAAATCCACTAAACTGAAAATCCCTTATTCTCAACATACCAGAGCGAGTAAACGCGCTCCTGTTAAAAGTAAGAGGAAGCAGGTTAAATCCCATCATCGTGGCATATTTAGGCGTTTAACCACCTATATCGTCGATTTTTTCAAAGAGAAATTTATCTGGGCCAAGAAGGAACCTGTCCCTATTCCCGTTGATGCTGAACACGATAAGTGTATTGCTGAAAACTATGTCTTTGATGAAGTGCTGGGTGTCTATATTCCACGCTCTACACATGAAAGACGAGTCAGATTTAACAGTGATGACTACAGACCAACACCTGATGAGGTCAGACGTTTTCCACGTCGTCCGGTTAGCCCAAAACAGTCTGATAGGAAACTAGACTATATACCAACACTAGTAGCAGACAGAAAAAAGCCAATACCTAAATTGAAACCACCGGGTTATTATAACGATTAAACATACAAAATGATCAGCAAAACTCAACAATAACACAAATTATAAATTATTTTATTTAGATGAAGGTATTAGTCTGCCCCCATCGAATTCATCTATGTAAGATGAAGGATGACAATCAATGACATCTATTTTAAAACCATTTATTCAGCCATTATTTATTCGTGCATTAGCTAAATCACAGAGATATTTGTTTTTATATCCCCCATGTTCCAAGTCCATATATGCAGGGCAATTCCTACATGCAGCGTTTAAAACACATTGACCACACTTACTATCATAATATATTTTATGGAAATGTTCACTGATAGAGTTTAGCTCTGCCCATACATCATTAATGTTTCCGTCAATAATATTATATTGCTTCTTTCTGTATACAGCACAAATAGATGCGCGACCAAACTGATCAACAAACAAACTCGAATAACCCCCTGAGCATTTCTTAAAATAGTCTAAATTATCCATTGGTATATTACCATCTTTAATTTTCCGTTCCATTGCAAGATCATTTTCAATCTTAACAATTTCATTCGGTTCCAACCTCTCTTCTAAATTATTTTGATAGTTTAATGATGGAATAAGGTATGTGTTTATCTCAATTTTGTTTTCCGAAAAGAAAGCTAGATCTGATGAAGATACAGATATTGATTTACATAGGGTTAAACCTTTGTATATTGTAATGCCTAACTGTTCTAATCTGGATATATTCGACATTATCCTATGAAGGCTGGCTCTTTTATTTTTAGAAAAGCTACGAAGCTCTCTATTATCTTTGCCATATATAGAGACAGAAACAGAACTTGGTGGGTATTTTCCGAATAGTTCAAAATGTTTTTCAGTCATTAAACTCGCATTAGTAAAGAGTGAAATATCGATTCCCTGCTGATGAATGAATGTATATAATGAAATGAAGTCTTTATAAAGAAGAGGCTCACCTCCAGTAATAATTAATTTCCTGCATCCTTTTAGCATTAATTTAGTTATCACGTTTTTCCATTCGTTCACATTTAATCCTAATGAGGTTTTATTATCAAGATAACAATGCGGACATTTAAAATTACATGATGTTATAATTTCAATGGTAGCAGATGTTAAATCTTTCATTATACCTCCGTAAACGCAGAAATTCTGCGTTGTGCTAACTCGCACATAAAATCTATCGGTTCTGATGAATTTCCATGTTCCAAATTGGCATATGCCGCACACCATCTGCAAATGGATTTTTGATCACATGTAGAGCATTTGCTATTGATATAATAACTTTGCATTTTATTATGTGAATCTTTCAAGTATTTCCTTATGGTTTTCTCATCATTACTCAAAAAACTAATTTTATCTTCCACATATAAAGAACATATAGATGCATATCCTCCAGCATCTATTGAAAGGCTATTAATGCCACCACCACATTTAATACATGCTTGTGAAGTCATATTAGATATTGATTTCCTCCAGAAACTTACAGTTTCTGGATTACTATGCTCAAAGTTAATAATATCATCAATACTAGCTCTTTGAGATAGTTTACCTCTCATTAAATCTTTTTGTGGGAAAATTATGGCATCATACATAATTTCTTTTTTATAAACTCTAGCAATATCATCAAACTTTCCTTCCAAAGCTGCTGGTATGGTTTCTTTTCCTATAATTGCTTTCAACATGAAATCAATATTATTAGAATATAAAAACTTTATATTTTCGATCACTCTTTTAAAAGCACTTTTATTTATAGTGAACTTTGCGTATTCGTCAGCACCAGTACCATATAACGTAATCATGATAACTTTGGGTGGGTATTTGATAAGAATTTTTTTAGTCACATCCGTTATGTAAGATAAATTTGACATAATCGAGATGATAAATCCTTTATTTTTTGCATATGTATATATCTCATCAAATCTTTTATATAAAAAAGCCTCACCACCAGTAAATGTAAGGTACAAAACTCCCATGCTGTATAATTTATCGATACATGCAATAACATCATTATAATCCATATGAACTTTTTTCGTTGGACAATAACAATGGAGACATTTAAAATTACAATGCTGAGTTAACTCAATACTGGCGGTTATTAAATGTTCTCTTTGAAATGCTTTTTCTTTCAAGGAGTCATGATTCATTTAGCTTACCATATATTTTATCTAATACGTTTTGGATTTGAATGTCATCAAATCCATATTTCTTTTCCAACTTATTGTTTTTTATTTCAGTTGAATACATTAAAACATCAAATACTAGTTCGTTAACATTATAGCACTTATTATTAGATTGATTGATGACAATATATTCATCCATTATTTTTCTTGGTATATATATGCTTTTCATCTTAATTTATAACTATCCAATATAATATAAGAGCAATAACCACATTGCTCTTATTTGAGTTATTTTATTTTAACATTGGTTATACCCATCATCTGGGCTAGGCCCCCAACATCCAAGAGTCTTTCTTTTGGATACAGGATCAATATCCTTTACTTCCTCAAACTCACAGATATCAATCTCGTAGTTGTCTACAGTTTGTTGCTCGTTAACATTCATCTTACTTCCTCTCTACATGATACATTCTTTAAATATATATCTCTTGCATGAGAACACATTGACATTAATCAAAAAACAATGATTCTAGAGGAAGTAGACACACTTACTATAAAAAATTCAATTCAGCCAATGACAAAATAAACACAATCTCATGACGCACATCACAAAAATAAACTTAAGCTCTATGTAAAAATGCCGTATAAAATAACTACACAACTTTTTCAAAACACATTAAATAGAAATTAACAAATCATACTTAGTAATAAATTTTCATCCATTTTAAACAATATAATAGAAAAGCTCTCCCCGTGCCATTTACCGACCTTAGGTCGGTTTTTTCCTTCTCATAATGCTAAAGTTGAGCATCGCACATACTTTTTTTTCTGAATCAGGATAGACAGGCCGAAGGTCAATAATATAACCACGAAAGCATACCAGCCGGGGAATGCTCCATCTAAAACCTCAAACAAGGCATCCGGAAGCGCCCCTTACAGTGAAAGAAAGCATAAGGCCACTCCACGTCAGGGTAATATCTTTAAACGTTTTACAGCTCTTATGGTTTATTTTATCAGATATAAATTCATATAGCCCAAATGAAATTAAAAAGAGCTATGATAAAACATAGCTCTTTTCACTTTAACTTCTACATCCTTCTCCTGAACACAACATTATCAGAGAAGATCGCCTTACCTGCGACAAACCCAACAGCCGCAATTATCGGTAGGCTGATAGTAGCTCCCGCCATACCTGTAGACATTCCGATCAGAATAGACAGGCCGAAGGTCAATACTATAACAATGAAAGCATACCAGCCGGGGAAGGTTCCATACAGAACCGTCGCCATGCAGCCAGTACAAACATGCACACCGCGCTGGCTCTCTTTCAGGCAAAACGGACACTGGATTGTATTGTTTTCCATGATAGACCCCTTAGAGCGCTTTCCAGCCATTGCTTGTTTTAACTAAATTAATTGCGCCATCTTCAGGTTCATTCATACCCTTGACGTTTGCGAATGCTTTTTTATCCACCCATGAAGGAACATCCGCCAACTTCCATGTATAACTAACATGAACAACCTGCTGATTACCGTTGCCCGGCTCAGTCCATTCCTTCACTTCATCAACTTCACGATGACCAATACACGCACCTTCTGCCCGGTTCCAAAACTCAACATTTTGCCCTTTGTCTGTTACTTCCAGAACATCGACACTGCTAAAGCCATTTGCCTGTTGTGAAACAGTGAGCAACCCTTGTTCAGCAAGTCCTTTAAGGATTTCATCACTAACATTGTATCCTGCAGAACGGTAGCCATGATTAACCTTTATAGGAAAACCTTTATTGAATGCAAAGTCATTGTTCTGCAGTGAGTAGCACAGCTTTGATTGTGAAATTTTCGCGTTGATCGCTTTCTCAAAATCGCCTTTTTCACCGCAGCCTGATAGCAACACAGCAAGGCCAGCAATGGCTAAAAATTGACGCATGGTTCTCATCCCTTTTAATGATTGATAGTGCCGTTTCTCAGAACAACCAGACGAACTGGCATATCGGCATTGTTTACTGTGGCAAATCCACGAACTTCGAAATTGTTTACCGTTCCAGTAACGCTGACTTTCTGGCCTTTCTTGTAAGTAAGAACGGCATCATCAATACCAGAGTAGTAATCCAGCCAAACCATACCGCCGCAGTAGCTTGTATCGGCAGTTTTAAAGAGCAGGTAATAGTGGGGGGCTGATTTGGGCATACCCGTCATCATATCGCTTGCACTTCTGCCCTTAGTAACTTCCAGAACTGTGGCATTGCTGATAGAGATCCTTTTGCCTGTCCATTTCTTTTCTGCTGCCATTGCGTTTTCTTCATAGTCTTTGCAGACAGCACCCAGACCTGATACTGGTGATGCTGGACCAAGATTTTGAGTGGCGGTACTTCCATTCAGCGCTTTACCTACTGAAGACAAAGAAGAGCTGATTGCCCCATTGACTTTACTCACGCCATCATTGAGCTGTTGGCATCCTGTTAAGGCCATTGCAGCCACAAGTAAGATTCTCTTCATTTCATTTCCCATAGGTCAATACATAACAAAATGGCTTGAACTGGTATGGGTCGTGTGAACTTCTCTATCTATCACTTTTGATAGCATTGAGGTCACCTGTATCGGCAAACCAGTACATCATCCCAAACAGATACTACGTTAAACGTAGTATTCAAGACAAGGTAAAACTACGATTCTCGTAGCTCTTGATGATGAGGGCTTTTATGAACCAGCGAGAATCCCATAGAGAAATCTTTTGTAAGCGTTTGAAAGAAGCGCGTACGGCTGCTGGTTTGTCTCAAAAGAAGCTGGGCATTGCTGCCGGGATCGACGAATTTGTAGCAAGCACTCGTATCAACCGATACGAAAAAGGAGTTCATGAAGCGGATATTCATACTGCACAAAAATTAGCAGAAACGTTAAATGTGCCTTTAGCATATTTCTACGTGGAAGATGATGAACTTGCTACTATCGTGATGAATTATGAAAGTTTATCTGAAGACAATAAAAAAACAATAATAAAAATTATTGATAAAAATAATATTACGAAGTAAACATATGTGGTTTTCATTAGTATCTACTAGTTAGTAAATTTTAACTATACCAATTTACTTCCAGTTTTTTTGTTAAAGCAATCAAATTATTTTATATTCTTCCAATAATATAACAATGTGTTTTTAAAATCTTTTTTGAGGATTTTTATCTCGGTGCTTACGCACGGCTACGCCCTAACACTGAACCAATCATCAAGTTTTTATGTATAATTTAAATCGTAAATTTAAAGTATTCATGAACGTTAGATCCTTTTTTCTTATAATAATTAATAACGATCGTGTTTTGAAAGTTAGCATGTTATTTTCAACCTATAGCATTTGCTCTTAAACATATAGGGAAACTATATTCATAGAAGCAGCACTTCGTGATTGTTTCGAAACAATCACATTGCTGGACAGTGCTTTGCACTGTTAATGATGGATTTATCCATGAAGAATTGCGGCGATAGCCGCTATGAGGTAAATGGGAAAAAATTTCAACTTTAATAAGATATCAGCAGCGCTTAGTGATTGTTTGAAACAATCACTTCGCTGAGATATAAATTGAAGAGAGAAAACCAATGCAATAAAAAGTAAAACTATACCCCTAAAATGCCTCTGCATAGTTGTTCTCAGCTTCACTAATTGAATAATGAAGAAGGAAAATGCTCTCAGGCCAGTTATAGCTTAAAACCAAGTACCGACATCCGGGAGTTAAAGTCCCGAATCCCGGTACTTAAGTTGATAACTATTCTCAAATAAAAATGATAAAGTATTATTTATATATATGCTGTCGCACTACAAGTTTCATAAGTAAAAACATTAAGTGTTATTTATTTTAAAAAATATAAACCTTAAGTGTTGACTTACACGCAAAATATAGTATTAACTTAAATGTATAACTAAAAAAATAAAGGAGTAAATACCATGATAGAAAATAAGATACAAACTGAAGTAAAGAAATCACGAAGAGGTCTCCCACGTCATACTAAAAACCCATTTCTTAATGATACAAATCTACATACAAAAACTGGTATTAGACGTATTACAACAGGAAAAGACCGCTTAGCATTAGTGAATGAAAATACGGGAGAGCACGTTGGCAATGGTGGCTTCTTTCAGGCTATGGAAGTAGATAAGACACAGTTTGTTAAACTTTATGTTGATGGCGTATCGGCTATTGAAGGATTGTCTTCATCTGGTAAGAAAGTCTTCAAGATTCTTTATCTTGCTATCAGAGATAATAAGGATACTGATACTATTTTAATGTCATATGATATTGTAGATCAAGATATCGTGAAGATATCGAGAACGACCTATTTCAAGGGCATGAAAGAACTTGCTGATAAGAAATTTATCGCAGAGACTATGGTACAGAACTATTACTTTATTAATCCAGACTATATGTTTAATGGTGATCGCTTGACGTTTATGAAAACATATTATCTTTCCAGCAGTAACTCTAATAAACCCAGTAACAATAAGGTAAAAAAATGAAAAAACTACCCGGTTCACTTGAAATAAAACTTCATGAAAGACTCTCAAAAAATGATATTCTCAATGTACTAGCAGAACAAATGACGATGCTTGAAGAAACATTTGGAGTTGAAGAATTTAAACTCTACTCATTTCTTGAATGTTATATCGATTCGAAAAAACAAGCTCTCTACGACCATGTAGGAAACGGAATTGTATCTTCATTGAATTTAGATAGCCAAGATAATATTGAAAACACATCAAAATTGGTAAGAAAAGAAAATGACAGAAGGATTGTTTCATTTGATAAAAAATTACATATAGAAAAAATAGAAAAAACGGTAAAAAATCTACAAGCTAATAATAAATATTCCCATTGTGCTTTAACGACATCTGTTGTTCCTGCTTCAAGTATAAATGCTATTATTCACAGCGAAAATATTAAACTGCAAGAAGAAAAACATAAATCCTATTTGATTAAAAAACAAAGAGAGAGAGAAGAGGAAGAACGTAGAGCTAAAGAAAAAGAACTTTATGAACGACCACTGAAAGAATTTATCAATAAAAAGATAAGAGAAAGTGGATTATCCGAAATGGATTTTAAAAGAACAATAAGTTCAAGTTGTGATTATCTGTTTAGTGTTTCCACCAAAGCTAAATACTTCGCTGAGAAACCTGAACTTTTTGAAAAGTATCGTGATGAGAGATTAATCCGCTTTTCAATTAAAAGACCAGATGGAAAAGTTGGTAAAGTTGAAATCTATACTGAAAACGGTGAACTTATATTTGAACAATATAAAACCCTTAAACTAGTTTAAAATTGGAGATTGTTATGCAATGTGCTTGTGGTGGCGAAACAAAAGATAGTATGTCAATAAGTAAATTACATGACCTCAGATGGGAATTTGTGATCTGTAAATCATGTGGGAGAATAGATATGGATATATTATTTGATTATTCCAGAACAAAGATAATACTTAAAGGTTATCAGGCAAGGTTGTTTTATAGAGAGCAGACAATAAATAGTAAAAATTCAAATGAGGATGAAGAATGAATGATACTGTTATTAAGATACCTTGGGCTAAATCTGTTGATGAAAAACTCATTCATATTCACGATGCAGTTAAAGGCCAAAAATATTATTGTCCGTGTTGCAATGAGCAATTAACGTTTAAGGAAGGGAAAATCAAAAAAAGACACTTTTCACACAGAAGTGACACACAATGTGATCCTGAGTCTGTATATCACAAACTAGCAAAAATACTCATCTGTTATGCTGTATATGAAAATGCTAGAGGAAATAGAAAAATCACACTAATCAGTAAATGTTTTGGTTTTCATGGTGAAAATATTAAAACTATCCCACCACATTTCTTTTCTTCCTCACACGAAGAAGTCTCTATAGATAACTATCGCTGTGATGTTGTCGCTGACACTCAAAACAGTAGAAAAATTGCAATTGAAATTTATCATACCCATGAGACTGATGAAAATAAAAAAGAAAAACTGTCTATTCCTTGGATTGAGCTAAAATCAGAAACAGTCATTGAAAACCCATTTTTGTGGCGATGCCATGATTTCCGGTTTCGCTTAGGTTTTTGTAAGGATTGTATAAATCATTTTATGGATGTTATCAGATTATGCGATAAACATAAAATAGATAGAAACCTCTATACTCCATTAAACATACCGAATGACAAAAAGCACAATTATATTGCTGATATAATTACTTGCTACCGTTGTAAAAAAAACACACCTGTATTCATCCATAACAATGGTCCTACTGATAAAGCTCCTCATACAATTTGTTTTGTCAGAACACCTAAAGTAAAGAAGGGTTATCTTTCCAATACCTGTGTCCATTGTGAAGCAATCATAGGGATACGATATATTAATTGGGAAACAACACATATTAAATACCTTAATGATTTTGAATACACCCTAGAATATAAATGGTTTGGTTCCAAATTAAGTAAGCAAAAAGAGCTTGATATATTAAGAGGAAAATTAATGAATATAAGCCATAAATAAAATTGATTATTCTCAAGAAGATGAGTTTGATGAAGTAGAAAACATATAAAACTTTTGCCTATATATTAGGTCATTTGACACTTACACCATATCTCGTAATATAAATATATACATTATTTTATTAACGAGGTTTTATATGAGAAAAGTAAAAACAGACAACAGTGATTTAATCCAATATTTAGATACAGTAAAAGAACTAAAAAATTATATTCCGATAGAAGAATACCGAAATGAATATCGTAAACTATGCTCTGATAATATTCCGTGGATTAAGATTAAAAAATTTAAGTCTGCCCATACCGAACTTCGCAGACTGGATAAAAAGAGAGAATCTCTTATTGAATTGTTTATTGATGAACTTAACCCGATAAGCAGTTCAACAGCACGAACAGCAGCAAAATCATCAGGTAATTTTGATGTACTGCATGAGAGAATGCTTTATTCCAAAACACTTTCAGAAAAAAGTGATGAAGAAATTGTTGCCTTGGTCGTAAAACAGCGTAAAGAAGCCGCTCTGGAGTTTCAGCGTTCTATTGAACAGAGCCTTGAACAACTCTCCCGCATTTCGTCAGAGTTCAAACCATCAAGTCAGATACGCAGGAAAATGCCTCTGTAAAACTTATCCTGTGCTATTCAGTGTAAAATGGAATTTATTAGATTGATTAACCGATAGTATTTACTATATTATTTATCGGTTAGTATATTTTTGGCTGTTCAATCGCATCCTATACATTAACTGTATAAATCCCCATTTTAAACACAGGAAGGCATCGTATGAGTGAAACTCTCAAGGCACTGAATAATATTCGTACACTTCGCGCACAGGCTCGTGAAACTGATCTGGAAACGCTGGAAGAGATGCTGGAAAAACTCTCTGTTATCGTTGATGAGCGCCGTGAGGAAGAACAGGCAATACTCAAGGAACAAGAACAACGTCAGGCTAAGCTTGAAGCCTTCCGCCAGAAACTGTTAGAAGATGGTATCGATCCTGCTGAACTACTTTTAGCGGTTGGTTCATCTCAGCCTAAAGCAAAATCACCCCGTGCTCCACGCCCGGCTAAATACAAATATACAGATGAAAACGGTAATGAACAGACTTGGACGGGTCAGGGCCGTACTCCTAAAGTGATCGCTGCTGCTATTGAAGCAGGTAAAACACTGGAAGACTTCGCAATCTGATCATTCTAAGGCCGTCAATTTATTTTGACGGTTTTAAAAATCAGGCTATATGTAATACTGGAATCCATTCCGTCATTACACTATTGATATACTCATACATTCCTCTAAATAACATTTTCCTGATGTTATCTATTTATGTCCAGATCCCAGTCGAGCACTCCATTATCAACTAAGGATTGTCCTTTTTCCAGATTTCTTATCAACATATCCCTGATATAAAGGTCATAATAAAATGTTACTCTCTCCAATAGCTCTGCCATATCTATATGCTCCTTTTTTTCTTTACCCGAACCATAAAGACCTTTGTAATAATCGAAACCATTAATGATTTCTAACATTTGAGTACGTAACAGTGAATCAACAGCATCCTCTTCTTTTACAAAAGTCATAACATCTTCATCATTTACACTTGCCATCCCGTAAATCCTGTTTACGTATAACATTAATGTCACTGATATAGCAAATATCATCGTTTTATCTTTTTTGCTCATCTTAACTTTTTCCATAAAAATCCTCTCTTATTAATATTAAGACTTAAATAAAAATACACATGAGTTTTAGCAAAACACCCAAGCATTACGCACAAGCCGTTCTGCAACCTCTTCAAAGTTGACCTCTGTAAGGTGTCCTTGATTTCCTTCTTGTGTAGTAAACTTCTCAAAGTTATGACAAATATGATTAATAGTGAGCCGTATAAATGCGCTCATAAAATCAGCATCATCGACAAGATGCGAAATGCTATCACTACACATATCCTGCATTGTTTTCCAGCTCGCTTCAAAAGAACGCTTTGCAAGATCATAGAACAACTCAGTAGATGTATTTTTACTTTCAATATTTTTAGTCATGATTACTCCTCATTTTTACATGATATATTTTAACTTACTCTTATTTTCAGCCCCTGAATACGGGGCTAAAACAAAAAACTACTTTTGAAAATCTTTCATAAAATCCATTTGTTTATGAAATGCCTTTAATGCTTTCAATATAAAATCGTTATCAATGAGCCTTGGTGATAACTTTACATCAAAGAATGTATTCCTTACGACTTTAGGGAACATCTGTTTTGCTACTTTAATACTGTCCTTATAAGTATTCATCATAAAAGCTTCTTCATGCTTGAGTTGTTCTACTTGTTCAGGATGGTTCTGAATAACAGAACTCACACGCAATTCAAAGCATTGTTTAGATAAATGCAGTAATATCTTGTTTGCTTCTTTTTTCAGATCTTTATTCATGATTTCTTCCTCTTTATTTAATGCCAAGTTTAGGATAGATTTTTTTGAACTCTCTATAAGAGTATTTTAAATCTTCCATAACTTCATCAATCAAAAAAACACATTCCCCAACATTATTGTCTCTCACCCACTTGAGGAAGTCTGGTTTTGTGATATAAATAATATGATCCATAACCATATTCATATATTTTTCATCATAAAGATGACGTTCAAATTGATCACCCATTATCTTAAACATGTTTTCCACATAAAGAGCTAAGTTATCCATTGCCATTCTTGAGAAAACTTCAGTTTTATCATTATCAAAGATAAATGATATTTCAGGCACATTTATATTTTTCATGTTATTTTCCTTTTATTAGTTAGATGTATTACGAGAAGCAGTTATAGCTTTATAAATCCACTCATCAACTTCGCTTTCAATGAAAGCAACAGCTCTGTCACCGATTTTTATTTGTTTGGGGAATTTCCCCGCGCTGATAAGTTTATAAATCCACGTTTTGCCGAACCCGGTTTTCCTTATTACTTCTGATAAGCGAATAAGTTTTAAAGTTTTATCTGTTTTGTTTTGAACCATGTTTATCTCCTGTGTTGTTCGATGGAGATAATTCTAGGATTTTAGCTGGTTCTAAACTAGGGATGTTCACCAACCGTGAGTTTCGCGGAAATTTTTGGAGGGATACTCTTTATAGGGACATTCGCAGCTTGTGAACATCCCTTGTGTTTACTTTTTGTTTTTATCCGTGGCTTTATCGTTAAATGTTATCACGTCAGTGATCTTCCAGTCCTTTAACATATTGTTTTTAATATAAAAATCATTTAAAACCTTGAAGTACTCATCGTTATCAAGATAACTTTTCGCGTAATCATAATCAGTATCTTTGATGTTATCACGGCTCCGAATCCCACCAGTACCATGTAGAATGTCAGCTAAGATGTTGAAAGGTATGTTCTTACCTTCGTTGTAGAGCTGTTCCCATGAGATCAAATCCATCAAAGGGATGACTTTGTAATCAAGTATTCTTTGAAAAGTCTTATGACCAAACCGAAAAGTTCGTTTTGGTGGTTTTGCCGTTTTAAGCTGCTTTTGCCATAGAGCAATCAGCACCTTCAGGTGTTCTGCGAGATCGTCGCTGCTGGCTTCTTCCAAGTCAATTTCAACCAGTATTTTGTTGGCAGGATTCATGCCACCTTGTTTCAGATACTCAGAGATGTAGTCAGAACTCACTGCAACAGGGTCTGTTTGCTCAGAATTCTCCAGCCGATACATAGCCCGCCCATAGTTGAACAATTGAACTCTGCTCATTGGTCTTACAGCATAGCTATGTGACAGTCTGTGATTGCCTGAAATCCAGTCTGATTGAAGTATCACATCACCACATCGGATTTTGGCATCATGGTATATAGCTTGCATTTGATTATCTTTGCCTGCTGTTTCCCATTGTTGCCTTGTTTTGTAAGCCAACATCCGTCTTTCAAGCTCTGCATAGATTTGTTCTAGGGTGAGGTCTTTCAGGCCATCATATCGGCGTACATCAAACCAAGATAATGCAGTCCTGATTTCTTCCATTTCCTTTTGTGTAGTCATTATTCTACCGATTGCTTTTAAGTTTCATAAAAGTTAACCCATTCATCATGATAGAGAAAGTGGAAAAGAGGGGCGGGTTTTCAAAATGGTGTGAGAGCAGATAAGTGATCTTGGATGTAAGTGCTTTAATCTTGACTAAACATCGTTTCTTTACTAAAAATTAACTAATTGTTTTATATCAATTACTTTAACAAAAATAACGACAACATCATGTTGATAGATAAAGTTAAATCAGATTCGTATAGTTAGATGGTTATGACAACAACCAATTGTTTTTAATTGACATTTTATTGATAAGAAAACAATAATGATGGTAAATATGTTGGTAAAAATATAGTTAAACTTAACAAAATCAGTAACAACAGGAGATACAGATGAAGTTCGAGTCCAGTCAGAGGAGCCAAATTCAAAAAAGCCTGCTTTCTAGCAGGCTTTTTGCTTTCTAATTACCAACGCTCTTAAAACATCTGTCTTGAACCAGAACTAATTTGCACAGGCATTCCCGATCGACGTTGCAACGCAGCATTTGCGCGATTCACATCAACTTCTTGCCCGTTGATAAACGCCCGCAAAGATGGGGTTACCGGCAATGGCACTTTTCGGTCAGACTCATATTCTGCACGATTGCGCGACAGCGGCTCATGAACTTCCAGCCAGTTCGAGCCATCTGGTTCAGTGGTGTATTTTACTGGCTGGTCGATAATTTGCACACGCGTTCCAACAGGAACATTATCAAACAGATATTTGATATCGTCATTGCGCAGACGAATACAGCCCTGACTTACCCGAAGTCCAATACCAAAATTGGCATTGGTACCGTGGATGGCATACAACCTGCCAATATAAATCGCGTACAGCCCCATGGGATTATCGGGCCCCGCAGGAACAAATGCGGGCAAACTCTCCCCTCGTTTCGCATATTCGCGCCGAGTGTTCGGCGTTGGCGTCCAGGTTGGAGCTTCTTGTTTACGTTCAACGGTAGTCACCCAGTTACGCGGGGTTTCTCGCCCAGCCTGGCCGATACCAATAGGAAAGACTTCCACAGTATTACTGTCTGGCGGGTAGTAATAAAGACGCATCTCAGCGACGTTAACCACAATCCCTTTACGAACAGTGGCGGGCAAAATCAGTTGCTGCGGAATGGTGAGTTGCGAGCCAGACTTCGGCAAGAAAACATCAGCGCCCGGATTCGCTTCCAGCATGTTACTTAACCCTTGCCCGTATTGTGCGGCAAAAGTCTCCAGCGGCTGGGTATTGTGATCAGGAACAGTTACAGTAAGCGACTGCCCCACCAAACGGCTACCCTCTGGAGGTAATGGATAAGTTACCGCCAGGCTAGTATGGCTGGCAAAAAGCAGAGCAAATGAGCAAAGAATATTTACACGACGCATCATGTCCCTTTCCTATGTCGCGAAAGCTATCCGTTAAGTATAGCTTTTATCAGACTTTTCGTTTTTAACTGTTCAAATCAGAAGTCGTATTCCCCGGTAGAACAATATTACTGGCAGCAAGTTCGCCCATGTTGTTATATATCGCACAGGCAGCTTCGATGATGGGCATCGCCAGAGCTGCGCCACTCCCCTCACCTAAACGCATCTCCATATTGAGATAAGGCTCCAGCCCCAAATGCGACAGCGCTATACGCGCCCCTTTTTCTGCCGACAGGTGAGAAGGAATGAGATACGGTTTGATTGCAGGAGACATCTGGCAGGCTGCGAGCGCAGCAGCATAAGAAAGAAATCCATCCAGCAACACGGGTAAACCGCAGGAAGCAGCGCCTAACATCACGCCAGCCATTCCGACCAAATCAAATCCCCCCACTTTTGCCAGAACATCAACGCCATCCTGCGGATTTGGTTGATTCAACGTAATCGCCCGGCGCACAACATCAATTTTATTAGCCAGTTTATCTGTCGGCAGGTTTGCGCCAATCCCAACCACTTCTTCAGGATCCCGGCCAGTGATTGTGCTGACTATTGCCGCTGCCGGTGTCGTGTTTGCCATCCCCAGTTCACCTACACCAAACAGCGTGACGCCGTTTTTTGCCAGCTCCCGCGTATAACATATGACGTCCAAAAGCAACTTTTCAGCCTGACGGCGACTCATTGCCGGAGCTGAAGCAATATTGCCGCTACCTCGTGCGACACGCATGTTGATAAGCCCGGGGATAGGCTCAGCACTATCAATACCAACATCAACTACGTGGACGTTAGCGCCCGCTTGTGCTGCCAGCACACACACGCCGGTTGTTCCGCGGGTCATATTTTCAGCCTGAATGGCTGTCACTTCTTTTGGGGAAATAGCGACCCCTTCCTCCCAGACGCCGTGATCGGCACACATAACCAGTACCGCTTTTTTGCCCACATGCGGTATGCCATTCAACCCCGGCATTCCCGCCAGTTGTATGGCAAGCGCCTCCAGCCTTCCCAGGCTACCAACAGGTTTGAGTAACCCGTCAATATGCCGTTGTGCACGCGACATAGCGGCAGGATCGATAGCAGGGATCGTATTCAGTAAATCGGCAAGTGTTTGCATGTCACGTCTCTTTATAGCAGTGCCAGCAGGAAGACCAGTTCACCAAGCTCTATAGCAGCTCCCAGCGTATCGCCGGTTTGCCCGCCCAGCGTACGTTTGAGAAGCTGACCGAGGATGAAAATCGCCACCATCGTCACCACCATAGCAGCCACACCATGCATACCCGGCAATAATACGGCAGCAAAAATAGCGGCTAAGCCGAGTGTGACGCAGGTTTGTCGCCCATCAATTTTGCCAATGAACACATTGCCAAGCCCTTCTTCCCGGGCATAACGATGACGATACATCAATAATGCGGCAGTCCCGCGGCTGACCGCACATGCTGCCGCCAGCGATGCAAGGATCGGTTCGCCACGCAGAGCCAACTCGCTTAATACCAGAATCTTTGCCAGTACAACAAAAATCAATGCCAGACCGCCATGGGTGCCTAAACGGCTATCACGCATGATTTCCAACATGCGATCGCGGCTACGTGCAGAAAATACGCCATCACAGGTATCGGCGAGGCCGTCCAGATGGAATCCCCCGGTCATCAGCGCCAGCACAAGTACGCTAAACAGTGCCGCCAGTGGTACGCCACACCATGCCTGCAGCACCATGAAGACCAGCCCGCTAATCGCGCCAAGCAATAATCCAATTAAAGGAAAAGTAATAATACCGCGAGAATAATGCTCGAAATCCAGTCCCTGGGACCAGCGACGCGGTACAGGCAGACGCGTAATAAATGAGAGCATCGCCCAAAATAATTTACTCATTTGATTTTTACTCCAATACCCGAAACCACCAGCCATACTTCATTTGCCGCAGCGGCCAGCTGCTGATTTACCCGCCCGGCAATATCACGAAAATGTCGTGCCAGACGACTCTCCGGCACAATCCCCATTCCCACTTCGTTAGTCACTAATACAACCTTTGCGGGGCAACGTTGGCAGGCAGCAATCAACGACTGAATCTCAGCATTAATCGCCTGTTCCATCGCCTGATAATCCCATTCATCAGGGTCTTTATCGCCGCCATAATCAAACAACAGATTAGTCACCATTGTGGTAACGCATTCCAGCAACACAGCTTCATGCGGGTTAATGTCTGCATGAATTAATTCATCAAGATGTTGCCAACGCTCCACCGTGCGCCAGTGCGCCGGACGGCCTTGCCGATGATGTTCTATCCGTGCAGCCATCTCGTCATCAAGGATTTGCGAGGTAGCGATATACAGAACCTGTGAAGAGTCCCCAATAAGCGCCTCTGCGTGGCGACTCTTCCCGCTCCGTGCGCCCCCCGTCACCAAAATCATCATACCGACTCCTGATTCAAATGTATGATGGTATTCATTGAACAGAACAATGGATCCCCCACCGTTGCTGACCGCAAAACATTTACGCGATTAATACTGCGCGTAATATAATTAAAAATCCAGCATTCTCAATCCATTACGAAATAAGATGGCATTACGGAATAGCCAGACTTTCTCGTGTTAACGTCCGACAAAATGCGTCATTGACAGCGGTTTCTGTGGATTGACACATTTCATTCAGATAATGAATTAATGCTACTGCCGGACCAACCAGCAAACGGGCATTGTGTTCTGAAATCCAGGCTATTGATTCAACGTCAGCGACAGATCTGCGCTGTAAAAGAACTTGTAAAACAACGCAATAGAATTATCCGGAATGGTGGCGACTATGCACTAGAACACCACAATTTCGCTCTCTCGGTAAGGCACTGTCACAGCATTCAACAGAATGTGACTTGCCAGATTTATTAGCGCCACCAGATGTTTAACCGGGTAACCACGACCCAGTCGGGGATATATTCCATCTTCTCGCTGACATCATCAAGAATAAAAAGGTTTATCACACTCAGAGCAACGTTCTTCAGCAGGCGGGATAATTCTTCAACATTTAGAAGATGTGTTATTAAAGGCATACAAACTGGACGTATTGTATTTTCTTTTGGTGGTTGACCTAAGGTAGCAGTTTATCCTGATGCGCTGAGATTTCTGTAATATCTACGTCAACATTCTCCTCGAATAGAAAATGCAGCCCCGGCAAGTGATTCACATTTTTTAACAAAACGTTGTTAGCGTGCCATTTTCAGAAGCTCTCCAAGAAAGCGAATTCTTTTCTCAAATTCTGCATTCTCAGACACAGCTTTCTACTCCATGGCAATGGCCCAAATACGAAGTTGCTCAGGATCATTAGTGGTGCTGAGAAGTTAAATAACCATGCGGAGTACCACTCGTCATCACGTATTTATATATCATGAAGCTATTGTTGTGTTTTGTACATCAGTAGATATATTCTGATATACTCCTTTTGCTAGACATAACCTTTCACCTGCTTGCAAAGCTTCTGTGTTCTGACATTGCCAAATTGTTGCAATTCTGTATCCAGCCTTCTTTCAGTCATAGCTTCGGGCCGCGATAAGACTCACTGATCTGACCCTGATTCCTCTTGCAGACTTTATAGACCAATTAAAATGCAGTTTCTGCAGGTCAACGTCTGACCATCATTGTCATCACTCTGGCCATTAGAGTAACCTTCTGCATTCATCCTTTTGTAAAAAGTTTATATCAGTATCAGCAATTAACCGGACCTGATACTGATATGAGTCTTACCGCATATACGGTTAATTTCAGCAATTAATTACATTATCCACGCCAAAGTATTTGTCATCACAATGATGGTACCTTCTTTCAGACACCATTTTTTCAACTCCGTTTTCCACGGACCGCACTCTTATGTCAAGAGTGCGGTCCGTGGATACAACCAGAGACCGACTGACACGAGTCAGAGGAAACGACGGATATGTTCAGTCGTAAAATATCTATCAAAAAACATGATTAAGGTCAAAAATGTTTGATATTTACAATTTATGAAGATGACAATAATTATAGACACATGAGAACATAAATGAAAATAATTATCATTACAGCAATCTGAATCGCCACGGGTTTAACAGACACCTCAGAGTCATTTAAGATGGCTTAAAGAG
>ERZ1106915.260-NODE-260-length-84483-cov-5.230859_pt1 | contig 84483 bp, 56 predicted proteins | sample MGYA00403653_ERZ1106915 | MGnify/ENA primary metagenome ERZ1106915 (study PRJEB35170, sample SAMEA104062404) | human gut metagenome | biome: human gut; feature: human-associated habitat; material: faeces | place: Denmark | collected 2012-06-06 ...
ACAAAAGATGCATTATTTTGGCTTGTATGTCTCGGGATAGTGGTGTATGAGCAGTAACATTTCCAGAAAAATTCCATCAAAATTTCACCGTTGATAAGATGTACAAAAAATTATATAATAGAACAATGGACGAAAAAATCAGAATAAACAAATATTTAAGCGAGGCAGGCATATGCTCCAGACGGGAAGCCGACCGGATGATCGAAGAGGGAAGGATTACGGTAAACGGAAAAAAAGCAGAAAGCGGTCAGAAAGTCAGCCTGGAAGATGAGATCTGTGCAGACAATATACCTGTCCATAAAAATGAAAAAAAAGTACTGCTTCTTTTTAACAAACCCAGAGGGATCGTGTGCAGTACAAAGCAGCAGTTTGATGAGACGACGGTAACCGATTATCTGGATTATCCTCTGCGTGTTTATCCTGTGGGCAGACTGGATAAAGAATCACAGGGCCTTCTCCTTCTGACAAATGAAGGAGATCTGGTCAATAAGATCATGCGCGCCGGAAACTATCATGAGAAAGAATATTTTGTGACAGTGAATAAGCCGGTGGACAGGGAATTTGTCCGAAGGATGAGCAAGGGAGTCCCTGTTCTTGATACAGTGACCAGACCATGCAGAGTGGCGCAGACAGGAGAATGCAGCTTTCGGATCATTCTGACACAGGGACTGAACCGGCAGATCCGCAGAATGTGCCGGTATCTGGGATATGAGGTACAGAAGCTGAAAAGGATCAGGATCATGAATCTGACTCTGGACGGGATCAGAGAAGGCGAATACAGAGAGATCACAGCACAGGAATGGGAAGAACTGAACCATTTACTGGAATCTTCCACAAGTGAAACAGTGATCAGAACAGGAGAACAGAATGGAAACAGCAGCGATCATGCGAATGAAAGAGCTGGTGCAAAAGCTGGACAGGGCAGCAAAGGCGTATTACCAGCAGGATACAGAGATCATAAGCAACAGAGAGTACGATCAGATGTACGACGAGCTTCAGGCTCTGGAGAAAGAGACAGGCACTGTTCTGGCAAACAGCCCAACCGTAAGCGTAGGGTACGAGGCAGTTGACCAGCTTCCAAAAGAAGAACACGAATCCCCCATGCTGTCTCTGGACAAGACTAAGGACAGAGAAGTTCTAAGGGAATTTATCGGGGAACACAAAACGCTTCTGTCATGGAAGCTGGACGGACTGACGATCGTTCTTACCTACGAGAATGGAGAACTTGCCAAAGCAGTTACACGTGGAAACGGTGTGACAGGAGAGGTTGTCACCAATAATGCCAGAGTATTTAAGAACGTTCCTCTTAAAATCCCGTATCAGGGAAGACTGGTGTTGCGTGGGGAAGCGATCATTACCTATTCGGACTTTGAACGGATCAATGAATCCATAGAAGACGTTGATGCGAAATACAAGAATCCGAGAAACTTATGCAGCGGTTCTGTCCGCCAGTTAAACAATGAGATCACAGCCCGCAGGAATGTGCGTTTCTACGCATTTACGCTGGTAAGCGCCGACGGGGTTGATTTCCATAATTCAAGAGCCCGGCAGTTTGAATGGCTGAAAGAACAGGGATTTGATGTAGTGGAATACAGGACAGTCACAGCTTCAACGTTGGATGAAGCCATGGAATATTTTTCAACTGCGATCACTGAGAATGATTTTCCGTCGGACGGACTGGTTGCTCTTTATGATGATATTGCATACGGAGATTCCCTTGGAAGAACAGCGAAATTTCCCAGAAATGCTTTTGCATTCAAATGGGCAGATGAGATCAGAGAAACCCATCTTCTGGAGATCGAATGGAGCCCGTCAAGAACAGGGCTGATCAATCCGGTGGCTGTTTTTGAACCGGTTGAGCTGGAGGGAACCACTGTGAGCCGCGCCAGCGTACACAATGTGAGCATTCTAAAAGAATTGCAGCTTGGTATCGGGGATACGATCACTGTATATAAAGCAAATATGATCATTCCGCAGATTGCAGAAAACCTCACACGCAGCAGTAAACTGGAAATTCCGGATACCTGCCCTGCATGTGGCCATGGAACACAGATACAGAAGGTAAATGATGTGGAGGCACTTTACTGTACAAATCCTGACTGTGCCGCAAAGAAGATCAAATCCTTTGCACTTTTTGCAAGCAGGGATGCCATGAACATTGACGGACTGTCAGAAGCAACACTGGAGAAATTCATTGCAAGAGGCTTTATTCATGATTTCGGAGATATTTTTGAGATTGGAAAGCATCGTGATGAGATCGTGGAGATGGACGGATTCGGGGAGAAATCCTTTGAGAACCTGATGACCAGCCTTGATAAAGCTAAGGAGACTACTCTTGCGAAGGTGATCTACAGCCTTGGAATCGCCAATATCGGTCTTGCCAATGCAAAAGTGATCTGCAGGCATTTTGATGATGATCTGGAGAAGATCCGTCATGCAGATAAAGAGGAGATCAGCTCTATTGATACCATTGGACCGGTAATTGCCGGAAGTCTGACTGATTATTTTTCAAACGAGGATAATAGCAGAAAACTGGATCATCTGATGAGCCATCTGACTGTTAAGAAAGAAGAAAAGACAGGTGAGCAGATTTTCCGGAACATGAATTTCGTTATCACAGGAAGTGTGGAGCACTTTGCAAACAGAGCACAGGCAAAGGAATTTATTGAGTCTCTGGGAGGCAAGGTGACCGGATCAGTAACATCGAAGACGAACTACTTGATCAATAATGACACAACTTCCAATTCTTCAAAGAATAAAAAAGCCAAAGAACTGGGAATTCCAATCCTTTCGGAAGAAGATTTCCTGAAGATGGCACAACAATAAAATAATAAGAACAGGAGATAAGATAATGCCAATTAAAATACAGAGCGATCTGCCCGTAAAAGAGATTCTGGAAAAAGAAAATATTTTCGTGATGGATGAGTCACGTGCATCCCATCAGGATATCCGCCCCATTCAGATCCTCATTCTGAACCTGATGCCTCTGAAAGAGGAGACAGAGCTTCAGCTTCTGCGTTCCCTTTCCAACACACCGCTGCAGGTAGATGTCACTTTTATGGCAGTACAGAGCCATGAAGCGAAGAATACATCTGTGAGTCATCTGAATAAATTTTATCAGACATTTCCGGAACTGAAAAATAACAAATACGATGGAATGATCATCACAGGTGCTCCTGTAGAGCAGATGGAATTCGAAGAGGTAGACTACTGGAAGGAACTGGTAGAGATCATGGACTGGACAAACACCCATGTTACCTCCACCATTTATCTGTGCTGGGCTGCACAGGCAGGACTCTACCACCACTATGGACTGAAAAAACGCAAACTTGATAAGAAGATGTTCGGTCTTTTCTGGCATAAAGTGATGAACCGTAAGATTCCGCTGGTACGCGGATTTGACGATATGTTCCTTGCACCTCATTCCAGACATACGGAAGTTCCCATCGAGGATATCCATAACTGTAAAGAACTGACAGTGCTTGCTGAATCCGATGAAGCAGGGCTTTTCCTTGCAATGGCAGACGGTGGCCGCAAGATCTTTGTAATGGGACATCCTGAATATGATCGTGTGACTCTTGACGGTGAGTACAAACGTGATGTCAGCAAAAACCTGCCCATCGAAATCCCGGAGAATTATTACAAAGACAACAACCCGGAAAACAGACCGCTCCTTATGTGGAGAGCACATGCGAACAACCTGTATACAAACTGGCTGAATTACTATGTCTACCAGTCAACTCCGTTCGACCTGTATGGAACACCGGATTTCAGCGAGATCTAAAGGGTTTGCGGAATTTACAATTTTACGTATCTCACCGTATTTTTACATGATTTCACGCAAAAATGGAGTGAAAATGAGGTCAAACATGTGAGAAAATGGTGTCAAAACTGAGCAGTACAATGCAGATACAGTAGTGACACTGAAAGATTTTCCGAAAATCTCCATGACATTTGCAGAGATGTTTGAGAATGTAGAATAATCAGTTGAGATAAGAAAGGACACAACAATCATATGAACATAGGAAACAATATAGGAAATATCATGAAGATCACAGGTGCATGGAACACCTTTAAGAGCAATCATCCCAAGTTCCCGGCATTCTGTCAGGCAGTTTCACGCAAAGGACTTAAAGAAGGAAGCATTATTGAAATTGCGATCACCACTCCTGAGGGAGAGAAGATAGAGACAAACCTGAAAGTAAAGGACAGTGACCTGGAATTACTGAAACAGTTGTTTGACCTGAAAATGTGAAAAAGTTTACAAAAATTTTATTTGAATAACAGGTATAAATCTGCTATAGTATTCTATGTTGGTTAAGTTGATTATTATTCGTTCCCATATATAAGAATGATAGGTTCTCAAAAGAAAGAAGAGGAAGAAAATTGCGTAAAAAATCACATATTTTATTAGCAAGATACCTTGCGGATCAGATGCAGACCACAGCAAGCCTGCAGTCTCACAGAAAGGCTTTCTGTCTGGGCAGCATTCTGCCGGATATCAAACCGTCCTTTATCACCAGAAGACACGAGTTCTACGGAACATTTGAAGATGTCAAGAACCGGATGAAAGAACTGACAGATATCAGACCGGATGAGAGTAACCAGAGAGTTTACTGGCGTCGGTTCGGCGAAGTGATCCACTATATGGCGGATTATTTTACCTTTCCTCATAACAAAACATATACAGGAAGCTTCAGCCAGCATAATCATTATGAGAAAGTACTTAAGAACAGACTGAAAGAATGTATACAGCAGGGAGAAGCATATGCATATCTGGAACCGGCCATCCGCTTCGCAGATTTCTCCACCCTGATCGATTATATCGAAGCTACTCATGAGAAATACCTCAACAAGCTCCGCAGCGTGGAAGAGGATATCCGCTTTATCCTGAATATGTGTTTTCAGGTAGTGCAGGGACTGATACAGATCTGCATTGGTAATAAGAACTTTGCAGGAGCCATTCAGGCAGCCTGACAGAGATACGCTAAGAATACAGGAAGGCTGTGTGGAAATCATATCCGCACAGCCTTCCTGTATTCTGAAACATATCTTTCTCACTGCTTGATTTGGTTAAAATGTGACAAAAACATGAATTTTGGTCAAATCTGGAATTTACCTGCCCTGAGCTGTTGATTTCAAAAAATGATTATGCTAGAATAAAACAGGTTAATATTTTGGGATAATTCACTTATGAAATAACATAATAATGTGAAAAGTAATTTAGACAGTATGCCCTTATAAACAGGGGGTAAGGACATGCTCACAGTAAGAAGGGAGCAATTTAGATATATGAAAAACAAGTATCTTACCAGATTCTTATGTCTGACATTGATGTCAGGAATGGTATTATCCGGTCCTGCGTCCGTACTTGCAGCAGAGGATACTGCTGCGTATACAGCAGACGGTTCTGATTTCAGCGATTCCGGTGATTTTGATTCAGGATCAGAGGATCCGGCGCCGGCAGATCCGACTCCTGCAGAGCCAACACCTGCGCCGGTAGATCCGACACCTGCAGACCCGACACCTGCACCGGTAGATCCGACACCAACAGATCCGACACCAACACCTGCAGAGCCAACACCTGCACCGGCAGATCCGACTCCGACACCAACAGATCCGACTCCGACACCTGCGAATCCTACACCAACACCGTCTTCACAGATTACGAAGGCAGCCCAGGATGTGATTGACAGAATCGAAGAGTTGAACGCACAGACCATCACGCTGGAGAAGAAAGCCACTGTTCAGAGCATCCGCACTGCATATAATGCCCTGTCTGATGCAGAGAAGGCACAGGTTTCTAATTATAATCTGCTGGTTCAGGCAGAAGCGACTATTGCTCAGCTGGAAGCGCAGAAGAACAATGCGGATACGAATAATCCATTTACGAGTAATACCAGTGCTGCACAGACCGGAATTCCGGTATATTATGCGTCCAATATCCACGCAGGTAAGGATTTCTATCTGGACAGCCTGAAGAATAACTACAATCTGACCTTCTCAGATGATTTTGCTTCTGTTATGGATGAGATCGAGAAGGAATATAAAGAGAAGAACAAAGTAGCAGATGCCAGCGATGTAAACGGCAGCAAGACCACCACATCTGCAGACAGTCTTCTGGTAAGAAACTGGCAGGATATCCTTGCAGTCTATGTATATCAGCAGAGCCAGGACGGAAAAACAGAATTTACCCTGGATTCTTCCTGCAAGAAAGACCTTGCGAAAATCTTTGCAGAGATGAACCCGATCGTAAGGGACAAGCAGGATATCACTCACGTTACATACGCTAATCGTAAAATCAACTACTATATTAAGAAAAATAAAATCGCAAAAAAGGATCGTACAATCCTTAAGAAATATGTGGAGACAGACTGCAAACTCCTCTGCGCGGTAGTAACAGCTGCCAACGGTTTTGTCCGTGAGAGCGTAGGAGATGATGTTTCCGAGGAAAGAGTAAATGTTATCTCCGCAGCTTATTCACTGGTTGGTAAAGTCGGTTACTTCTGGGGCGGCAAATCCACAGTGATCGGTGAAGATCCAGGCTGGGGAACCAGCGAGAAGGTATCAGCCGAGGGAAGCAAGAGCACCGGAACCATCCGCGCATACGGACTGGACTGTAGTGGTTTTGTCACCTGGGCAGTGATCAACGGATATCAGGATAAAGCAATGCAGGAAGCTGTAGGCGACGGAACTTCCGATCAGTGGGAGAAAGCAAACGTGGTAACTGAGGCAGATGCACAGCCCGGAGATCTGGTGTTCCAGAAAGGACCGGAAGCAGGAAGCGATAATCATGTAGGTATTCTCTGCGGTAAAACAGACGCAGGTGACTGGATCGCAGTACACTGCTCCTCCGGCAAGAATGGAGTAACAGTAGGCGAAGCATACAGTGCAAGCTTCCGTTATATCCGCCAGCCATCCTTCTACCCGACACAGGAACAGGTTCAGGAAATGCAGAGCAACAGTACGGTAAGCACAACAACAGGTGATGCAGCAGCTTTCACAGGAACAGATATCTTTTCTGCAAATGTGACAGTAAGCAATACTCTGCAGGATGCGATGAAGTCAAATACTTCCGACTCAACAGGATTCACAACATCGGAATCCACTGAGAAGACTTCCATCCTTCCGGATAAGATTGATTTGTCAAAAGAGAAAGTCGCTGTATTTAAGGCAAAATAAAATGGATAAAAGAAGAGAAAGTCATACAAAAAAGTCTGGCTTTCCCTTCTTTTTTCGTGTATAAACTTTTTTATCTGTTAACTTAAACGATTAAGTAAAAACTGACGAATTTGCTTGTTCGTCTGCGGAATATGCTTCAAAAACGAAAAAAATATTCGAAAATATAGAAACAAAAATTGACAAAGTGTACGAAATATGTTAACTTTAAACCAATAATATAATGTCAGCAACAAAAAGGGAGAAATTCCTTCTTTTTTGTTGCTGATATTACAGTAAAATCTGAAGATGAGACACCAACAGATGATTTGTTCTGTAAACAGTGAACACACTGTTGTGTTCGGAAAAGAGATACACAGATGGCATTAAGACGTGAGAGAATGAGGCTTGGTGACATGCTCATCAGGCAGAATGTACTGACTGAAGATGAATTAAAGAAAGCCCTGGAATTGCAGAAGGGAAGCGGCAAGAAGATCGGTGAAGTTCTGGTAGATAATGGCTTTATCACTGAGGATATGATCGTGCGTGCCCTCCAGATGCAGCTGGGGCTTAAAGTCGTTCAGCTGACAGGCGTGACGATCCCGAAAGAAGTCCGAAACCTGGTCAGTGTGGACATTCTTAAGAAATATACCTGCATTCCTTTTGAACTGGATCCCTACAACGCCAATATCCTTCATCTGGCAATGGCAGATCCGATGGATATGGCTGCAATCGATGACATCTCTATCGTGACAAACCTGCAGATAGAGCCTTACATTGCTACAACCAGAGATATTCTTGCGGCAATCGACAGATGCTACGGCGCATCAGAGACACTGGATGCAGCCAGACGATTTACTCAGGAGAGAGCACAGCTTCGTGGAGGAGCAGCAGACGACGATACAGACACAGACGTAAGTGATGCACCTATTGTACAGCTGGTGCGTTCCCTTATTGAACAGGCGATCCGCCAGAGGGCCAGTGATATCCATATCGAAGCTCTGGAGAACAAAGTCCGCATCCGTTACAGAATCGACGGTGCACTCTATGAGCGTATGGTATATGACAACAGCCTTCTTCCTGCGATTTCCACCCGTATCAAGATCCTTGGAGGCATGGATATCTCAGAGAAAAGGAAACCTCAGGACGGACGTATGTCCATTATGGTAGACAGACAGGACTATGATATCCGAATTTCCTCTCTGCCTACTGTACACGGAGAGAAGATCGTAATGCGACTCTCTTCAAAACTGAACCTTACCCGTAATAAAAAAGAACTGGGACTTCCACCCGATGAGATGGAACGTTTCAACCATATGTTGGCTAGTCCTTTCGGGATCATTCTTGTAACAGGACCGACAGGAAGCGGTAAATCCACTACCCTGTATACCGCATTAAGCGAATTAAATAAAGAAGCAGTCAATATCGTAACAGTAGAGGATCCTGTGGAGGCAGATATTGAGGGCATCAATCAGGTACAGGTCAACAACAAAGTAGACCTGAATTTTGCGTCAGCCCTTCGTTCCATTCTCCGTCAGGACCCGGATATCATTATGATCGGTGAGATCCGAGACAGGGAGACTGCTGCTATTGCAGTACAGGCATCCATAACAGGACATCTGGTTGTCTCTACATTGCATACAAATAATGCAGTAGGTACTCTGAACCGTATGGCGGACATGGGAGTGGAGAGATATCTGATCGCAGATTCTGTTGTAGGAGTTATCGCTCAGCGCCTTGTGCGTAAGCTGTGCAGCCACTGTAAAAAAATGCGTCCTGCCACCTCTGAGGAGAAGAGAGTGCTGAGGATGAACACACAGGAGGATGTAAATGTCTATGAACCCTGTGGCTGTGATTTCTGCAGCCATACAGGATATTACGGGCGTATCGGTGTGTTCGAAATCATGGAGGTCAATGACGAGATCCGTGATCTGATTGCAGAGAATGGCACAACAGAGGAACTGGAACGTGCAGCCAGAAACAGCGGTATGCGCACACTGAGAGAGAATGGTATCAACTATGTGCTGAACGGTACCACCTCTGTGGAAGAGATGCTTAAGGCATCTTATGAATGATTGAGACTTATAGATTATTAATTTTACGACTATTAATATAGAAGGAATTCCTGCGGAACCGGAGTTCTCCGGAGATTCTCAGGGAGTTACGAGGCAGATTAGGAAATATGTATGATTTAGATGAAATACTGATACAGTCAGTGAAGGTAAAGGCTTCCGATATCCACCTGACAACCGGTCGGCCGCCCAGCTACCGGATCGATGGTGTACTGACCCCCATAGAGGGAGAACGCCTTACCCCGCAGATGCTTGAAGACATTCTCATGCCCCTGATGGATGTCCGTCACAGAGAAGAATTACAGAACAATGGACAGACGGACTTCGCATATGCCATCTCAGGTGTGGGACGTTTTCGCGTAAATGTGTTTAAACAGAGAGGAACACTTGCTTCCGTTATGCGAAGCCTTCCTTTCAATATCCCGGAACCTGAGGAGCTTGGTATTCCTGCAGAGGTAGTGGAGATGACCACGCGGAAAAGAGGTCTCATTTTGGTAACAGGACCTACAGGAAGCGGGAAATCAACCACATTGGCTTCATTGATCCATGTGATCAACAGGAATTATCCTTACCATATTATTACATTGGAGGATCCGATCGAATATCTGCACAGACATGATAAATCTGTGGTAAACCAGAGGGAGATCGGCAGTGATTCAACGAATTATGCACAGGCACTGAGGGCTGCACTCCGAGAAGACCCGGATGTGATCTTGGTAGGAGAGATGCGAGACCTGGAAACCATTTCCACTGCCATCACAGCGGCGGAAACCGGTCATCTGGTATTTTCCACCCTTCATACTATCGGTGCGGACAAGACTATCGACAGAATCATCGATGTATTCCCGCCAAATCAGCAGCAGCAGATAAGGATCCAGCTTGCCTCTGTATTAGAGTGCGTTGTATCCCAGCAGCTTCTCAAGAAAGCAGACGGAAGCGGCCGTGTAGCTGCACTTGAAATACTTTTTGCAAATAATGCAGTGCGAAACCTGATCCGTGAGAGCAAAACCTATCAGATATCCTCTGTGATGCAGACCAACAGACGTGCAGGAATGCAGACAATGGATGATGCACTGTATGACTTATATATGAGAAAACTGATCGATGCTGACAATGCAGTGACATATGCCCAGGATCCGGTCAGCATGAACAAAAAAGTCAGCTTTGACTTCTGACAGAAACCCGATCTGGCAGACACCCTGAGCCTGACTGACAGAAAGAAGTGATAAAATGCCGGGTTTTACCTACGTGGCAGTAGATAAAAGGGGAAAAGAGAAAAAAGGAAATATTGAGGCTGACAACAAAGAGAAAGTTATAGATATCCTGAAAAACGACGGGCTGATTCCTGTCTCTGTAAAAGAGCAGGGTGCCCTGAACAAAGACATAGATTTTTCCATAGGAAAGAAAGTAAAGCCAAGAGATCTGAGTGTATTCTGCCGTCAGTTTGTCAGCATCACCCAGGCAGGTGTCCCGATGAAGGAAGCCCTGCAGATGCTCTCAGAACAGACAGAGAACAAATGGCTGAAGCGCGCTATCTCAGAGGTACTTCTCAGTGTGGAGAAAGGAAATACACTGGCAGACTCCATGAGAGGCCAGTCAGATATTTTCCCGCCAATGCTTATCAATATGGTAGAGGCAGGTGAGAACTCCGGAAGCCTTGAGATGGCTTTCACACGAATGGCAGTACAGTTTGAGAAGGAAGCCAAGCTGAAGGCAACTATCAGAAAGGCAACCATCTATCCGATCATTCTGATTATTGCAGCGATTGGAGTTGTGGCTGTTATGCTTCTGTTCGTTATTCCGATCTTTATTGATATGTTTGCAGATCTGGATGTGGAGATGCCGGGAATTACCATGTGGGTTATGAATACCAGTGAGTGGATGACAGCACACTGGTATATGATCCTGGGACTGATCATTCTGGTGATCGCGGCATATAAGATGATCTACAGGACAGAACAGGGCAGACTTGCCATCGACAGGGTCAAGATGAAGATGCCGTTGTTTGGCAAGCTGACAGTGAAGACAGCCTGCGCACAGTTTGCAAGGACAATGAGTACATTGTTGTCGTCGGGTATCTCTACTATTGATGCACTGGAGACAGTGTCCAAGATCGTCAATAACATCCATTATACAAATGCGTTGCTGAAAGCACGTGAGGAAGTAATGAAAGGTATTCCGCTGTCAGAACCATTGACCGCCTCAAAAATCTTCCCGCCTATGGTGTGCCATATGACAGGGATCGGTGAGGAGACTGGTAATATTGAGGATATGCTGGAGAAGCTGGCGGATTACTATGATGAAGAGGTGGAGATGACTACCCAGAGTGTACTGGCGGCTATGGAGCCGTTGATCATTGTGTTTATGGCGCTGGTGGTTGGTACGCTGGTAATCGCGGTGGTTTCACCGATTGGGGCTATGTATAATGGGCTGGATAATCTGTAATGAAAATTTAATTATACAGTGCATATAGATTATGGCCTGAAATGGATAAAAAGTAATTAAATTATCTTGGATATCTGATTGATTGGGTAATCAAAGGATCATTTGCGAGTGGCAACCGCGTTAAAAGTTGCTGAAATAACCAAATTTGGATGTATCACAGCTTGCATAGGGGCTGTGTTCATCATAGAAATCATGGAAATGTCGTGTTTTCTTGTAAGATATGGAAGGGGGCGCGTGGAAAAAGCGGGATTTTAGTGATTTAATTATACGGTGAGAGAAAAGCTGAGATTGTCTGAAGGAATATGCTGTCAGGTGGACGCTCCGGAATGTAAATATATTTATCTACGGCTTCGGAGTCAGTCATACTAGGCATTCGGAAATCTGCTAAAAGCATTCTGCGAAAACCTCATAACTCGCTTCGCTCAGACAGTGAGTTTTTTCGCAGAATAACGCAGATTCCCAAATGCCAAGTATGACTAAGTCTCCTGCAGATGTAGATAAATATATTTACATCCCGGAGCTGGTATTGGCAGCGACTGGGTTCCTGATAACGGTAAGGTTTTTCCTAAACCGGAAGTGAGAAACAAAATTATAACATGAAAACTGAATAACGAGTTTATAAACATAACTCCCTCCCTCCTGGAAAAGAGATTTTTACAGGGGGGGGGGTGGAGAGCCCATCAGGGTTCTCGCTCGTTGAATCAATCACCGGATAGTGACATTCGTGATGACAGCAACAGGAGAGTTATGTATTCATCGAAAAGTTGAATATATTGTCTGGCATGTATGGTGTGCTGCTCTTGTATCTTTCGACACGATATGACTCTATCTGGATTGAAATGAATTAAAAAATTAAATTAATTTTGAAGGAGAATGAGTTATGTTTAAATTTCTGAAAGACAGAAAAAAGAAAGATAACAAGGGATTCACTCTTGTTGAGTTGGTTATCGTAGTTGCTATCCTGGCGATTCTGGTTGGTATTCTGGCTCCGCAGTATACGAAGTATGTAGAGAAGTCAAGAAAATCTGCTGATGTATCTAATCTTGAAAACATGGTAACTGCATTTAAGACAGCGGCTTCTGATGGAAATGATCAGATTAATGCAGGAGTTTATACAATTACAATAGGTAAAAGTAATACAACAGTTACTGCTGCAAATTTAGATAAATCTGCTGCAACACCTACTGCAGAGACTAAAATCGAGGAATTGCTTGGAGCGTATGCAGGAAAAGAATGGACCAAGACGAAATTGAAATCTAGCAAATGGGAAAATAGTACAAAAGGTCAAGGTGGAAATACAACAACAAGCATGAGTGATACTATTTCTGCAAAATTAACGGTATATAATAACGGATCTGTAGATGTAGATTACACACCAACTGACGTTAAAGAACAAGCTGGTAACTAGAAGTCATCTAGAATTGCGAGAATTCAATTTTTCGGTGAATGCATAACAATTCTTTGCTATACATGAACGAAGTTACTATCTCGATATGACGAATATTAAGGAGATAGTAAAATGTTAAAATTATTTAACATAAAGAAAAAAGACAATAAAGGTTTTACATTAGTAGAACTTGTAATCGTAGTTGCCATTCTTGCAATCTTAGTTGGTATTCTTGCACCGCAGTATACAAAATATGTAGAAAAGTCAAGAAAATCTGCGGATGTAAGTAATCTTGAAAATTTGGTAACAGCATTTAAAACAGCAGCAGCAGATGGAACGACAGATATTAAGGCTGGTACATATGGTATTATAATATCTAATAAAAAGGATGGAACTGTGGCAGGAACTGCAAGTAAAGCTGGTGAAGCCAAAGATATTACAGTTAAATCAGATGCAACTATAGAAGATTTATTAGCATCATTTGCAGGTAAAGATTGGAAATCTACAAAATTAAAATCTGCAAAATGGACTGAAGATCCTCAAAGTAAAGGCGAGGCATTAGATCATATTGATGCAACAATCGTGGTTGAAAACGATGGTTCTGTTACTGTATCATATTATCCTACATGGGTAAAGAATATGGCTGATCAGGCTGTAACTACACCTAAAGCAGAAGGATAATAAATAATATTTGAAAGGAATTAACCTATGCTTCTTTTCTTAGACATAATCCCCTACATAACAATTTTTATATTCGGTACCATCATCGGTAGTTTTCTGAATGTCTGTATCTATCGGCTTCCTCTTGGGGAGTCGGTGGTGACAGCCCCCTCCCATTGTATGACCTGTGGGCGGAAGCTTCGGTGGTATGATATGGTGCCAGTGTTTAGCTGGTTGGTGTTAGGTGGTAAGTGTCGTAACTGTAAATCTGAGATTTCGGTTCAGTATCCGATCATAGAGGGTGTCAATGGCATCCTCTATGTGGTGATATTTGCTGTTAATGGACTGGTGTGGAGCAGTGTGATCTATTGTTTAATGGCGTCGGCTCTTCTGGTTTTGAGTGTGATCGACTGGCGGACGTATGAGATTCCTTTTGGAATCAATGTGTTTCTGTTTGTCCTTGGAATTGCCATGGCTGTGCTTGACAGGGGGAATCTGGTGGAGCATCTGATTGGGATGGTCTGTGTCAGTGGTGTGCTGGAGATTCTTTATCTGGTGAGTGGCGGTGGAGCGATTGGCGGGGGTGACATTAAGCTGATGTTTGCCTGTGGTCTGATCCTTGGATGGAAGCTGATCTTGCTGGCTTTTGTGCTGGGATGTATTATTGGCTCTGTGGTCCATATTATCCGCATGGTGAGAAAGAAGGCAGGGCGTATGCTTGCCATGGGTCCTTATCTGTCAGCCGGGATTTTGCTGGCTGCTTTGTGGGGAAATAAGTGGATCAGCTGGTACCTGTCATTAATTTTTAACTGAAAATCATAGAATTTTTCAGTTAGAAAAATGAGTTTTAAAATGTTTTATCTGTTAAAATTTATTTTTGTAATTGAAAAAGGGCGGTTGTCTGCAGAGGGCAGCGGCTCATACGGAGGAAAAATACAAATGGCGAGAATTTTGAGTATAGAGGCAGAGGCATCTCAGATCAGAGTTGCGGAAGTTGAAGTACGTGGAAAAAAGGGAAGGATTTATAATTGTTTCTGTATACCGGCACCTCAGGGGGCTGTGGAGGATGGACAGATCCGTGATACGAAAACTCTCGGAGAGAATCTTAAGGCAGAGCTTTCCCAGAGAAAGATTAAGACAAAGAAAGTATATTTTGCCACAGGTTCTACCAGGATTGCAAGCAGGGAAGTCCGTATCCCTTTTGTGAAGGCAAACAGAATACAGAGTATTATAGAGGCAAATGCCACAGATTATTTTCCCATTGATGTGAGCAAGTATGTGCTGTCCTACAGTGTGGTCGATGTGGAGAGCCAGAAATCTGAAGACGGGAAGGAAGAGACAAAGCAGTACCATCTGATGGTTTATGCCGCTCCGAAAGCAATCTCAGCAGCTTACAGTGAGTTTGCGGAGAATGCAGGACTGACAATGACAGGGATCACCTACACAGGTGACAGTATTTATCATTCAGTAAAGGATGAGTATGCAAAAGGAACTCATATTCTGGTTAAGGTGGAATATACGGGAACCAGCATTACGATCATCCAGGACGGTGAACTGACCCTCCAGCGTAATATTAATTACGGTGTGGACAGTGCGGCAGAGACAGTAAGGGCTTTCCCGGAGTTTGGGGACAGGCTGGATGCAAATGAGGCTCTGGATGTGCTTTGCAGCAGAAAATGTATCAATCCTTTCCTTGACATGGAGTCTTTTGACGAAGAAATCTCTGATGAGGAGAGAATGCTGGAAACTGCCAGAGCTGAGGTGACAGAAAGCCTCAGATACCTGATCGGAAATATTTCCCGTATTATGGACTATTATATTTCCCGTCATACGGATACAAACTTTGATTCTATCGTATGCTGCGGTCTTGGCGCGCGGGTAAAGGGGCTGATGCTCCTTCTTACCAATGAGCTGGGACAGCAGGTGGACGTATTACAGGAGTTTAAGAATTTTGCCCTGCCTGCTGGCGGGGACGCACAGGAAGTCTGCCTTTACGCTGCAGTTCTTTCATCGGGTACTTCAGGCGTAAACCTGATGGACAAGGTCAACAGGAAGAAGAAAGAAAAGAAAGAGACTTTGAGCGGTGCCATCATTATCTGTGTGGTCGGAACAGTTGCAGGAGTTGTGCTGACAGTTGCAGGATATGCAAACCGTATTTATCAGCAGCATGAGCAGGAGCGGCTGAATCAGAGAATCTCAGAAGAGAGCTCCATTGAGGAGATTTACAGTGCTTATACCAGTGCAAAGGCACAGTATGACAATTATCAGAATATGTATCAGTATACAAATACCCCAAATGAGGGACTTAAGAATTTTATCGAAGAGTTGGAAGAGAAAATGCCTTCGGATATTACAGTGGAGAACTTCAGCTCTACAGGAACGCAGGTCAACTTTTCCATGCGTGTAGGCAGCAAATCGGCAGCAGCGAACACGATCATGCAGCTTCGTACCTTTGAGAGCCTGTCTACTGTAACCACTACAGGAATTGACGAGGCTGAGGATGGAACCGTATCCTTAAGTGTACTCTGTACATATTCAGATCCGGCACCGCTGGACAGCTCAGGAGAGTAATAGGAGGCAGGATTAATTATGGACATGAATATTTCTATGCGTGATAAAAAAATACTGCTGATGTTTCTTGGAGTAGGTGTTTTTGCAGCAGGATATTTCTTCGGGTACAGACCGCAGATGGAAGAGGCGCAGAGCATCCAGGCATCAACCGAACCTTTGAAGACAAGGCTGGATGACCTGCTGAAGCTGGCTGCAGACAGGGATTTTTATCTGAAAGAAACAGAAGATATCAATGCAAAGGTCAGCGAATATACATCTGCATTTCCGGCAGACATCCGTCCTGAAGACGGAATCGTACTTTCCATGAATATGGAGAATTCCCTGGATATGCAGATATCCAATGTAGGTCTGGGCACAAGAGAGTTTGTGGCTTCCCTGGACGGAAGTACAGAAGACCCCCTGGCAGGTCTGCCTGACCAGACTCTCTCAGAGCAGGCAAATGAGCAGACCCAGTCTCAGCTTGATGAGATCGAGGGCACAGATGTAGTCGGAGAGAATGAGCGTCAGGCTGCCTCCGATGCAGAAGTGGAGAATCTGAACAGTGTGTTCACCAGTCCTGTACTCTACCGGACACAGGACACCATGCAGTTTACGGGAACCTATGCCAGCCTGAAGGATATGGTTGATTATCTGGCTGACCAGACAGGCAGGATGACACTTGACAATGTGAATGCCTCCTTTGACTCCTCAACAGGAAATCTTTCGGGCAGCATTACAGTAAACCTGTTTTTCATGGCAGGAACAGGCCAGACTTATACAGAACCGGATGCAGGAAGCGTGGCATACGGAACTGATAATATTTTCGGAACAATAGAGTCCGGCAAAAAAAGCAAGAAGAACAAAAAGAAAGCCGCAGAGACAAACACAGAACAGGCGGCTTCCGACACCGGCGCTGACGGCCAGACAACAGACAGTCAGGAAGGAGCAAACACGCAGGATGCAGCAGCCCCTGCTGATAGCGCCGAGCAAGCACAATAAGGAAAGTATGTTAGAGGGGAGAAGTTTTAGGCCCCTCTATTTGCATTTCTATGGGAATATGAATCTGATGAGGGGTAAATCAAAATAAGATAGGAGGGAGCATCTGGATGGACAATAAAAGAAGGGAAAGATCGAATGCAGGTATGTCATTGATCGAAGTGATCGTTGCGGTCAGTATTTTTTGCATAGCAGCGGCGGTGCTTCTTCAGAGCTTTGTTACCTCACAGAGAATCAACAAGAAATCAAATCTCTATCTGGAGGCAACTACGGTGGCACAGAATATCATGGAGGAGATTAAATCCAAAGATTTTGAGGATGTGTCTCTGGCATTTAATTATCCGATTGATGTTCTTACCGGTCAGTCAAGACTATCTTTTCTTAATTCGGACAAGAGCAGAATTAATACCGGAGAAGCGAATTCCATTGGTGTGAGGGAAATTGTGAAAGATGGAGATGAGTATAGAGACGTACGTCTTTATAATTCTCTGGATAGAGATAATACGTCGAGGGTAACTGCATCGGTTATTTCTAAGGATAATGGCGTAACTTATGAATTTAATCCCAGAAAAACAGGAGATAATGCAGGAAAATATTATTTTGAACTTACAAATGTAACAAATAATCATGAGACATTTGATGCTCTGGTGAAGTTTGACGGAGGAAGAAGTTCCGGATATAAGAAAAAAACAGCCACGAACAATGAAGAAGGAAAGAATGATTATCTGGCTCCGAATATTTCGAAGCTGGATACGAAGACAAATGCATTCCTGATTATGGGTAAAAACTGGGATGAGAATGCGATGAATGTGATTGCAACAGAACAGCTTCAGGCAGCGCAGAAGTTATGGGCTCAGGATCTGGCTGATTATATCCGCGGAGCGTCCAAGGAAGAGCAGAAAAGGCTGACGGAGGAATTTACTTCACAATATCCAAGGCCGACAGAAAAGCTGAGTACGGAAGATATTTATGCACAGACAAGGAGAACGCTTTATGTGAAGATTGAAGAGAGCGGCGGAACAATTAAAACAGAAGCGAAGTATGTCCTGAATACATATGATTATGTGAAAAAGGGCGGAAATAAATATGAGCGAATGGATATCTGTCCGTGCCATGGGCAGTCAGAAAATGGTAAAGTTAGCGGATGTTTCTGCACATGTGAGAGTGCTTACTGGACATTCTACAGTTCAGAAGCTAACACAAAACTGAAAAATCTTTATGTATTTTATTATCCGAATTATGAATCAAAAAGCAGTACAAAGCCCCTGGATCGAATAGTTATTGAGAATACAGATAACTATCCGGCTAAGGTATATGTAACAAAACAAAGAGATGAGGAAGAGAATACGCCAACTTCTGCGCAGGAGAATTTCTATCGTATGTCTTTGACAGTTAAAGAATCTCCGGTCAAGCTGGAACAGACGAACTGGAATACAAATCCCAGCCTTTACAAGGCACAGACAAAGTTAAGAACAAATCTTGATTATAATATCAGTGATTTTGACAAAATTCTTACCCGCCCGAAAATCAGCCAGATGCAGCTGACTTATCAGGCTGTTACGAAAGATGGCCGTAATGGCAGAAAGAAAACCGGAGCCGCTGCAAAGCAGATTCTAAGCTACAACGGTCTGGATGATAAGACAGAAACAGACAGAATCTATACTGCGACAGTGGATGTCTATAAAGCAGGGGCGGCTGCAAAGGGATTTCCGAAAGAGGATCTGGTAGCAAGCCTTGACGGAGCGAAAGAGAATTGATAACAGGGAGTAAAGATATGAACGATTGGAAAGATACAGCCAGAAAACAGAATAAAGGTTTTTCGCTGATTACTGTGATTATTGCGGTAGCTTTTATCGGAATTCTCGGACTTCTTGTTCTGTATATGGCATTGAGTAATTTTCAGATGAAGATCATCGACTTAAAAGGCAAAGACAGCTTTTATACAGCTGAGCGGGCGATTGAGGAAATCCGTGTAGGTTTACAGGAAGACGTGGGTGATTCCATGTCTGAAGCATATATTAAGGTTCTGGAAACCTATAACAAAGATGCGGATTCAACAGATATAGTGCTTGACAAGCAAAGACAGAGCGATTTTATAGATGAGTTTATCAAAAAACTGGCTGGCAGGTTAAAAAACGGAACAAATCAGAATGAATATAACCTGAAACATCTGACAGATTATCTTGATCTTAATAACAGCGAAAAGTTTGATTTCACAAAAGAAACATTGATCGTTACTACACCGTCTGACAAAACACCTGTAATGACAAAGGATAAATAAAGTGGAATTTTGTTAAAAAATTTGAAAGTAATCTATGTTGACCCGAAGGGATATGCTTCAATAATAGAAACCGATATCCGTCTTGGAATTCCGAAAGTACAGTTCCCAACACCGTCTACGCTTCCGGACCTTATGAATATGATTGTTGTTGCCGATAAAGGCATTATCTGTGAGGCCGGGGGAAATGAGACGACTACAATATCAGGAAGTATTTACTCTGGTATTTTGAAGGATATTACAGATAACACGATTCTGGAAAAGAATCCATGGACGAGTATCTGGGTTCAGCCCGGCGCGAATCTGGATATTCAAAGCGGTGATAAAGTTGTCAGCGCAGGTGAGATTTATACGGATCAGAACGCAACGTTTACCAGCGAGACAGGAGTGACACTCTGGGCACAGGGCGTGAAATTATCTTCTGCACAGGTAAATCTTCTGGGAACTACCTATTTCTCAGATGACCTGACGATAGAATCAGGAAACAGCAGTAGAGTAACGATTCAGGGCGAGTATTATGGATATGGATATCCGGAATCTGCCAGAAACTCAAAAAACGACTATATGTATGATGCTGCTGATGGAAAATGGAGTGATACTGCACTTAGCAGTTCAATTGTGATCAATGGAAAAAATACGACGTTAGATCTGTCTGGCGTTCGAAAACTGATGCTTGCAGGAAGAAGTTACATTGGTACATCGGGTGTAAGACCTGTCAGTGGGACAAGTAATTCAAATGATGTTATGATGGGCGAAAGTATTACCGTGAAGGGGACACAGCTTGCATATCTGCTTCCGCCGGAACTGATTGATACCTCCGGATTAAAGACGCCGGATATGGATATTAAGAATCCAATGTCTTATTCAGATTATGAAGAAAGTGGTCTGATGCAGATGGATTCGATTCCTTTAAAAATGGATACTGCATCAGCAGAGCTCGGAAATAAAACACTCAATGAAATCGGTGTGGATTCTCAGAAGCCTGTGCAGGAAGTTTTTTATAACAATAATGCGGATGAAGGATATGTATATTTTTATCTGAATTTCAGCAATACAAGTGAAGGAAACCGTGCTGCTTCAGATTTTATGTATAATTATTATATGAATAATTCTACTGTGAAAACAAATCTGGATAAATATTTATCTTTCTATTTCAGCAATACCAACAGTGGAATTAAAGTGAAGGACATGAAGAATTATATCCGTTATGTCACAAACGGAAACGTTCTCTCTTATGAGGGCGGAGAAGCGGCAGAGGGTGGAACAGGTGCACAGGGAAATATGACTACTGCTACCAGTGCAGAAGTTTCTCAGGCTCTTTTGCAGGAACAGAAGAATTATCAGAATATGTGGTATGCATTGAATCGAAAGATGATCACCAGTGTGGATCTTTTAAATAAGGAAGTAAAAGATTCAGATGGAATTACACATGATGAGACGGACAGCAGCAGAGGCGTTTTTGACAATATGGTTAATGAAAAAGAGATGATACAGTTTCTTCAGGTAAAACAGCCCGGAACTCTGGAATTTACATTTAAAGCAAGTGCAGAAGATGACAGTCTTCAGGCAATCATGGCACATAATGGAGAATCCAGTACTTTTAAGGTAAAGAATGCAGACGGCACAGAATCAGAAACAACTGTTAATGGAACAAATAAACCTTTAACCATTACTTCTGCCATGGCGGATAAACTGAGACTTGTTCTATGTACCGGCGATGTAGTAATTGAACCTGGGGTTCATTTTCAGGGAATTATCATGGCAAAAGGAAGAATTACGCTTGGTTCGGGAGCAAGTCTTGAATCTGCTCCGTTAGAGGCTGCCAAAGTATTCCAGGCACAGATGGCATCTGATAAAAATATGTCACCGAAGAGTTTTTTCTGGGAGGGTGACAAATATGTTCTCGGAAATAGTAATACATCGAATGAATCAACGGACAGTGGACGTGTTTTGGATACTTATGATCTGGCGGACTGTGTTACTTATGAAAACTGGAGAAAAGAATAGAGTTGAAAAAGGATATGTATAAACTAAAATCAGAGTATTGCGGTCAAAAGAAGAATAAAGGTTTTACACTTGTGGAAATGGTTATTACTGTAGCTATTTTTGCCATTTTGCTTGGAATGATTACTCCTTCTCTGAATTCAGTGCTTGGTTTTCGTGTTCAGCGTGCGACGAATTCCATAGCATCTGCGCTGGATAAAACAAGAAGAGAGGCAATGAGCAGACTGGTAGGAGAAATGAAGTTAGAATATCGGTCTGACGGATATTATATTACGTATTATCTGGACAGGGGCAAAGAAGGTGCTGAATCATCCAGAATAAGAAATGATGATTCGGAAAAAATCGCACCTGCGGGAACGAGAATCAGTTATACGGACAGTACAGGACAGACATATAATCTGTGGGAGGGTGACAGAAATTCTATTATCCTTACTTATAACCGTGCAACTGGTGGTTTTCTTCCTATCCAGTCAAATGAATGGGAGCAGAATCAGATTCTGGCAGTACTTGGTTGTGGGGAGGATATTCCGTTGGAAAGAGATGAAAGTTTACCGTATTGCCAGACAATCACAGTCAGAGGCGGGATGCGCACCCGTGTGATTACTCTGAATAAAGATACAGGAAAGTACACGGTCAGGGCGCAGTAAAACAGCATAAAACCGGATCTGCAAAACCGGAAATAAGGAGAGAATAAGTTAAGAGGAGAAATTGCTGCATGAAAGGAACACAGAGAAGAACAATCAGAAAAGAGAAAAATAACAGTGCCGGTTTCACTTTAATAGAGATGATTGTTACAGTGGCAATCATCGCAATTTTCTCCGGCGTTGTGGTAACATTGATTACTACGGGTTCCAGCCTCTTCAGGGGCGTTTCCGGAAATACGAAATCTCAGGTGAAGGCACAGGAAACACTGGATGAGATTGAAGATCTGATCATAGATGCAAACAGAAGTATTTATTACGCATACGGTTCAGGAACGGATATGGGAACGCAGATTACCAGCGACATTGATGACTCTAATGCGGCATCAAAAACTTTTATTGCCTGCAATGAATACGAAAATGGCGATGGAACTAGCCGTTATGTTTTTGAAGTGCTTGACTGGGTGGGAAGTGAAGGAAAACTTTATTACAGTCAGCGTGAGTACACAAAGGCAAGCAGCAATACGGAAGAAGAAAATGAGAATGGCACAGGCGACAATTCAGAAAATCAGCAGACAGTGGATACCAGTGGGATTTCTGCAGAAAGCATGGACAATGGAGTTGTTTCCGGAGGCAGTTCAGATAAGGCAAAAGATTCTAAAGAATTAATTGCACGTTCTGTGTTTGCAGAGGGAATTGAGAATTTCACAGCAGATGTGACGAAGGTGGAGAGTGAACGGATCGTGCGTTTCCGTTTAACTACAGAAGAAAATGGGAAAAAAGTGAAAACACTTCACACGGTTAATCTCAGAAACCGGATTCAGGTCATGAAACCGGATGATGCTTTTGCAACAGCCAGCAGTACAGATGTAAGGATTAATATCGTTGGTGCACCGGATTCTATCGATGCAGGTAAATCAAAGATTCTGGGATATAATCTGACTGGAAATGGTTCCATTGATCCGACAACATTGAAATGGGAAATTGTAGATGGAACAGAAAAAGGATATTTTCCGGAACTTGATCCTACATATGGAAAGCTTACAATCAATGACAATGCAACCGGAACAGTCACCGTAATTGTGTATGCAAAAACATCCGATGGAAAACAGACAGTAACTTCTGCACCTGTGACGATTAAGATTAATAATACTAAGACGGTGACGGGGATTAAGACGGAGACAAAAAGCGTTTTGGTTGCAGCAGGATATGATGGATTAGATTTAAATACGGCGGTCTTATGGAAATATCTCTACAGTGATTCTTCAGAAGGGTCAGATGCTGTATCTGTTACATGGTCTGTGAATCAGAATTGCGGATATGCAAGTGTAACTTCTGCCGGAAGAGTCAGTGTTGATTTGTCTGCCGGTACAGAAAGTACAGGAAGTTTTGAGGTTGTTGCCCAGGATAATAGCTACGGTTTCCAGGGAACAATTACTGTAAAGATTGCCAGACTTGAATTGAAAAAACCTGAAAATGGAAAAACTTACTATATTGGAGATGAAAAAGAACTTCAGACAGTTTATATGGAAGGTGGAGTGGAAAATACAGAAGTAGAACCTTCTGTTTTTGCAGTTACTTATCCATCGGAATCAAATGGTAATTATAGAGCAGAAGAGAAATTTCAGGAAAGTGATGTAGGAAACTGGAAAGTCAAGGCAGTAGTTAATTTGAGCGAGAACAAACGTGGGTATGGAATGGTAGAAAGTGAATTGAGTCATTTTAGGGTAGAACAGAGAGACTTAGATGGTGAAATTGTTGCAAATTCAGGTGATGGTGCTTATGCTGTTGCGCGTAATTCCGCTTATACTTGTGGGCTAAGTGGATTGGGGCAGGATTTTTCTATGAAAATAGATGGATTGAATAATCAGCCGGGTTCTTCTACGAAAATTGACTGGTGGATAGAGAAAGATGATGAGTGCGATGCTAGTATTAGAAGATTGGAGGATTTGAAGGCTGAAATTACAGTTGGTGCAAATGGAAAAGGCTTCATACTTTGCGCAAAATTTACGAAATATCAAAGTTGGAATAATGGTACAATAACTCCAGTGTGGTATGAAGTTACTGCGAAGAAATATGTGAGTGTGGTAACGGATATGAAGATAACAAGTATTCCTTCTGAGGTAAAAAAGGGAGCATCATATGAGGCAAAAGTTACGGTGACGATGGATAATATATTTGATAATGGTGATGGAACATATGAACATTATGATACATTTGTAGAAGAGGCAAATGATAGTAGTGAGTCAACGGTTATTGATTGGAAAGGGATGGCTGCAAATGGAACAATGTTACAATGGTCAGATTCTGATAGTACTAAATGTAAAAGTTTTACAATTGTTGAAACGCCTTCTATGGAAGAAGATGATATTGTTGCCTGTATGTGGAAGATGAAAGAACTTGTAAAAAAAGAAATAAATAGCACAGCTCGTGAAATAACGTTTACAGATAAAGTTCATATTAAAGTAACAGACTGAGGGTAATTATGCGAGAAAAAAAATTCAAACACAAAAAAATATTATTATCCGGCGTTGCAGTAACTGTAGCCGGAGTACTGGGAGTTGGAGCATTGCTCCAGACCAGTATTTCCGTACAGGCCTCTCCTGCAATGATGCCAGGTATTGAAGAAATCGTAAATGAAACATCCAAAGATGAACCTTTTCGAATTCTCGAAATCGTAGATTCTGAAGCTGAGGCAGAAATCGGGTATTATGTATCTGGTCAGGAGCCGTATATCAAACTGTATAAAGACGAAAACGGAAATCCCATGTCTTTTTCGAGTCTGGAAGATGGATTAAGTAAGCTGTCGGAAAAGCAGCGAAAAGAATTTGCCACGAATAGAAAAACAGACGAAAACGGAAATGTATCTTCCACAGGAAAAAATATAGAGAGCCTTTGCGGAGATTCTGAAGAAGAGTATCCGCTTGCATACTCAGAATATCAGGAACAGTATTTTGTCTCCTCAGAAGACGGATGGAAGAGAGTTGATTTCGTAGATGCTGATGGCAATCCAAGAACTGATACGGTGAAGATTAAGGGACATTATCAGGAAAACACTGCCGGAAACGGACAATATACGAAAGAGGAGCAGACATATTATCCAATTCGTAAAAACGTTGAGGAAGATGCTGCCAGAACAAACAAATATCGTGAAAATATAGAGAATTTCTATTATTCTGATGACGAAGAAGCGCAGGCTCCGTATGCACTGACATTTGCGGAAGTAAAAAATGAAGATGTTAATAATGCTATAGAGAATGCGAATGACAAGGGACAGGTCACTATTCTTCCGGAATATGATTATTCAAATGGGAAATATGGATATTATGAAAATGTCTATGCAGATCTTACAGAAGATATTGTAAATGATATACGGGATAAGATTTTTAAGTTCCCGGGAGAAAATCCGGTTGTAGATGAGAAGAGGGCAGTACTGATTCAGGATAACACTCCGCAGGGGGCTTCTGCGTTCAGTGCAGGAGAAGAAGCAGAATTTTCAACTGTAAATGATGGCAGTGAGACAACAGCTGCTTCACAGTCCGAATTTGCGGGGGAAACATCAGATAATTCAGGAGCAGATGCGTTTTCAACAGGAGATTTTGGAGACGGAACTTCGGATGGCGATGCTCAGATTCCATCTTCACAGGATACTTCACAGACAGCAGGAATGGCAGATGAGCTGACTGATAATGCACAGGCGGAAGAACAGACTTCTAAAGGCCGAACGATCCTACTTGGATTTGCTAATGAAGAAACAAAGGGAACGACAGAGAATCCGTATATTTATCTGGGAGAAAATATACAGGCGTATCCGTATTATAAATATACTCTGGTAGGAGATCTGGAGAAGATCAAAGCTCTGGCACAGGACAACCAGAAAAAAGATGCAGAAAGTGTCACAAATAAAACACAGATCGTACGTAATGAGAAAGATATTACACTGGAAGATGGACAATATTGGTACTGGAAAATGGATACTGCAAGCGGACAGCTTGCCAGATATCCTCTTTCCATAGTGACCGGACGTCAGGCAGTACCTTACAGTGACATAAAGAAAATAGACAGCAGTCTGGATTACAACTATTATTACACTGTAGAAAAAGCATATTTCTGCTGTGAACCTTCTGCTGCTGGTGAAAAACTTCCTACAGATTATCAGTATTATGGATGGTATTATGTTTCTTATCCGCAGAATGACGGAAATACATATATTAAAGTAACAGAGGGTGATGGAAAGGTTGCAACTCATTATATTTCCGATGCAGAGTATAAATTAACTCCCCAAACGGGAAATTATGATTTTGTGCCTAATGAACAGGAGCAGGAGCAGCTTGTTGAAGTAAATTATGTATTCTATCAGGGAGGATATGTAAATCATGACTGGTTCAAACGTTATGTATTTCATTTACTGCCTGATGATAAAGAGCAATTTAATAATTTTAATATTGAAGTTGTTACTATGACAGCAGATGATTTTAATAAGATATATGGAAACGGAACAGCATCTACAAATATGGGAAATGCAGACACTGCTGCTGTTGCGGATGATGGCAACGCAGAAAATAATGACGGAACTGATTCTGAAATAGGTTCAGATGAGGGAGAGATAGATACTGAACCAACTGCACAACAGACAGATGAAAGTGAAATGTCAGAAGTTGAGTCTATGGTCAGTGAGGCTGGTGTAGAACTGGTGTCTATTGAGAAAAATGCTACCAATAATGAAACAGAAGATTTTCAGGATGGCACAGCAGAGGAAAGTCAGGAAGAATCTTTCAGTGTGGATGCTGACCGGACGCCTGAGGTGTCGGAGCAGACAGATGCCGGACAATTTTCAGATAATACATCGGATGATATCAGTACATTTTCAGATGGGAATGCGGCAGTGGCTCAAACGAACAGCGAGTTATCAGAATATGGACTGATTTATGTAAATGGACAAGTTAATTCACAGGGAATCCGAAAGATGTATGATAACCTTATTCCGTTTATTATTAATACTGCTAAGGCAAGTGAGGGCACAACTCTTGGTGAGGCTGTCGCCAGTTATACAAAGGAAGATGATAATGGACATTATGTAAATAATTTCATATATTTTTTTAAAGATTTAATGTCAGAAAATGATTCTTCCAGTCTTGTCAATATAAACTTCAACAGTAATTTTAATCCTGATGCTGAAGGTGATGTTACCAGGAATAAGGATACTGTACAGGGGTTTGAAGAAGTTCTGGAGTATATTGAAAATGAGAATAAATACCGTCGCTTAGGTCAGGAAAATACCGCGGCAGCTACATCTGAGGATTCTACTGATCAGATAATAAGTGATGGAACAGAACAGCTGTCCTCCGGTGAGATTGAACCGCTGAAAAAAAATCTGAGTCAGGCAAGGGCAATTGAATATATTATCAATTATAAATATAAGCGCGTTTTAAAGATGAAAGAAGATATTAACGTGCTGGAGATTGAACCTGCTGCGGTGACAGATGCAAACAAACTATCTTCAACAACAGTCAGTAAATGGCTTGGTAAAGAATCCAGAGAGAGTCAAAGAGAAGATATATCTAAATTGACCAGTTCATCAATGGACAATATAGAGAACCTGTTAAATGGAAAAGATAATGTATGGAGATCAAACAAAACTGAAAAAGGTAATCCACATTGGGTGGAATTTGAATTTAAAGAAGAGAAAAGCATTAATGGTTTTTATTATACAGCTCCGGGAGATGTAAATACTTCCAAAGGTCAGTGGGAGAATAAAAACAAGGGGAAGGACGGAGTTCCATTTAAGCTGACTTTTACATTTTATGATTCAAAGAAAAAAGAGATATATAGTGAAATTATTCCTGAGTGGTTTTCTTATGGTAGTATAGATACAGACAAACATAAGATTTCTTTTGAGAAAAATATACAAAATGTAAAAACAGTGAAAATTGAATTTACAGGAACATATGCATCAAACAACGATGAAAACAATGTAGGATGTTATGCGTCGGCAGGGCAGCTGGGATTGATTTTTGGAGAAAATTCTCCAGCTGTTACAACAATGACAGCGTCTGAATTTGTGGGGCATATCGATGATATAGGTGCTAAATATGACATGATTTATATTGGAAGCAAAAAAGATACAAGTCTTACAAATGTGGATTTGCTTACCGGTTCTGGTGAAATGTGTTATGCACATGTGGGTGCCGGAAGGGGAATAACCCTTCAAAATAAGAATTCTAATCTTTTGAAATTAATCGGACAGTTAGATATAGACTATGATAACTGGACAGGACCAAATGGCATGAGACGTTTTGCTACAATCGATACTTATAGTGAACATGGTGCCGGATATTATCGAGGTTCCGGTAATGATATGACAAATCAGATTAGAAGTGAACTAATGAAGTTTGTGAAAAGTGGGTATCCGGTAGTGATTGATTCTGATCTTATGAGTGATAACCGGACAATAAATACCAGAAAGGTAGATGCTTCTTCATATTATTACCAGTTTCTGACAGAAGCACTTTCGTATGATAATGTATTTTCCACTTCAGAATTAAACGATAACACAGAAAGCCTGAGCTTTTTTTCTAATCTTGCAAAACCTGTGATTCATTTTGAGGAAAAACCTGCAGAACCGCCAAGGGCAAACGAAACGAACGCAGATCGCAGTTTGATTACAAATGGAGAATTAAAATATGTATTTACAATTGAGAATGATTCAGATGCTGCTCCGGCAGTGACAACTTATGATTGTAATCTTTATTTTGATTTAAACTTTGATGGTAATCTGTCAGAGAAAGAGAGTCAGGATTCTTATATTGAAATTTCTGATGAAGATGGAAATGTTTTATCACAGATATCGGATGGTAATAACAAAAGTCATTATGAACTACAGGCTGGAAAAAAATATACATTAGTGCGAAAACTTCCGGAAAGTTACTTTAAAATTATTACATGGAAACTTGAAATAACAAGTAACAAGAATTCTTATATCCACACATCTGAAACAGGATATGCAAAACAGGCAAGAGGTACAGGCGTAGATCCTCAGCAGATCAAAGTTGTGCAGTTACAGGCCTTTAAAAATGGAAATTACTGGGATTTGAGTAATAAAGACGGAAAATTCTGGAAAATGTTGGGAAATTTGAAGGAAAATTATAATTTTGACTTTGACATTCAGATAAATCCTGTAAGTGTAAATACCGTTAACAGTTATACCGATGATCAACAGATGAAGAATTTATTGGATCAGGCCGATATGTTAATTATTGGATTTACGGATGGTTATGATAATATCAGTAATGCTCACAAACAGGTTGATGCGATTGTTGATTTTATAAAATCTGGAAAAAGTGTTCTGTTTTCGCATGATACAACATCATATATTAATTATGATCAGGATAAGATGTATGCTTATATTGCTGATAAAAAATATGATGGAAATGAATCTACTGCTATCAGGACGGAAAACTGGAACTTTAAACAATGGGGACTTGAACTTAATAAAGTCCTTCGATCGATTGTTGGAATGGACCGATACGGAATTACCTCAGATGATAAAGTTGAAACAAGTGCAGGAATTCAAACGGTATCAGGGTTACTGAAAAAGGGAGAGGAGTTGCAAAGTGGAAATCAGATCAGTTTTAATGAACTGATAAAAGTTTCGGGTGATATTGCATATCAGTCAGGAAACCGTAATGCCAGTTATGCGCAAACACAAGGATATTCCAATGAATATGTAAATTATCCGGGTTATGACTCGCGTGTGGAAAAAGCACAAAAGGTAAATGATGGAGCCATTACACAATATCCTTATGTGATAGGTGATGAGATAAAGATTGCTCAGACACATGGACAATATTATCAGCTCGGGCTAGAACAGGACAGAGATATTAATGGAAATAAAGATGGTAAAAGTGATGTAGTAGTATGGTATACATTAACTGATGGCTATTATGGTGTATCACCGAAAGATGTGCGTAATAATTATTATTTCTATAGTAAGGGCAATGTGATTTATACAGGAGCAGGTCACTCAGGCGTTTCTGATGATGAGGAAATTCAACTTTTTATTAATGCGATTACGGCAGCCGCTAATGTAACAGCAGTAGAACCAAAAGTCAGCTTTGTCAAGAGTTTAAATCCTGGTGCGGAAACGGAGAATGTCAAATATTATATGACTGATCGGGCGACATGGAGCAGTCCAGCTGATACCAATATAGTAAATAATGGTATGAGGTTTTATATTAATATTAAAGATTATAATATGGTCAGCGCAGATTTAAATCAGGCAGATCTTGATAAACAAGAGATAACGATGCAATTTTTCATTGAAAAGGAAGATGGAGAAGTGCAGGATGGTAGTGTGACAAACAGTCGGTTACATGACATTACAAGAGAAATTCAGAATATAAAAGAATATGGAGGCACGTCTGAGGGAATTAATGTATCGGACGATAGAATGTTCCATACGAAAAAAAGTAATACTTTTGAGTTCACTGTCACAGAGGAAAATCTTGAAAAATATCTGAAGGATTCCCAGAATAATGGTTACAAGAATTCATGCAGAATTTATGCAAAAATTTCCAGTACAGTGTATTTGTATAATAAACCAAATACACGAACGGTATGGACATCTGTAGATCTGAAACAGCGCCAGCTCTTTGATTTGGATTGATTTTATATTTAAGAAAAAAATGGTTTCATGGTATTGAGAAATAATAATACTGTGAAACCATTTTGGGTAAAAGTTGGATAATCTGCTTATTTACAGCGGACCGGTTGGGGTCGCACCCCCTGTCGGGACAGACAGCAAAAGAGCTCCGCTTCTGAAAAGGAAATTGACTTCAGTAGCAGCTATGATATCAGCTCTTCGTCCGATCATGGATCTTGCAGAACCGATACTGAAAGCAAAGCCGGAAGTATGTGAAGAGAGTCATCTTGACAACTGAACTACTATACACTCCGTACCCAGTAACGGGAAAGATACATAAATAGCCAAAAAGTACGTATACTATCTTCTATGTAGAAAGTAAACTTTTATACAGGAGGACAGACATGGATAACAGCACAAAGAAACTATTAGAAGAATGCAGTGTCGGATGCAAGATGGGAATTGAGAGCATGGAGCAGGTACAGCATCATGTGACAGACGCCAAAATCGCAGCAACGATTGAAAAATCCTGTTCAAAACATAAGGAACTGGAAGAGGAAATTTCCAAAATACTTCTTCGAGCAGGCCAGCCGGAGAAAGAACCGGGTGTTATAGTATCCACATTTTCGTGGATGACGACAGGTGTAAAAATGATGACCGGAGAAGATGAGAATAAACAGGCGGTTAAGATCATCATGAATGGCTGCAACATGGGAACCCAGTCTATCACAGAAGCCATGCACCAATGCAAAGATGCGTCGTCCGAAAGTATTTCCATTGCAAAGAAGCTTATTGGAATGGAAGAGAATCTGCGGGATGATATGCAGAAATATCTGTAGGAATATTTGTAAAATGAAATGCTGTCAGTTATGGAATAAGTTTGTAACTGATGGCATTTTTATTTATAAATTGTTTAACTTTTTTCAGAATAATCTTTAGCTGTAAATTATACAAAAAATATCTTGAAGCAAGTAAGACTCTATGTTACTATAACTACAAAGCATATTTCTCTTAAAATTTCAAGGCATTTTGCCATCTTATTTTCTAAAATCATTTCAGAAATCCATGCTTTTAAATTCCAATTAAATTAAAAAGCAGGAGATCTGGACAATATAGGAAAGATCAATACGTTCTTGTTACTCCTGCGAAAACAGGAGGTATTGTTTATGGCAGAAAAAGAAAGCAAAAAAGTCACTGTAAACCGTACTTATAAAGATACAGTGTTCCGGAAACTGTTTTCGGACAGAAAGAATTTGTTGTCTTTATATAATGCAATCAATGGGACCGTGTACACAGATGAAACGGAACTGGAGATTGTTACACTGGAAAGTGCGATATATATGGGAATGAAGAATGATCTGGCGTTTATTATTGATACGAATCTTTTCCTGTATGAACACCAGTCAACGTATAATCCGAATATGCCGCTGAGGGATTTACTTTATATATCCAGTGAATATCAGAAATTAGTGGATAAAGAATCGTTGTATTCATCGGTATTGCTGAAAATACCAGCACCGCATTTTATAGTGTTTTACAATGGAAGACGGAAAATGCTGGACAGGTGGACGAATTGTTTGTCAGAGGCGTATAAAAACCAGCAAGGTGAACCTGATCTGAAGTTAAAGGTAGTTACTATAAATATTAATGATGGGCATAATGAAGAATTGATGGAGCAGTGCAAGATTCTGGAAGAATATGCGCAGTATGTCTCGGGTTTTCTGTGACCTTCGCTCACAAAAAACACCTCGCGGGATATTACCAGTGAACAGTAACCCCATCCAGCCTGCGGCTTTTTCACCCATTATTTTTGAGTTGACTTTTTGGCACATTGCGAATATACTAACAGTAGCTAAGGAATGTGGTGAGATTCCTTGAAGCAAAACAAAAGCCCTCAGAGTGCCAGCTCTGGGGGCTTTCTTGCTCGTTACGGTGAGCTATTCCGTTTAGACTGTTGCTGTCTATCGTCTGCTGTCCAGCCATTTGCATATGTAGTAGCTAACTACGCCTGCTATAACAGAGACAAGAAATGTGGTGAGAATTTCTTCCATGGAGTCCACCTCCTTTCTGCTGGAGGTTCGACAGCTTTTTGAGTATAACATGTTTTAGAACAAATTGGAATAGTAAAACCTGGCATGAGTTAACTGATAGAGGCAGTTAGGGGAGAATCCTCTGCCGGGACTGGTATTAATACTGAACAGGTCTGGCGGGGTCGCACGCCTCAAGGACTGTTTTTGAGGCGCTCCCTTTATGAAATTAGGAAAAAATATTATTGTTGTACTGCATGATGAGTAAGTGGTATAATAATACAAGTTTATATTGCAGAAAAAAGCTGTTGTTCGTGAGAGGCTGGGAATAATGATTGAGTGGAAACAAATGACGATGCAGGAAGCAGAGAATAAAATGGAGGTGCTTCGGGAGATTTTTGATGTAGTCCGTCTCCTGAAAGGGAGTGATCTGCAGGCTGCCGGAATGGAAAGTAAGCTTGCAGGAAGAGAAAATCTTTGCCAGTGTTATGCTTTCTGGAATAAAGATAAAAGATGTGAGAATTGTATTTCCCTTAAAGCACTGGAGGAGAAGAAACAGACATCCAAAATTGAATTTCTCGATTCTGATATGTATCAGGTATTTGCAAGGTATCTGGAGATTGATGATGAGCCCTATGTAATGGAAATGCTGAAAAAGCTAGACGAGAACACGCTGACAGATGAGAAAGGATATGAAAAACTGACGGAAAAGCTGACTGTATATAGCGAAAAGCTGTATAAGGATGTGCTGACAGGGGCGTATAATCGCAGATATTTTGAGGAAAAAGTCAAAAATATGTCTTTGAATGCCGGAGTTGCAGTTATCGATCTGGATGATTTCAAATTGTTCAATGACACTTATGGTCATGATGGAGGAGACCTGGTACTGACAACCGTAGTGAATGTAATTCGGCATTATATCCGTCGTACGGATATTCTGGTGCGCTATGGAGGAGATGAATTTCTGCTGATCCTGCCCGGAATTGAGAAGGAAGTCTTTTCACAGAAGCTCCGTATGATCCAGGAGAAGATCCATGCGACGCATATTCCGGGTTTTAATCGTCGGAAGCTTTCAGTGAGCATTGGTGGAGCTATGTTTACCCATGGCAGATTGGAGGAAGCAATCACCAAAGCAGACAGACTTATGTATATGGCCAAGGGACATAAAAATATAGTAGTGACCCGGTGGGAGCAGAAGCAAAATACAGACAAGATGGAAAAAAGAAACCTGCCTCAGCTTCTGGTTGTTGATGATTCTGAAATGAACCGTGAGATACTTAAGGAAATTCTGGGAAAAGAATACCGGATACTGGAGGCCTGTGACGGGGAAGAGGCTCTGAAGATGCTGGAGCAGTATGGACCTGAAATCTCATTGGTTCTGTTGGATATTATTATGCCAAAAATGGATGGATTTGAAGTACTCGCCTATATGAACAGAGATAAATGGATCGAGGATATACCGGTGATCATGATTTCCAGTGAAGGATCAGAGAGTTATATCCGCCGTGCCTACGAACTGGGGGCTTCGGATTATATAAGCAGACCATTTGATGCTAAGGTGGTATATCAGCGGGTTATCAATATGATCAAGCTTTATGCCAAGCAAAGGCGTCTGATCCATTTGGTAACAGATCAGATTTATGAAAAAGAGAAAAACAACCGTATGATGACCGGGATTCTCAGTCAGATTGTAGAGTTCCGAAATGGTGAAAGCGGGCTTCATGTGTTGCATATTAATATTCTGACTCAGCTTTTGCTGGAGAAATTGATGCGAAAATCAGAGAATTACGATCTTTCCTGGTCTCAGCAGCATATGATCGCCACAGCTTCCGCACTTCATGATATCGGTAAGATTGGAATTGATGAAAAAATTCTGAATAAACCCGGAAAGCTTACAAAGGAAGAATTTGAAGCCATGAAACAGCACACGATCATAGGTGCCCGGATGCTTGACAGGCTGGAAATGTATCATGATGAAGAGATGATGAAATATGCCTATGAAATATGCCGCTGGCATCATGAACGTTATGATGGAAAAGGATATCCGGATGGTTTGAAGGGAGAAGAAATCCCCATATCTGCACAGGTGGTATCACTGGCAGATGTGTATGATGCCCTGGTAAGTGACCGGGTATATAAGAAAGCATATTCTCATGAAAAGGCAATGGAAATGATCCTGAATGGAGAATGCGGAATGTTTAATCCTCTTCTTTTGGAATGTCTGGTGGAAATTCAGGATAAAGTGTGCAAGGAACTTGGTATTAAAGGTGTGAATGAATGTCTGGAATATCTGGAAGAGAGAAACTGATAAAATCCCCCTGAAAAGAGCTTAAACTCAGCGATGGGGTGTACATTTCTGTAGATCTGAATGGATTAAAATGGGAAGACAGAGTGATCAAGTTGAACGTGCAGCCTGCAGCAGTGGGAAATCAATAAATTTCTATCAGATCAGAAGGATGCAGAGAATGTTGCGGCTTTGAAAAATAATAAATGGTCATTACAGAGATTGATTCATAAAATGCAAAAATATTTTGTAAAAAATTTTCCTGAGTATCTTGACAGGGAATAAATAATCCTTTATAGTATAGCACAGATTTGGTGTGTTACTGGACAGGCAGGCATTAACCGGTCATAAATGTTATTTTTTAATGTTTATGGGGGTTAGTGCCTTTTTTTGATGTATTTTATGTGGTAAAACGCGGAATAATCATATGTCAGAAGGTTTTAATCTCCCGAAAACAAGACGGTTTATTCGCACGAATAAGGAAAAGGAGACAAAAGAACATGAAAGACAAGATTTTTGGAGTTTTGCAGCGTGTGGGAAGATCCTTTATGCTTCCGATCGCAATTCTCCCTGTTGCAGGTTTGCTGCTTGGTATCGGCAGTTCCTTTACAAATGAAACAACTATCGCTACCTATGGATTGCAGAAGATTCTGGGAAGTGGAACATTACTTAATTCTCTTCTGATCATTATGAACAAGGTTGGAAGTGCTGTATTTGACAATCTGCCGCTGATCTTTGCTGTTGGTGTTGCCATTGGTATGGCAAAGAAAGAGAAAGAGGTTGCTGCTCTTTCTGCGCTGATTGCATATTTCGTTATGAATGTGGCTGTCAGTGCCATGCTTCTTATCAACAATGAAATCACAGCAGACGGTCAGATAGCAGCAGATGTACTGGAAGGAACCATTACTTCTGTATGCGGGATCCAGTCTCTGCAGATGGGTGTATTCGGCGGTATTATCGTAGGTCTTGGTGTTGCGGCACTTCATAACCGTTTCCACAAAATTGTGCTTCCGAATGCGCTGTCATTCTTTGGCGGCTCAAGATTTATACCGATCATTTCTACGATCGTATATATGTTTGTGGGAATCCTGATGTATTTTGTATGGCCGGTAGTTCAGAACGGTATTTATGCTCTGGGCGGTCTGGTAACAGGAAGTGGATATCTGGGAACTCTGATTTTTGGTATTATTAAACGAGCACTGATCCCCTTTGGGCTGCATCATGTATTTTATATGCCATTCTGGCAGACAGCAGTGGGCGGAACTATGGAAGTTGCAGGACAGGTGGTGCAGGGCGGACAGAATATCTTCTTTGCACAGCTTGCTGATTCTGCAAATATAGCACATTTCAGTGCGGATGCAACCAGATATTTCTCTGGTGAGTTTATCTTTATGATTTTTGGTCTTCCGGGAGCAGCGCTGGCTATGTATCGCTGTGCAAAACCTGAGAAGAAAAAAGCGGCAGGCGGACTTCTTCTTTCCGCAGCGCTGGCATGTATGTTTACTGGTATCACTGAACCGCTGGAATTCTCATTCCTGTTTGTAGCTCCGGCATTGTTCGTAGTTCAGGTGATCCTGGCAGGTGCGGCTTATATGATCGCACATATGCTGAATATTGCAGTAGGACTTACTTTCTCAGGCGGTTTCCTTGACCTGTTCCTCTTTGGTATCCTGCAGGGAAATGCAAAAACAAGCTGGCTGAGGATCATTCCGGTTGGTATTATTTACTTTATCCTGTATTATGTAATCTTTACATTTATGATCAGGAAATTTAATTTCAAGACTCCTGGACGTGAAGATGATGATACAGAGACAAAGCTTTATACAAAAGCTGATGTAAATGCAAGAAAAGAAGCCGGAAAGACAGCCGGTGCAGCTGCAGCAACCTCCGGTGATCCGGTAAGTGAACTGATCACCAGAGGCCTTGGCGGAAAGAAAAATATCGTAGATGTTGACTGTTGTGCGACAAGACTTCGTATCACAGTTGCAGAGCCTGAGAGAGTTCGTGATGAACTTCTGAAACAGACAGATTCCAGAGGAATCGTGAAAAAAGGACAGGGCGTACAGGTTATCTATGGACCTCATGTAACTGTTATCAAGGCGAAGCTGGAAGAATATCTGGAAACTGCTCCCAACGAATTCGCGGATGAGACACCGGATAATGTACAGGTACAGGAAAATGCTGCAGCAGGACAGAACAGTGCAGAGGTTGAGGACAAAAATGCAGGTACAGCACAGTCCTTGGCACCTGTAAAAGAAGAAAAGATCAGAAAAACAGCAATCATTTACAGCCCTGTAGACGGAATCGCAGCAGATCTTTCTACTGCACCGGATGAGGGATTTGCAGGAAAAATGATGGGTGACGGTGCAGTGGTGACACCAACAGAAGGTACTGTATATGCACCTGCAGACGGTGAAGTTGAGTTTATTTTTGATACAAAACATGCTATAGGTTTCCAGACAGATTCCGGTATCCCTATGCTTCTTCATATGGGAATCGACACTGTAAAACTGGAAGGAAAAGGCTTCGAAATCCTGGTAACAGAGGGTCAGAAAGTGAAAAAAGGTGATCCGATGATGAAACTGGATTTGGAGTTCTTAACTGCTAATGCTCCGTCTATCACTTCCCCTATCCTTGATACTGAACCGGAAGACAACCAGAGGATCAGACTTCTGGCAAACGGTGAGATCAAGGCCGGTGAACCGTTGTTTGCGGTGGAGACACTGGAATAATATTGTTATCAAAAAACAGTTGGATGATCAAAAGAGATGACATCTTGATTATCTGACTGTTTTTTTACCCTTTTTGCAGGGGGGATCTGGAAATCAAAAATGTAACAAATTTGTGTGACGGGTAGGATTCTTATTCAAAATATGGTAAACTATAGCAGTCTTATGACCAAAGGGAAAATTATTATAATGGCAATAAATTTTTATAGAGGGGATTACGACAGAGATGTACAGAGTTAGCAAGGTATTAAATAATAATGGTGTTATAGCCATTGATATGGATGAAAATAAGGAGTATGTGATTCTTGGCAAGGGTGTTGGCTTTGGAAAAAAGGTCAGCCAGCGTTTTGATAAGCCGGAGGGATGCACTACATATCGTCTGGAACAGGAGACAGAGCGTGGATCTGCGAAGGAACTGGTAAAGGGAATAGAGCCGGAGTATCTGGAGATTGCAGATGCAATTCTGACAGAGTCACAGAAAGTGTTTGGAGATTCCATAGACAGAGGGATTCTTTTTCCACTTGCTGACCATATTTCTTTTGCAGTCGCAAGAATCCGCAGAAATGAGCAGATCAGCAATCCGCTGACAGAGGATATCAAGGTTCTTTTCTACAGTGAATTTAAAGTTGCGGAAACACTGAAAACAATTCTGAGAGAAAGACTTCAGATAGAGATTGATGATCATGAGGTTGGATATGTGGCATTGCATATTCATTCTGCAATTGGTGACGAGAAGGTATCTGTTGCCATGCAGACTGCGAGAGCAGTGAGAGAGTGTATAGATATGATCGAGAAAGCAACAGGTAAGCCAATCGATGTACTGTCACTGTCCTATAATCGTCTGATGAACCATATGAAGTATATGGTAGCGCGTGCATCTACAGGAGAGAAGCTGAATCTGGACATGAATGAATATATGTTGGATCAGTATCCCCAGGCATATAAGGTTGCCACTGACATCTGTAAAAACCTGGAAGGATGTATTGGACATAATCTGGATGAAACCGAGACAGGATATCTGGCAATGCATATCCAGAGAGTGTATAAGGATGCGGTATGATAATCAGTGAAGAAAGAAATTCCCTGCCCGACCGGAAATATTTTATTTCTGGTCTGAACAGGGAATTTTTTATAATTCCGGCAGAGTATCCTTATATTGCGCATATTTACCTTCAGTAAGTAACTTTTCATATGCATCGTAAGCGTCCTGCAAAGTATCGTACGGTTGACCTTTGCTAAGAATATTATGAAAGTCCTTGTTGGTGAGGTGATCTGAAATTGCGACATATTCATTTGTTTTATTGCCAGGGTTGCGACCACGACTACAAGTTCAACCAGGGTAAAGCCTTTATCTTTTCTTTGCATATATTATACCTGTAAATAAAATAATAGTTATGCCAGGGGTAAAATATACACTACTTTACCCCTTAAGTTTTTTAGAATGATAGCACAGAATCTGTTACTGTGCAATATTTACAGAAAATATTTCTTTACAGATATAGGGCAATCGTATGGATCATTTTTTTCACATCCAGTGGTTTAGCCAGATGTGCGTTCATACCACAGTCCAGTGCATGGCGTACATCCTCTGCAAAAGCATTGGCGGTCAGTGCGATGATGGGAATGGAAGAAGCATCCGTCCTGTCAAGCTTCCGGATCTGGCGTGTGGCTTCGTATCCATCCATCAGAGGCATCATAATATCCATAAGTATCACATCAAATGTCCCCTCAGGATGACTGGAGAAAAGTTTCACAGCTTCCCTGCCATTGGATACTGCAGTTACCACAGCCCCTTCTTCTTCAAGGAGTACCTGTGCCACCTCTCGGTTTATCTCATTATCCTCCGCCAGCAGGATCTTTATGCCCTGAATGGAGTTTCGCTCAGATTCTGTCTCAGAAGAGATATCCGTTTCTTCTGCCTCTTCAAATGGCAGAGTGATCACAAAAGTACTTCCGATACCCGGAGTACTGGAAATCTCAATGGTACCCCCCATCTGTTCAAATAGCGCTTTGGCAATGCTCATACCCAGTCCGGTGCCATGATATACACTCCGGGCATCCACCTTCTCCTGAGTAAAGGGTTCAAAGATCTTCTCCAGATATTCTCTGCTGATGCCGATTCCCGTATCAGAGATCGTCCATCTGCAGACCAGTTTATGATCATGGGAAGGGAGAATATTGATCTCCGTATGGATCGCCCCATTCTCTCTGTTATACTTGATACAATTACTGTAAATATTCATCATGGCACGACGGAGGTGCAGAGGGCTTCCGTATACAAAGGGATGTTCGTATATCTCCGGTGCGATATGAACGGTGAAATCAATGCCGTTTTTCTGTGCCTGCATATCGATCAGCATCTGTGTTTCTTTTTCATATCTGATCAGATCAAAAGGTTCATGGTTGAGTACAAGTCCACCCTCCTCGATTTTGGACATATCCAGCACATCATTGATGAGAGAAAGCAGATGACTGGCCGAAATGAATGCTTTTTCACGATTATTTTTAAGGAATTTAACATCATTTTCATGTTTTTTATCAATTTCCAGCAGACCAATGATCCCATTCAGAGGTGTACGCATATCGTGGGACATACGGGAAAGGAAATTGGATTTCTCTGCATTGGCGCGTTCGGCAGTGTCAAGAGCTTCTTTAAGGAGCTTCTGGTGCCGGATCTCTGATTCCACCACATCGTCCACATTCAGAAATCCCAGAACAATGATACCGGAGTCTTCGTTTTTGATAAAGCGGAACTGATAGTAATGGATACCATCCCTGTCATTTATCCGGTAATTTCCCTTGTATTCGGACTGACCGGACAAAACACTCATTACATTACCCAGTTCCAGTGATTCTTCCAGCATTGTACGGTCATCCGGATATACACGCTGCCGGATATAATCTGAGAGGAAAAGATCATAGGGATATGTATCGTTGTGTTTTTTGTCTGGATCAGGGACATCATGGTCTTCCTGCTTGATCACAGAGAGAGTTTTTTCTCTGGGGTTGATCAGGTATACGTTCAGGTAGTTGCTGCTCAGTGTCTGGACAATACTTACCTGTGTCTCATAGGCTTCCTGTGTTCTGGTGACATCTTCACCGTAGAGGATTGCTTCCAGATGGTTGTTGGAAGGATTGAGCAGCAGTCTCGCCACATATTTGGAAATCCTGGCTATATTGTCATCGTAGAGACAGCGGGAAACCCTGGTGACTTCCACCTGACCGTCCTCATAGCTTTTCATCAGGGAACTGCGGCAAAATGCATTGATGAAATCGTTTCTGTCCTTTAATACCGGTATGAAAACAGCAGTCTCTGCGATAAAATGGTCAATGGAAGCGTCAGCATCCAGCCCATAGGCCAGGGCAGAGGTTCCTCCGATCTTCAGAATCTTATCATCTGTAAGGTCGAGATGAAAGTAGCCGGCAGCATGGGTAATGGATGCCAGAAGAGAGTGGAGCTGGTTTTCATAAATCTTGCGTGCTGTCACATCATTGTCTTCACAGGCCACTGCAATCACAAAATCCCGATAGTCATCGGCGTTTCCGTTTCTGGCAATGAGCAGATAATAGTAATGGACAGTATCTGTGACAAGCCTGAAATGGAATTTGAAAGAGGCTTCCTGAGAAAGTCTTTCCAGCAGGGTTTCATAATTCAGGTGTCTGGATACATAGGAACGCTCATCCGGATGAACATATTTCTGAATGAGAAAATCAAATGACAGTTTATAGTCTGAATTATCTTTAATATCGAGATCCGCAAAAGCATCAGTAAATCTGGAACGATATACGGAGATTTTCCCGGTTTCCCGGTTTACGCCATAAACAGACATGTAGTCAGAAGCAAGCAGGTTGATGGCACCCAGCAGACGGAGAGAGTTCTCACCTGTGGGAATAGACTTTGACAGGCTTTCTCCTTCGGCTACTGTGCTGAATACAAGTGCATGTCCTCTGCTGCCATCGGGCTGTACAGTCTCTACTGCATCAACTGTTTCATAAATATGGCGGATCGGATCCAGGTAAGTCTTTGGTCCCTGTATCCCCAGTGCTACAGGGCAGGGTGGGCATGGGGAATCAAGCCCCATAAGTGCCTTATAGCATTTCACTCCCGGCTGGAGATTGGGGTACAGCTGTTTGGCAGTGTCGTTATAGCTTAGGATATTATAGTCTTTGTCTATGCTGTAATATCCGGATGAGTGTGTGTTCATAATTTTGTACTCCTGATGTTTAGTATTTCAAAGTATACTCTTTTTACCAAAAAATAGCAATGATAATGGGGAAATTTATAAAAATTGTACAATGTTTCTGATGCCTGCACACGATTCCCAGGTTGACATCCCATCTGCCGTTTGCTACACTAAAACCACATATCTGACAAAGGAACGGGAAATATGAAGAAGAAAAAAATTATAATTTTATCTATTATGATAATTGTGGTTGCCTTACTCCTTGAAGCGAGCATTTTGAAATATGTTAATGACAAAAATGCCCATAGAACATCAAAGGTGCTTCTTGATCGTGTGATTACTGTGCTTGATAAAAATGATGAGAGCAGGAACGAGCTGATCGAATCGTTAAAGGACGATTATATTGTAAGGGCTAAAGCTGTGTCATATATGATTGATGCTGATCCGGCGGTAGAATATGATGTGAATGAGCTGCAGAAAATAGCAAAATTAATGGCCGTTGATGAGATACATCTGTTTGATGATCAGGGAACTATTTACAGTGGTTCTGCACCCAGGTATTTTGGCTATAATTTTGATTCCGGTACGCAGATGGAGTATTTTAAGCCTATGCTTAAGGATAAATCGCTGACCATGTGCCAGGATGTTACTCCCAATACTGCAGAGGGAAAGAAAATGATGTATGCCATCACCTGGAACGAAGACGGAACTAAGATGCTCCAGGTGGGAATTGAGCCAAAGAGACTTCTCAATGAAATAAAGCAGAATAACATTTCCAATGTAGTTGCCGGAATGCCGGTATATAAAGCCATGGAAATTATGGTTGCAGATGCGGATACACAGGTAATAGAAGGAGCCACGGACAGTAGCAAATTAGGGAAAAAACTGGAAGATGTGGGGATATCATCGGATCATGTCAGTGCTGACGATGCGACTGTAACACAGATCAGAATGGATGGAAAGCACTGCAGATGCATGATGCACCAGAATGATAACTATATTGTTATTGTAACTGTAGAGGATTCATTTTATCAGCAGGGCGGCATGATTGCTATTTTTATAGTAGGTGCATATTTGGTACTGGCATCCTGCTGTATAACCTATATGTTTTCCAAAGTGATGAAAGAAAGACTGGAAAAAGAAAAACTGATATACACCTCAAATACGGATGAGCTTACCAGATGTTTAAACAGGCATGCATATGAAAATGATATGAAAAAGCTTAATCTTAGTGAGGAATGGGTATACATTTCTGTAGATCTGAACGGATTAAAACGGGCAAATGATTCTTATGGCCATATGGCAGGAGACGAGCTTATATGCGCAGCGGCAGATTGCATGAGAGACAGCTTTCATGAGTATGGAAAGGTATACAGAATCGGTGGAGATGAATTTGCAGTGATCATCACAGAGAATCCAAATCAGGTGGAAGAGCTGATACATAGCTTCGACTCCAATGTGGCAAACTGGCATGGAAAGTTTGTTAATTCAATGACTGTTTCGTACGGATGGGTTTTCAGCACAGAGAGAAACTGGGGTAGTGCATATGAAATTTCAAAAGCTGCAGATGCAAGAATGTATCAGAGCAAGGAACGCTACTATAAGGAAAGCGGTGCAGACAGAAGATAGGCAGGTTACAAAAAAGGAGCTGTCGGTAAATAAGCAAAATGCAGATGGCACATATACTTATAAAAACAATTGTAAAGTATATGCAAAAGTATCCAGTACAGTTTATCTTTATAGCAAACCAAATACACGAACTGTCTGGAACTCCGTTGACCTGAAACAGCGCCAGCTCTTTGATCTGGACTAATGCGTAATAATTTTACAAACTATAGTCAAATTAAATTCTATAAAAATGCCTTGAAACTACTGAAGAAGCATGCTAGTATAAAACTAAAGCATATTTCTCTTAAGTTTCAGGGCATTTTGCCGTCTTATATTCTAAATTCATTTCAGAAATCCATGCTTTTAATTCCAATTAAATTAGAAAAGCAGGAGTTCTGAACAATTCGGAAAAGAGCAGTATGTTCTTACGCTCCTGCTGACACAGGAGGTATTGTCTATGACAAAAAGAAAGAACAAAAAAGTCACTGCAAACCGCAATTACAAGGATACAGTATTCCGAAAACTGTTTTCTGACAGAAGAAATCTGTTATCTCTGTATAATGCAATCAATGGAACAGCGTATACAGATGAAACGAAGCTGGAGATTGTTACACTGGAGAATGCAATCTATATGGGGATGAAGAATGATCTGGCGTTTATCATTGATACGAATCTTTTCCTGTATGAACACCAGTCAACTTACAATCCTAATATGCCATTGAGGGATTTGTTTTATATATCCGGTGAATATCAGAAATTAGTGGACAGAAAATCCCTGTATTCATCAATACTGCTGAAATTACCGGCGCCGAATTTTATTGTATTCTATAATGGAAAGCGGAAAATGCCGGACAGATGGACGAACTGCCTGTCAGAATCCTATGAAAACCAACAGGGAGAGCCTAATCTGGAGTTAAAGGTAGTTACGATCAATATCAACAGGGACTGCAACAGGAAATTGATGGAGCAGTGCAGGATTCTTGGAGAATATGCGCAATATGTAGAAAAAGTACGTAAAAATGCGGAGACTATGAGTCTGGATGCTGCTGTAAAAAATGCAGTGGATGAATGCATTCAGAAAGGAATCCTGGCGGATTTTCTCAGAGTCAACCGCGCGGAGGTTATTGCCATGAGTATATTTGAGTATGACAAAGAGGAAGAAGAAAAGAAACTGCAGGCAACTTATGAAAAGCAGGGTGAATTAAGAAAGGCAAAAAACATAGCCATCTCGCTTGCACAGGAAGGAGAATCCATAGAAAGAATAGCAAGAATCCTTGGTGAAACGGAAAAAACGATTAAAGAATGGCTGGCTGAAACGCATTAAAATTGGTTCCGCAGTATCATCAATTGAATGTTACTGTGGAACCTTTTTATATTCATCTGCTATTTTAGCCGGGTAAGTCGGATTTTATCTGCGTATCCCTGACAGTTCGTCTTCTATCCACTTATCTGTGTTGAAGTTGCTGTCAAAAAACCTGACGATCACGCCGTAAGGTTCTGTATCACTGTTGAATGCGTTGGCTTCATCAGTGTCTACGTGCATTGCCAGGTGATAATTTCTGTGGACTCTGACTACTACATCTGCGTAGATAAGTGCGCGTCCGTAGCTTTTGGTCAGGACGAAGACTTCGTCATTGTCTTTGATATGCAGGGCAAGTGCTTCATCCGGAGTCATGTGGATGTGGCGTTTGGCTACGATGACCCCTCTGGGGATTTCGATATCACCGCATGGACCGGATAAAATACAGCCGGGAGTTCCTTCGATATCACCGGATTGGCGTATTACGCTTGGAATCCCCAGTTTTCTGGTGTCTGTAAGGGACATTTCTACCTGCGTGTCGCTGCGGAAAGGACCGAGAAGTGCCATGTTTTCGAAAGTACCTTTCGGTCCTTTGACAGTTACTCGTTCCTGGCACAGATATTGTCCGGGCTGGCTTAATTCTTTGATAAAATGTGGTTTGCTTCCTTTTCCGAATAATTTTTCAAAATCTTCCTGCGAGATATGCAGATGTCTGGCAGAAGTTTCTATAGGTATTTTGATGCTCATTTATTACAATACTCCCTCAATATGTTACTTGTATATGTCTGTCCGACATCCGGTTGCCTGATGGGATACAGAGCAGTTATACTTACTTTTTAGTGTATCTCTTTAACTGGAAATATGCAATGTTTATCTTGTAAGAAGGACAATTTTTATTATAAAATAGTGTTAACTTACTTTTATCGGTTTACAAGGAGAAGTGTTCTGGGCTATAATAAGATACATTAGAATAACAGTTACTGTGAACGGAGTGAACAGTAACGAATAACAATTCTAAATGTGACAAAACAGAATGAAATAGTAATGTAATATCAGACTTATAGAATAATAACCAAGAAGGATTATTGAATGAGCAAAAAGAGATTTTCCGGGCTGCGTCTGATTCTTATGGTGCCTGTGGTGGTGCTTCTGGCCGGTGGACTGATCATCGGTGGGAGAGCTTTGCAGGAGCCGGGGGAAGTAAGGACTCTTAAGAAGCAGGAGGTAGCGCAGACGGATGAAGGACATCAGGAGTATTATTTCGGCCTTCTTAATGAGGATGAACAGAGAGGCTACCGCGAGATCCTTGAGGGGATCAGAAGCTTTGAGGATAAATTTTATCTGTCTCTCTCAGGAGATAATGAGATAGACAGAGTGTATCATGCAGTGCTGAAGGATCATCCGGAGCTGTTCTGGGTACATAACCGGGAGAAAGTTTATAAGACGACTTATTCGGGCAGAGATTACTGTCAGTTTTCTCCGGGATATACTTATACAGAGGAGCAGAGACAGGAGATCACGCAGGCTATGGAGAATGCATATCAGGAGGTGTTATCGCAGATTCCGGATGGTGCTGATGATTACACGAAGGTAATGACTGTTTATACTTATGTCATAGACAATACAGAATATGTGATCTCTGATGATGACCAGAGTATAGCAGGAGCTTTCTGGAAGAAACAGGCGGTATGTGCGGGCTATGCGGGAGCAGTGCAGTATCTGCTGGAGCGTCTGGATATCCCCTGTATTTATGTGGAGGGTGATGCTGCAAACAGTACCCAGGGACATGCCTGGAATATTGTAGAGCTGAACGGACAGTATTATTATGTGGATGCCACCAATGGGGACCAGCCGGACTTTCTGGAGGGTGATGCCACGCTGCTGGCAGAGCATAAGACAACGATCTATGATTATCTGTGTCCGTTCCCACAGGAGTACGAGGAGAATTATACGGTCTCTGATGAGTTTCCTGTTCCTGCGTGTACAGCGACTGACATGAATTTCTATGTGAGAAATGGCGCCTGTTTTGATACCTATGACTGGAGCAGTGTATATGACCTGTGCAGACTGCGCATTGACAGTGATGCTGCGGTGGTACGCTTTAAGTTTGGCAGCCAGGGGGCTTATGATGAGGCATATATGGATCTGATCGACAGTAATCATATCCAGGATATCGCAAAATATTATATGGAAGTCCATGGGCTGTCACAGATTTCCTATCATTACGGCGTGATCGACAATATGAAGACCTTATACTTCATGTTCTGACGAGTTTAGTTCAGCTGAGAAGACTCCCGCTTCTATCAGTGAGTTGATTATAAACTTATCTCAGTGGCAGTCTGATCTCCGACTGAAATAAATGCCCCGCGAGGATGTGCGGCGGTTCTAAGAGAAATGTGTCAGTTGATGATAAGGAACGCTATAAATATATAACTAAAAGGAGTGACTGAAAATTATGGTTAATATGACAGATATATTTGGAAATGCGCTGAGTATTGCCGGGAGTTTTATGGATTCAGATCTGGTGAATCGTTTTATGATGGTAATATTTGCAGTGATCCTTGTGTTTGGAGTGCTGAACTGTATTCTGGGATACAGGCTTCTGCGTTTCTGGATGATGCTGGGAGGTTTTCTGGTAGGCGGCGGTCTTGCGTTGGTGGTTGTACATACAATGGGAATACAGGAGAAATCAACAATGCTGATCGCAGCACTGGCGGCAGGAGTTGTGTTCGCAGTGATTGCATTTCTGATCTATAAGGCAGGTGTGTTTATCTTGGCAGCAGGTATCGGCTGGGCGGCCAGTATTTATTTCCTGCATCCTACCAGCTCCGCAGTATTTTTTGCATGTATTTTGATCGGCGTAGCTCTTGGTTCCATGGCGGTGAAATACTGCAGGGAAGTGCTGATTGTGGCTACAAGTCTGATCGGTGGTATTATGGCAGGGGTTTCCCTTGCACAGCTTGGAAATCTGGCAGATATTCCCTATGGACTGGGAATGAGTGTGGGATTTGCAGTTCTGGGTATGCTGATTCAGTTTGCTATCAACAAACCGGTTTCTGAAGAGGATGAAGAAACGGTTGATGAAGAAAGCACTGAGCAGATTTACAGGCGAAATCAGGAACTGAGACAAGACCAGAGTTTTGAGCAGTCTCAGGACAGAGACATGGAGGAATCAATATATGCCAGAGGACAGAAAGGACAGGCGAGAAAAAATGGCAAAAGAAGCTAAGACAAATGCAATGAGAATGCTGGACAGACAGAAGGTTAAATATGAGGCGTTCTCCTATGAATGTGATGAATTTATTGACGGGATCCACAGTGCGGATAAGATCGGTGCACCCTATGACCAGTCTTTTAAGACTCTGGTAATGGAAGGAAAGAGCGGCGGTTATTTCGTTTTTGTAGTTCCGATTGAAAAGGAAGTTGACCGTAAGGCGGCTGCAAAGGCTGTCGGTGAGAAGACAGTGGACATGATCCATGTGAAGGATATCACAAAGATTACCGGATATGTGAGAGGCGGCTGCAGTCCGCTGGGAATGAAGAAACCTTATCCTGTTGTGTTTGATGCATCTGCAGGAGAATTTGAAGAGATTTATGTGAGCGGCGGCCGTATCGGACTGACGCTGAAGGTTTCCCTTACTGATCTGCTTAAGGTGACAGGCGGAAAGCTGGCGGATATTATCATGAAGACTGAATAAAATAACAGGGTACGGCTTAGCCGTACCCTGTTATTTTATTCTTTAGTTATCGGAAGCGTCCTCTTCGTTGATCTCGAATACGTGACGTTTCTTAGCCATCTCATCACTTGCCAGATATTCATCGTAAGTAGTGATCTTGTCGATCATGGTTCCGTTTGGAAGGATTTCCATGATACGGTTGGCTGTTGTCTGTACGAACTGATGGTCATGTGAGGTGAAAAGGATAACACCCGGGAATTTGATCAGACCGTTGTTCAGTGCTGTGATGCTCTCCATGTCGAGGTGGTTGGTTGGCTCATCAAGGATGAGAATGTTTGCACCGGAGATCATCATCTTGGAAAGAAGACAGCGAACCTTCTCACCACCGGAAAGAACACGTACACGTTTGATGCCGTCTTCACCGGGGAAGAGCATACGTCCGAGGAAGCCACGAACATAAGTAGCATCCTTGATCTCAGAGTACTGTGTCAGCCAGTCTGTAATGGTAAGGTCATTATCGAACTCTGCAGTGTTGTCCTTAGGGAAATATGCCTGAGAAGTGGTAACACCCCATTTATAATTTCCTTCATCCGGTTCCATTTCACCGACCAGGATCTTAAACAGAGTAGTGATTGCCTGTTCGTTAGCACCAACAAAAGCTACTTTGTCATCATGACCGAGTGTGAAAGAAATGTTATCCAGAACTTTCACACCGTCGATGGTCTTGGAAAGGTTCTCCACCATAAGGACTTCGTTACCGATCTCGCGGTTTGGACGGAAATCGATATATGGGTATTTACGGCTGGACGGACGCATATCGTCAAGCTGGATCTTTTCCAGGGCACGCTTACGGGAAGTCGCCTGTTTGGACTTGGAAGCGTTGGCACTGAATCGGGAAATAAACTCCTGAAGTTCTTTGATCTTTTCTTCTTTCTTCTTGTTGGCTTCCTTCATCTGTTTGATGAGGAGCTGGCTGGACTCAAACCAGAAGTCATAGTTTCCGGCATAGAGCTGAATCTTGCCGTAGTCGATGTCTGCTGTATGAGTACATACTTTATTTAAGAAGTAACGGTCATGGGATACAACGATGACAGTGTTGTCAAAGTTGATCAGGAATTCTTCGAGCCATTCAATAGCAGGCAGGTCAAGGTGGTTGGTAGGCTCATCCAGAAGAAGAATGTCCGGATTACCAAACAGTGCCTGCGCCAGAAGAACTTTGACCTTCTGGCTTCCTGTAAGGTCAGCCATCTGGGAATAGTGGAGATCGGTTTCAATTCCAAGACCATTCAGAAGAGTAGCAGCATCAGATTCTGCTTCCCATCCGTTCATCTCTGCAAATTCACCTTCCAGTTCACTGGCACGGATACCGTCTTCATCAGTGAAGTCCGCTTTTGCATAGATAGCATCTTTTTCTTTCATGATCTCATACAGTCTCTTGTTACCCATGATAACAGTATCCAGAACTGTATATGCATCATATTTGAAGTGATCCTGCTGCAGGAAAGAGAGACGCTGGCCGGGAGTGATAACAACGTCACCGTTGGTAGGCTCTAACTGTCCGGAAAGGATTTTAAGGAATGTGGACTTACCGGCACCGTTTGCACCGATGAGACCGTAGCAGTTGCCCTCAGTAAATTTGATATTTACATCTTCGAAGAGGGCCTTTTTACCTACGCGCAATGTAATATTGTTTGCTGAAATCATATCATACCTCTTTTTCGTGAAATTATTGTTTTGCAGTAACTGTCCGGCAGATTGTTTATGGAAAACGTATCTTTCGCAGGAAACAGTTACATTATTTCCTATTATATAAGTTACAACCGCTTATCATTGTACCGTAAATTGGGAAATTTGCAACTGTTTTTTGCTTTTTTGGGTTCTTTTATTTACAAAAAAAAGAAGCACTGTTATAATATAAAATAAATATAGCCTCTTGACAGACAGAAATATGAGGCATTGATATGACAGAAATAACGATTACTGTTTCCATTGTTTTATGCAAAACAGCGATGTGGACAGTAAAGGATAATTAATTTTAGAGAGGTTGCAAAGACTATGTTTATTACAAGAGAGTGCGATTATGCAGTTCGAGTGGTACGTGCGCTTTGGGGAGAGAGCAGACTGAGCGTATCCGATATCTGTGAGAAAGAAGCAATCACAGCTCCTTTTGCCTATAAGATTCTGAAGAAACTTCAGAAGGCAGAGATCGTGAAGGGATACAGAGGCGTACATGGTGGTTATTCTCTGAACAGGGGACTGGATGAGTTGACTTTATATGAGGTTTATTCAGCGATTGATCCGGATATGTTTATCATCGAATGTCTGGATCCGAAATATAACTGTGTCAGAGACGGACAGGATGGATTGCCATGTCTGGTACATAGAGAATTGTTATCTGTACAGGATGAACTGATAAGTCTCCTTAAGAGAAAAACAATACAGCAGATCATGGAGGAGGCGTAGAGCCTCCTTTTTTTACTTTTATCTGCCTGATTCGTCCGAAATTTGGCATATCTGCATAATGTTAGTTATATGCAACTCAAAAAATGCACATATTTGCTACTGAAATAACAGAAAATCTCTGCTTTGTACCTCAGAAGATACAAAATATGTCAAAACAAATTGGACACAGGCAGAAGATTATGTTATAATCTACAATGAAATTTGAGGTATATTTTACTTATGCCTTGAAATAAATAATTAATTTTCATCAACCTTTAAGGAGGAAAAACAAACTATGGCAAGAAAGATGAAAACCATGGATGGTAACCATGCAGCTGCTCATGCTTCATATGCATACTCAGATGTAGCCGCTATTTACCCGATCACTCCTTCATCTGTTATGGCGGAAGCAACAGATGAATGGGCAACCCAGGGAAGAAAGAACATTTTCGGACAGGAAGTTCAGGTAACTGAAATGCAGTCTGAGGCTGGTGCAGCAGGTGCTGTACACGGATCTCTGGCAGCAGGTGCTTTAACAACAACATATACAGCATCTCAGGGTCTGTTACTTATGATCCCGAACCTTTACAAAATTGCCGGTGAGCAGTTACCTGCAGTATTCAACGTATCTGCACGTGCACTTGCTTCCCACGCACTTTCAATCTTCGGTGATCACTCCGACGTTATGGCCTGTCGTCAGACCGGATGCGCAATGCTCTGCGAATCTTCTGTACAGGAAGTTATGGACTTAACACCTGTTGCTCACCTTGCAGCAATCAAAGGTAAAGTTCCGTTCATCAACTTCTTCGACGGATTCCGTACATCTCACGAGATCCAGAAGATCGAGACATGGGATTATGAAGATCTTAAGGATATGGCAGATCTGGAAGCAATCGCTGAATTCCGTAACCATGCCCTGAATCCGAATCACCCATGCCAGAGAGGTTCCGCTCAGAACCCTGATATCTTCTTCCAGGCAAGAGAAGCATGTAACCCATACTACGATGCTCTTCCGGCAGTGGTTCAGGAATACATGGACAAAGTTAACGCTAAGATCGGTACAGATTACAAATTATTCAACTACTACGGAGCTGCTGATGCAGAACACGTAATCGTTGCTATGGGTTCTGTAAACGATACAATCGAGGAGACAATCGACTACCTTGCAGCAGCAGGAAAGAAAGTCGGTGTTGTTAAAGTTCGTCTTTACAGACCATTCTGCGCACAGGCACTCATCGATGCAATTCCGGAATCTGTAAAACAGATCACAGTTCTTGACAGAACTAAAGAGCCAGGTGCACTTGGCGAGCCACTGTACCTTGACGTTGTAGCAGCATTAAAAGACAGCAAATTCGGCGGCGTAAAAGTATTCTCCGGACGTTATGGTTTAGGTTCCAAAGATACTACACCTGCACAGATTGTAGCTGTTTATGAGAACACTGCTAAAGAAAAATTCACAATCGGTATCGTTGATGATGTTACTAACCTTTCCCTTGAGACAGGTGCTCCGATCGTAACAACTCCTGAAGGAACAACAAACTGTAAATTCTGGGGTCTGGGAGCTGATGGTACAGTAGGTGCCAACAAGAACTCCATCAAGATCATCGGTGACAACACAGACATGTACGCACAGGCTTACTTTGATTATGACTCCAAGAAGTCCGGTGGTGTTACAATGTCCCACTTACGTTTCGGTAAGAAACCGATCAAATCCACATACCTGATCCACAAAGCAAACTTCGTAGCATGTCATAATCCATCCTACGTAAACAAATACAACATGGTTCAGGAACTTGTTGACGGTGGTACATTCCTCCTTAACTGTGCATGGGATATGGAAGGTCTTGAGAAACATTTACCAGGACAGGTAAAAGCTTTCATCGCTAACCACAATATCAAATTCTACACAATCGACGGTGTTAAGATTGGTATTGAAACTGGCATGGGACCAACACGTATCAACACAATCCTTCAGTCTGCATTCTTCAAACTTACAGGAATCATTCCGGAAGAGCAGGCAATCGACCTTATGAAAGCTGCTGCTAAGGCAACATACGGACGTAAGGGTGATGATGTGGTACAGAAGAACTGGGCAGCTATCGATGCCGGTGCTAAACAGGTTGTTGAGATCCAGGTTCCGGAAAGCTGGAAGAACGCTGAGGACGAAGGTCTTCATATGACTCATGCAACAGAAGGACGTCAGGATGTTATCGATTTCGTTAACAATATCCAGGCTAAAGTTAATGCTCAGGAAGGTAACTCCTTACCTGTATCTGCATTCAAGGATTATGTAGATGGTACAACACCATCCGGTTCTGCTGCATATGAAAAACGTGGTATCGCAGTTAACGTTCCTGTATGGAATCCGGAAAACTGTATCCAGTGTAACAGATGTGCTTATGTCTGCCCGCACGCAGTTATCCGTCCTGTAGCTCTGACAGCTGAAGAAGCAGCTAATGCTCCTGAAGGCATGAAGACATTAGACCTTACAGGTATGAAAGAATATAAATTCACAATGTCCGTATCCGCACTTGACTGTACAGGATGTGGTTCTTGTGTAAACGTTTGCCCAGGTAAGAAGGGTGCGAAAGCACTTGCTATGGAAAACCTTGAAGCAAGCGCAGACGAGCAGAAATACTTTGACTACACAGTTAAACTGCCGGTTAAAGAAGATGTTATCGCTAAATTTAAAGAAGCAACTGTTAAAGGCAGCCAGTTCAAACAGCCTCTGCTTGAGTTCTCTGGAGCTTGTGCAGGATGTGGTGAAACACCATACGCTAAACTGATCACTCAGCTGTTCGGTGACAGAATGTACATCGCAAACGCAACAGGATGTTCTTCTATCTGGGGTAACTCCTCACCATCTACACCATACACAGTAAACGCTAAGGGACAGGGTCCTGCATGGTCCAACTCTCTGTTCGAAGATAACGCTGAGTTTGGTTATGGTATGCTTCTTGCTCAGAGAGCTATCCGCGATGGCTTAAAAGCAAAAGTTGAAGACGTTGTTGCTAACGGAACAAACGAAGACGTTAAGGCAGCTGGTCAGGAATGGCTGGATACATTTGCTGTAGGTGCTACAAACGGCGCTGCTACAGACAAACTTGTTGCTGCTCTTGAAGCTTGCGGATGTGACAAAGCAAAAGAAATCCTTGCTCAGAAAGATTTCCTGGCTAAGAAATCCCAGTGGATCTTCGGTGGTGACGGATGGGCTTACGATATCGGATTCGGTGGTGTTGACCATGTTCTCGCTAGTGGACGTGACATCAACGTTATGGTATTCGATACAGAGGTTTATTCTAATACAGGTGGACAGTCTTCCAAGTCTACACCTACAGGTGCTATCGCTCAGTTCGCTGCAGGCGGTAAAGAGACTAAGAAGAAAGATATGGCTTCCATCGCTATGAGCTATGGCTATGTATACGTTGCTCAGATTTCCATGGGTGCTGACTTCAACCAGACTGTAAAAGCTATTGCAGAGGCTGAGGCTTATCCGGGACCATCTCTGATCATCGCTTATGCTCCATGTATCAACCATGGTATTAAGAAAGGTATGGCAAAAGCTCAGACAGAGGAAGAATTAGCAGTTAAGGTTGGATACTGGCATAACTTCAGATTCAATCCTGCAGCTGAAGGAAACAAGTTCTCTCTTGATTCCAAGGCTCCGAGCATGGAAGATTATCAGGCATTCCTTGACGGTGAGGTTCGTTACAACTCTCTGAAACGTCAGAATCCTGAGAAGGCTGCAAGACTGTTTGCTAAGAATGAGGCTGAGGCTAAGGCTAGATTTGAATATCTGCAGAAGCTGATCGCTCTTCATAGTGCTGAATAATCTTTTCGGTTTTTGAACGACTGTAAACAAGTTTATAAATCATTAAAAAATAAATAGATAGAGCTATTTATAGTGTCCAGACGATATATGTGGGCCGCGGTACTTTTTGTATCGCGGTCCTTTTATGTATTGCTTAAAAAGGGGACGCCGGGGAATGGCAGAACATCTGAGGCTCAGTCTCGGAACCATGTAATTTCTAAGTATTTGAAAAACCGCTAAAAACATTCAGAAATTGCTCAAACTCGCTTCGCTCAAACAGTGAGCAATTTCTGAATAACGCGGCTTTCCAAATACTAAGAAATTACATGAACCCTCGAGATTCGCCTCAGATGTTCTGTCATTCCCCGGCTGGTTGTTGGCTGATTTAAATACTTTCGTCGTTCTTAAACAATGAAATAATGTTGGCTATAAATTTGACAAGTATTGGATATTTGTCTATAATCAGTAAGAACTTTATAACTCGGTTTAGAATGATAGAATATAAAGGAGCGGTTATGAGGAGATTTGTGAGCAGGGATAGTAAGAAGGATTTCTACTTATTATATACGCTTGTATTTGGGGTTATTTCTTTTTTTATCTATTATCAGTTTGCGGGGAATGGGAAGTCTTTGGTGTGGAGTCATGACGGGATTCCACAGCATTTAAATTCTCTGGCGTATTATGGGCGGTATCTGAGGGAGGTTCTGCATACGATTTTTGTAGAGCATAAGCTGGAATTGCCTATGTGGGATATGAATATCGGGTATGGTTCGGATATTCTTACAACTTTGCATTATTATGTGATCGGGGATCCGCTGACTTTGTTGTCTGTGTTTGTGCCGGAGAATAAGACGGAGGTTTTGTATGAGGTTCTGATTTTTCTGAGGATTTATCTGGCGGGGATTTCTTTTAGTGTTTTTTGTTTTTATCATAAGAATCCGAAGCAGGCGACGTTTATGGGAACGTTGATCTATATTTTTGCGGGATGGACGATTTATGCGGCTATGAAGCATCCGTATTTTTCCAATCCTATGATTTATCTGCCGCTGGTTCTGATGGGGATTGATAAGATTTATAAGAGGGAGAAGCCATGGCTGTTTATCTGGGCGACTGCGGTTTCGGCTATGTCGAATTTCTATTTCTTTTATATGATCTGTATTTTTATGTTTATTTATGCGGCTTTCCGGTATTTTGGGATTTTCAGTGAGAGAAGTGTGAAGGATGTTCTGGGATGGCTGGTGAAGTTTATCGGCTATTATGCGGTGGCTTTGATGATCGCGGCGGTTATTTTTATTCCGGTGGTCATGACGATTTTTGGTACGGACAGGTTTCAGGCTGAGAATTATGTGCCTCTTTTATATGATAAAATTTATTATGAGAAGTATCTGGGTGATCTGATCGGGGAGAATATGATCCAGTGGGGGGTTGCCGGGTATTCTGCTGTTGCTATGGCGGGTGTGTTTGTGCTTTTTTCCAGGAAGAAGAAGTATCTGGATCTGAAATTGGGATTTGGGCTGTTGAATCTGTTTTTGCTGGTGCCTTTTGCAGGGCATGTGCTCAATGGTTTCTCTTATGTGTCCAACAGGTGGATCTGGGCTTATGGGATGATGATCGCGTACATTTTCGTGAAGGCATATCCTGAGCTGTTTACTCTGACTGTGAGGGAAAAGAAGAAGATTTTTGTCATGACGGTGGCGTATTGTGTGCTGGCTCTGTTTGCGAAAGCTGCCAGAACGCAGAGAAATATGGCAGGTGTGCTGGTTCTGGTATTGGCTGTGTTTACGGTTACCTCTTTTGGAAATATTTTTCTGCAGGGGAAGTATATGTGCGGGCTTCTCAGTGCTTTGCTTGTGGTGAGCATTATGTTGAATGTTTCTTATCAGTATTCTTATGAGAAGGATTATCTGTCAGAGTTTGCAGCCGAAGAGGAGTCGCTGGATAAGCTGGAGTCGAATACGGATAAGGCGGTTCTTGCTGCCGGGGATTCAGGTGTCTATCGTTATGACCAGTATGGGGCATTGCCCTATGATAATACTTCTATGTATATGGGTACGAACAGTACTGCTTATTATTTCAGTCTTGCAAACAGCAGTATCAGTGATTTTTTCAGTGAAATGTATCTGAATACGCCATGGGAGCAGCATTATGAGAACCTGGACGGAAGGACGATTCTGGACAGGCTGGCTTCTGTGAAATATTTTGTGATAAGTGGTGATAATTTCCGCTATCTTTCCTATGGATATAATAAAGAGAAGGGCTCTGCAGGAAAGGGAAAAAGTGAGTGCAGGGCTTATGAGAATGAGAATGCACTGCCTCTGGGTTATACTTATGACAGTTATATTCCTGAATCGGAATATGAGAAAATGGATGTGGTAAAAAAGCAGCAGGCTTTGATGGACGGTGTGGTGCTTGAGGAGAGTACACTGCCTGAGGCATCTGTTGATGCTGATAATGAGAATATCCAGTATCGTATGGAGACAGGGGATGGTTGTGCTCTGTCTAAGGGAGCAATCAGGGTGACGAAGGAAGGGGCGCAGCTGAAGCTTGTGTTCCATGGTCTTACGGACAGTGAGAATTACCTGATCGCAGATAATCTGGATTATGACAGTCTTTCACCGAGAGAACTGATTGGTAACAGTCAGTGGAAGAAGATGTCTGAGTATGACCAAAATAAGGTTCTTGATGAGGACAGCCGGTGGCGATACTGGAAGGAATCAAAGGAAGCGGCTATGACAGTCAGCTCCAATGATGTGACCAAGACCATAAAGATTTTTACGGATAAGTATAATGCCTACAGTGGACGGCATGATTTTCTCTGCAATATGGGATATTCCAGATCAGGAGTTCGTACTATGACGATCACCTTTGCCAATACGGGTGTTTATACCTATGATAAATTAAGGGTTGTGAGTCAGCCGGTGCAGGGGATTGAGGAAAAAACTGTGAAGCTGGGTGAAGAAGCTCTCGAGAATGTAAAAATGGGAACGAATGAGATTACAGGTGATATCAGTGTTTCCGAAAGGAAAGCTCTTGTGTTGTCTGTTCCGTACAGTAAGGGATTTACGGCTTATGTGGACGGGAAAGAAACGAAGCTTCAGAAGGCGAATACCATGTTTATGGCTCTGGAACTGGAGCCTGGTTCACATGAGATACGCCTGACATATTGTACGCCTTATCTGAAAGCGGGAATGCTTCTTTCTGTTCTGGGGCTGGTTATATATGTAATGCTGGTGTTCAGGAAGAAAAAGTAATCCAAATTCCATTGTTGCAGGCAGCCTGAAATAAATTTGTTAGAATAGACATTTTTGTAAATTTGTGTATAATAAAATAGAAAATATTTACAGGAATAACAGACAGTGAATGAGAAATTGGTCTGTTGTAAATGAATGAAATAAAATGAGGAATGACATCATGAGTAAATTATCAGTGGTACTTCCGGCATATAATGAGGAGCTGATGGTTGGGAAAACCTGTCGGGTGCTGGCGGAAGTTCTTACAGAAGCGAAGATTCCCTATGAGCTGGTGGTTGTAAACGATGGTTCCGGCGACCGGACATGGGAAGAAATTCAGAAGGCAGGAGAGAGGGATGCGAATGTGACAGGCGTTCTTTTTTCCAGAAATTTCGGAAAGGAAGCAGCGATTTTTGCAGGACTGGCACAGGCCTGTGGAGATGTGGTGGCTGTCATGGACTGTGACCTGCAGCATCCGCCGCAGACACTTCTTGAGATGTACAGGCTGTGGCAGGAAGGCTATGAAGTGATCGAGGGCGTGAAGGCAGACAGAGGAAAAGAGGGCTTTTTACATAAAGAATGTGCAGGATTTTTCTATGATATCATGTCTAAGGCAACTAAGGTGAATATGAAGGATGCCTCGGATTTTAAGATGATGGACAGGAAAGCTGTGGACAGTATTCTGTCTATGCCTGAGAGGAATATGTTCTTTCGGGCTACCTCTTCCTGGGTGGGATATAAGACTACCAGTGTGGAATTTGAGGTGCAGGAGAGAGAGGCCGGCGTTTCCAAGTGGTCTCCCTGGGCGCTGGTGAAATATGCGTTCACAAATATAGTGGCATTTACTACTTTTCCGCTGCAGTTTGTTACAATCACAGGAGCGATATGTTTTATCTGTTCGCTGGTACTTATGGTCTATTCGCTTGTGCAGTATTTTACAGGTTCTGCAGTGGAAGGTTATACCACCCTGCTGATGGTGTTGCTTCTGGTGGGAAGTGCCATGATGATCAGTCTTGGGATCATTGGATATTATATTTCCAAGATTTATGAAGAAGTAAAGCGCAGACCGAGATATATTATTTCAAAAGTAATTAAGAATGGAAATATACAGGACTGAGAGGATATATTTTATGAAGCAATGGATCAGAAAAATGTATGAAAGTTCCGTTATCCGCTATATTTTCTTTGGCGGATGTACCACTATGGTAAATCTGGTCAGCTTTTTCATTCTCAGAAAGCTGAAGGTGGAGCTGAATATCGCCAATATTATTTCGATCATCCTGGCGATCCTGTTTGCCTATGTGGTAAATTCGAAGTATGTTTTTCAGGATAAATGCGAGACTTTGAAGGATCATGTTCAGCCATTCTGCAAATTTGTCAGTGCCAGACTGGTCACTATGGTGATCGAGGTTGGCGGTGTATGGCTGCTTGTGTCAGTGATGGGGCTTAATGATATGATCGGGAAATTCCTGACACAGTTTATTGTGTTGATACTGAATTATGTATTCAGTAAATTTTTTGTGTTTACAACAGGGAAATCAAAATAATGAAGGAAAAGAGAGGGAAAACTCATGACTCTGGAAGAAGCTGTTGCAAAGATTAAGCCATTAGATCACAATGCCATGGAGATTGCACAGAAAAGATGGGACAGTATTGCAAAACCACTGCATTCTCTTGGAAAACTGGAGACTCTTTTGATCCAGATCGCGGGAATTACAGGAAACGCAGAGGTGGATCTTTCCAGGAGAGGTCTGATCGCCATGTGCGCGGATAATGGCGTGGTAGAAGAGGGTGTGACACAGACCGGACAGGAAGTTACTGCCATCGTTGCCGAGAATTTTCTAAAATATGACACATCTGTCGGTGTAATGTGTAAGCAGAACCATGCGGAGATTTTTCCGGTGGATATGGGGATGGTGACGGACACAAAAGTCCGCACAGACCATAAAATTGCCTATGGTACACAGAATATGACCAAGGGTCCTGCCATGACAAGAGAACAGGCTGTAAAGGGGCTTGAAGCAGGCATTGACATGGTAAGGGAACTGAATGATAAGGGCTACCGGATTCTGGCAACAGGGGAAATGGGAATCGGAAATACAACCACCAGCAGTGCAGTTGCTTCTGTGTTGCTGAAACAGCCGGTGGAAGAGATGACAGGGCGTGGCGCAGGTCTGACCAGCGAGGGACTTGTGCGCAAGATCAATGCGATCAAAAAAGCCATTGCATTAAATGAACCAGATCCTGAGGATGCCATTGATGTTCTGGCAAAGGTAGGCGGTCTTGATATCGCTGGAATGGCAGGTGTCTTTCTGGGAGGTGCGGTTTATGGTATTCCTGTAGTCATGGACGGATTTATTTCCTGTGTTTCTGCGCTGATCGCCATGCGTATCTGCCCGGCTGCGAAGGATTATATTCTTGCATCCCATGTATCAAAAGAGCCTGCTGCCCATCTGATCCTTGAGAATATGGGGAAAGAGGCAATCATTCATGCGGATATGTGTCTGGGCGAGGGAACCGGAGCAGTAGCTTTATTCCCGATCCTTGATCTGGCAGCAGCGGTTTATCATTCTATGAGTACTTTTGACGATATCCACGTGGAACAGTATGAGGAGCTGAAATAATGCTGACGCTTGTGACAGGGGGAAGCGGGAGCGGAAAATCTGCTTTTGCGGAAGACAGGGTGCTTTCTTTCGGGGATGCACGGAGGATTTATATAGCGACCATGCACCCTTTTGATGAAGAGAGCCATAAAAGGATCGAGAGACACCAAAAGATGCGTGCAGGAAAAGGTTTCGAGACAGTTGAGTGCTATACAGGGCTTAAAAATGTGAAACTGCCTGCCGGATGTGTGGTGCTTCTGGAATGTATGTCGAATCTGGTGGCAAATGAAATGTTTGAAGAGCAGGGAGCCCATGATCGGACAGTTTCGGAAGTTACAAAAGGGATTGAGAATCTGCTGGGACAGGCTGCTCATGTGGTGATCGTTACAAATGAGATTTTTTCAGATGCGGTTGTGTTTGACGGAGATATGGATTCTTATCTGGAATATCTGGGAAAAATCAATCAGACTGCTGCGCAGAGAGCTGATGAAGTGGTGGAAGTTGTATATGGGATACCAGTCTTTCACAAATCCACAGATACCTGCAGCAATCTTTGCAAATAATACATTTGACAGGATTGACATACTATGAAAAAGAGGAATTGATCAATGAAATCTTTATGGAATAATTTTAAGGTGGCATTTGCCATGTTTTCTAAGATTCCCATGCCACGCGCTGACTGGACAAAGGAAAACATGAAGTATATGTTCTGTTTTTTTCCGTTTATCGGAACTGTGATCGGCGGGCTGACTATGCTGGTGGCATATCTGGGACTTCGATTTGGATATCAGCCGGGTTTTGTGACTGCAGTGCTGGTGCTGGTACCTGTGTTTGTGACAGGTGGGATCCATGTGGATGGTCTTTTGGATACTTCGGATGCCCTGAGTTCCTGGCAGGAGAGAAGCAGAAGGCTGGAGATTCTTAAGGATTCCCATGCAGGTGCATTTGCTGTTATTACTGCGGCGGTATATTTCATTGCCTGGTACGGCGCTTACAGTCAGTTGTTTAACAGTGCAGAGAATATGAGGGCGATCGGAATCCTGAGTCTTGGCTTTATGGTTTCCAGATGTCTGTCCGGAATCGGAGTTATTACCTTTCCGAAAGCAAAGGCAGACGGTACAGTTGCTGAGTTTTCCAGAAATTCCGCAGATGTGCTCTCGAGAAATGTGCTGATCGTCTATCTGGTGCTTCTGGCTGCAGGGATGATCTTGGTCCGGCCTGTATGGGGAAGTCTGGCTTTTGTGGGAGCTTTGCTGATTTTCTGGTATTATCATCATATTGCGATGAAGTACTTTGGCGGGACAACCGGGGATATTTCAGGATTCTTTCTTTGTATCTGTGAAGTTGGGATGGCATTGATCCTGGCGGTGGTTTCTAATTTTTGAGGAGCGAAGAGTATGGAAATGATAATCGGCGGTGCATATCAGGGAAAGACTGAATATGCCAGGAAACAGTATCCACAGTTAAGGTGGGGTGACGGCGGTTCTGTCACAGAGGAAGAACTGATGAATGCTCAGGGTGTGACTGATTTTCAGCAGTATATCCGCAGTGAACTGGAGAATGGAAAAGATGTGTCAGATCTTGCGGAAAAAATCATCTGTAAGAATCCGGATATTGTCCTTGTCTCGCAGGAAGTAGGGTACGGGGTTGTACCTGTGGATGCTTTTGACAGAAAATACAGAGAGGCTGTAGGGCGTGTATGTACGAAGCTGGCTGCATACAGCCATAAGGTGACGCGCGTGGTCTGCGGGATTGGAACGGTGATCAAAGATGATTAAGTTATGGCTGATCAGACATGGAAAAACAGAAGGGAATAAACTTTCCAGATATATCGGCACAACGGATGAGCCGTTATGTCAGGAGGGAACAGAGTTTCTGCATAAGATGGATTATCCAAAGGTTCAGGCCATTTATGTAAGTCCTCTGAAACGATGTGTGCAGACAGCAGAGATTCTTTTTCCGGGAGAGCCGGTACATATTATTGAAGAACTGGCAGAATGCGATTTCGGAGAATTTGAAAATAAGAACTATAAAGAGCTGGAAGGTAATCCGCACTATCAGGAATGGATTGACAGCAACGGTACTCTGCCTTTTCCGGGAGGAGAAAGCAGGGAAGGGTTTAAAAGCAGAAACCTGAGAGGATTTGACAGGGTTGTGTCCGGATGTATCCGCAGCCATGTGGCAGAGGCGGCACTTGTCATCCATGGCGGTACGATCATGAATATCATGGAAGAGTATGCAGATATACAGAAACCATTTTATGAGTGGCATGTGAGAAATGGCGGCGGCTATGAGGTGGAGCTGGATGAGAATCTCTGGAAGAATGGACGAAAACAGCTCAGGGTTAATTCTGCGATTATGGAAGGATAACTCTCCTATCTTACAAAAATTGTTGACAAACCTGAAAATTTGTCATAAAATCAGCTTCATCAGAAAACAGGAAAATCAAAAAAAGAACGAGGTTGTTCATTGTCATCAATGACTGCCTCGTTCTTTTTTTATCTGTTCACCGGAGATAGTATAAAGCCTAAAAAAAATTTGAAAAACCAAAAAGTTTTTGTAAATTCTACTTGCATTATCCGGAGAAGTATGTTACAGTATTAGTACATAATTCCTAAACAAAAGGTAAAAAGCAGTAGCGAATTGGTAGTTTTTAACAAGTAAAAGGAGGAACTATATGCTGGTAATTGGTAATGGAAGAATGATCACACAGGACGCATCCACCCCATTCCTGGAGAATGGTGCTGTAGCAATGGATGGTAACACCATAGTAATGGTGGGGGTAACTGAAGAGGTAAAGAAAGTTTATCCGGATGCTGAATTTGTTGATGCGAAGGGTGGGGTTATCATGCCGGCATTTATTAATGCCCATGAGCATATCTACAGCTCCTTCGCAAGAGGCTTAAGCATTAACGGATATAATCCTCAGGGATTTCTGGATATTCTGGATGGCTTATGGTGGACAGTTGACCGTCATCTGACACTGGAGCAGACAAAGCTTTCTGCATATGCTACATACATTGATTCTATCAAGAACGGTGTAACCACAGTGTTTGACCACCATGCAAGCTTTGGCCATATTACAGGTTCCCTCAATGCGATTGAGGAAGCTGCGAAGGATTTAGGTGTGCGTACCTGCCTCTGCTATGAGATTTCTGACCGTGACGGAATGGAGAAATCCAGAGAATCTGTAATGGAGAACGTGAATTTTATCAAGCATGCACTTGCAGACGACAGCGATATGATCGCCGGAATGATGGGTATGCATGCATCCTTTACAATCTCTGATGAGACAATGGCTCTCTGCAATGAACTGAAACCGGAAGGTGTTGGATATCACATCCATGTAGCAGAAGGCATTTACGATCTCCATCAGTGTCTGAAAGAGCATGGCAAACGTATTGTTGACCGTCTTCATGACTGGAACATCCTTGGACCGAAGACTTTGCTCGGTCACTGTATCTATGTGAATGAACATGAGATGGATCTGATCAAAGATACAGATACCATGGTTGTACATAACCCGGAATCTAACATGGGTAATGCCTGTGGATGTCCTCCGACCATGAGAATGGTACAGAAGGGAATCCTCACAGGTCTTGGTACAGACGGATATACTCATGATATGATGGAATCCTGGAAGGTTGCAAATGTTTTACACAAACACAGCCTCTGCGACCCGAACGCAGCCTGGGGAGAAGTTCCACAGATGCTTTTTGAAGGAAATGCAAAGATTGCAAACAGATACTTTAAGAAACAGCTCGGTGTCCTGAAAGAGGGTGCGGCAGCAGACGTGATCGTGATCGATTATGATCCGCTGACACCAATGAATGAAAGCAACATTAACGGACATCTGATGTTCGGTGTAAACGGAAGCATGGTCCAGACTACTGTATGTAACGGTAAAGTCCTGATGAAAGACCGCGAAGTCCTTGTATGCGACGAGGCAAAAGTTATGGCAGACTGCCGTCAGGCTGCAAAAGAACTTGCAGATGATATTAATGGTTAATCTGTAAAGAATTGTAAAGAAGATAAGTTTTCTGCCTGGCAAAAATAAATGTAAACAAAATATAGAACGGATGGAGAGAAACCATACCGTATGAAATAATGGAGGATCGGATTATGAGTGAAGTCATGACCTGTATGCCCTTTGAACAGTTAATGAACTGGGTATTAGAAGAAAAGAAAACAAAAGGAACAGTTTTCGGACAGCACAGAGCTTATGTAGCGGAAACTGACAGGAAGCTGAATATATTTGAGAGAAATCTGGAAACACCGATCGGACCTGCTGCAGGACCGCATACACAGTTAACACAGAACATTGTTGCTTCTTACTATGCAGGCGCACGTTTCTTTGAGCTGAAAACAGTTCAGAAGATGGACGGTGCAGAGCTTGCAGCCTGTATCAACAGACCATGTATCCTTGCAGATGATGAAGGATATAACTGTGAATGGTCTACAGAGCTTTATGTTCCTCAGGCAATGGGAGAATATATTAAAGCATGGTTTATCCTGCACGTGATCGCCAAAGAATTTGATCTGGGTGCACAGGACGGATTCCAGTTCAATATTTCCGTTGGATATGATCTTGCTGGGATCAAAGAGCCAAAGGTTAATACTTTCATTGACAGTATGATGGAAGCAAAAGATACTGAAATCTTTAAAGAATGTAAACAGTGGTTATTGGACAATGTAGATAAATTTGAAAAAGTTACAAAAGAGGATATTGAGGCGATTCCGTCTGATATCTGTAATTCCGCAACAATCTCTACTCTCCATGGATGTCCTCCAAACGAGATTGAGAGCATTGCAAATCATCTGTTTAAAGAGAAACATCTGAACACATTTATCAAATGTAACCCGACTCTCCTGGGATATGAATTTGCCAGAAAGACCATGGATGACATGGGATATGATTATATGGTATTCGGTGATTTCCATTTCAAAGATGACTTACAGTACGAAGATGCGATCCCGATGTTTAAGAGACTGCAGGCACTTGCAGATGAACTGAACCTTGCGTTTGGTGTGAAGATCACCAATACATTCCCTGTAGATGTTACAAGAAATGAACTTCCAAGCGAAGAAATGTATATGTCCGGAAAATCTCTTTTCCCGTTATCCATTTCTCTTGCTGCCAGACTTTCCCGGGAATTTGACGGAAAACTCCGTATCGCTTATTCAGGCGGTGCTGATTACTATAATATCGACCGTATCGTCGGATGTGGTGTATGGCCTGTAACAGTGGCAACTACACTTCTGAAGCCGGGCGGATATCAGAGATTTACCCAGATGGCAGAGAAAGTAATGGCTGACGGTGTAAAAGAATGGAAAGGCATTGATGTAGCTGCACTTGAGCAGCTGGCCGAGGATGCGAAAAAAGACGCTCACCATGTAAAGGGCATCAAACCGCTTCCTAAGAGAAAAACTGATTCAGAGGTTCCGCTCCTTGACTGTTTCTTTGCTCCATGCGAAGAAGGATGTCCGATCCACCAGGATATCACAACCTATGTGAAGCTGGCAGGAGAAGGCGATTATGCACAGGCATTAAGAGTTATCCTTGAGAAAAATGCACTTCCATTTATCACAGGTACTCTCTGTGCGCACAACTGTATGTACAAATGTACACGTAACTTCTATGAAGAACCTGTAAATATCCGCAACACTAAGCTCATCGCAGCACAAAACGGATATGATACAGTGATCGGTGAGATCAAAGCAGGCACAGCAGACGGTAAGAAAGTAGCTGTTGTAGGTGCAGGTCCTGCAGGTATTGCTTCTGCATACTTCCTTGCAAGAGCAGGTGCTTCTGTAACAGTATTTGAGAAAGAAGAGAAAGCCGGCGGCGTGATCCGTTATGTGATCCCGGGATTCCGTATCTCTGATGATGCAATCGATAAAGATGTTTCCTTCATCCAGAAGATGGGTGTGGAGATTAAAACAGGTACAGAAGTGAAATCTGTACAGGAATTAAAAGCACAGGGTTATGACGCAGTGATCGTTGCAACAGGTGCAAATAAACCGGGTACTCTGAAGCTTGAAAAGGGTGAAACCATCAACGCTCTGAAATTCTTAAGAGATTTCAAAGCAACTGACGGTAAGGTTGCGCTGGGTAAAAACGTAGTTGTGATCGGTGGCGGTAACACTGCCATGGATACTGCGAGAGCTGCGAAACGTACAGAAGGTGTAGAACATGTTTACCTGGTATACAGAAGAACCAAACGCTATATGCCAGCAGCAGAAGATGAGTTACTGGAAGTACTGGAAGAGGGCGTAGAGTTCAAAGAACTTCTTTCTCCTGTATCTCTGGAAAACGGCAAACTGCTCTGTAAGAAGATGGAACTTGGCAGCATGGATGCTTCCGGACGTGCAGGTGTAACAGAAACGGGCGAAACAGAAGAAGTTTTGGCTGATACAGTGATCGTTGCAGTTGGCGAGAAAGTTCCGACTGAGTTCTATGAAGCAAATGGTATTGCGGTCAATGAGCGTGGAAAAGCCCGCATCAATGATAAGACAATGGAGACAAGTGCAGAAGGCGTTTACGTTGTCGGTGACGGTGCAAGGGGAGCTGCTACGATCGTAGAAGCGATCCGCGACGCACAGGTTGCTGCAAAAGCAATCCTTGGACATGATATTGTAAAAGGACAGCCTGTACCGGGAACAGAAAAAGACTGTTACTCCAAAAAAGCAATACTCAAAGAAAGCAAGGATGCTGCGAACGAAAGTGAGCGCTGTCTGACCTGTAATAAAGTCTGTGAGAATTGTGTAGATGTATGTCCAAACAGAGCAAACATCTCCATCAAAGTTCCGGGAATGGCAATGAATCAGGTGATCCATGTAGATTATATGTGTAACGAATGCGGCAACTGCAAGAGCTTCTGTCCATATGCAAGTGCACCGTACAAGGATAAATTCACATTATTTGCTTCTGAGGCAGATATGGCAGACAGCACAAATGATGGATTTGCAGTGATCAATCCGGAGACAAAAGAGTGCAAGGTTCGTCTCCTTGGTCAGATTTCCGACTGCAAGGCAGATGATGCAAATGATAAGTTGTACGAAGGTCTTCGCAGACTGATCTGTGCAGTAATCGATGATTACAGCTATCTGATCATGAAATAATAATCATAGTGACAACAGGAATCAAGAGCTGGAAAAAAATTTAATTTTGTAATATCAGATAACTTATAAAGAAATATTTAACGCTGTCCACAGCAGAAAAAGGCTGTGGACAGTGTTGCATATCAGGCTGAATCGCGGCCGTATGTTACTTTTGTAATAAATTCATGCGGTATCACAGGCAGATAAAAAACAGAAAGAGGTAAACTCTGGCTGACTGCCCTAATTGGCAGACGTGCGAAAAAGAAAGGAGAGTCCGATATGGCAGTATTTACAGTCAATGGACAAAAGGTCGAACCGACCGGAAATCAGAAACTACTGCGCTTTTTGAGGGATGAACTTCATCTGACTTCAGTGAAGGACGGCTGCAGTGAAGGAGCCTGCGGAGCCTGTACAGTTATAATTGACGGAAAAACATGCAAGGCATGTGTGCCGGACACAGATTTACTGGATGGCAGGACAGTGATCACAGTAGAAGGACTGACTGAATGGGAGAGGGAAGTCTATACCTACGCTTATGGAAAAGCAGGTGCTGTTCAGTGTGGATTCTGTATTCCGGGTATGGTAATGTGTACAAAGGCTCTTCTGGACGTGAACAAAGAGCCCACAGATGATGAGATTAAATATGCACTGCGCAATAACTATTGCCGCTGCACGGGCTATGTAAAAATTATGGATGCAGTAAGGCTGGCTGCGAAAGTTTTAAAGACGGGTGTGATCCCGGATGATCTGGATCCGGACTGGAATATAGGACACAGAGTATCCAGAGTGGATGTGGAGGAGAAAGTACTGGGAACCGGCAAATATCCGGATGATTTTTACTTTGACGGAATGCTGTATGGGGTGGCACTCAGAAGTAAATATCCACGTGCACGTGTACTTGAGATCGATACAGCAGCAGCAAAGGCACTTTCCGGGGTAGAAGCGGTATTAACAGCAGAGGACATTCCGGGAGAGAATAAGATCGGACATCTGAAACATGATCAGTATTCACTGATACCTGTAGGGGGTCTGACACATTATCTTGGAGATGCCATTGCCGTTATTGCTGCAAAAGACAGAGAAACAGCTGAGAAAGCTAAGAAACTGATCAAAGTAAAATATGAAGTGCTGCCTCATATTCGTACAATTGAGGAAGCAGCGGCAGAGGATGCACCGAAGGTATTTGATGAAGAAGAAAATAATATCTGTGCACATAAACATATCAGCAGAGGAAATGCAGATGAAGCAATCCGTAATTCCAAATATGTGATCAGTCATCATTTTGAAACCCCATGGACAGAACATGCATTTCTTGAGCCTGAGTGCGCAGTGGCTTTGTATGATGAGGACGGAGATATTTTCGTATATTCCACAGATCAGTCTGCACACCAGACATTACATGAGTGTTCCCTGTTACTTGGAACGGACAGAGTAAAGGTACAGAATGCACTTGTAGGCGGCGGATTCGGCGGAAAGGAAGATATGACAGTACAGCATCTGGCTGCTCTGCTCACTTATGCTACTAAGAAACCGGTGAAGATGAAACTGGCCAGAGCAGAATCCCTGCTGGTTCATCCGAAGCGTCATCCGTTTTATATGGATATGACCATGGGTTGCGATGAGAACGGCAATATCATGGGGGTAAAAGCGAAAGTAGCATCAGATACAGGTGCATTTGCCTCACTTGGCGGTCCTGTGCTGGAACGTGCATGTACTCATGCGGCAGGTCCCTATCATTATGAGAATTTCGAGATTGAAGGAACTGCTTATTATACCAACAATCCGCCTGCCGGAGCGTTTCGCGGGTTTGGTGTAACCCAGACCTGTTTTGCAACAGAAACCCTGCTGAATATGATGGCAGACAAAGTAGGTATCACTCCATGGGAAATCCGTTACCGCAATGCGATCCGTCCCGGTGAGACGCTTCCGAATGGTCAGATCGTAGATAATTCCACAGGTCTTGTGGAGACACTGGAAGCTGTAAAGAAGAAGTATGATGCTGCCCTGGAAGAAGGAAAACCGGTGGGAATCGGCTGCGCCATGAAGAATGCCGGTGTCGGTGTCGGTATCCCGGATACAGGCCGCGTGAAACTCGTATTTGAGAAAGATAAAAAGCTGCACATCTATTCCGGTGCTTCCTGTATCGGCCAGGGACTTGGTACAGTCCTGACACAGATGGTAGTCACCAATACAGATCTGAAGCATGAAGATATTGTATATGAGAGAAGTAATACCTGGTTCGCACCGGATTCAGGTACAACTTCCGGCTCCAGACAGACTCTGGTAACAGGAGAAGCCTGCCGCAGAGCCTGCGATAAGGTTATGGAGGACCGCAATGCAGGTAAGACCATTGATGATGTGATCGGCAAAATTTATTATGGGGAATATCTTGCAAAGACAGATCCTCTTGGCGCAAATGTGCCGAATCCTGTTTCACATGTAGCTTACGGCTATGCGACGCAGGTATGTATCCTGGATAAGAAAACAGGTAAGATTGAGGAAATGGTTGCTGCTCATGATGTGGGCAAAGCAGTCAATCCACTGTCCTGTGAAGGCCAGATCGAGGGCGGCGTAGTGATGTCCATAGGATTTGCACTGAGAGAGCGTTATCCGATCGATGAGAACTGTAAACCAATTGACAAGTATGGATCGCTTGGTCTGTTCCGCTCTCATGAGATTCCGAAAATCGATGCCATCGTTGTTGACAAACCGGGACTGAATGTAGCCTGTGGTGCCATTGGAATCGGTGAGATCACCTCTATCCCAACTGCACCTGCAATTGCAGATGCATATTTCAGATGGAATGGTGAAAGACAGTATAGTCTTCCTCTGACCGGAACACCATATGAAAGGAAGTGCTGAATATGGCAGTAAAGAAGAAATTTCCATATCGCGCGGCTGTAGTTGCATGTAATGGGGGGTGCAGATCAGCCGAAGGTGAGGCCGGCTGTGCAGATGGATGTATCGGATGTAAAGCCTGTATAGATAAATGTAAATTCGGAGCCATTTCCATCAATGAGTATGGTGTGGCGGAAGTGGATGAGGAGAAATGCATTGGCTGTGGTGCCTGCGCGAAAGTCTGCCCGCAGAAAGTGATCCATGTCCATGAGTGTGCAAACTACATTGTGGTAAAATGTTCCAATAAGAAAAAAGGTGCAGAAGCAAAGAAGCAATGTAACGTCAGCTGTATCGGCTGCGGAATCTGCGAGAAGACCTGCACAGCCGGTGCGATAAAAGTAAAAGACAACTGTGCAGTGATCGAGGAATCCATATGTCTGAGCTGTGGTATGTGCGCAGTGAAATGCCCAAGACACGTTATCCGCGACCTGCATGGAATATTGACAGAAATACGTTAAGTAAATCAGGTTACTGTTCACTCTGTTCTTAGTAATACATTGCAAAGGATATTCTCAGTGAACAGTAACCCAATCAGACAACTTCGTTAATAGGAAAATAATACGTAAAAATTGAATAAAAGATTGCAATTTCATATCCAAATATGCTATACTCAAATCAGAAAACAGATAACAATTATGCAAATAAAAAGTAAATTCGCCTGATGTCAGAAAAAAGGTGGAGGAAAGTAGCATGGTTCGGAGCCGGACATAAGTCCTGAGGGGAACAGACAGATACCTTGGGGTGTGTCCGGCTCCTTCTATATAATAACCAAAAATAAATACAGAGAAGGTGAAAACATGATTGGAAAGAGTGTTCCAAGAGTAGATGCCTATGACAAAGTTACAGGACGTGCAAAATTTACTGATGACCTGGTTCCTGCCAACTGTCTGGTGGCAAAAATCTATCACGCAAAGATCGGAAACGGTATCGTAAAATCAATCGATACCAGTAAAGCAGAGGCTCTGGACGGCGTAGTAAAAGTGGTTACTTTTAAAGACGTACCGAATCATTGTTATCCTACGCCGGGACATCCTTGGTCTGTGGAGCTGGCACATCAGGATGTTGCAGACCGCAATATCCTTACCGGAAGAGTCCGTTATTACGGAGATGATATTGCTGCTGTAGTGGCAGAAGATGAAATCACAGCCCAGAGGGCATTGCGCCTGATCGAAGTTGAATATGAAGAATATCCGGTAGAAATCCATCCGCGTAAATCCATGTATGGAAGCAAACCGCCAATCCATCTCGACAAAAAGGATAATGTACTTGTCCGTTCCAATTACTTTATCGGAAATGTGGAAGAAGGGCTGAAGGAATCCGAAACAGTTATAAAACGCAGTTATAAAACCCCGATCGTGCAGCACTGCCACATTGAGAATCCGATTTCCTGTGCATACATGGAAAATGGCAGGATCATAGTTGTGACTTCCACTCAGATTCCGCATATTGTCCGGCGTGTGATCGGGCAGGCTCTTGGGATCCCATGGGGAAAGATCAGAGTCATTAAGCCATACATAGGTGGAGGATTCGGAAATAAGCAGGATGTGCTGTATGAACCGTTAAATGCGTTTCTTACCACGCAGGTTGGCGGCAGACCGGTCAAACTCGATATAACCAGAGAGGAAACTTTCTGCAACACCAGAACCCGTCATTCTATTGAGTATGATCTGACGGCAGGTGTTGACAGTGAGGGGCATCTTCTGGCAAAGGATATGCTGGCTATTTCCAATCAGGGAGCATATGCCTCCCATGGACACGCCATAGCAGCCAATGGCCTGACTGCTTGGAGGCTGCAGTATGCATGTCCGAATATCAAAGGAGAGGCATATACTGTCTATACGAATACACCGGTAGGCGGAGCGATGCGTGGATACGGGATCCCGCAGGTATGTTTTGCAATTGAGTGCTTTATGGATGATATTGCAAAAGAGATCGGGATGGATCCTCTGGAGTTCAGAAAAAAAAATCTTATCAAAGGATATTATGAGGATGCTTACCTGAAGCCGATCGCAGCAAACACCAACGGGATTTTTGAATGTCTGGAAAAAGGTGCAGATTATATCCACTGGGAAGAAAAACGAAAAGAATATACAAACCAGACAGGTAATATCCGCAGAGGCGTCGGAATGTCACTTTTCTCCTATAAGACAGGTGTATGGCCGATCTCACTGGAAATTGCAGGTGCAAGAATGACTCTGAATCAGGATGGAAGTGTTGGACTGATGCTGGGAGCTACTGAAATCGGTCAGGGCGCTGATACGGTATTTTCCCAGATGACGGCTGAGGTTTTAAATATGGATATCAGTGATATTCATATCCAGACAGTCCAGGATACTGATGTAACGCCATTTGATACCGGTGCCTATGCATCCAGACAGTCGTTTGTAACAGGAACAGTTGTTAAAGACTGCGCAAATCTTCTGAAGAAAAAGATTCTGGATTATGCAAAAGAGCTGTTGCCTGAAGAGACAAGGAAGCTGAGGCTTGATCATGGGTGGATCATGGCAGGAAAGGATCCTGCAATATCTCTTGGAAATCTTGCATTGGAGAGTTATTACAGTCTTGGCAATTCTTCTGTTATTACAGCAGAGGTTTCCGAGCAGGTAAAGAAAAATACGATTGCCACAGGATGCTGCTTTGCTGAAGTGGAAGTCGATATAAAGCTTGGCAAGATCAAAATCCTTCATATCATTAATGTGCATGACAGCGGTAAACTTATTAATCCGAAACTGGCTGAAATGCAGGTACAGGGCGGTATGTCTATGGGAATGGGATACGGTCTGTCGGAGCAGCTCATTCTGGATGAGAAAACAGGAAGACCACTGAACGGAACCCTGCTGGACTATAAACTGATGACAATGATGGATACTCCTGATATCAAGGCGGATTTTGTGGAACTTGATGATCCGGTTGGACCTTTCGGAAACAAAGCACTGGGTGAACCGCCGGCAATTCCGGGTGCACCGGCAATCCGTAATGCAGTACTTCATGCAACAGGTGTAGCCTTTAATGAAAATCCTCTGACACCACAGAGACTGATCGATGGCTTTATGAAGGCCGGACTTATTTAGAGGGGAGGGGATTTTATGTACGATATTGAGAACTATTATCAGGCTAAAAGTGTAAAAGATGCTGTGAGATTACTGAATGAACATCCGGATGCCAGGATCATTTCCGGAGGAAGTGATGTGCTAATCAAGATCCGGGAGGGAAAATTTGCCGGAACTTCTCTGGTGAGCATCCATGGGATCAAAGAAATCCAGGGTGTAAAAATGGCGGATAACGGAGATATTTATATTGGTGCCGGAACTGTCTTCTCACATATAACAAATGATGCAATTATCAGGAAATATATTCCGGTTCTTGGCGAGGCTGTAGATCAGGTAGGAGGACCACAGGTACGAAATATTGGTACTATCGGTGGAAACATCTGCAACGGAGCAGTCAGTGCGGACAGTGCACCGACCGTATTTTCCCTGAACGCACTGCTGAGGCTGGAAGATGGAAAGGAAGGCCGTCTTGTACCTGTAAAAGATTTCTATCTTGGACCCGGCAGGGTGGATCTGCGGCAGGGCGAGATCCTGACCTATGTGATCATTCCTGCAAAAGAATATGAAGGGTATCATGGTCATTATATTAAGTATTCCATGCGAAATGCCATGGATATCGCAACGATCAGCTGTAGTGTGATGAGCAAGGTAAATCAACAGGCAGGAGTGATAGAAGATGTGCGCATTACCTTTGGAGTTGCAGCTCCGGTTCCGTATTGCTGCACAAAGGCAGAAGAGGCTTTGAAGGGCATGAAGATAGAAGAAAGCCTGTATGAAAAGACAGCACAGCTGATCCGGGAGGAAATCAATCCGAGAGATTCCTGGAGAGCATCCAGGGCATTTCGTCTTCAGATCGGCGGAGAAATTGCGGCACGGGCATTGAGACGTACCGTAGAACTTGCAGGAGGTGACCGCATATGAAAAAGCAGATGCAGCTTGTACGATGTACAGTAAACGGAAGAGAAGTTGAAGAATATGTAGATGTAAGGGAGTCACTGCTTGATATGCTTCGCAACCGGCTTGGACTGACTTCTGTAAAAAAGGGCTGTGAAGTAGGAGAATGTGGTGCCTGTACAGTAATCATAGACGGAGAGACTATTGACTCCTGTATTTATCTGGCAGTCTGGGCGGAGGGTAAAAATATCCGTACACTGGAAGGTCTGGAGAAAAACGGAGAACTTACCAGGATTCAGGAGGCATTTATCGAAGAAGGTGCCATACAGTGCGGTTTCTGCACTCCCGGATTTATCATGTCTGCCACTGTTTTACTGGAACGTGGAGAGAAATTATCAAGAGATGCGATCCGGAAACATATGGCAGGAAATCTCTGCCGCTGCACAGGTTATGAGAACATTGTAAATGCGGTGGAAAAAGTAATGGATGAAAATGAGACAAGAAGAGGAAAGACAGTAAGATGACAAACAGATACACAAATGTTCCAAAATCTGACAATAAACCGGAAAATGTTGTAATAATAAGAGGTGGCGGTGATCTGGCCAGCGGTACGATCCACAGATTATACCGATGTGGCTACCGTCTTCTGGTACTGGAATGTGAGAAACCCACTGCGATCAGGCGAATGGTTTCTTTTTGCGAGGCTGTTTACGACGGGCAGTCTTCTGTGGAAGGAGTTCTCTGCAGAAAAGTTGACAGTGTAGAGGAATGCGAGGCAGTCTGGAAAGCCGGGGAGATTCCTCTTATGGCAGACACAGAAGGAACTGTCCTTAAGAAATACAGACCTGCAGCACTGATAGATGCAATTCTTGCAAAAAAGAATCTTGGAACCACCAGAGAGATGGCAAATCTAACCGTTGGTCTTGGACCGGGATTTGTGGCAGGTAAGGATGTGGATTATGTAGTGGAGACTATGAGAGGCCACAATCTTGCCAGAATCATCACAAAAGGCGCTGCTATGCCAAACACAGGAGTTCCGGGTATCATTGGAGGATTTGGAAAAGAGCGCGTGCTCCATGCTCCTGCTGCAGGGGAAATCCATTGTATCTCAAAGATTGCAGATATCGTGGAGAAGGATCAGGTCCTTGCCTGGATCGGAGATACACCTGTCAGGGCTTCTCTTACAGGAGTTTTGCGTGGCATGATCAGAGATGGATTTACAGTGCCGAAGGGGATGAAAATTGCAGATATTGATCCGCGCAAAGAACAAAAGAAAAACTGTTTCACGATTTCCGACAAGGCCCGCTGTATTGCCGGCAGTGTATTGGAAATCCTGCTTTCAGAAGGAGTGATGCCATATGAAGCACCAGATCGATTTTCTGGAACTGCTGCAGATTGATTATGAAAAATACCCTGTGATCGCTGTAGTTGGCGGCGGCGGCAAAACCAGCCTGATCTACCGTCTTACAGATGAACTGATCGATAAGGGAAAGAGAGTGATCATTACCACGACCACCCATATGGCAGGAGAATCTGAACTTCCGTTTGCCAGGGGCGGAGATGCAGTCAGGGTAAAAGAACTTCTGGACAAAGAAAGATATGTGATTGCTGCGGAATATGAGGAGGATACCGGTAAATATGCGTCTCTGACAGAGGAAAAACTGGAAGAACTGAGAGAATTGTGCGATGTAATGCTTGTGGAAGCGGACGGAGCAAAGCATCATCCGGTAAAGGTTCCGGAGAAATGGGAGCCTGTAATCCCCAGATGTGCGGACATTGTGATCAGTGTGATCGGGCTGGACTGTCTGGGACAGCCGATCAGTCAGAGTGCTTACCGTATGGAACGTACCTCGGAATTTCTCAGGAAAAGTCTGGAAGCTCCGATCACTGAAGAAGATATTGTAAAGATTGCGACTTCTATCTGCGGACTTTTTAAGGATGTGGAAGAAAGAGTATACAGAGTGTATCTGAATAAGTCAGATATACTCAGAGAGAAAGAACCTGCAGAGCACATTGTTGAGGAACTGGAAAGGAAGAATACAGTAGCGGCTTACGGAAGCCTTTTGGAGGAATAAATTATTTTGAAAATTGCAATGATCATGCTGGCGGCTGGAAACAGCCGCCGTTTTGGGGCAAATAAACTGTTATATGAAATAGACGGAATACCTATGTATCGACATGTGCTGGAACAACTGGATGATACAAAGAAGAAAATAGAAAATATCTATTCGGAATATTCAGATATTACAGAGGATAATAATAATGATAATAATTCAGATATTGTTCAGTTAAATAACCTGTACAGAAATAATATTACAGCAAAAATAATCTGTAATATTATTGTTATTACTCAATATGATGCCATTGCAGAAGCAGTGAAAACAAAGGAAATACAGGTTTTGTATAATCCCCATCCGGAAGATGGAATTTCTTCCTCTGTAAAAATCGGTCTGAATGCCAGCCTGGATGCAGATGCAGTGCTTTTTACTGTGTCTGATCAGCCCTGGCTTACCAGTGAGACAATCTGTGAACTGATCCATGTGTTTTTAAACACTTCCAAAGGAATCGCCTGTGTTTCCTGTCAGGGGAAAATGGGAAATCCATGTATTTTTGACAGGAAATATTACAATGAGCTGCTTTCTCTGGAAGGGGATAAAGGCGGTAAAAAAGTAATCATGAAACATCTGGATGATACGCAGATTTATGAGATAGAAGCAGGCAGGGAACTGGAAGATATTGATTATTATGAAACTTATAACAATCCACGTAAATAATTGCGCAAAAAAGTTCCGGGCAAGGTCACCGGAACTTTTTTTGCGCAATTATTTTGCTATATGGCAGATATCCTGAATATGTGGCAGTTATATATATCAGTATTAAACAGCTGATATATAATAAGATATCTGCTGAACAGATTAAAGATGGATTTTGGTTCCGGTTTTTCCCTGGATACCGTCTTTGGCTTTCTGAAGTAAAGTGATCATGGCAGTTCTTCCTTCTTTGGAGCTTGCAAAATCAACGGCAGCCTGAACTTTCGGGAGCATGGAACCTGGGGCAAACTGTCCCTCATTAATATATTTCTTAGCGTCATCTACAGTGATGTCATCCAGCCATTCTTCGTTTTCCTTGCCGAAGTTTACAGCAACCTTCTCCACTGCTGTAAGAATGATAAGCATATCTGCATCCAGCTCTTTGGCCAGGAGACAGCTTGCATAATCCTTATCAATAACTGCTGATGCACCTTTGAGATGATGTCCGTTAAGAACAACGGGAATTCCACCGCCACCGCAGCAGATAACGATTTTATTTGCATCCACAAGACTGTTGATTGCATCCTGTTCAACGATTTCAACAGGCTTTGGAGATGCAACTACACGACGATAACCACGCCCTGCGTCTTCTTTCATGATATGTCCATATGCCTTGGCCTGATGGTCTGCTTCCTCTTTTGTCAGGAATTTGCCGATCGGCTTGGATGGATTTTCAAAAGCAGGATCATTGGGATCTACACGAACCTGAGTGACAACAGTGACGACAGGTGTGCGGACAAATCCTCTGATTCGAAGTTCCTCTCTCAAAGCATTCTGCAGATCATATCCGATGTAAGCCTGACTCATGGCAACACAGACAGAGAGAGGAGTGTTTGGCTGATTCTCATCTTCTCTGGAGAGAGCAGACATGGCATTGTTGATCATGCCAACCTGTGGCCCGTTTCCATGTACAACAACAACCTGATGACCTTCTTCGATCAGATCGCATAATGCTTTTGCAGTAGTTTTTACAGCTACCATCTGTTCCGGGAGAGTATTTCCCAGAGCGTTCCCACCGAGCGCAATAACGATTCTTTTTCTTGTAAACATTTGTAAAAACCTCCTGATTTTAAAGGCAAAGAGGGCCGCCGCAATAAAGATTGTGTGCTTTCTGCGACAGCCCCGCCTGCTATACAATATGATGAGTGCTATTTTTCAATATATTTAAATTCTGAAACTGCTTTCAAAATTAAATATCTGTTTGAAAGCAGCTGGAATATTACTGCAATCCAACTGTTAATCTGCGCCTGATTATTTCAGGATTCTTGGAGCTGCTTTGACTTCAAGTTTCTTCAGGATATCCTGTGGATTTTCAAATTTGGAAAGCATGATCATAGCAGCGATGATGTATGGTTTGAAGCTTGCTTCTTTGTATAACGGGATTCTGTAACGATCGAATACAGAAGCGTCAACCTCACCTGTTTCGCAGCTTACACCTGTAATATCAGCCGGCAGGCAGTGCAGGTAAAGAGCTTTTCCGTCTTTTGTTGTTTTCATAAGTTCTTCTGTGCAGGCCCAGTCTTTGTGCTGTGCATTCTGTGCAAGAAGTTCTTTCTCTAATTTATCGATTCCGTCGAAGTCGCCTTCTGCATAAAGGTCTGTACGTTTTTCCATAGCTGCAAATGGAGCCCAGCTCTTTGGATATACGATATCAGCATCTTTGAAAGCTTCAGCCATATCGTTTGTCTTTGTGAAGGATCCGCCGTTTTTCTCAGCATTCTTTTTGGCGATCTCTTCAACTTCCGGCATTACATCATATCCTTCCGGATGAGCAAGAACAACGTCCATGCCGAAACGTGTCATCAGACCGATAACGCCCTGCGGAACGGAGAGTGGTTTACCATAGGATGGAGAGTAAGCCCATGTCATAGCGATCTTTTTGCCTTTCAGATTCTCAACACCGCCGAATTCATGGATGATGTGGAGCATATCTGCCATACACTGTGTCGGATGGTCAACGTCGCACTGAAGGTTTACAAGAGTAGGTCTCTGCTCAAGGATACCGTCTTTGTTTCCTTCTGTAACAGCTTCCATGAATTCTTTCTGGTAAGCATGTCCTTTTCCGATGTACATATCATCACGGATACCGATCACATCAGCCATGAAAGACACCATGTTTGCTGTTTCACGAACAGTTTCACCATGAGCGATCTGAGATTTCTTTTCATCAAGATCCTGTACTTCCAGACCAAGAAGGTTACATGCGGAAGCAAAAGAGAAACGTGTACGTGTGGAGTTATCGCGGAAGATAGAGATTCCAAGACCACTCTCGAATACTTTTGTGGAGATATTGTTCTCTCTCATGAAACGGAGAGCATCAGCAATTGTGAAAACAGCTTCCAGTTCATCATCTGTTTTGTCCCATGTCCAGAAGAAATCGTTGTTGTACATTTCTTTGAAGTTTAAGCTGTTTAATTTATCAATGTAATCCTGTAATGTTTTCATAAAATCAATACCTGCTATGCTTTGATAGCTTATCCTTTCCTGATATGAAATAATTGAATTTCTGCGTTTGGCAGAACACCGGTTATCCGGCTGTATCTGTTTATCTTGTGTCCCTGCCTGTTACAGCAGGGATTCTGTCCGGACACATATTAAGCCTTTAGGATGATAGGAAATCCGTCGCCTAAAAAAATTTGAAAATTTATTTATTATTTGCAGTATGCAGTTGGAAGAGCAGCGTATACAGCAGCGCATCTTACAAGGTCGATCTTCCATGTTTTTTCGTTCGGAGCATGAGCCTGTGCTTCTGCACCAGGTCCGAATCCGATACAAGGAATGCTGTTACGTCCCATGATTGTTACACCATTAGTAGAGAATGTCCATTTGTCTGTAAGCGGACGAGCTTTTCTCATGCCTTCTGTCTCAGCATTTCCAAGACGCTCTTCGCCGTACAGTCCTTTATATGCTTCTTCCAGAGCCTGTGTTACTTTGTGATCTTTCGGGATTACCCATGTCGGGAAGTAGCACTCGATCGGATATACAAGGTCTGTATAAGACGGACGGTTGTATTCATACATGGATACTGTTACGTCGTCGCCATATTTCTGTACAGCCGGAAGAGCACGGATCTCATCCAGGCAGCTTTCCCATGTTTCGCCTGCTGTCATACGACGGTCAAGAGATACAGAGCAGGAGTCAGCTACTGCACAGCGGCTTGGGGATGTGAAGAAGATTTCGGAAGTAGTAACAGTACCACGTCCAAGGAAACGTGCTTCTTCCCATTCAGGGTTGTATTTCTCATCAAGCATTTTTACAAGACCTTTGATCTCTGTGGTATCAGCAGCATCGTTTTCGTTTAATGCGCGGATATCCTGGAGAATATCAGCCATTTTGTAGATTGCATTGTCACCACGTTCCGGAGCGGAACCATGGCAGGAAACACCCTTTACATCTACGCGGATTTCCATACGTCCACGCTGTCCTCTGTAGATACCGCCGTCTGTTGGTTCTGTGGAAACAACGAATTCAGGACGAACACCATCTTCATGGATGATGTACTGCCAGCAGAGACCGTCACAGTCTTCTTCCTGTACAGTACCTGTCACAAGTACCTGATATTTATCGTTTAAAAGACCAAGGTCTTTCATGATCTTAGCACCGTATACTGCAGAAACAATACCGCCCATCTGGTCAGATGTTCCACGTCCACCGATTTCTTCATCAGATTCGAAACCTTCGTATGGATCAAATTCCCAGTTCTTGATATTACCGATACCGACTGTATCAATATGAGCGTCAAAACCAATGAGAGTTTTACCTGTTCCCATGTAGCCGAGGATATTGCCCATCGGATCGATCTGAACTTTGTCGAATCCGACTTTTTCCATTTCCTCTTTGATTCTCATGATATGTCCTTTTTCTCCGCAGCTTTCGCCAGGAATGCGAACCAGATCGCGAAGGAACTTAGTCATATCATCCTTATAACCCATTGCAGCTTCGTTAATTTTTGCGTAATCCATTTTTTTACCCTCCCAATATGTATAAAATATTATGATGTTAGGGTCAAAAGGTATTTTGCCCCTAATCTGATATCATATTATTAGTTACTGGTATATCATTTTCGAGATAACCATACCACTTACCTGTCTGTGTTCACCAAAAACATCATTTGCTTAAAGATTCGTCTGTTCCGTATAATCCGTCCCATACGATCTCGCGGTAGCGAACAGGATCAGTGTCACCTTCTGTGGAAATAACAAGTACTACGGAATTCTCATCCAGTTTCAGCGCTTCTTTTAAGTCTTTTGCATCTTCATCGTGAAGAGCAGTGAAGCAGAAACCAAGCGGAACGGAACCGGATTCACCGGAGACAACGTGTGGATCATCTCCCAGTGGATTAGCGTAGATACGTGTTGCCTTTGCGCTCATCCAGTCAGGACAGGATGCAAATACATCTACGTGATTTTTCAGGATATCCCACCCGATCGTATTTCCCTCACCGCATGCAAGACCGGCCATAATTGTCTGAAGATCACCTGTAACATTTACCAGATTTCCTGTCTTTGCAACAGCGGAGCGGTACAGGCAGTCAGCAGCACTTGCTTCACAGACAGCCATAACCGGCGGGTTATCTTTATATTTATGAGCGAAATAACCGACTACGGCACCTGCTAAAGAACCAACACCGGCCTGAACAAATACATGTGTCGGACGTTCAACACCCATTTCTTTTAACTGCTGGTCAGCCTCAAGAACCAGTGTTCCGTATCCCTGCATGATCCAGGATGGAATTTCTTCATATCCGTCCCATGCGGTATCCTGAACGATGATACCATGTTCTGTTTTGGCAGCTTCTGCTGCAGCCATTCTTACGCAGTCATCATAGTTTACTTCTTCGATCGTAACAGTAGCACCTTCTTTGACAATGTTATCGAAACGAGTCTTTGTTGTTCCCTTAGGCATTCTTACAACTGCTTTCTGTCCAAGGCGGTTAGCTGCCCATGCAACTCCACGTCCATGATTACCGTCTGTTGCAGTAAAGAATGTAGCCTGTCCGAATTCTTCTCTTAATTTATCAGAAGAGAGAACATTGTATGGCAGCTCGCTGATATCACGTCCAAGTTCTTTTGCGATATAGCGGCCCATTGCATAAGAACCTCCAAGTACTTTGAAAGCATTTAAGCCAAAGCGATAGGATTCATCCTTACAGAAAATATTTTTTACTCCTAAATATTTCGCAAGAGATGAAAGGTTCTGAAGAGGCGTCACACTGTACTGTGGGAAACTTCTGTGGAACTCATTTGCTTTCTTTACATTTTCTTCGGACATCAGTTCCAGGTGTTTATCATCTGATTTCGGAACCTCGTTTACAGTCCATTTTAATCCTTCTGTCATAAAATGACCTCCCTTAAAAATTATCATTTGGTTTCCTTAACTTGTGATTCTATCATACCATATATTTTAAAAATTGCAATAGAAAAATACAAAAATTTTTAGGTTTTTCAAAAAAAAATTAGGTTTCATAATTTGTACATTGATATAAGGATTTGGATATGATAAAATAATGAATAATGTTCGTTTTATTTTTACAGAATAGACAGTAAAGTGGGTATAAAAGAGCAATACAAAAGATACAGAAGAGGAGAAAATATTATGGCAGTATTTCATGCATTCCGGGCACTTCGACCTACACCGGAAAAGGCTGCTGATGTGGCAGCACTTCCATATGATGTGGTAAACCGGGAAGAAGCAAAATCAATCGGAGATGAGAATCCCCTGTCCTTTCTTCATATTGACAGACCGGAAATGGATCTGGAACCTGAGACAGATCTGTATGATGATCGGGTTTATGAAAAAGCAAAAGAAAATCTTGACAATATGGAAGAAAAGGGAATTCTTGTTCAGGATCAGAAGGCCTGTTACTATATATATGAACTTGTAAGAAAAGGAAAGACACAGACCGGTATCGTAGGATGCAGTTCCATTGATGATTATATGAATGGTGTAGTGAAGAAACATGAGCTTACCAGAGAAGATAAGGAACAGGACAGGATCCACCATGTAGATTCCTGTAATGCAAATACCGGTCCTATTTTTCTGGCATGCAGATATCCGGATTCTCTGCTTACACTGATGAATAACTGGAAAGATCATCATGAAGCAGCATATGATTTTACAGAAGAGGATCAGATCACACACAGAGTATGGGTGATTGATGAAGATGAGGTCATTTCTGAAATAAATAAGGAATTTGCAGGGATTGATTCTCTGTACATCGCAGATGGACATCACCGCGCAGCTTCCGCTGTAAAAGTAGGTTTAAAGAGAAGAGAACAGAATCCGGGATATACAGGGGAGGAAGAGTTTAATTATTTCCTGTCTGTTGTATTTCCCTATGACCAGCTCTGCATTCTTCCTTATAACAGGATTGTAAAAGATTTGAACGGCCTGACTGTAAAGGCATTTCTGGGCGCCCTGAAGTTCAACTTTGAACTGATGCTGATGCCGGGATTTCCATGCAGGCCTGTAGAGAAGCATTGTATGGGAATGTATGTGGACGGACAGTGGTATCACCTGAAAGCATGGCCGGATATCTATGAGAAGAAGGACGTGGTCGGACAGCTGGATGTATCCATTCTTCAGGAAAAAGTCCTCAGACCAGTCCTGGGAATCGAAGATCCGCGCACAGACCAGAGAATCTCCTTTGTGGGCGGAAGCCATAAGGCAGCAGAGCTGGCAGAGATTGCGGACAGAACCGGCGGTGTAGCCTTTGTCATGTACCCGACATCTATGGAAGACCTGATGAAGATTGCAGACGAGAACAAATTAATGCCTCCAAAATCCACCTGGTTTGAGCCAAAGCTTCGGAGTGGGCTGTTTATACATAAGTTATAATTTGCCGAAGATGTCTTATAAAAATATTATAATAATTTCGCTGTAGACTTTTTCTTCCTTCAATGGTACAATTGGTTCTATACAAAAGAGAACGAGACGTACTATAACGAAAGCCTGCTAATAAAAAGTCAAGTGTTTTTTTGAAGAAAATTTCAAAAATCCGATT